>ERZ1046367.1-NODE-1-length-364119-cov-14.385446_pt1 | contig 364119 bp, 328 predicted proteins | sample MGYA00383091_ERZ1046367 | MGnify/ENA primary metagenome ERZ1046367 (study PRJEB29581, sample SAMEA5548361) | metagenome | biome: marine; feature: coastal; material: water | depth 50 m | study: Short-term variability in the microbial, nano- and picoplankton... | reverse complement strand
ACGGGCAAGAAATCCAGAACCTCCAAAGAGGCGGCCCATAAGTATTTGTTGACTTGCACGGTGATGTCAGAATCGTCGGAGCCAAAGACGTCCCATATCGTTTCGCGCTTTTGAGATTCTTCTGTTGTGCGCCCGTCCAAAGCATATCCGGTCGGACTTTTGGATTTGTTCCCGCATGAAACCAGCAAAGTCGCGGTCAGTACTGCGAGAAGAATTCGGGTGCGGCGAGCAGGTGTCATAATAGGCCTCAAGTGAATGGTACTATACGTCCTAGCCAAGCAGGCGGGATTGAGCAAGGCTTTCGCGAAATGTTAATCTTTTGCATAAGGGAACGTTGTTCTGGCGCTGATAGAGAAAATTCGGCCACAGCGGATACTTGGCCTTTATGAACTGTGGCAAGTCTGCACCATTTTACGTGGCATTGCTCTAGAGATGTTTGCCGTGCTTGCAATGACCCACCAAAAAAGGCGAATGACATTGACATACCCAGCTTGGGATACACCCACTGGGCGAATAGATTTAAACTCGAGGGAAAAACTATGAAAAAAGTTCTCTTCGCAACGACGGCCCTAATCGCTACCGCAGGCATGGCCGCCGCTGAGATCTCGTTTGGTGGCTATGGCCGCTTTGGTATGGTGTATGACGACAGTCAAGCAACCGAGACAGCACTTGACCACCGCTTTCGTCTAACAGTGACTGGTGTCACAGAGTCAGACAATGGTGTAAAGTTCGAAGGCCGAATTCGTTGGGAAGCTAACGATGGCGGTTTTGGTACAAATAGCGCCAACGCAGCAGCCATGGGCGGTGCAGGTTTTGCTGTAACTTCCGGCGGCTTCCGCGTGGACGTTGGTAACGCATCCGACGTTTTCGACTCAGGTGACATCATGTCATGGGGCGGAACCGGAGTTGGTTACACTGGCTTCTTGGATCAGGCAGCAAACTTCAGCGGCTTTGACAAAGGTGGCTTCGGCGCCGGTGCAAAAGCTTCGCAGACAGTTAAGTTGCGTTACACTGCAAGCGGTTTCACAGGTTCAGCATCATACAACCTAGTATCCGCTGGCGTTTCGTACTGGCAGATCGGTGCGGCGTATAGCTTCGGTGACCATAAGGTTGGCGCAATGTACGGTGACCGTGATCAAGGTGCATCGAACGCTCAGTGGGCAGTTGGTGCTGGCGGATCGTTTGGCGACATCTCCTACTCAGCAATCGTAGCTGACAGCGATACCCAAAATGGTACTGCATATGCGGTTTCGGGCAGCTACTCTGTATCATCAGCAACATCACTTCAGGCATTTATTGCTTCCGGTGGTGTAGCTGCTAACGATACTTCGTACGGTATTGGCGCAAAGCATAGCCTTGGCGGCGGTGTTACCCTCGGCGCAGGTATTGGTAACAGCGCAGGCGGTGCGACCATGGCAGACGCAGGCGTTGTATTCAACTTCTAAGCTGAATATTTAACCATGCAGTTAGAGGCGGGCTCTTTGAGAGCCCGCCTTTTTCTTTGAGTATAGCTTGTACCCTTTGCAGTTGTCAGAAACGAAGGTCGCCATGTCCATTTTGGAAATTCAAAACCAAATTCACAAAGCTGAAGCGGACGTTGGACGTAAGGTTGGCTCAACGCAGTTGATCGCAGTCAGCAAGCGCCAACCGAATGAGCGAGTGAGTGCTGTTCTGGAGCAGGGTCACCGGATGTTTGGGGAAAATCAAGTTCAAGAGGCAGGAGCCAAATGGCCTGCTTTCCGCGACCAGTTTAATAATGTTGAAGTTCATTTGTTAGGACCACTTCAGACGAACAAGGCACGGCAGGCTTTTACGCTTTTTGATGCAATCCACTCTTTGGACAGGCCTAAACTGGCCAAGGCGATGGCGCGGTTGGCACAAGAAGTTGGTCAGTGCCCACGTTTGTTCATCCAGGTTAATACTGGAGAGGAGCCTCAAAAATCTGGTGTTTTGCCCAGTGATGCAGATGGTTTTGTGACAGAGTGCCGATCTATGGATTTACCGCTTGCAGGATTGATGTGTATTCCCCCGGCCGAAGAAGAGCCTTCTCTGCATTTCGCACTGCTTGCGAAAATCGCCAAGCGAAATGGTCTTGCTGGGCTTAGTATGGGGATGAGTAATGACTTTCAGAGCGCGGTTGCGCTCGGAGCGACGCACGTTCGAGTGGGATCAGCTATTTTTGGAGATCGTCCATACTGATCGTACTAGGGTTACGCTCGCGGAGGGATGACCACGCGCGTACCGGGTACGGCATGCGCTGCAATCCATTGAATATGCTTGCGTTGAAATGCAAGGCACCCCTCTGTTGGATATCCTCGCCTGCGCCACTGATGTAGGAAAATGGCAGAACCCTGTCCCGGTAATGCATTCGGGTAATTCCAATCAGTCAAAATGATAAGGTCGTAAAGTGGATCGGGACGATGCAGTCTTTCATGTTTGAATAAATATGGTGCTCTGACAAATTGATTGTAATCAGGCGCGGTTTCGTCGTCACACCAGAGATCATCTTTTCGTATCGGTTTTGCCCATGGAGCCGGTGAGGTCAGCCTATCAGCGCGATACAAAACCCCTGTTATCCGGTGAACGCCACACGGTGTTGCGCCATCACCTTCGCGTTTATAAATGCGCAACCCCGCGCGGCCAAGAGAGCAGGGAAAACGCTTTCCAAAGAAGCGGACACCGGTAGGGGTTAGGACAATATCGCGGAATGATCTCGCAAGTGCCGGCCCAGTACGCGTGGCCGTCATGTCAGGTTGCACCTCAAAGCAAGTGACCTGACTTCATGGCTTTCGTTGCAAGATATGCTCGATTGTGAGCATTTTCTCCGACCTTTAGCGGCACGCGCTCGGTTACCGTTAATCCAGAATTGGTCATCATTGTGATTTTCCGCGGGTTATTCGTTAACAGCCGGACTTTTGAAAAGCCCATGCCTTTCAATATTTTTGCACCAATTTGAAAATCGCGCTCATCATCCTCGAAGCCGAGCCGATGGTTGGCTTGAACTGTGTCAAATCCCTGATCTTGAAGAGAGTACGCCCGCATTTTGTTTGCAAGGCCAATACCGCGCCCCTCTTGATTGAGGTAGAGTAATATACCTTCCCCTGCGGTTCCCATTTGGGTCAGAGCTGCGTTAAGCTGTGGGCCACAATCACATTTGAGGCTTCCAAGAACATCGCCTGTAAAGCAGGCTGAATGTAGTCGGGTCAGAACTGGCTGATCGCGCAGAGGACGCCCCACTTCAATGACGTAATGTTCCTCACCCCCATCTTCGGGGCGAAAAATGTGAAGTCGCCCGCTGCCCGACAGCGCCATTGGCAGCTTGGCTTGAACGACTGGGTGAACTGGGCTGCTGGCCAGAAGATGAGGTGCGGCCAAATTGGCGCATAATGAGGTCAGCCCATGATGCAAGGCAAAGTCGTCAGGGTCCGAAAGATCTACGATGATGGTAGCCGGCAAGAGTTGCGCTGACTTGGCCAGCGCGACAGTGGCCCGATGCAGGTTTGCTGGGCCGTTTCGCTCGCTGGCCAGTGGGCCTTTCATGGGTACCCGTAGGTCATCATCTGGATTAGCTACCCCGCGCACCCAACTCAAATCTGCGTCCTTAGGGACCAAGATCCGAGCAATGTCTTGGTCATAGACCCGGGCCTTGAGAGTTTCCGCGCGCCGCGCCGTAATAGCCAGAATGATATGCTTTTCCAATTCCTTTAGATCAGCAAGTCGTTGTGCATTTAGAGTTTCAGCAGCTAAAGCGAGAATTCCGCGGCCATCGCCGGTAATTACAACTGGCACACCCATTCGCAAATCGGAGCGGGCGCGGGCAAGGCGTTCGACAATATCGGGTGCGAAACTCATGAACTACTTATCGCTCTAGGCTAACGGCGCATAAAAAACCTAACCTTATTGGCAGTAATTTGAAACATTTACTAGTCCTAGTACACGAGGCCGTGAGGGAATTGCAGTAAATCTTGCCGCACGCAAATGGCGTATCCAAGTCTTCCAGACACCATGAACGACAATAATAGAGGGTCCACAATGGCACAGATGAAAAAAATTCTGCTCGTAGACGACGATGAGGACCTGCGAGAGGCTTTGTCCGAGCAAATGGTCATGACTGAAGACTTTGATGTCTTCGAGGCTGGAAATGGCACAGAAGCTATGAGCCGCGTCAAGGAAGCCCTTTACGATATGGTTATATTGGACGTTGGATTACCGGACACAGATGGGCGAGAATTGTGCCGACTGATGCGTAAGCAAGGCGTCAAAAGTCCAATACTCATGCTTACAGGACACGACAGCGATGCAGATACGATCTTGGGCCTAGACTCGGGTGCAAACGACTACGTGACAAAGCCTTTTAAATTTCCTGTGCTCCTGGCACGTGTGCGCGCCCAGCTGCGTCAACATGAGCAAAGCGAAGATGCAGTGTTTCAGCTTGGACCCTACACATTCAAGCCCAGCATGAAAATGCTGGTAACAGAAGATGACCGCAAAATCCGCCTCACGGAGAAAGAAAGCAACATTTTGAAGTTTTTATACCGCTCCACAGATGGCGTTGTGGCGCGCGATGTGCTGTTGCACGAGGTTTGGGGATACAATGCTGGCGTCACAACACACACACTCGAAACACATATTTATCGCCTGCGTCAGAAAATTGAACCGGACCCCTCCAATGCGCGCTTGTTAGTTACGGAGTCGGGTGGATACCGGCTGATGGCGTGACTCTGATGTCGCAGTCTACAACTATTAGGTGCCAAACAGGTCAAATTTACTGGCTTGTCGGTGAAAAAGTGAAACAACTAAACTATTAGAAGTATCATATTGAGTGCGAAATACCGCGCATGTCCGGGTTAAGACATGCACCTCCCTGTTGGACTGCCCGGGTCTTTTGACCCGGGCTTTTTTTTGACTCGCTGATTTGGACGCGCGGGCTGAATGACCGACTGCGATTTTCGCGTGGAAGTGTGATAAGATTCATCGTATTTTAATTGCCTGATCTCGGTCGGCTCTCTCTCCGCGTGGCGACCAAAAATCTCTTCCAAATGCAAAAGTAGTAACCAACCGCTGCAAGTTCAGGGGCTCAGGAATGTCTGGCTCCAAAACAAAGCGGGCACAATTTACGTAAACCTTAGGCGACCTCATGGAGGTTGAAGCTTTTGACCGTCCCACCGGCTTATTTAATGGACCTGCCAGATTGCCACCAGAGTTTCGGTGAGACGACGCAACAGATGCAAAATGTCTCAGCCATAACGTTTTGACAATGGCAAGTAAGCTGGAGGCGCGCTAAAGTCCGCCAAACTTTGACCATGGAGCGCGCCATGACCTTTACTTTGGCAACTTGGAACATCAATTCAGTCCGCCTCAGAGAACCGATCGTTCTGAAACTTTTACGGGAGGAATTTCCTGATGTGCTCTGCTTGCAGGAATGTAAGAGCCCGGTTGAAAAAATTCCGACAGAGGCGTTTTCGGCATTGGGGTACAGCCATATGATCGCACGCGGTCAGAAAGGCTACAATGGGGTTGCTATACTATCGAAGCTGCCCATTGAAGATATTGGAAACAAAGATTTTGCCAACCTTGGCCAAGCACGTCATGTGGCCGGGAGGCTCGCAAACGGTGTCATAATCCAGAACTTTTATGTTCCGGCTGGCGGGGATGTGCCAGATAGGGAGCAGAATGAAAAATTTGGACAGAAACTGGATTACCTTTCCGAGATGCGCGACTGGTTTACCGAGACTTCACCGAAAAGATCGATTCTGGTTGGAGATTTGAATATTGCGCCACGAGACGACGACGTTTGGAACCACAAGCAGTTACAAAAGGTTGTTAGCCACACGCCAATTGAAGTTACCAAACTCGAAGAAACACAGGATGCTGGCTGTTGGGTGGACATTACTCGCAAAGATATTCCAGAAGGACAGCTGTTTAGCTGGTGGAGCTATCGCGCACGGGATTGGGACATTGCTGACAAGGGGCGACGGTTAGATCATGTTTGGGCAACTTCTGATATTGCTAGTGCGGGACATTCCAGTCGGGTTCTGCGAGCAGCAAGGGGCTGGGAAAAGCCCAGCGATCACGCACCAGTTTTTGCAACTTTTGACCTTTGAATTTAAATGGCTTGACCTCATATAGGGTTAAAGCGGAATGAGGAACGATATAATGCTGGAATTTGGACAGGGCGCGGCAGCGACTGACGATAAGCTGGTCAAAGACGTCAGCGAAGCGAATTTCATGGCCGAAGTAGTGGATGCTTCGATGGCGGTGCCAGTAATCGTAGATTTCTGGGCACCATGGTGTGGGCCCTGCAAAACACTCGGCCCAGCGCTAGAAGCGGCTGTGATTGCCGCGGGTGGCGCAGTTAAAATGGCCAAGGTGAACATCGATGAAAACCAATCGATAGCCGGGCAAATGCGGGTGCAGTCTGTACCAACGGTGTATGCGTTCTGGCAGGGCCAGCCGGTCGACGGCTTCCAAGGCGCGCTACCAGGCAGCGAAATTGACGCATTTGTGGCGCGTGTGATTGAAGCTGCAGGCGGGCAGGTCCCAGACAATGGATTGTCTGATGCCCTATCTGCTGCGGAAGAAATGCTGGCAGAGGGCGATGCTGCATCGGCCGCGGAGACCTTTGCGGCGATAACTGAACAAGATCCTGCCAACGCAGCGGCATACGGCGGTCTGGCACGGGCCAATATCGCCAGTTCGTCTCTAGATGAGGCCGAAGCGGTGTTGAATGGAGCGCCCGCTGATATTTCTGAAGCGCCCGAGATCGAGGCAGCCTTCGCACAGTTGCAATTAGCACGGCAGGCCGAAAACGCTGGCCCTGTGAACGACTTGCGAAACCGTGTAGTGGCTAGCCCGGACGATTGCAGTATTCGACTTGAGCTGGCTCAGGCATTGCACGCGGCTGGGGAAGTAGAAGAGGCCGTAGATGAATTGCTGGATCTGTTTCGCCGGGATCGCGAATGGAATGAAGGTGCGGCTAAAGCCCAGCTATTAACGATCTTTGATGCACTTAAGCCAAACGATCCAATAGTTCTTAGTGGTCGACGTAAGCTGAGTTCGATGATCTTTGCTTGACGCATAAAAGGGGGATAAGTTGAAATATGATCAAAGTTACTGATCTTCCGGAAACGTTACCAGTTTTCCCATTGCCTGGGGCATTGTTGCTACCCCGCGCGCGACTGCCATTACATGTTTTTGAACCCCGTTACCTCGCGATGCTTGACGATGTGCTGAAAACGAGCTCTCGACTGATCGGTATGGTTCAGCCCAACGAAGTGCCAGGTCGGGAAGGGACCGGCCTGCAAATGATTGGCTGCGTTGGGCGTATCACACAGTTCTCTGAGACTGATGATCATCGCTACCTTGTCACGCTGACTGGCGTTTCAAGGTTCCGTATTTTGCGCGCTGTCGATGGATTTAGCCCTTATCGTCGCTGCGACGTCAGCTGGGATGGGTTTGCCCGAGACCTTGGTCCGGCAGAGAAGGATGACGTTTTTGACCGAACTGCTTTCATGCGATTATTGCAGCGCTATTTTGAGACGTTGGAGTTATCTACCGACTGGGAAACACTGAAAGATGCCAGTGATGAGTTGCTGATCAACTCACTATCAATTCTTCTCGACTTCGCCGCTGAAGACAAACAAGCTCTGCTAGAGGCGCCGTCTCTGTCAACGCGACGAGAAACGCTTGTAACCTTAATCGAATTTGCGCTTCGCGGTGGCGCTGGGGAGAATATGATGCAATGACGCAGGACCCAGAATTAGACAGGCATGTGTTAGAAGCTTTGATTTGTCCACAAACGCGCACGACGTTGACTTATGACGCACAAAACAACGAGTTGATCAGTAAGGCGGCTGGTCTAGCCTTTCCTATCCGGAATGGTATCCCAGTGATGTTAGTGGACGAAGCGCGGTCTCTGGACTAAGTGGAGTGAACAAAATTTGTTTTGGTGCCTAGCACAAATCATTTACCGAGCAGATATCTACGATAACAGTTACCGTTGGTATGGTTTAGAGGCTCACTTTATCGCATCAGATCTGGCATGTCTCCAGTTAGACCCGCAGCTTCGCGAATGAAGCTGCGACGCAAGCCAGGGACAGAATTAATAAGGCCCATTCCGATATCTCGGCCGGCGCGAAGTAACGGGTTATCGTTGGAAAATAACTTATTTGTGAGATCTGTGGCTGCAACAAGAGCGGCCGTGTCAAAGCGGCGCCAACGCTGATAGCGCTCTAGAACTAGTGTTGAAGCGATATCTTCTCCTCGACTCTGCGCCTCCTTAAGGACCTGAGCAAGCGCGGCTACGTCGCGAAGACCCGCATTTAGCCCCTGCCCAGCGATTGGATGCATACCGTGGGCGGCATCGCCTACTAAGGCAACACGATCAGCGATGAACTTGTTTGCAACGCTTAGTGACAAGGGATACTTGAAGCGGTTTCCAACTAACTCGATAGCACCGAGAAAATCTCCGAATCGTGGTCGTAGCACTTGCATGTAATCTGCATCTGACAGGGCGTGAATGTGAGTGGCATTCTTTTCTGTTTCCGACCAAACGATCGACGACATATTTCCCGGCAATGGCAGAATAGCGAGTGGGCCAGGTGGCATGAAGAATTGGTGTGCAATACCATCATGCGGTTTTTCATGTGCAACGGCACAGACCAGCGCGGTCTGTCCATAACCCCAACCGGTGCGGCGGATACCAGCACGGTTGGCGACTCCGCTTCCGCGACCGTCACATCCGACCAATAGTCGTGTGCGATGCGTGGGGCCTTTCGACAGGTTGACGGTAACGCCAGCAGGCTCGACCATTTGATTAATCACGCTGGTCTCAGACAGGAGCGTAATTCGGTCGTTCGCCTTCATGGCATTTAAGAAAGCTTGATAAACGTGGCGGTCTTGGATCATGTAGCCCATTGGGCCCTCTTCGATTTCTTCGTGATCGAAGTGCAGAAAGAAGGGCGATGGCCCTTGATTAGCGTGCCCGTCTGAGACTTTAATTTCTAGCAGTGGTTGAGCCTTTGGCGCTAGGTGTGTCCATACACCGATGGCGTGTAATAATCTTTGCCCAGCCAAAGCCAGTGCGTACCCTCGACCATCAAAATTTTCATTCGTACGTTCGGGTGCGGCGCGCGCGTCAACCACGGTTACGTCGAAACCGGATTGAGCCAAAGCCAGTGCGAGAGCCGGACCGTTTAGACCACCTCCGGCGATAAGGATGTCACTATCTTTTGTCATAATGCCAATATGGGCACTGCTTCGGGATTGTCCACGTGCATTTGCGTCGTTACCGTTCACATTGGTGGAATTCAAAAGAGGTAAATGATGTTTGAATGGCTTGAGATGAGTGCAGCGGATCTTGGGCGTAGGATTGGTGAAGGAGCAATTGACCCAGTCGCGCTTACACAAGCATTTTTGGGTGCAATCGACAGCCATGACTACCGTGATCGAATTTTCGCGCGTGTTACCCACGAGCGAGCAATAATGGAGGCGGAGGCCGCAGCCGAAAGGGCTCGTGCGGATATGAGGTTGTCTGCTTTGGATGGTGTTCCCATCAGTTGGAAGGATTTGTTCGATACTGCAGGAACTAAAACTGAAGCTGGCTCCGCTTTGTTGCGTGACCGAATCCCCAATAAGGATGCTAGAGTGCTGCGTCACGCCACCGCGCTTGGCCTAGTTTGCCTTGGCAAAACGCACATGAGTGAGTTAGCTTTTTCTGGGCTTGGATTGAACCCAGTGACTGCGACGCCACCATGCATCAATGATCTTCGTGCGGTGCCTGGGGGGTCGTCGTCTGGCGCGGCAGCATCGGTTGCGTTTGGTCTTGCGGCGTGTGGGATTGGGTCGGATACGGGCGGTTCTGTGCGTATTCCATCAGCGTGGAACGATCTAGTTGGACTTAAGACAACGGCGGGCCGGATTTCGAATGACGGTGTCGTGCCCCTTTGCCGCAGCTTTGATACGGTTGGTCCGCTTTGTCGAACGGTTGAGGACGCTGCGTTGATGTTCGGTGTTTTGGAGGGACGACGCGCCCCCAACCTGTTTGGTTCAAATTTAAAGGGTGCTCGTCTCGCAGTACTTGAAACTGCAGCATTACAAGATGTGCGCGAGGCGCCGATGGCTGGGTTTGAAAATGCCTTGATAAAATTAAGCGCGGCTGGGGCGCATATTGAAATGATTAAAGCGCCTGAGGTGACAAGTGCGCTTGATTTGTCAGGGGTCCTGTTTACGGGCGAAGCTTATGGTGAGTGGTGTGAAGAAATTGAAGCAGAACCCGATCTGATGTTTGATCAAATTCTTGAGCGCTTCAGAGTGGGCGCCAGTTTTTCCGCACCCGACTACGTGGCTGGCTGGAAGCTCCTGAACAAATTTCGTGATCGATGGAATAAGCGCGTGGCTGGATTTGATGCAGTGCTTTTGCCGACATCGCCGATTTTGCCGCCTGATGCAGAACGGCTAGTGAGTGATCAGGATTATTATGTAACTGAAAACCTATTGGCATTGCGCAATACGCGTATTGGTAATCTGCTGGGTGGGTGCAGTATTAGCTTGCCAACGGACGTACCTAGTTGCGGTTTGATGGCGTTGGCCCCTCCCATGAGTGAGGCACGCGTTTTACGGTTTGGGGCCGCCGCGGAAGCGGCGCTAGGTGAGAGAGCCTGAGACGTGAGCCAAGGTATGGCGGGTTTCAATAATGCTTGATGTAAAACCCAAAGAGCCGACGTGACGCAATCAGGGAAGTGTTCTGGGTGGCGCAGAGGCCACAAGGTGCCGAATTCGCAGCATTTTTCTGGACGAAGTGCATACCATTCGGTACCTTGAACAAAACGGGGCGAAATGATCCCGTAACTGAGGCAGTTTACGTATGTTGTTTCCCGAGCGGTTCTCGAACCTACCGGCGTATGCATTCCCGCGTTTGCGAGAGTTGCTGGAGCCGTTGGAGCCAGGTGGTCCAATCGTTCACATGACGATTGGTGAGCCAAAGCATGCTTTTCCCGCGTGGGTACCTGATGTTATTGCGAAGCATGCGTCTGAGTTTAATTGCTACCCTCCAAATGAGGGGTCGCCCGAATTGCTGCGGGCAATTGCCGATTGGCTCGCCCGACGGTACGGCGTAAGCGTAGACTCCTCCACGCAGGTTATGGTGTTGAATGGAACACGCGAAGGATTGTATAATGCGGCGATGGCTCTTTGCCCGGAAAGCAAAGGTGGAGACCGCCCTAAGGTATTGATACCAAATCCGTTTTATCAGGTCTATGCGATTGCTGCCATTTCGGTTGAGGCTGATCCGGTGTTTGTTCCAGCGGTTGAAGAAAACGGGTTCCTTCCGGACTACAGCGCATTGCCCACCCAAACTTTGAACCGGACAACTGCGGCGTATATCTGTTCGCCCGCCAATCCACAGGGGGCCGTCGCTGACCGCGACTATTGGCATGATCTCATCCGACTTGCTGAAAAATATAATTTTCGCATTTTTGCTGATGAGTGTTATTCTGAGATCTATCGGAATGAGGCGCCAATTGGTGCTCTTCAGGTGGCGAATGAAATGGGAGTGGATCCTGAACGGGTCGTTATTTTTCATTCACTCTCGAAGAGATCTAACCTGCCCGGTTTGCGATCTGGTTTTGTGGCGGGTGGTCCTGAGAGCCTGCAACGGATTAAACAGTTACGCTCCTATTCTGGTGCACCATTGCCATTGCCGTTGCAACGAGTAGCGGAAAAAGCCTGGGCAGACGAAGGCCATGTCGAGGAAAATCGGCAGCTTTATAAAGAGAAATTTGATCTCGCGGATCAGATTTTTTCAGGGGTCCCCGGTTATGTGAGCCCTCCGGCTGGCTTTTTTTTGTGGTTGCCAGTGGCTGATGGTGCGGCTGCAGCGAAAAAAGTGTGGGCTGAGACCGGTATTCGGGTGCTGCCGGGCGCCTATTTGAGCCGAGAGTTTGCCGGAATAAACCCCGGTAAAAAATACATCAGAGTCGCTCTTGTGGCTCCAAAAGCTGAGATAACAAGCGCGCTGATAAAATTGCGTGATTGTTTGTACGGATTATAAAGACGAGGGAATGAGATGGCATATCAGGCACGAGGGCGTGACCCGCTGTTGGATAGCAATATGCAAGCGGCGGTCGAAAAACGAGGCAAAGAGTTGATCGGGATTATTATGATCGCTTTGTCTTTGATGGTGGCGGCCATGATCGCATCTTACAACACGAATGATCCGAGTTGGATTTCAGTAACTGATGCGCCTGTTCAAAACTGGATGGGGCGTACGGGTGCGTTGATAGCTGCACCATTGTTTATGATTGTGGGCTATAGCAGCTGGGGGCTCGTGGCGGTTTTAGGTTCATGGGGCATACGTTTGGTTGTCCATTGCGGGGAAGAACGGGCCATCAACCGTCTGATTCTTTCGCCAATCATGTTTGCTATGGGGGCGGTCTACGCCTCAACTTTAACACCGATAGACGCTTGGTCTCACAGCTTTGGTGTTGGTGGAATGTTTGGTGATACAGTCACTGGTGCGTTACTAACGATTTTGCCAGTGGGGGCTGCGACAGGTGTCAAGCTCTTGTCACTGGTCACAGGAATTACCTTCCTCTTAATTGCATTGTATGTTCTTGGCTTTACCCGGGATGAGTTCTCGCGCATCACGCGGTTGTTAATGATTGGTATCGTTTTGACCTACGACTGGCTTATGAGGTTGGTTGGGCGTGGTGCCGCTGGGGCAGTTCACGCTGCAAAAACTGCGCAAACGAGGCGCCTTGAACGCCGTGCCATAGAGCAATTTCGGGTTGAGGCAGATTGTGAAAATGCAGTCATTGAAGATGTGTCAGATCAACAAGTCGAAGTTGCGGCGCATAAAAGGCTTTTGCGGATGCCTTCACTGATCAAACGTACAAACTCTGAACCCGAAGAATTGCCGGAACCTGAACTGGTGGAAAACATTTTTGTTTCAGATATTAACACAGGTCCTCACGATGACCGTATCAAGGAGAAAATTGCGGATGTGGTCCGAAGTAGGGCGCGGCGTGGCTCAACAATAGTTGCACCTGAACTTGCCGGGTCGGACAAACCGCTGACACGAGGTCGTGGGCGTGGTCCGGATCCGCTTCTGCTGGATGTAGAAACTGAATATGCGCAGGCAGAGCTCCCGCCTGAACCACCGTTGACTAGCCATAATCTGCCGAGAAATGAGCCCACTTTGACGACCCGAAACCAAGTCTCAGAAGTAGATCTCGAGAACCCTGACATATTACCATTACAACAAGCCGTTAATCCTGCTGTGCCGTCAATTCCAGTTGCCGAACTTAAGAAGGTTGTGCAGCAAAGGGCCCATAAAGCGGTGCAGCCATCTAGCCGTGCCAAGGCGGAAGCCCAGCCCTCACTCGCTTTCGAAGAAAACAAAATTGAATATGAACTGCCTCCGCTGAGCCTGCTGCGCAACCCGATTAATATCGAGCGGCATCACCTGAGTGACGAAGCTTTGGAAGAAAACGCGCGCATGCTTGAAGCTGTCCTGGACGATTATGGGGTCAAAGGTGAAATTGTGAGTGTTCGGCCAGGACCGGTTGTAACAATGTATGAGTTGGAACCCGCACCGGGATTGAAGGCCAGTCGTGTGATTGGGCTTGCGGATGATATTGCACGCTCCATGTCGGCTTTGTCGGCCCGAGTGTCAACTGTACCCGGGCGCAGTGTAATCGGGATCGAACTACCTAACGAAAATAGGGAGATGGTCGGGTTTCGCGAAATTTTGTCGAGCCGAGATTACGGAGATGGTAATCAGAAACTCCCACTGGCGTTGGGCAAGGATATCGGTGGCGATCCGATCGTTGCGAACCTCGCAAAAATGCCTCACCTGTTGATCGCAGGAACTACCGGATCTGGTAAGTCGGTAGCAATCAATACAATGATTCTTTCACTACTTTATAAGCTGACACCGGAAGATTGTCGTTTGATCATGATTGATCCGAAAATGCTTGAACTGAGCGTATACGACGGAATTCCGCATCTTCTTTCGCCAGTCGTCACTGATCCTAAGAAAGCGGTTGTTGCGCTTAAATGGGTAGTTGGTGAAATGGAGGAACGCTATCGAAAGATGTCCAAGATGGGCGTTCGTAACATCGATGGGTATAATAGCCGGGTACTGGATGCTCTTGGCAAAGGCGAAATGTTTAGTCGCACTGTGCAAACTGGATTTCACGAAGAAACTGGAGAACCGACGTTCGAAACCGAAGAGTTAATGCCTGAAAAGATGCCGTATATCGTGGTTGTAGTCGATGAAATGGCTGATCTGATGATGGTTGCTGGTAAAGAAATTGAGGCCTGTATCCAGCGTCTGGCACAGATGGCCCGGGCCAGTGGTATCCATATCATTATGGCAACCCAGCGACCCTCAGTTGACGTAATCACCGGTACCATTAAGGCAAATTTCCCGACTCGAATTTCATTTCAGGTCACATCCAAAGTTGATAGCCGAACCATTTTGGGTGAAATGGGTGCTGAGCAACTACTTGGGATGGGCGACATGCTCTACATGGCGGGAGGAGCAAAAATTACTCGATGCCATGGACCGTTTGTTAGTGATGAGGAGGTCGAAGAGATTGTCAATCATCTCAAGAGCTTTGGCCCACCTGACTACATTGGCGGTGTTGTGGAAGGACCAGGCGATGAAAAAGCTGACGATATAGATGCGGTTTTGGGGCTTGGCCTTGGTGGCAACACCAGTGGTGAGGACGCACTTTACGACACTGCGGTTGCTATTATAATAAAAGATCGTAAGTGCTCGACTTCTTACATTCAGCGTAAACTAGCGATTGGATATAACAAGGCTGCACGCCTGGTAGAGCAGATGGAAGATCAGGGGCTTGTCAGTCAAGCCAATCACGTCGGTAAGCGCGAAATTCTGGTACCAGAGCAGTAATGCGCGCGAAATTGTGATAATAGTTGGGTCGGCACGGTTAACGGTTTGTGGTCAGACTTGGAGCATGAATATGAAGTTTGCGCTTGCACTGACAGCTAGTATAATTTTGCCTTCGTCCGGGATGGCAGAAAAGTTGTCCTTGACGGAACTATCGGGCTTTCTGAACGACATGAAAACCATTTCGTCGGATTTTACTCAGATTTCTGAGGATGGTTCGGTACAGACCGGTAGGTTGCTGATCAAACGTCCAGGAAAAATGCGGTTCGAATATAATCCGCCGGAAAAAGCTGTGGTTCTGGCCAGTAACAATGCTGTTGCTATATTTGACGGGCGCTCGAACATGCCGCCCGAGACGTACCCACTCAGGCGTACACCGCTGTCGATCATTTTGGCTCGAACAGTGAACTTAAGCGCTGCAAACATGGTCGTTGGGCATGAATACGACGGCACAGCAACGATTATCACGGCGCAGGATCCGAAAAGCCCCGAGCATGGCTACATACAGCTTAAGTTCACAGCCGATCCGGTGGAACTGCGACAATGGGTAATAACTGACGGGGCTGGAAGCCGAACAACCGTAATCCTTGGCGCTTCAAGGCGCAATATAGAGCTCAGCAATTCTATTTTCAGCATTGAACGTCAAACTGGGCTCGACAACTAAAGGCTCGCGCTGAGAGCAAGCTTACCAGACGCGCACACATTTTTTGAGTTGTGTTTCGTACCGACGCGATCGCTCATCGACGCCATTTGCCACGCGCATTAACCAAGCTTTGTTTTTATATGTGCCGCGCGCATACCCGGCGTGACCCTCGTGATAAGCCAGATATTGTCCGCGAGCGTCATTCAGAGAAACGCCATTCCTTTTCCTCGTCTTATTCATGTACCAACCCATGAAATCCGCCGCATCTTTAATTTTGGTGCGGCGAGCGCCGCGGTTACCAGTTGCTTTTCTATATTCATCCCAAGTTCCATCTAAAGCTTGAGCATAGCCGTAGGCACTGCTCTGGCGGCCCATCGGTAGGACGCCTAGCAAATATTTATTTTGTGTTCGCGCATTCGAGACAAATTTGCTTTCTTGGTAAAGAACTGCCATTTGCACGTGCGCTGGGACTCCCCAGCGCCTTTGCGTCTTTTTGAATGCCTTTTTGAAGTGCTTCTTTTCTTTCAAGATTGCACAGGCGTTATCCATATTGCGCGGCGGAGATTTGTCGCGGCCTCCACAGGATGCCACGAGCAATAAAATCACCAAGACGCGAAGAAGTCTGCTCATTTGCCTCTCGCTCTACTTTTTTTATTAGTATAACGGAGAAGTTTAGCTTGGGGAATTCTTAATCTATCGCAGAAAGTTTTTATAACAGAACTGCCAGAAGTATTGGCAGACTGAACACAGATGTGAGGGTTGAAACCACTACGAACCCTGCGACAGCCTCACTGTCTGCTTCATATTTTTCGGCCAGCAGGTAGGATGTGACCGCAACTGGTGTAGCCAATTGTAGGACCAAGACACTAAACTCAATTCCCGTCAATCCGTAGGCGAAACCAATCCCCCAAGCGATCAGCGTGCATAGCAGCGTTTTCGCCAATGAAAGCCATGCTGCGGTAAAGACTTTCTCTGGAGCGAGTCGCGCAACTGCAACGCCAAGCGTGACTAACATCAATGGGATGCCAGTCTGTCCAACTAAATCAATGGTGTTGGTGATAAACTGAGGGGTTTGCCATCCTTGCCAGAGGAACAAAGCGCCAAATACAGCAGCCCAGACCATGGGTTCACGTATGATTCGCCCCGAGGGGCCGCCCCCGGCAACCAGCCAGACCCCAAATGTAAATGCTGGCACAGACATGATTGCAAAGACAACCACTGCGTATTCAAGGCCGACTTGTCCAAATGCGAAGAAAGCGAGTGGCAAGCCGAGATTGCCAGTATTACCAAAAACCAGGGGTGCCAAGTAGGTTCGTAGATCAAGATTGCTGATTTTAAGCAACAGCCAAGCCGCTAAAGAAATGGCGGCATATCCAGTCAAACTGGCCAACGACAGCGTTACCAATTTTCTGAGGTCAGTCTCAGCTTGCATCAAAGATGAAAAGACCAGACAGGGTACAGCAAGGGTCATTGCTAAGCGGGTAACAAACTGAATGGGATATTCGTACCCAAGTCTAACCCAAATGAAACCTAGGCCAGCCAGCAGGAACACCGGCGCGACAATCTCCAAAACTGTTAAGATTAGGTTCACAGACTGTTTCCTGCTGCAATACGGCAAAAATTGGACAAAGCCCCCTTGAAGCGGATATCTATGAAAGGTAGGGGCTTCCTGTAATGCTTAAAACGCGCGCAAAATATCATCTTGGCCAGATTGTTCGGCATAGAAAACATCCCTTTCGGGGTGTTGTGTTCGATGTGGATCCAGAATTCTCGAATACAGATGAGTGGTACGAGTCTATTCCCGAGGACAGCCGTCCTTTGAAAGAGCAACCGTTTTATCATCTGTTGGCTGAGAATGATCAAAGCTATTACGTAGCTTACGTATCCGAGCAGAACTTGATTGCGGATTATTCCGGTATACCGGTAGGCCATCCCGATCTTGACGAAATGTTTGGGCCGTTTGAAGATGGCACCTATCCCCTGCATTTTCACCTGAACTGACACATTTCGTCGTCGATCCAAACCACATTTCGGATCAGTAGCCAATGGCGCATCCATCTTTGCGGGGGTCTGAGGCGCCTTCTAGCAGCCCATCGGGATGGATACGAATGGCTTGAGCACCACCGATTGGGGACGCGGGAGTCACCACGTGATGTCCAAGATCGGTCAGGCGCTGGCGCGCGACGTCGCTATACCCGCGTTCGACAAACAGTTTGCCGTTTTCAAAAAAGCTACGCGGGGCGTCTATGGCAGATTGCAAGTCCATTCTGTGGTCAAGCAGGTTTGAGAGTAGATGTGCGTGCCCATTTGGCTGATATTGCCCACCCATTACGCCAAATGGCATTTCGACGCGTCCGTCGCGCCGAACCATTCCAGGGATTATCGTGTGCAGGGGGCGTTTTTGACCACCTAATTCGTTTGGATGTCCCTCCTCCAAGGAAAACCCCGCGCCCCTATTCTGGAACAAGATACCAAATTTTTCTGAGGCGATACCCGCTCCGAAGCTGTGGAAAATAGAATATATAAGCGACACCGACATCCGATTCTTGTCCACAACCGTGATGTAGACCGTGTCTTTGTGCACAGCGTCTGTGAGGGTGGCGAGGGCGGGTAGTGCGCGGGTCGGATTGATTAGGGCAGCAAGCTTTTCTCCGGTTTCCGGAGCGAGCATGTGCGCGATGCGGATGGCAAAATCGTGGTCAGCGACGAATCGATTACGCGCGTCATAAGCCAGCTTTGCGGCCTCGGCCTGAATGTGAGCGCGTTGCGCGCCATTGGGGTCTAGTGATGGCAAATCAAAGTGGGATAGGATGTTGAGTAACAAAATCGCAGTGGCGCCCTGCCCATTGGGAGGATGCTCAACTAGTTCACGGTTTTTGTATTTACCTGAGATAGGGGTGGTTTCCATGCCGGCGGTCTTTGCAAAATCGTCAAGATGGTGAGTGCCCCCAAGGCCGTCAAGCGTAGCGATCATATCCTCTGCGATTTCCCCAGTATAGAAGGCATCTCGCCCGTTTCGAGCAATGCGTCGCAGGACTTCTGCCTGTCCCGGCGCACGAAAAATACTTCCTGCTGGTAGTGCTGCGTCATTATGCAGGTAATGTCGTCTTGCTGCCCCCTGCAGGTCATGCGCTCTTTGTGCCCAGTCAAAAGCCACCCGCGGTGCAACTGGGACGCCATTATCGGCATAGTGAATGGCGGGGGCAAGGCTGGCATCAATACCAAGCTTGCCGAAGCGTTCCGAAAGGGTGCAGAACATGTCGATGGCACCGGGAACAGTTACCGAATGCACGCTTCGTATCGGTATTGTGTCGTGCCCCTGATCGCGCAGGTCAGCTGCGCTGGCCTCAGCTGGTGCGCGTCCGGATCCGTTGAAAGCTAGAATATCCTCGCTACCTGCTGGTGACACCAGCGCAAAGCAATCACCCCCTATTCCGGTTGATTGTGGCTCGCAAATACCGAGCAAGACCGCGCCGGCAATTGCTGCATCCATCGCCGTGCCGCCGCACTTGAGAATTTCAAGGGCTGCCTGTGCCGCAATCGGGTGCGAAGTGGCGCACATACCGTTGGTTGCCATCCCGACAGACCGGCCTGGCAATTGAAAATCTCTCATAACGGCTCCTTATTCTTTAGGTGCAAGATTAGGAGCAGAAATTCGAGAAGCCAAGGGTCGCATAATCTTCAGTGCGACAGGGTCTTGCACTTTGTTCATGGTGGCGCGAATGTCTGCAACATCACCGTAATGTTTGTGGTGTATCAAGGCTACGAATACCAACCAAAAAGGGAGATTCAGTATGAAGGACGTGATGATCGCTGGTGCAGCGCGCACGCCAATTGGTGGATTTCAAGGTGCATTTGATGGTGTCGCCGCTGCTGAACTAGGTGGTGCGGCTATCCGGGCTGCGCTGGTGGGTGCCAAGTGCAACACTGTGGACGAGGTCCTAATGGGGTGTGTTCTGGCTGCTGGTCAGGGGCAGGCTCCGGCACGACAGGCCGGTTTCAAGGGTGGGCTCAGCGACGAGATTCCAGCAACCACACTCAATAAGATGTGTGGCTCTGGCATGAAAGCGGTGATGATGGCGTATGATGCTGTGGCGCTCGGGGATCGCAGTCTCATGATTGCTGGTGGTATGGAGAGCATGACTTGCGCGCCTTACCTTTTGCCAAAGATGCGTGATGGCGCGCGGATCGGTCATCACTCTGTGGTCGATCACATGTTTCTGGACGGGTTGGAAGACGCCTATGACACAGGTCGCCTGATGGGCACTTTTGCTGAGGACTGTGCGGATGCCTTCGGATTCACCCGCGAGGCACAGGACGAGTATGCATTGCAGTCGCTTTCAAATGCACTTGAGGCGCAAAAAAGTGGCGCTTTTGACCAAGAAATCACAACCGTCACGCTGCAAAGCCGCAAGGGCACGCGTGAGGTGAGCGAGGATGAACAGCCTGGCAATGCACGGCCGGATAAAATTCCACACCTGAAACCGGCGTTCCGGAAAAAGGGCACTGTAACCCCAGCCAACTCGTCGTCGATTTCCGACGGTGCGGCGGCCTTAGTGATTGCGTCCAAAGATATTTGCACAGCGCAAGGCCTGAAGCCGCGCGCGCGGATATTAGGCCATGCAAGCCATGCACAGGCCCCTGGGCTTTTCACCACAGCGCCGGTGCCTGCGGCACAGAAGCTGCTGACCAAAATCGGCTGGCAGAAGGACGAGGTGGATCTTTGGGAGGTGAACGAGGCCTTTGCGGTTGTGCCGATGGCCTTCATGCACGAGATGGGACTAAGTCGGGATCAGGTGAATGTAAACGGTGGTGCCTGTGCCTTGGGGCATCCAATTGGTGCTTCCGGTTCACGGATCATGGTGACGCTTTTAAATGCGTTGGAAAAGCGCGGATTGAAACGTGGTGTGGCTGCCATTTGTATTGGTGGGGGAGAAGGCACGGCGATTGCCATAGAATGTCTCTAATTTCACCTATGCCAAGAATATCTTTATAGGCGAATTGCAATCCATTGGATTGCACGGCTTTGAGGTAAGACAATCTCACAAGTTACCAAACGAGGCCGACATGTCAGTTGACTATATATCGCTTTATCAAAACTTAACTGCCTTAACCGCAGGTGAAAACGACCCGATTGCATTGATGGCGACGGTTGCGTGCGAAGTTCATCATTCTGATCACCGCTTCGACTGGACTGGGTTTTATCGGGTGGTTGCGCCAAAATTGCTCAAAATTGGGCCATATCAGGGTGGGCATGGCTGCCTTGTTATTCCATTTTCACGCGGTGTCTGTGGCGTTGCGGCCAGCACAGGTCAGGTGCAGTGTGTACCGGATGTAGGCGCATTCCCTGATCATATTGCTTGCGCTGCTTCGACCCGGTCGGAACTGGTTTTGCCAGTCTGGAATAGCGGGGGCGACTTGCTTGGTGTTTTTGATATCGACAGTGATCAACCTGATGCGTTCTCTGAGAATGACGTTGCTGCGTTACAAGCGATTTTACAGAAGGTTTTCAATCAAGTTTGAGGTGCACGCCCAGAGTGATACGCTTCGTTAGTGAAACAAAGTTTGATTTATTATCACCGGATTGACGGCGAACTCACAAAACGTCGTTTCGGGAGTGGCCGGGGTAGGCTTTCCCTATGTTATCAGCGGATAAATTTTCATGTGGTTCAGCATGAAAAATTTCTTGAAATTTTCATTAAACAGCGACACCATGAAATTATCGAAAGAAATTTCATAGGTCGGGTTGAATATGTTGCATGATTTGCCAAATGGTCTGCGGACGCTTGGGGCTGATGTTCGTGCTTTGAGAAAAACGCGGGGCCTGACTCTGACGGCGATGTCAGAACAGCTCGGCCGCTCGGTAGGGTGGTTAAGTCAGGTAGAGCGGGACATGTCTGCACCGTCGATTTCAGACCTGCGTCAAATCGCAGAGGTTTTGGGTGTTCCCATGTCGATGCTTTTTGGCCATTCCAAGGCTCCCGCTGAGGAAATCGGTTATGTGGTCCGGGCTGGTGCGCGCCGGCCGATGGGGTCAGGCGAGGAGGGGTTGGTGGAGGAACTGCTCTCACCTGATCTGACTGATGACTTTGAAATGGTTCATTCGACTTTTCAGCCACACTCAGCAATGCAAGTGCCGGCCCAAAGGCCGACGCAAGAAGTTGGGTACATCATATCTGGCCGACTGGATTTACGTATCGGTGAACGCCGATTTACAGTTTCGGCTGGCGATAGCTTTCGGTTTCGTGGTGAAATCTACAACTGGATGAATCCCTACAGTGAACCTTGTGTTGCGATCTGGGTAATCGCGCCGCCGGTCTATTGAGGAGAATAGCATGCAGGATATTTTTTGTTTAAGGCCACGGTTTTTTTTTAGGAAGGCCGACCAGATGAATTCACGAAGTTCGTGCTCAACCGCAACCGCTCCGCTGGTTGTCACCAACTTTTTTATGTCACTGGCCCCCATTGTAAACTTACTTTTGTTAGCGGTTTGGCCGTAATACTCAAATCTGACTAAAGGAACGAGTCATGTCTGATTTTCCAACCAAAACACGCGTGGTTGTCATTGGTGGCGGTGTCGTCGGAACATCGTCACTGTATCATTTGGCCAAGAAAGGTTGGACCGATTGTGTTCTACTTGAAAAGAATGAATTGACCGCAGGGTCCACCTGGCATGCGGCTGGAAATGTGCCAACGTTTTCAACAAGTTGGGCAATAATGAACATGCAGCGGTATTCGACAGAGCTCTACGCTGGCCTCGCAAATGAGGTTGATTACCCGATGAACTACCACCAGTCGGGATCGATCCGCCTGGCACACAGTAAAGAGCGAATGCAGGAATTTGAACGGGCCATGTCGATGGGGCGCTACCAGGGTATCCCGATGGAAATTTGGACGCCACAAGAGGCAAAAGCACGTTACCCTTTCCTTGAAACACATGATCTTGAGGGTATTCTTTATGATCCGACAGATGGTGATATTGACCCGGCCCAACTGACACAAGCGCTGGCAAAAGGCGCGCGAGACATGGGAGCTCGAATTTTGCGCTTTACCCCAGCGGTGGGCGTGACGCAGCAGGATGATGACAGCTGGGTTGTGCACACCGAAAAGGGTGATATCGCCTGTGAATATGTGGTTAACGCCGCTGGTTACTATGCACGGCGCGTTGGCGAGTGGTTCAAGCCATATGGTGGTCGCACCGTACCCATGATGGTGATGAGCCACCAGTATCTGCTGACAGAACAGATCCCCGAAGTGGAGGCGTGGACAAAGGAGCATGGTAGCAAACTTCCCCTGATCCGTGATGTGGATGTCAGTTATTATCTTAGACAAGAAAAAGGTGGCTATAATTTGGGGCCTTACGAGCCGAATTGCCGTGGCCACTGGATGAGCAAAGATGACCCAATGCCTGAAGACTTTTCGTTTCAACTTTGGCAGGAAGACATTGACCGGATTGAAGATATCGTAACTGATGCGATGGAACGAGTTCCGCTCATGCAGACCACCGGTGTCTCCAGTGTCATCAATGGGCCGATTCCTTATGCGCCAGACGGATTGCCGCTGATTGGGCCAATGCCTGGTGTCAAAAACGCTTTTGAGAACTGTGTATTCACATTCGGAATTGCTCAGGGTGGCGGTGCTGGAAAAGTACTCGCAGAGTGGATCGTCGATGGTGGCACAGAATGGGATATGTGGGCCGTCGATCCGCGCCGTTATACAGATTACACAGATCAAGATTATTGCAATCAGAAGGGTATGGAAGTTTATGGTAATGAATATGCGATGCACTTCCCTCATCACGAATGGCCCGCCGCTAGGGATAAGAAGCTGTCACCTGTGCATGATACACTTCTTGCGCTTGGAGCAAGCTTTGGAGCTTACAACGGGTGGGAACGGGTGAATTGGTTTGCCCATCCGGGTGATGATACTTCCCATAAGTCGACCCACACCTGGGATCGTTCGGGTCCTTGGGAACAGCGTGTCCAAGAGGAGTGCGAAGCAGTCCGTGACAATGTAGGTGTTCTGGATCTACCGGGATTTTCGCGTTTTATGTTGCGTGGCTGCGGTGCTGCGGAGGCCCTGCGCGGGTTGGTGACCGGTGGCTTGCCCAAGGTGGGGCGGATAAACCTTGTTTATATTTCGGACAATCGTGGACGGATTCTGACTGAGATGTCATGCATGCGACTGGAGGAAGACGTGTTCATGATGATAACTGCGGCAACTGCGCAATGGCATGACCGCGATATCCTTGTAAATGCGTTGCCGGCAGACGTGACTGTTGAAGATATGACCACCTCGCGTGATACGCTTATCGTGACGGGTCCAAACGCTCGTAGATTGTTATCGAACCTGACTGATGCAGATCTAAGCCTTGGCTGGTTGACGCATCAGTCAGCCAGTATTGCAGGCTGGCCAGCTCATCTTGTTAGGGTCTCGTTTGCTGGTGAATTAGGCTGGGAAGTGCACGCGTTGAACGAGTACATGCCTGCGATTTACGACGCCGTGCTTGATGCTGGAGCAAAGCCATTCGGCATGTATGCATTGAACAGCCTACGTCTCGAAAAAGGATATCGGGCATGGAAGGGTGATTTAAGCACCGACTATTCTATGCTTGAGGGCGGGTTAAGCCGCTTTGTCAAACTAGACAAACCTCAAAATTATCCAGGCAAGGCAGCGATCCAAACCGAATTGCAAGCGGGTGTCAAAAAGGCGTTTGTGACATTGTTGGTGGATGCTGGTGCAGCGGATGCGCCGTATATGTCCTGTATCTGGCACAGTGATGAGATTGTAGGCGAAACAACGTCTGGGGGCTGGGGGTACAGGGTAAATGCATCAATTGCTCTGGGAATGGTGCGGGCGGACCTGGCAGTACCAGGTACCAAACTAGCGGTCGAAATTTTTGGTAAGAAGTTCGATGCAATTATCCAGGCGGATCAGCCATTGTGGGATCCGACAAACGAAAGGTTACGGGCCTGAGGTCCGGTCAGATTGATTGAGCGAAGTTGTTTGGTCTTTGAAAGCCGCGAATTAGGAGAGGGTGAAACGATGATCCCCAAAACTATGAGAGCTGTTGTTCTAACAGGGCATGGTGGACCAGAGAAATTACAGTTTCGCGACGACGTGCCAGTTCCAGATGTGGGTCCCGGTCAGGTTCTAGTGCGGGTACATGCTGCCGGGGTAAACAATACCGACATCAACACGCGTGTAGGGTGGTATTCCTCGGATGTGATCAGCGCAACCGCAGACGTTGCTGGGACCGTGGATGTCGGCGGATGGGACGGAGCACTACAATTTCCGCGCATTCAGGGGGGTGATCTATGCGGAACGATCGTAGCCGTTGGTGATGGCGTGAGTTGGTCTGCTGGCACGCGGGTCACCAGCCAGATCAATATCCCGCGGCCTACTGAGGACAACAAGGTATCCTTCATCGCATTGGGGTCTGAGATTGATGGGGCCTTTGCTCAGTATTGTTTATTAGAAGCAACAGAAATCTTCGACGTAAGTATCTCGCCTTTGAGCGATGTGGAGGTTGCGGCCATGCCCTGTGCCTATGGGACGGCGTGGAACCTATTGATGCGTTCTGGTGTCACCTTTGGCGACAGAGTGCTAGTCACCGGCGCGTCGGGCGGTGTCGGTCTGGCGGCTGTTCAGTTGGCCGTCTATTTGGGTGCTGTGGTGACTGGGCAGGCCTCTTCAACCAAGGCGGATGTTGTGCGAAAAATGGGTGCCAGCGACGTGATTTCCCGTGGCGAAACCCCTCACATTGAGTTGTATGATGCGGTGATTGACGTTGTTGGTGGACAGCTTTGGCCAGACATAATTCGCGCAATAAAACCTGGCGGGAACTACGCTGTTTCAGGTGCGATTGCGGGGCCGATAGTTAAGGCGGACCTGCGAGAGATATACCTGCGCGATATCACATTGCATGGGTGTTCGTTTTCCCCTCGCAATGTCTTTGCAAAGTTTGTGGACCTGCTGAACTTAGGCACGATCCGTCCCTTGATATCTAGGGTCTACTCGCTAGATAGCATCGGGCGGGCACAGGAAGATTTTATGTCGAAGACTTTGCCTGGAAAACTGGTTCTGATCCCGTAGGAGATCGAGGCATGACAGAAATTACTTTGTTGGATGGTTCGATCGGACAGGAACTGGTAAAACGGTCTGGTGACCGAGCCACCCCATTATGGTCAACACAGGTGATGATAGATCACCCACACATTGTGCGAGAGGTTCATGACGCGTACTATCGATCGGGTGCCACAGTTGCCTCGGCAAATACCTATGCATTGCACCTCAATCGACTTGAAAGAGTGGGTTTGGAAAATGAACTCGAGCGGTTGGTCAAAATTGCTCTGCGGCAAGCGTGCGCCGCGCGGGATAAAAATGGGAATGGCCGTGTCGCTGGCGTAATGGGGCCGCTTCTGGCGTCGTACCGCCCCGACCTTCAGCCTTCAGTTGATACGGCGCGCAGGCAATTTGGCGCGTTGGTTTCAATGATGGCAGGCTCGGTTGATCTCATCATTCTGGAGACTGTATCTTCCGTGCTGGAGGCCGAAGGAGCGCTTTCTGGAACTGAGGGCTTTGACAAGCCTGTTTGGCTGGCACTTTCTGTAGATGACGATGATGGCACGCGCCTGAGGTCGGGTGAGCCGCTGACTGATATCCGTAATGTGGTGGACAGATTTGCGCCGCAGGCCGTGTTGATCAACTGTTCGCGTCCTGAGGTAATCCCGGCAGCGCTGGCTATGCTCAAGCCCCTAGGTCGACCGTTCGGTGCATATGCCAACGGGTTCACACGTATCTCGGAAGGGTTCCTCGAAGTTGCACCAACGGTTGATGCGTTGGATCAAAGGAGCGATCTGGGTCCTGAAATATATGCGGATCACGCGATGAGCTGGGTGGCGCAGGGCGCTACAATCGTTGGCGGGTGCTGTGAAGTTGGACCGGGACATATTGCGGAATTGTACCGGCGTTTGCGTGCGGCCGGCCACACGGTGATTTAAGTGACGAATTGTCAGACGACTGGGCAGGACAGTACAGCGACGACAAAAGTGTGCTGGTTTGATATTTTACTGGCCGATGATTTTGTCCTAACTGAACTGGCTGGGATTGTTGATGTACTGATGATCGCTAATCGAGTTAGCGTGCGCCCCGTGTTTGGGTGGACCTACCGGTCTTTGAGTGGTGGGAATGTACGAAGTCGAACTGGAGCGCAGGTAAAAACTGAGAAAATTCCAGCTAGGGTCACATCCGACTATTTGTTCGTGTTGGGAAATTCCGATCCAGATAACCCAAAGTTGTCGGTGGGATCGGTATTACGGAAATATACGTTCAGAGGTGTAAAGGTGTTTTTACTGGCGGAAGCGGCGAGCCGTTACATCACTGAATACGGGGCGCAGCACCAGATGCTGACTACGCATTGGGAAAACAGTGCTCTTTTGCGGGAACGGCGTGGCGTTTTCGATGCAGAGACGGCGTTAGCGGTGGAAGATGGACGAATTGTGACCTGTGCTGGGATGGAAGCGACAGTTGATATAACCTTATCCCTAATCCGGCGTCATGTGTCTTCGGCAACGCAGATGACGGTGTCTGATATATTGCTGCATGAACGTATCCGGGATTTCTCAACCCAACAGCCATTCAGCGGTGCACGGGGTTCAAATACCGGCGACGCAGAGCTTGATCATTGTATCGAGTTGATGAGCTCGAACATTGACGATCCGTTGCCGATCCGAGAATTGGTCCGATTGCTCGGCATCTCCAGCCGATCGCTGGAACGAAAATTCCGGAGCTATCTGAATGCAACGCCAAATACTTATTATCGTGCCTTGCGGTTGGCAAAGGCCAACAACCTTTTGCTCAATACAACGTTGAGTGTTCGGGAAGTCGGGCTGGCATGTGGGTTTGGAGCTGGGTTTAGCGGGCTGTATAAAAGCTTTTTCGGTACCACGCCGCTTGCTATGCGCAAAGAGCGGCTAGCGGCGCAATTTGCATCTGGGAGTTTTCGAGACAATAGGTGACGTTTTTGACGTATTTTTTGCTGGCTGAACGTGACAGATTATCTGAAGTATTAAACTTAGGAGAACACCATGGCTGATCTTCCAGGCAAGGCGCGTGTGGTCATTATTGGTGGGGGTGTTGTGGGTTGTTCTGTTGCCTATCACTTGGCGAAACTCGGTTGGAGCGATGTGGTTCTGCTGGAGCGGAAGCAATTGACAAGTGGTACGACTTGGCATGCGGCTGGCTTGATCGGTCAACTTAGAGCGTCGTCAAACATGACCAAGCTTGCGCGGTATTCGGCAGAACTTTATCAGGGTCTCGAAGCGGAAACTGGCGTCGCCACGGGATTGCGTCAGGTTGGATCAATTTCGGTGGCCCTGACAGATGAGCGGTTGGAAGAATTGTATCGCAACGCCGCAATGGCGCGCGCATTCGGAGTGCCGGTCGAGGAGCTTTCGCCCACTGAAGTGAAAGACCGTTATGGGCATATGAACCCGGATGGTGTGACAGGTGGTGTCTGGTTGCCTACTGATGGTCAGGCTGACCCAGCCAATATTGCGCTGGCGCTGGCCAAAGGCGCACGTCAACGTGGTGCAGTTGTAAAAGAGCAAATCAAAGTGTCGGGGATCCGCAAGGCTGGCCGATCGGTGATAGGTGTGGATTGGATCAGCGATAATGGTCGAGAGCAGGGCCATATAGAATGTGACATGATTGTGAATTGTGCGGGAATGTGGGGCCGTGAGGTGGGCAGGATGGCTGGTGTGAACGTACCTCTGCACGCCTGCGAGCACTTCTACATTGTGACGGAAGGAATCAGTGAGTTGACCCAAATGCCGGTGCTGCGTGTGCCGGATGAATGTGCCTATTATAAGGAAGACGCGGGTAAGATTCTCCTTGGTGCGTTTGAGCCGAACGCTAAGCCATGGGGCATGAACGGCATCTCAGAAAGCTTTGAGTTTGATCAGCTTCCTGAAGATTTTGACCATTTTGAGCCGATACTGGAAGCTGCTTGCCACCGGATGCCAATGCTGTCGGATGCAGGGATTCATACATTCTTCAATGGACCGGAGAGTTTCACACCAGATGATGCTTATCACCTTGGGTTAGCCCCTGAAATGGACAATGTCTGGGTCGCTTGTGGCTTTAATTCGATCGGTATTCAATCGGCCGGCGGCGCTGGGCACGCTCTATCGCAATGGATGGAAGATGGCGAAAAGCCGTTTGACCTTGGCGATGTGGACATTGCAAGGATGCAGCCGTTTCAGGGCAACAAGACCTATTTGTTCGAACGATCCAAGGAGACTTTAGGCCTGCTTTATGCAGATCACTTTCCCTTCCGGCAAAAAGACACGGCGCGGGGCGTACGCCGCACTCCGTTTCATCATCACCTCAAGGAACAAGGCGCGGTGTTTGGTGAGGTCGCGGGATGGGAGCGGGCAAACTGGTTTGCGGAGGAAGGGCAGGACGCGGAATATCAATACACTTGGAAGCGTCAAAACTGGTTTGATAATTCGGCTGCCGAGCATCGTGCGGTGCGTGAGAACGTGGGCATGTACGACATGTCGTCTTTTGGCAAGATTCGGGTAGAAGGGCCAGACGCTGAAACCTTTCTGAATTATGTGGGTGGCGGCGACTATTCAGTGCCCATCGGCAAGATCGTCTATACCCAGTTCCTTAACCGTCGGGGTGGAATTGAGGCTGATGTTACCGTGACTCGTTTAAGCGAAACAGCGTACTTGGTGGTGACACCCGCGGCAACGCGTCTTGCAGATCAGACTTGGATGAAGCGCCACTTGGGAGATTTTCAGGTCACCATCACTGACGTCACTGCTGGTGAGGGTGTGTTGGCCGTAATGGGACCTAACGCACGAGAATTGTTGGAAAAAGTGTCTCCAAGTGACTTTTCAAATGCAGTTAATCCGTTTGGCACAGCGCAGGAAATTGAGTTGGGACTGGGCTTGGCAAGGGCTCACAGGGTGACATATGTGGGCGAGCTTGGCTGGGAGCTTTATGTGTCGTCCGATATGGCTGGACATGCGTTTGAAACGTTATGGGAGGCTGGTCAGGACATCGGGCTGAAGCTTTGTGGCATGCATATGATGGACAGTTGCCGTATCGAAAAAGGCTTCCGCCATTTTGGGCACGACATTACATGTGAAGACCATGTGATTGATGCTGGATTGGGTTTTGCTGTTAAAACTGCGAAAGAAAACTTTATTGGAAAGTCCGCTGTGTTGGAGCGCAAAGAGAGTGGTCCCGAGAACCGGATGCTGCAATTCAAGCTGACCGACCCTGAACCATTGCTTTATCATAACGAACCGCTAATCCGGGATGGTGAAATTGTCGGTCACATAAGTTCGGGAAACTATGGCCATACCTTGGGCGCTGCTGTTGGTATGGGCTATGTGCCTTGCGTGGGTGAGAGTGCTTCCGATGTATTGGCCTCGACATATGAAATTGATGTGATGGGAACACGGGTCTGTGCTGAGGCGTCGCTCAGGCCAATGTATGATCCAAAATCTGAACGGGTAAAAGTGTAGTATCTGACGAAAAATAATATTGGACCAAACGCTTCATGAATTTATCGGGTACCGCCGAGGTTGGACGGATCAAGCGACCGCCCGCTGTACCCGTCGCCTACAATAAGTCGGTAACGAAGGTTGGAAGAGATATGCCTGACTTGGCCATATTTAGCTGATATTAGCTGTTGGCCTGCTTAGCTAACTTTCATTTTGATGCGTACCGGGCGTGGCGTTGGCTTGTTACGGTTCTTGAATGGGCCTAATGAGATGCCATGCCATTTAGTTCAGACTACGCACCGCCCACAGACCCGCCACAGGTATTGCACGAGGACAGTGATGTTGTCGTTGTGGACAAACCTGCAGGTTTGTTGTCCGTGCCTGGACGTGGCACGCATCTGGCAGACTGTCTGCTCACTCGAGTTCAGGTGGCGTTTCCAACAGCGTTACTGGTGCATCGGCTTGATCGTGACACATCGGGCGTAATGGTATTTGCGATGACCCCACATGCGCAACGAGATCTGTCAATGCAGTTCGAGAAACGCAAAACAAAGAAGATTTACATTGCGAGGGTTCAGGGGCAGTTGCAGCCTAAAACAGGCACCGTTAATCTTCCGCTGATTGTCGATTGGCCCAATCGGCCATGCCAGATGGTGGATCATGAGGTTGGAAAACCCGCGATCACTGATTGGCGGGTGTTACGGCATGATGGTGATGAAAGTTGGGTTCAATTGATGCCTAAAACCGGTCGAAGTCACCAACTGCGGGTTCATATGCGGGCATTGGGGCACGTCATTCTGGGCGATCCACTTTATGCGGAAGGGGCCGCTGCAGAGTATCCCCGACTGATGCTGCATTCAAAAGAATTGCGGTTTAACCACCCTGAGAGTGGCCGTGGTATGAGATTTCGGGCGAAAGTGCCGTTCTGATACTGTATGGTTTGCAACGCGTAGTCTGCATAGACATGTAGGCTTGATTTAACCAATCTAAATGATGGCAGAAAACCTTTTGGATGTGATTACTTAGGTTGCTGAAAATCGGCAGTATCATTTAGCTTTGAGGGCGATAAACGCATTCGACGCTGGGGATATAATGCGTTGGACGCGTATGTGTTTTGCTACGATCTTACAGGCTCTGGCACGGTATTCTGCGTAAACATGTAAACTAGGTAGAGTGGCTGAATAGTTGGGACTCGTAAAAAGAACAAAAGGTGAATATACCGTAATTCATCATGGTTGCTGAGTTTTGTATCACTTCAAATTTTACCTTTCTAAGGGGTGCGTCGCACCCAGAGGAATACATACGTCGGGCGGCGATGGTGGGGCTTGAAGCAGTTGCGATTGCCGATGTGAACAGTGTCGCGGGAATTGTGCGGGCTCATACCGAGGCACGTGAAATTGCCCGTAAAGTAAGTGAACGGCAACGCTTTGATGAACTGACAGGGTTGATTGGGCCTCCCCGCCTAGATGGGATGGTATCGCCTGAGAGTGCGTCAATTTATACTGTGCCACGGTTGATACCGGCAGCCCGATTGGTCCTGTGTGATGGGCCCCCAGTGACGGTTTTGCCTGAGACTAGGCAAGGCTGGGCGAGCCTTTGTCGAATGCTATCCAAGGGGCGATTGAGGGCAGAAAAGGGCAAGTGCATCCTCAACCTTACGGATCTTTTGGATCATTGTGACGGGCTGCAGCTCATCCTTCATCCGTCGACGCAAGGGCTTTCGGGGCCGTGTGGCGCGAGTGGATGGGCACCTTTTATGACCCGGTTAGCGCGACGCTTTGCCGGACGCATGCAGATGGGTTTGACACCTGGCTATGATGGGGAAGATAACGCCCGATTTGCGGCGCGTACCCTAGAGGCTGAGCGGCTAGGCCTACCTTTGATTGCGACCACAGCACCGATGATGCACCAAGGCCGTCGTCGACGGCTGGCCGATGTCCTAAGTGCGATTCGGTTGGGTGTTCAGGTGGATACGTTGGGGCGCGAAGCACTGGCTAATGCAGAGCAGCGATTGCGAAGCGTAGAAGAGATGATGCGGTTGTTTTCTGGTTATGAGGCTGCTCTTGCACGCACAGAATGGTTAGTAAAACAGTGTAATTTTTCACTGGATGATTTGCGCTATGAATATCCTAGTGAGGTTGCAAAAGGTGAGACGGCCGCTGAGCGGCTTAGACGCCTAGCTTATAAGGGGTTGCGCTGGCGTTATCCATACGGCGCATCGGAGAAGGTGCGGGGCATGCTGGAGCATGAGCTGGCGCTGATTTCTAAGCTGAATTATGAGCCTTACTTCCTGACTGTGCGAGATGTGGTCAATTTCGCCAGATCGCAGAATATCCTATGTCAGGGACGGGGAAGTGCCGCAAATTCCGTGGTTTGCTTCTGTCTGGGTGTGACATCTGTATCTCCTGAGATTGGTACGATGGTGTTTGAACGCTTCATATCGGAGGCGCGTAATGAGCCGCCTGATATCGACGTGGATTTTGAGCATGAACGTCGCGAAGAGGTAATCCAACATATCTATGAACGCTATGGGCGTCATCGCGCCGGCTTGTGCGCGACCGTTGTGCATTACCGGGGCAAACGGGCAATTCGTGAGGTGGGGCGTGCTATGGGGCTGACAGAAGACACGATCTCGGCGTTGAGTTCACAGCTATGGGGTTTCTTTTCTGCTACAGGTTTAGAAGATGAGCGCATGCGTGAGATTGGCCTCGATTCACGTGACCATCGCCTGCAGCAGACCATGGAACTGGTCTACGAGATTGTGGGTTTTCCTCGCCACTTGAGCCAGCACGTGGGTGGTTTTATCATGACTGAGGGGCGGCTAGATGAACTGGTCCCGATCGAAAATGCTACAATGGAAGATCGCACAGTCATTTGCTGGGATAAGGATGATATCGACTCGTTGGGTATTCTCAAAGTTGATGTGTTGAGCCTAGGCATGCTGACATGTATTCGAAAAGCCTTTGATATGGTCGAGCAGCATCATAACCAGTTCCTGACACTAGCCTCGCTTCCACCAGAAGATTCCAAAGTTTACGACATGCTTTGCAAGGCCGACAGTATTGGCGTGTTTCAGGTCGAAAGCCGGGCGCAGATGAATTTTTTGCCGCGTATGAAGCCGCGTAACTTTTATGATCTGGTAATTGAGGTGGCCATCATCCGTCCGGGCCCGATTCAGGGCGACATGGTTCACCCTTACATTCGACGCCGCAATGGTGAGGAACAGGTGACGTTTCCTTCGGATGCCTTGGGAGAAGTACTGGGCAAGACACTGGGTGTGCCGCTGTTTCAGGAACAGGCGATGCAGATCGCCATCATTGGCGCCGGGTTTTCTCCCGAAGAGGCGGACCGACTGCGACGGTCGTTGGCGACGTTTAAGAAACATGGAAATGTTAGCGAATTCTATGATCGGTTCATGAGAGGGATGCGGGCAAATGGTTATGATAATGACTTTGCTGCGCGGTGTTTTTCACAGATTGAGGGGTTTGGCTCATATGGTTTTCCTGAAAGTCACGCGGCCTCATTCGCACTGCTGGTCTATGCTAGTGCGTGGATCAAGTGCCATCACCCTGGGATCTTTGCTTGCGCGCTTTTGAATAGCCAGCCCATGGGTTTTTACGCACCTGCCCAGATTGTTAGGGACGCACGAGAACATGGGGTCGAGGTTCGGCCTGTGGATATTAATGAAAGTTACTGGGACAACGTGATGGAGCCTGATGGGTGTGGTGGACTTGCACTGCGCTTGGGGTTCCGGCAGGTGCGACGGTTGCGAGAAGATGATGCGGCTTGGATTACGGCAGCACGCGGCAATGGTTACTTGACGGTTGAGGATGTATGGCGACGGGCGGGGTTGCCACCGCATGTGCTGACCCGACTGGCTGAGGCAGATGCCTTTGCCTCACTTGGGTTGGCGCGGCGTGAGGCTTTATGGGAGGCCAAGGCAATAACTGCCGAAAAGCCATTACCTTTGTTCGCTGGGGACATGGATGGGGAGGGCATCATCGAGCCTGCTGCACTTTTGCCTGATATGACAATTGGGGAACAGGTGGTCGAGGATTACGTGGCGATGCGTCTAACGTTGCGCCAGCATCCTGTAGCGCTGCTCAGGCACTTGCTGACACCTAACGCGTCGAATTAAGGGTGAACATAACTCTTGTCTCTTGGGAACGGACCTATCCAACATTTATTGTAGCCAGCCTGATGCCGGAAGCTAATGCTCTGCTGAGCGAAAACTGATAGTAAACTTCGTTTGACGCGAAGCGTTAATTCCTCTCAATCATAACTCAGGCGGTCATTCGGCAATCATTGGATCGACCCTAAGGCTATCAGTGACATCAGACTGGACCATAAGGGCATGAAGTCTTTGTAATTTTTCACAGCTTGATCTCACGGCAAATAACACTTGAATAGGCGCACTTTCAGACCGCCATGTGCTACCGGTGGGCCCGGCTCCTCGAAAGGAAGCCCGGAGGCCCGAGCCAGTCCAGTTTCAGTTGTGATTAGTCCGACATGCCACCTATGAAAGTGGGCTTTTAGAGCAGCCCCTAGACCCGCGTACACGCTGTAGAGGTGTTTCTTGTTCCCAATACGAGTGCCATAGGGTGGATTAACGATTACAATGCCCGGGGTGTCTGTTGGGGGTAAGATATCGGTAGCGTTCAGTTGACTGAAGCAGGTGAATTCACTCACGCTGGCGCGGCTGGCATTGCCTTTGGCCATCGCGATGGCCCCTGCATCACGGTCTGATCCAAAGAATTTCTGTTCGGGGATACACCGGGTTCCTATCTGACGCATACCGGACCAGATGGCTGCGTCGAAACTGGCCAGCTGTTCAAACGCAAACCGACGTGATCGGCCAGGCGCCAATCCAGCGGCAATTTCAGCAGCCTCAATTGGGAACGTGCCGGACCCACACATCGGGTCAAATACCGGCTGACTGCCGTCAAACCCCATCTGCCGCAAGAACAGCGCAGCCATGGACTCCCTCATCGGTGCCTTGGCGACGGCTTCTTTGTTTCCGCGCTTATGCAGCCTTTCCCCAGATGTATCGAGACTGAAAGTTACGCGGTTATCCTCGATTCGGGTTTTCACCGTAACATTGGCACTGGATGAGATGGTGATCCCCATTTCATCGGAAAGCGCTTTCCCAATCCGCTCTGCAGCCGCACCTGCATGATAAATTTTTGACTTCCGGCACGTCACATCGACCTTAATTGGTATCTCAGAGCGCAGGACCTGTACCCAAGAAAGATCTTTGGAACGCTTTTCTAGCGCTGCAAGGCTCATTGCCGAAAAAGATCCTACTCGAGCCAGTACTTTAACTGAACCGCGCAGCTCCAGGTTTGCTCGCCATACATCCGTCCAATTGCCGCGAAAACGCACGCCTCCAGGCATCATCTTGGGCTTTGAGAATCCTGCATTGCGCACTTCTTCCGCTAGAGGTTTCTCTAGTCCTGGCGGTGCCACTAAAAAGATTTCGAATTTTTTCATACCGCCTGCATAACGGCAATGGAGTTGCGCTGCGACCCCCGCCGCATCTGTTTCATAATGTTTTTAAAAGGCCTAGAGAAGTTGTGGAGAAGTACAAATCGCGCTGGTACTCGCGTATGCGGCATCCCATATGGACACCGGCGCTATGGCACGGTATCTCATGCCGGCTATGGCCAATAAAAAACAAAACTCAGATCCCAATTATAAAGTAATCGCCGAGTATCGGCGAGCACGATACGATTATGCCATTGATGACGATCTTGAATGTGGCATCATACTCAGTGGGTCTGAGGTGAAGTCACTGCGTGAGAAGTCCGCCAACATCGCTGAAAGTTATGCTGCTGTTGAGGAGGGTGAGCTATGGTTGGTAAATTCCTACATCGCACCCTACGAAAGAGCAATGTTTCCACATATGGAGCGGCGTAAACGCAAGTTATTGGTCAGCAAGAAGCAACTAGCAAACTTGTGGAACGCTACACAGCGCAAGGGAATGACCTTGGTGCCGTTGGTCATCTATTTCAATCACAAAGGTCTGGTGAAGCTCAAGATAGGTATAGCCAAAGGTAAAAAGAATCACGATAAACGCGCCACAGAGGCTAAACGTGACTGGGGTCGTCAAAAGCAGCGATTGTTACGCCACGGCGACTGAAGAAGAAGACCAAGCATCAAGCCACAAAGTATCTATCTGAGCAAGTTCTGCTGCGTTGAACTGATCGAGAGAATTCCAGTAGCGTCCGGTCGGTGCACAGTAGTTAAGCTTGAGTTCTCGCAGGATTGCTGGGGCCATCAACCTCGGGTTGGGTGCTGTAACTCGGGGTAAATTTTCGAGCTCTGTTACATCAGATCGTGGGAAAAGCAATCGGCTCGGTGCCGACGAAAGATTGACACATAGACAACCTTGTTCTGCGGCCATAAACCAGAGGCGCGCCGATTTAGATTCAAGGTTCTGAAGGGTAATATCGTCACGAAGTGGGTCGGCTGCGCCAATACCGTAGAAATGCGTATTGCCCGTAGTCGGATAGGTCATGTCACAACCCATGAAAGCGATAACCCGTGGGCGCAGAGCACCTAAAGCCCAATAACCGGCTGTGAATGCCATGGTACCCCCACAATAAATCACTCCACCAAAACGGTTTTTTTCGGGAATGTACTGTGTATGATCAACCACGGTCTGATCCTTGCCAATAGACTGTGGGCGTCTGTGCTCTGGGAAATCTTCGGGATGGATGAGATCGCTCCAGTCTGAGCGGATGCGCCAAGCGTTGTTGATCGCGACGATGCTGTCAAATTTCTCTCGTGGCCAATGTGCTGCTTGCGTTGCGTTAAGCCCGCTACCCAATATTAGCACAATACCACCTTGGAGGACTGTCATTCTATTTTCTCATCATTATGCCCCAGACATGGGTAGGAGCGTTTAATTACATACAACTTTCCTATCTTGTTACGGATTAACCATTTTGTAAGATCATTTTCACAAATAAACGGACCAAGCCGCGCCTGACCTCAGCTTCCAGCGGAGGTTGACTGGTATGTTAGTTTTCCGTTCAGAAAAATAGCGCAAGTCAGGAAATAAGGCAGTGGTCGCGGCCTTGCTTATGGTAGCCCCCAGTAGTAGGCAGTGGCCTAACTTGAACAGGGGAAATCCATGGATCAAGACGATCCCAAGACGCTCGTTTCCACAGCATGGTTAGCAGCGCACCTGAAAGATCCAGATTTGCGGGTGATTGATGCCAGTTGGCACCTGCCCGGCGGCAAGCGGAATCCCAAAGCCGAGTATGATGCATCACATATTCCGGGCGCTCGTTTCTTCGATATTGACGAAATTTCTGATCATCGCAGCGCATTGCCACACATGGTGCCGCCTGTGGCGAAATTCATGTCGCGCATGCGTTCGATGGGTGTCGGCGATGGGCATCAAGTCGTTGTTTATGATGACAGTGACGTTTTATCAGCTGCCCGAGTTTGGTGGTTGTTCAAGCTGATGGGGCAAAATGATGTTGCTATGCTTGATGGTGGGCTGTCAAAGTGGAGGTCCGAGGAGCGCACACTTGAGGATGTCCCGCCGGTGGTTCGGGACAGGCACATGACGGTGCGCCGGCAGAACCATCGCGTCAAAGACGTGACACAAGTGTCTGCAGCTAGCAAACTTGGCGATTTTGAAATAATCGATGCACGTGCTGAGGGGCGTTTTCGTGGCGAACTGGAAGAGCCGAGGGCAGGTCTGCGCGCAGGTCACATTCCGGGCTCAAGGAATGTCCCTTTTGCAAATTTACTCAACCATGACAAAACTTTAAAAACACCAGATGCGCTCAAAGCTGAGTTCAAGGCAGCTGGTGTAGATTTGTCAAAACCAGCCATTACTACTTGCGGGTCTGGCGTCACAGCCTGTGTACTAGCTCTCGCCATGGAACGTTTTGGGAAAACTAATTATGCCGTTTATGACGGCTCTTGGACTGAGTGGGGCGCTTTTTCCACCCTTCCAATTGCCACTGGAGAAGCCTGATGTTGAACAATCTTAAAGAACAACCCAAAGATAAAATATTGGGTCTGATGGCACTTTATCGCGCGGACCCGCGCTCGACCAAATTGGACTTGGGTGTGGGTGTTTACAAGAATGATGAAGGTGTGACTCCAGTGATGCGCGCTGTTAAAGCGGCAGAGCGCATCTTGGTTGAGGAACAGACCAGCAAGTCGTACGTCGGATTGGCCGGAGATCCGGCCTTTGCGGCAGTGATGAGCGATCTCCTGTTGGAGAAGTGTGTTGATCGCGCCCGCATGGCTGCAGTTGCAACTCCGGGCGGTACAGGTGCTGTGCGGCAGGCCTTCGAGTTAATAAAGCTGGCCAATTCTGACGTGCGAGTATTCGTTTCCGATCCTACTTGGCCCAATCATGTCAGTATTTTAGGCTATCTAGGCATTACGGTGGTAAATTATCGATATTTTGACACCGAGAACCGGGCTGTAGATTTTGATGGTATGATGGAGGACCTGGCAGATATCACTGCGCAGGATGTGATATTGCTGCATGGATGTTGCCACAATCCAACTGGTGCAAACTTGAACCTGACGCAATGGCAGACTTTGATCGATTTGATCAATGAAAAGGGATGTTTGCCGATGATCGATATTGCCTATCAAGGGTTTGGTGATGGACTTGACGAAGACGCAGCGGCAACACGATTAGTGGCGTCTTCGGTACCGCAATTATTGATTGCGGCGAGTTGTTCAAAGAATTTTGGTATTTATCGCGAACGAACTGGCTTATTGATCGCGATCAACGAAAATATTGGTGAAACTGCGGTCACGCAGGGCAACATGAACCACCTGAACCGTCAAAACTTTTCTTTCCCACCAGATCACGGTGCACGGATAGTCACCAAAATTCTCACCGATGATGCAATGAAAGCTGATTGGATTGCTGAACTAGAGGAAATGCGGCTAGGTATGTTAACGCTGAGGCAAGGGCTTGCCGATGAATTACAACGGTTGAGTGGCTCGAACCGCTTTGGTTTTATTGCCGAGCACCGCGGTATGTTCAGCCAAATTGGCACGACGCCAGATAAAGTTGAGAAGTTGCGTGTAGAACATGCGATTTATATGGTTGGGGACGGTAGACTAAATATTGCAGGGTTGAATGCGAATAGTGTTCGCGTTTTGGCCGAAGCGATCATTGAGGCTGGAATCTAATTACAGCCGCTCATCCCAAAGGCTAACCTTAAATTGAAAAAGAAAGTAATGTCAGAGCTTTGAAGCAAGCCTGATTTTACTAGCATCTGTCTCAGTCGAGTTGTCCCCACTCGACTGAACTGATTTTTGATAAACTAAAGCTAACTATTTTGATTTGTAGGCTTGGACCTGATTGGGCCACATGGTCGGTGTTCACTTTGTGAGGATGAGTTTGCCGGCTTTAGTGATACGCAATGTGTAGAGTTGGTCGTCAAGTCGGATGTGGGCAAGCCCATTTTTTCCAGTCAGGTGCTTGGCATTGTGAATAGGCATCGATTCGCGTTGTGGTGGAAGGGGGAGTTGAACCGTCATATGAACCTCGTCTGTATTGTGTCATCTGATGGCTGCTCGCTCTGAGTGGCTGCGACATCTAATTCTTACTAAAATAGTTGGGTAAGTCAAGCTTCGTGCTGGCCACCCACTTAGGTTATGGGATCTGATACGAATATGGGCCTTGCTATTGGGCGTTTCAGGGTCGCAATAGTGATTGCCTATCTATGCAAATTACACCCAATACGTCGTTCAGATTGTGTGCTGTTCAAAGAAAGAAAAAGGCCCGGACGATGACCGCCCGAGCCAGTACTCTACAAACTCAGCAACGTTAGCCGTTTGTGAATTCAGGATAGGCTTCCATACCGAGCTCTGCCATATCCAGCCCATTTATTTCGGTTTCTTCGTCCACCCGCAGACCCATAACTGCTTTCAGGATCAACCAAACAATCCCCGAGACGACCGCAGTGAAGACGCCTACAACCAAAATTGCATAAAGCTGTGTTCCTAAGGAGGCTTCGGAGTTTGTGAACACAACCGCGATCGTGCCCCAGATACCGCAGATAAGGTGAACGGGGATGGCGCCGACAACATCGTCAATCTTCAGTTTGTCCATGAATGGAATCGCAAATACCACGATCACGCCACCAGCCATGCCAATTAACGTTGCTGCACCTAGGGAAGGTGTTAAGGGCTCTGCCGTGATCGACACAAGACCAGCCAAGGCGCCGTTGAGGGTCATTGTAAGGTCGGGTTTTTTGAACATAATTTGCGACACAATCATCGCAGCGATGGCGCCGCCGGCTGCGGCTGTATTTGTATTGGCAAAAATGCGAGACACATCTGCTACGTTACCCACCGTACCCATTGCCAGCTGGGAGCCACCATTGAAGCCAAACCAACCTAGCCACAGAATAAACGTTCCCAGTGTTGCGAGCGTAAGGTTCGATCCGGGGATCGGAACGGTTTTACCTTCTTTGTTGTATTTTCCGATACGGGGTCCCAAAATTAAGGCGCCAGTCAAAGCCGCCCAGCCACCCACCGAGTGCACAACCGTCGAGCCCGCGAAATCTAAAAAACCAGCTTGATCCAAGAAGCCCTCACCCCATTTCCACGAAGCCTGCACTGGATAGATTAAGCCGGTGAGAACGATTACGAAGATCAAAAAGGGCCATAGTTTAATGCGTTCGGCTAGTGTGCCGGAGACGATTGATGCCGTTGTTGCACAAAACATTAGCTGGAAAAAGAAATCAGATCCGGTTGAAGCGTAAGAATAATCATCTGCATCGGCAGCGGCAACGCCGACTGCCTCTAATACCCCTGGGCCCCAAACGCCGGAAAGTATACCATCAAATGACCACGAGCCGCCTGGATACATCAGGTTGTAGCCGATGAGGTAATAAAAGATCGCCGCAAGTGAAAATAATGCGACATTCTTCATTAGCTGCATCGTCACGTTTTTAGAGCGAACTAAACCTGCCTCAAGCATAGCAAAGCCTGCAGCCATCCAGAAGACCAGAAAGCCTCCGATCAAAAATAGTAAAGAATTGAGAATAAAAACTGTATCAGTGGATGCATTAATTCCCGACGTCACTGTGTCTTCTTGGGCAATGCCCATTGCTGGGACCGCTATTAGTGCGCCAGGCAGAACGAGTTTTGTAAGAGTATTCATATTATGGGTTCCTTCCCAGAGACGCTCAAATGGCGTCTGCGTCTGTTTCGCCGGTTCGCACACGAATTGCTTGCTGTACGTCAAGTACGAAGATCTTGCCGTCGCCGATTTTTCCGGTTTGAGCAGTTTTTGTGATGGTTTGTACCGCATGGTCGGCCATAGCCGCTGGGATAACGAGTTCAATCTTAACTTTCGGCACAAAATTGACGGCGTATTCTGCACCACGGTAAATTTCCGTGTGTCCTGACTGAGATCCAAACCCTTTGACTTCGGTGACCATCATTCCGCGTACGCCAATATCGGTTAGCGCCTCGCGTACCTCCTCCAGCTTGAACGGTTTGATTATCGCAATAATAAGTTTCACCTTGTTTCCCTTCTAAATTCCGCGAGGCACGCCGCGCAGCATGCGGGTCAAAGAAACTCCAAATCGGCTATGGAATCGAAGGCTTGGTTTGGATTTAGCACTCGCAAAACGACAAAAAAGCCTAATCTTTAATCAAAAAAAATTTATTGCCTAGTAATTAGGCGATTAATCAATGAAAACATGTTTCAGAATGGCTCTACAAATGGGCATATTTTGTTTATGGTTTCCCAAAAGAACCCGCCGGGCAGAGCAGCAGTATGACTGAACAAAAAAAACGGAAGCCACCTTTAGTGGCGGAAAAGCGCTATGGAAACCGGCCCAAAAAGCCTTCCAACGCAAAAAAGAAACTCGTAAAACCTCAAAAAAGTTCTCAAAAAAAATCTCATTCGCGAAAAGTAAAGCTGCGACGCCGAACTTCACGCAAAAGGCGCAATCCAATAGTTGCGTTATTGCTTAGAATTTTGCGGTGGATCTGGCGAATTGTTTGGGCGTTTACTTGGCGGACTGGTCTTGTTTGCTCACTGATACTTGGTTTGGCCGTAAGTTATGTCTACGTCAGTTTGCCCGATGTCTCGAAACTGCTTGATGGGCGATCACGAGGTTCGGTGACATTGCTTGATCGAAATGACAAAGTTTTCGCTTGGCGTGGAGACCAATTTGGCGGTGTGGTAACCGCTAAAACGGTTAGCAAGGACCTCAGAAATGCGATTGTTGCGACCGAGGATAAGCGCTTTTACCATCATTTTGGAGTTAGTCCGCGCGGGGTTGCGAGTGCGGTAAGCATCAATCTAAGGGAGGGGCGAGGTCCATTGTCGGGACATGGTGGTTCGACCATCACACAGCAGACTGCAAAGCTCATGTGTCTTGGTGTTAAATTCGACCCGAAGGCGTGGCAGAGCGAAACTGATTTTGTGCGAGATTGCCGCCGAAACTCCCTTTGGCGAAAGGCCAAGGAGGCCGTCTACGCGCTGGCGATGGAAGTGAAATATACCAAAGATGAGATTTTTTCGATCTATCTCAACCGTGCTTATATGGGTGGTGGCGCTTATGGAGCCGAGGCTGCTGCACAGCGATATTTTGGTAAGCCGGCTGCAAACCTTAATGCTGCGCAAAGCGCGATGTTGGCAGGTTTGCTTACTGCCCCTTCAAGTTATGCGCCGACCGCTAATTTACAGCGCTCGCAAAACCGCGCGGCTACGGTACTGCGATTAATGAAAGAGCAAGGATATCTAACGTCAAAAGAAGCAAGCTACTGGCAATCCCGTCCTGCTAAATTATCGAATGCAGCGGAAGCTCAGGTCGGTGGCTACTTTGCTGATTGGGTTATGGGCACCGGCCCGGAGTTTTTTACCTACAACACCACTGAAGACGTTGTTTTGAAAACCACCTTAGATCCGCGTATTCAGTCTGCGGTCGAAGACGGTTTAAAATGGGTATTTGAAAACAAAGTGAGAGAAGGTTCTGAAGCCCAGGCTGCAATTGTTGTTATGAGTGCCGATGGCGCAGTGCGTGCCATGGTCGGTGGTCGGCGTACAAAAGTATCGGGAGCGTTCAACCGAGCAACGCAAGCTAAGCGTCAAACCGGTTCCGCATTTAAACCGTTCGTCTATGCTACTGCGCTTGATCTGGGGCGGCATGAAAACGACACTGTTCTAGATGAACCCTATTGCCAGATCATTCCGGGCTCGGGAAAGTGGTGCCCAAAAAATTACACGGGTAAGCATTATGGAGAAGTTACTCTCACCTTTGCTTTAATGAATTCCCTAAATGTTCCAGCAGTAAAAGTTTCCGAGCAGGTGGGTCGCGAAAACGTGCGAACGGTGGCAGAAATGTTTGGAATTGAAAGCGATTTGGCGGCAGGGCCTGCATTGGCACTTGGGGCGTCGGAAAGTTCTTTGCTGGAGATGACTGGTGCCTATGCGGGCATTCTGAACGGGGGATCCTCTGTGATGCCTTATGGCCTAGTCGAATTGCGTTTGTTGGGTGACGAGGACGCTTTAATGGGCACTGGCGGTGGCATAGGTGAGAGAGTGATTTCAGATGCATCGGCCCGCGAGCTGATTTGGATGATGAAAAAAGTGGTTAGTGAAGGTACTGGAGCGCGGGCACAGTTAGCGGGTTGGCAGGTTGCGGGCAAAACCGGTACGACGCAAGCTGCGCGAGATGCATGGTTCATCGGTTTCACAAATGAATATGTTGCGGGTGTTTGGATGGGCTACGATGACAATACGCCTTTGACTGGGGTCACTGGCGGTGGCCTGCCAGCGGAAATTTGGCGTGAAGCGATGGTTAGGGTGCATGAGGGGTTAGAGCCAAAACCTCTGCCAGCGTTCACGCCGACGAAATCTAAACAAGGCACGCGGCCAAAGAAAAAAAGGAAAGGCCTTGATAATTTCTTGAGTGGAATCATCCGTGATATCGTTGGGGACAATTGAACCAGGCCGGAACACTCTGAAGTACTGGTATTCGGTTCTTAGTCCGATTGATTACCCAATTAACTGATTAGCGGGGGTACACTTCACGGAAAGGCTCGGTGAAAAGTGTTGGGGTATCAAAGAAAATTAAAAAGACCCCGGAAGTAGACACATTGATTACGTATCCAGCTCCAAAAGAACGGGAAATAAATGGAGATTGAGCGTTAGTAAAACTTAACCGGCTTTTTTTAAATCCGCGATCAAGCCGTTGATGTCGCCTTTACGTTTATCAAGCATGGCGCCAATTTCTGCTTTTTCAGAAAGGCGCAAGCTTATGCCTTCAATAATCATGTCAAAGAATTTGCTTTTACCCGAGCGGTCCGAAACCAAAAAATTCACCTCAAACGGTGCTTGCCCTCGCAGTTTAACTGTTGTTTTTACTTCGAAGAAACTTTTGACTTTGCGACTGCCTCCGACGTTGATCTTGCCGCCAACAAATTCGTTGAACCGCTTCCCATATTTTCGGGCGATGTAGCCCTGAAATGCGTTGGTGTAAGCATTAATTTGGGATTTGCTGAGATTACGCGCATCAGGGCCTAAAGCTGAGCGGGCAATGATTGGAACGTCGCCATATTTGACAAAAATTCGCTCAAAATCCTTGATCATCGCGTTTATTGATTTGCCTGAAGCGATGACCTTGTTAATGTCAACGACTGCCTTATCAATGAGCTTCTTTGCCTGAGCATCATTCAGTGCAAGCACTGAAGTGGGCAAGGCGGCGCAAAGCGTTGCCCCCGAAATTGCCGTAAGGAACCTGCGGCGGTTCAATTCAGAAGTCGTCATATGGGTCCTCGTAGGGGTCAAATTCGGGATCAACATAGGTTTCTTCCCCGGCCACGCCAAGTTGATGCCGGCGATTTTGCAAATAAATTATCCGTGCTTGAGCGTAGCTATCGGCGCTATCGTAGAGAATGGAGTCGATTGAGGTGTCATAATCATAGCGGTCACCCATCCGGTCAACAACATAGGCTGCAGCGCCGACGTACTGCGTTGGATTGCGAAAGACGACTACAAATGGATTTAGGATGATATCGGTCACTAAACCAACCGAGTCTCGCGATGTAGATGGTCCAAAAAAGGGCAATTCAACATAGGCGCCCTCTTGGACACCCCACACTGTTAATGTTTCTCCAAAATCAGTGTCATCGCGCGGGATATCCATTGCAGTTGCTGTGTCGATAAAACCAGCCAGGCCAAATATCGTATTAACCACAAAGCGGAATGCTGATCCCGTCGCCTCCTCTAGATCACCTTGCAGTGTGTGGTTGACCACATCATTTGGTAATGACAAATGATCGGCGAAGTTGCTAAAACCCCTCCGCACTGGCTTAGGAAACAAGCTCCCGTAGCCGTTGGATGCCGGCGAAAACAAATATTTATCCACGTCTTTGTTGAAGCCGTGGACCATGCGGTTACTTTCCTCTTTGGGATCATAAATTCCCGCGCGCGAAACCCCGGGGTCAGACGCGCATGCAGAAAGCAAAAGGGCCCCACAAAGAATTAACGGTGAGAGCACAAGGCTTTTAGAGACGGTGTTTCGAAGTGAGTTCAAAGAAAATCTCATTTTTTGACCTAATTGGCACTACTTAAAACATTTTAGTCGTGTTCCCAACCGGGTCTGACCCTTCGCTTCGAATTGTGGCAGTTAAGAAACAGATGAATACTGTTCAACCAGTTTGTTAACTTTACCAAACTACACAACCGATATGCGCTGGTTCAAAGCATTAAATACAACAGACATGTAGTCAATCCGAGATTTAGGTGTACCCAGCCATGCGCAAAAACTTCGCACTCAACTGACGGCCTCGAATCGGCCCCTTATTTTCAGGCTCTCTGATACTGAAATGTTGATTTTGGTAGGAGGTGTCTTTGATTTTTTACAACAAGCTGAAAGATAACAGCGGCACAACCGTCACTTTTGACATGTCCTCCACGTCTGCGCAGAATTTCTCTGTTTGCAGCTTGGTTTAGAGTTCTTTCTGCAATGAATAATGACTTTATTTAACACACATATTTAGGTGATAATTGGAGGCTTTAAAATTAAAATGAAATCAATAATTGATAGGATGTTATACTACGTTTAAAATCTAAAATTTGACCACGGACGTGGGTAGATCGTTTTTTTGCCGCGATTTCCTGAAATTTTATGGAGTTGGTGAAGAGTGCCTTTTGTACGCATAGATGTTTGGGACCACGTGCGACGGTCCAAAACTGACCAAAGTTCCAAAAGTTCATGAAAAAGCTTGATACCGCCTTATCGCGGGAGCAGAGTAAGCGCCCTCGTTTCATTGACTGAGACCATTTGTTGGTTGTTTCATGAAGACTGGCAATGAAGGCGGGCAATAACGCCAAATTTGGGTTTTCTTGTTCGCTGGGCCAGTCTAGCGTCTGATCTAATAATTCAGGTTAAGGAGACACATGATGAATTCAATTGAAACAAGGCTGGCAGAGTTGGGTGTCACCCTACCTGACGCGTCGGCACCTGCTGCAAATTACGTGCCCTTTGTTCAGACAGGTGAGATAGTTTATGTGTCTGGCCAGATTTCCATGCGATCCGGCGGTTTGATTACTGGTAAACTGGGTGCAGATTTGGCAGTCGAAGACGGTGCAGCGGCTGCAAAAACATGTGCAATCGGTCTTCTGGCGCAGGTCAAAGCTGCCTGCGACGGTGATCTAACTCGCTTGATCAGAGTTATCAAATTGACTGGGTTCGTGAATTCGACAGCAGATTTCATGGATCAACCGAAAGTGATCAATGGTGCCTCGGACTTTCTGGTTGAGGCACTGGGTGATAAAGGACGGCACGCCCGTTCCGCAGTGTCTGCAGCAGCTTTGCCTATGGGCGTAGCTGTAGAGATCGAAGGAATATTTCAGATCGCATGACACCGCCATTGCATAAAAGCTTTCTAACTGTGCCACTGGCGCATCGTGCGTTGCACGATATCACCGATGGCCGCCCCGAGAACAGCCGCGCGGCTATCCGCGCAGCACTTGCGCTAGGCTATGGGATAGAGATTGATCTCCAGCTATCTCAAGATGGAGAGGCGATGGTGTTCCATGACTATGATCTTGGGCGCTTGACTGGCGAAACTGGCCCAGTGCGTCAGCGCACAGCGACTGAGTTGTCAGATATCATGCTTTCCGGCGGTGAAGAAGGTGTGCCTACACTTTCTGAAGTGTTGACGATGGTTGATGGGCAAGTGCCGGTTCTTGTTGAACTTAAAGACCAAGATGGCGCCCTTGGGCCAGACGTGGGAATTTTGGAAACAGCGGCGGCGCAGGCTGCTGATGGGTACGAAGGTCCATTGGCTTACATGTCGTTCAATCCCGAAAGCGTTGCCGCGATGGCGCGGGTCGCGCCTAATGTGCCTCGTGGACTGGTGACTGAGAGCTTTCCTGCCGGGGAATGGTCTTTGATCAAGGCCGTTGTCCGGAACCGACTGCGGGAGATACCTGATTACGACCGTGTTGGCGCCAGCTTCATAAGCCATCAGGCGAGCGACCTAAATCGTTCGCGCGTTCTGGAGCTAAAATCTACCGGAGCGCACATTCTGTGCTGGACGGTCCGGTCGCCAAAGGTAGAAGCTGAGGCGCGTAAAATTGCCGATAATGTCACCTTCGAAGGATATCTCGCGTGAGCTATGCTTTGAGCAACTGCCGTGGTTTTTGACTGGCAATGACGCTTGAAACCGTCGTGCCGATGGCCAGATAAGAACTAACGGAGGCGCGCGGCATGCATGACGGAAAGATCGAGATTGAACTGCACGGTACGCTTGACAATATCGTGGAGCGGGATTGGGACTCTTGTGCCTGTCCCGAGGCTGAGGACAGCAGCGCACCACAGGACCCGTTTATCACCTACAGGTTCCTCAAAGCTCTTGAGGACAGTGGTTCTGTCGGGCCGGGCACCGGTTGGCAGCCCCGGTACTTGAGTGCACGGGCTAACGGAGAAATAATTGCCGTCGCGCCGATGTTCTTGAAATCGCATTCGCAAGGTGAATATATCTTTGATCAAAACTGGGCCCATGCCTACGAGCGGGCAGGCGGACGCTATTATCCGAAACTTCAGATTGCGGTACCGTTTACTCCGGTGGCTGGGCGCCGGCTTTTGGTGCGACGAGGCTTCGAGGGTATCGGTGAGTCGGCTTTGGTTCAGGGTGCGGTGCAGGTGGCAGTCGACAACGAGGTGTCTTCGCTACACATAACCTTCTGCGCTCAGAACGAGGCCGATGCGGGCGTGGCTATGGGGTTAATGCGACGCACAGGCCAGCAATATTGCTGGGAAAATCGAGGTTATGTTACTTTCGAGGACTTTTTAGCGTCGCTTTCGTCGCGCAAGCGGAAAAACCTTCGCAAAGAACGGGCTCAAGCGCAGGCTTTTGGTGGTGATATCGTCTGGTTGCGTGGGGACGATATAAAGCCACACCATTGGGATGCGATGTGGCGGTTTTATCAAGATACTGGTGCCCGCAAATGGGGAACGCCCTATTTGACCAGAGCGTTCTTTGATATCGCCCACGACAAGCTTAGAGATGACATTCTATTGATTTTCGCTATGCGGGATGGGCTGCCGGTTGCCGGAGCGATGAACATGATTGGCCGTGATTGCCTTTTTGGGCGCTACTGGGGTTGCATTGAAGATCATCCGTGTCTGCATTTTGAACTCTGCTACTATCAAGCGATTGACTGGGCGATTGCTCAGAAGTTGAACCGGGTAGAAGCGGGCGCTCAGGGTGAGCACAAGCTGGCACGGGGATATTTGCCGGTGCAAACGCAGTCGCTGCACTGGATTCGTGATCCTGGCTTTGCTGAAGCCATTTCAAATTATCTAGATGCTGAGAGGGCCGCAGTCAGTGAAGAAATTGAAGTGATGACGGCTTGGGGCCCGTTCCGCAAGGAAACAAGGGAGGAGCAAGATTGACAAAACTATTGAACAAGGCCGAGCGAGGTGCTGTGCTGAGACCTCTTTTCGAAAGTGGCTGGGCGTTAGTGGAAGAGCGAGATGCGATCACCAAAACCTATCAGTTTGAAACCTTCATCGATGCTTTTTGCTGGATGAGCAAGGCCGCGCTTTGGGCTGAAAAATGGAACCATCATCCAGAATGGTTTAACGTTTACAATAAGGTCGAGGTGGTGCTCACCACGCATGACGTTGGTGGGGTGTCCATGCTGGACGTCAAGCTGGCGCGTAAGCTGGATTGCTTGTAAAGCGCACAAAAAATGCGCCTTACAAGCGATCGTCTTAAATTTGTTCAAGCAGTGTCTCGCCCTCAGAAATGCTACACGCGCCGGCATTTTCTTCCAAGTTCAGTAGTTTGACAACGCCGTCTTCGATCAATGCAGAGTAGCGCTTTGAACGATTTATGAAACCGACCGCTGGGGCAGTAAAGGCCATTCCAATCGCTTGCGTAAAATCGCCCGCAGGATCGGCTAACATGGTAACGCCCTTTTCACCTGCGCCTGTGGCTTTGTCCCAAGCACTCATCACAAAGGGATCATTGACGGACAGGCAGACAATCTCATCAATGCCTTTTTCCCTGAAGGCATCTGCAGTTCGCATGAAACTTGGAACGTGCGATGTGCTGCACTGACCAGTGAAGGCGCCGGGTAGGCCAAACAAAACCACTTTGCGGCCTTTAAATATAGACGTCGCGTCGATGTTTTCAGGTCCGTTCTCGTCTAGTGTGCTGAACGTCCCCGTAGGAAGTGTGTCGCCAATAGCAATTGTCATCGAATTGTTCTCTTTCGTTGCGTTACCAATAGACGGCGATATAGGATCAAATAGGGCAAGTGCAATAATTTTCAAAGGAGCTCGAGGTGGCGCACGTTGTTGTGATTGGCGCAGGTCAGGCTGGGTTGTCTTGCGTGGCAAAGCTGCGCAATCTTGGGTTTGATGGTCAGGTTACCCTGATTGGCGAAGAAAATGTCCCACCCTATCAGCGCCCCCCGCTGAGCAAGAAATATTTGCTGGGCGAAATGGATATTGAACGGCTTTATTTGCGTCCAACGCGTTTTTTTGGTGATCATGATATTGATCTACGGCTGGGTGAAGCCGTTGTTTTGATCAATCGAGCTGATAAAACGCTGCAAACGACAACGCAATCGCTGGATTATGATCACCTAGTTTTTGCGACAGGATCGGTGCCGCGGCGTTTGCCAGCCGCGATTGGGGGTACACTGGACGCTGTTCACACCATACGCGATTTGAAAGATGTGGACAAAATGGCTCCGGAGTTTATCGCTGGCCGCCGTGTACTAATTGTGGGGGGTGGATATATCGGGTTGGAAGCAGCGGCAGTGGCCGCGAGCAAGGGGCTCAAGGTCACGCTTGTGGAAATGGCAGACCGCATTTTACAAAGAGTTGCGGCATCACAGACCAGTGATTATTTTCGTGATCTGCACCGCACCCACGGTGTGACTTTGCTTGAGGGGGTTGGGTTGGATAGGCTCACGGGTACAGGGCGCGTTTCCGGTGCGTTGCTGTCGGATGGCAGTGTTTTGGAGCTAGACTTCGTAATCACCGGTGTGGGTATTAGCCCGGCAACGGCCCTAGCGGAGGGCGCTGGGCTTGACATAGAAAATGGGATCAGAACTAGCGCGCATGGCCGCACGTCTGATCCCTATATTTGGGCTGCTGGAGACTGCGCCTCCTTTCCCTTTCGGGGTGATAGGATTCGTTTGGAAAGCGTGCCCAATGCGATCGATCAGGCGGAATGTGTTGCTGAAAACATCATGGGAGCGGAAAAGCCGTATATCGCCAGGCCCTGGTTCTGGTCTGACCAATATGACATTAAACTGCAAATTGCTGGTCTAAATAACGGTTTTGATCGAGTAGTGACGCGGGCTAATGATGCGGTTTCAAAGAGCTTCTGGTATTTCAAGGGAATGGAGCTGCTTGCCGTGGATGCGGCAAATGCACCACGTGATTACATGGTGGGGAAACGATTGATTGATGGCGGTAAGTCGCCTGATCCCGAGGCATTAGCCAATCTCGAGATCAATATTAAGGATTTGATGCGCCTGTGAGAATAATTGCTGGGCAGTTTCGAGGTACGGCATTGGCTAGTGTCGGCAAAGGCGATAAAAGCTCGCATTTGCGTCCGACGACCGACCGTGTCCGCGAAAGTCTGTTTAATGTGCTTATGGGTGGGCGATATGGCGATCCAATCACAAAAGCGCGCGTGCTTGATCTCTTTGCTGGAACTGGAGCATTAGGGCTCGAGGCCCTGTCGCGGGGTGCAGCTGAAGTGGTGTTCGTGGATGATGGCCGCAAGGCTGGAGCTTTGATCCGGGAAAATATAAGCCTGACCCGAGCTGGTGCATTAACCCGGTTGATAAACTGGGACGCGACCCGTTTGTTAGCGAATAGCGGCGCAGCGTTTGATCTTATTTTTTTAGACCCACCCTACGGCAAGGGTATGGGAGAAAAAGCACTGGCGGCCGCCGTATCAGGCGGCTGGATCACATCTGCGGCATTGATTGTTTGGGAAGAAAATACGCCTAAGGCTGCGCCAGACGGGTTCAAGCTTGTGGATCACCGGAAATATGGTGATACCCATATGACTTTTTTGGAGATGACGGTATGAGACCGGAACTGGTGATTTTTGATTGTGACGGTGTCCTCGTGGATACGGAAATCGTTGCGAACACGGCAATATCACACAATTTGGCGCGCTATGGACTGGACCTGTCGCCTAATGCGTGCATGTCTTTGTTTCTAGGTGGTACGCTGCGTGTTACGATGGCTAAGGCGCGCAGCCTTGGTGCCGATTTGCCAGACGATTGGATCGACGAGATGTACTCAGAGATGTTCACCGCTTTGGAGAAGGGCGTGGCAGTGATCGATGGAGTAGGCGAGGTGCTAGTGCGATTGGATGCGCTGGGTATTCCCGATTGTGTGGTATCGAACGGTCCGCCGGCCAAGATGCGGATTTCGTTAGGCCCTTCAGGGCTTTGGGACAGATTCGAGGGGCGAATTTGGTCGCCTCACACCCACGGGTCGGCAAAGCCCGACCCTGGTTTATTGTTGATGGCGGCCAAACATTTTGGCGTTGCGACCGAGGCTTGCGTCATGATTGACGACAGCCCGTCAGGTGTGATCGCTGCAAAAAGAGCCGGTGTGCGTGCCATTGGATTTGATGATGGTGGCCATTCGGGGCGATTGAAAACTCTTGGGGTTGAGGTAGTGCATCAGATCAGCGAATTGGAAGATAAACTTTTGCTGGGATGACGACTGACTTCAAAAGTTGGTCGGATGAAATCTGTTTTTGGGCGACAATGTAAAAATCTCAACACCGTTTGAGGTAACCCCAACTGAATGTTCAAACTGAGCAGATAGAGATTTATCGCGGGTTACCGCTGTCCAGTCATCTGATAAAACTTTTGTCTCTGGGCGGCCTAAATTTACCATTGGTTCGATTGTAAAAAACATACCTTCCTCTAGTACTGCCCCTGATCCTGCGCGTCCGTAGTGCAGCACGTTGGGCGGGGAGTGAAACACTCGACCAAGCCCGTGCCCGCAGAAGTCACGCACCACGGACATTCTATGACTTTCTACGAAGGTTTGGATTGCATATCCGATGTCGCCAAATGTGTTGCCAGGCTTGACCGCTTCGATGCCCTTCATGAGCGAGTCGTGGGTGATTTGGATTAACCGCTCAGCGCGACGATTTAGCTTGCCGGCTACGTACATTCGGCTGCTGTCTCCAAACCACCCATCTACGATAACGGTCACGTCGATGTTAAGGATATCCCCATCCTTCAGTTTTTTGTCTCCGGGAATACCGTGGCAGACCACGTGATTGACGCTGATGCAGGAGGCATGCTTATAGCCGCGGTAGCCGATGGTCGCTGAAACTGCATGCGCGTCATTCACTTTTGCTTCGATGGCATCGTCAATAGCGCCGGTCGTTTGGCCGGGAAAGACTAGCTCTGCAACCTCATCTAGTATCCGCGCAGCTAATTTGCCAGCTGCATGCATTGCAGCAAAAGCCCCTGGCTCATTAATCTGGATACCGTCGCGGGTCTGGCGGCCTTTGCCGATCATATCGTCTGCTCCATCGCGTCCATTTTTAAGCTACATAGGTCTTATTTCCAAAAAGGACCAGAGGGGCGCCTTGCGAGTTTCTTAGCCCGTGCTTGAACCGTAATAGTTCGTAATTTACGGGTTGAGGGTGCGCGGTGTTTAACACAAACCGATTAGAGTTTTCGTTTGAAAGGGAGTGGCCGGTCCAGAATGATCTCCTCGGGTGAAATTTGACAACCATAGGCCATCACTTCAACGCCCGCAGCGCGTGCTGCATCAAACGCGTCGGCATAAGCTGGATCAATGTCGTCGGCTAAGGTCACGAGGTCTATATCCGTGCGCTGGACGAGATAAAACATCAGGGCGTGATGCCCTTGCGCAACCATTTCAGTGAGTTCTTTGAGGTGCTTGGCCCCACGAGCCGTCACGCTGTCGGGAAATTCAGCCAGTCCGTTTTGACGCGACAGGGTCACGGATTTGACTTCAATGTAAAGATCAGCTTTGGCTTTTGATGACAGAAGGAAATCGATGCGGCTATTCTGACCGTAGTTAACTTCGGTGCGGATTTTCGAATAGGTATCCAGACCAGGTATCTGCTGCTCATTAAGCGCTGACTTCAGTACTTTGTTTGGGATCGAGGTATCGACGCCTGCAAAGTTACCGCATTCGTGTTGCACAAGGCGCCAGCCATATTTAAGTTTTTTCTTTGGATCGTCATTGGGCTCCAACCAGATCCGCGTTCCCGGTTCTGCTAAGCCGCGCATTGATCCGGGGTTGGCGCAGTGGGCTGTGACTTCAGTACCATTTGCCAGACGGGCGTCTGCAAGGAAGCGTTTATAGCGGCGGATCAGCACGGCGGGCAAAAGAGGGGTTTGAAAGCGCATGCATGCGGCCCTATACCTGCTTTGGGTGTCACGCAAGGAGTACGATGCCATGACAAATCCAAAAGCGGCGATGTTGGTGATTGGTGATGAAATTCTGTCGGGACGCACCCGCGATGCAAACATGCACTTTATTGCCAAAGAACTCACCAAACATGGTATCGATTTGTCTGAAGTTCGGGTTGTGGCTGACACTCCCAAAAGTATTGTGACCGCCGTTCGGGCACTTTCGGATGCCTATGACATTGTCTTTACGTCTGGTGGAATTGGGCCGACTCATGACGACATAACCGCTGATTGCATTGCCGCGGCGTTTGATCGTTCAATCGGTGTTCGTGATGACGCGCGGGCTCTACTTAAGGCGCACTATGACAAATCCGGGCAGGAACTGAACGATGCCCGTTTGCGCATGGCTAGGATACCGGAGGGCGCAACTCTGATCGACAACCCAGTTTCTACTGCGCCAGGTTTTAAACTTGACAACGTTTATGTAATGGCCGGAGTGCCTGTTGTATTTGAAGCCATGGTTGCCAGTGTGTTGCCTGCGCTTACGGGGGGCGCACCCTTGCGGTCAAAAACCTTGCGCCTCATGAGAGGCGAGGGGGATGTAGCATCGCCTCTCGCGGCTTTGGCAGCTGAGTTTGAAAGTCTGTCAATTGGGTCTTATCCATTTCAAAAAGACGGGGTGTATGGCACTAATATTGTCATTCGAGGCGCCAACGGTGCACAACTTGATGCTGCTATGACACGACTTGCAGAGATGTTTTTGTGACCCAATTACCTGATGCCAAAAAGATATATGAGGTAGTTGAAGCTACGTGGCCACCTTTTGCTTTGAGCAACATTGGTCCCTTCACGATCCGGGAGGGTCGTGGAGGGGGTAAAAGGGTGTCGGCGGCAACCACATGTCACATGGCTGGCCAAGAGGATATTACTTCAGCAGAGGTTGCGATGGTAGATTTAGGCCAAGACCTTTTGTTTCAAATACGTGATGGAGACGAGGCGCTTGATGGCGTACTCGCAAAGGCTGGTTATGAAGTTGTTGATCACGTGACGATGTACGCCGTTGAGGCGGGCGAGATCGCGACAGAGCGCCCTCCGCGTACGGCTGCTATCTCAGCGTGGGAGCCGCTAAAGATCATGGAGGAAATCTGGGCTAAAGGTGGGATTGACCGAGCGCGAATTGATGTGATGCACCGTGCTAAAGGTCCCAAGACGGCTTTCGTTTCGCGCTGGCGGGATCAGCCAGCTGGTGCATCCTTTGTTGCAATGCATAATGGCATCGCGATGGTGCACGCGCTCGAGGTTTTGCCACATCAGCGGCTTCAGGGGGTTGCGCACTGGCTGATGAAACGCGCTGCGTTTTGGGTTTTGGATCAGGGCGGTCACACGCTTTCTGTTATTTGTACCACGCAAAACGTAGGGGCCAATAGGCTCTATTCTTCCCTTGGGATGCACGTTGTGGGAGAGTATCACTACAGGCGGAAAGCCACGGCATAGGAGAGGTTACATGTCTAACAAAGATCAGCCCACCGCATTGGATCTTCCGATGCTGAGTCCTCTTCCCGAGGAGACGCAACGCTACTTCGAAATTTGTATTGAAAAGCTTGGCATGGTACCCAATGTCCTCAAAGCGTACGCTTTTGATGTTACCAAGCTGAACGCCTTCACCGCGCTTTATAACGATCTTATGCTTAGTGACAGTGGACTGAGTAAACTTGAACGTGAAATGATCGCAGTGACGGTAAGCTCGATCAATAAATGTTTCTATTGCCTCGTCGCGCATGGTGCTGCCGTGAGGCAGTTGTCTGGTGACCCCAAGCTCGGCGAGATGATGGTTATGAACTGGCGGATCGCTGGACTTGATACGCGGCAAAACGCGATGCTGGCCTTCGCTGAAAAAATTACGATAGCGTCGTACACGATTCAGGAACATGACAGGCAGGGCTTGCGAGACGTTGGATTCAGCGATCGCGATATCTGGGACATCGCCAATGTTGCTGGATTTTACAACATGTCTAACCGCGTGGCGTCGGCTACAGATATGCGGCCAAATGACGAGTATCATGCGCTCGCCAGATGATGCGCAGTCTGGCCATATGTTTGGCGATTTTGCCTGAAACTGGGTGGGCCTTTGAGCCAGTCTTACCGGATGGGGCCCAATTGATGAGTGAATTTGCCAAAGACGACGATTACTATGCGGTGCCAATGGCGCCGTTTTTGAATGGTGTTGTAGAGACTGATCGATTGCGTGGCGCTGTACGGCGGCGCAGCTGGCGGATTGAGACCGGATTTTCTGATACACGGAAGTTAGATGTGGAACTGACTGCACAGATGCTGGACAAGGGTTACGATATTGCGCTGGCCTGTGATGCGGAACTCTGTGGTGGGTTTGACTTCCGTTTTCAGACTGAGGTTTTACCTCCACCTGAAATGTTTGTGGATCTTTCTGATTTTTATTTTATCTCCGGTTTTCGCGAGGGAGAGGCAGGGCGGGAGGGTGTTGGCGTGCTCGTCAGTCGGACAGCCCAAGCGGGTATGGTTCAGGTGATTCACGTTTCTGAAGAGTCTGTACGTTTTGCAGTGCCAAACATCGATGGTGTGCAGCCACAGTTGAAGGGCCGGTTACCACTGGCAGGGAATTCGCCGAATATCGCAGAGCTGAATTTGCGCCCTGCAGTTGTTGATGCGGACAGCATTTCGCTCTGGCTAGAGAAGAGGGGACATATCGTTCTGTCCGATCTGGTATTTGACACTGGCTCGTCTCGCCTCGGTCAAGGCCCGTTTCTTTCGCTGATGTCTCTGGCGGCCTTCCTCAAAGAGGATGAAACTCGGCGAATCGCATTGGTGGGCCATACGGATAGCGAAGGAACGTTAACCCAAAACACTGAGCTCTCTGAAAAGCGTGCTGTGTCGGTTCGTAAGCGTCTAATTGAAATTTACAACGTGCGTCAGGATCAGCTGGAGGCGCAAGGAGTAGGATTTCTATCGCCGATTGCGTCCAACCTAAAGGAGGAGGGGCGCAGTGCCAATCGAAGGGTTGAAGCAGTATTGTTAAACACCAGGTAAGCGCTTTAAGCACTTATGGCGAGATCTCGCCGTCCGTCGCTGTCGCATTCAGACGCTAGGCGTCAAGACTTGTGCGGTAATAGCTTCAGCAACAAATCTTCGCTGTCAAAGAACAAGTCTTCAATGCGAGTGTTTGTCCTTTATTCGGCGGGGTCTTGGGTAGGATCGGCTATCTCTCGGGTGAGTGGATCACGCCGTAAACCTGATTAAGAAAAAACCACAAAGCAACCTACTACAAATGATGCTGGAGATATCCATGCAGTGACTGGAGGTTGTTCACGTTTTGCTTCTAATTTGGCTAAGATATCCTGCGGATCACTTCTTTTGGACACAAAAGCCGTGTGCAGATCGACAGATTTGAACTCAAAAGTCGTTTTTGAGCTCGAAGAATTTTCATCCTAGTAGCACCGGGAAAAAGTCCAGCCAGCTTCGAGTGAAATGAAATGGCTTGGGTCTAATTGTCCGGGTAAGACGTTCGTTATTGTCGAGCCGCCGTATAAAAACTTACCAAGTGGAGGGGCCTTTGTTTGCGAAGGCATGCACCAGAAAGTCAATGAAGGCACGTACTTTGGGCTGGGTAAATCGACCAGGCGGATAAACTGCGTAGATGCCCTGAGTTTCGACTGGCAGGCTTGGAATTACGTCCTCAACAAGCCCCCGTTTCATGGCGTCGTTGTACAAGAAACTAGGTAGATATGCGATTCCGAGCCCCGCCTGTGCAGCGTTCAGGAGTGATTGGCCGTCGTTTACCGATAACCATCCGGCTGTGCGCACCTGACGTTTTTCACCCGATGGTGCGGTCAATTTCCAAACAGCACCGTTGGATTGGCTAGAGTAATGTAACAGCTTATGATCGTTCAGCTCATCAATCTTTTGCGGGCGACCATGGCGCTCGAAATACTCTGGACTGGCGATCATGCGCTTGGTCGTACTTGTCAATTTGCGCGCTCGCAACGTACTGTCCTCTAATTCTCCAATGCGGATGGCCATATCGAAACCTTCGGAAATTAATTCAACGTAACGGTTATTCAACACCATATTCACGGTAATTTCGGGGAATTCGTTCAAGAATTCACCGAGGACTGGGCTCAAATGGTTTACACCGAAGTCGGTAGCCACTGATATACGCAACAGACCCGATGGTGCTGACTGCATTGAGGTGACGAGCGCATCTGCTTCGCCTGCATCGTTCAGAACGCGTCGGGCACGGTCGTAATATGCTAGGCCAATCTCAGTTGGGCTAACTCGCCGGGTGGTGCGGTTGAGCAGGCGAGCGCCCAGACGGGCTTCGAGGCTTGAGACATGTTTAGACACCGCAGACTTTGATATTCCCATTCTGCGTGCAGCATCCGTAAAACCTCCTTGATCTACCACGGTGGCAAAAGCTTCCATTTCGGTCAAGCGGTCCATGCGTTCTACCCCTGCATTCATTGTTGAGGCTTTGGTTTCGCATTGAAATTGGGCGAGATAAGGGCAAAAGACGGACAATATCGAGGATTACTGACAGATCGTTTTCGGCATCGAAACAGAGAAACAATAATTTTCAGGTTGAAAACGGTTGGTCGGAAATCAAAGGAAAGTACTAAAAACAGTTCCAATAGCGTATCATGGACCAAAGATATTTAGAAAAATGATGCAGTGTGTTAGAGTTTTATGGCAAGGCGCGTGCCCTGATCAATGGCACGTTTTGCGTCAAGTTCGGCAGCCAAATCCGCCCCACCGATCACGTGGGCGATGAATCCTCTCTCCGCCAAAGTTTTGGCAAGTGAACGGTTTGCTGTCTGGCCTGCGCATATCACCACATTGTCCACGGCGATGGCTTGGGGATTTTCGTGGGCCTCCCCAAAAGAAATGTGCAGGCCATTATCGTCGATTTTTTCATAATTCACGCCACCCATCATTTGCACGTTTTTCATCTTCAGTGCGGCACGATGAATCCAGCCAGTCGTTTTTCCGAGTCCCTTACCAAGTGCCTGGGCCTTGCGCTGAAGAAGAATAACGTCTCTTGCCGGAGGGTGTGGTTGAGGCCCTTTTTCGGCTAGACCACCTGGGGTGGTTGCAGGGTCGCCCACGCCCCATTCAACCATCCATTGCGACAGGTCCTCTGTCAGGCTGCTGTTGGGGTGTGCTAAAAACTCTGATACATCGAAGCCTATCCCGCCGGCACCAATTACAGCGACTTTCTTGCCGACTGATTTTTTATCGCGCAAAACATCGAGATAGCTGAGAACTTCCGGCCTTTCCTGACCTGGGATGCCGGGGTCGCGTGGAATGACGCCCGTCGCGATGACTACTTCATCGAAATTGATGAGATCATCTGCAATTACGTTGGTTCCAAGTTTAAGACTGATACTTGAAGCCGCCACCATAGTTTCATACCAGTCCACCAATCCCCAAAACTCCTCCTTGCCAGGAATTTGTTTGGCAATATTAAGCTGTCCGCCAATATTTTCTGCACGGTCAAAGAGCGTCACTTTGTGACCCCTCTGCGCAGCTGCGAGCGCGGTTGCAAGACCTGCGGGGCCAGCACCAACGACGGCGATGGATTTGGGTGTATCCGCCGGCGTGATGGCAATTTCGGTTTCGTGGCAGGCGCGGGGATTGACTAAACAGGACGTCAGCTTACCGCCAAAGGTGTGGTCAAGGCAGGCTTGGTTGCAACCGATGCACGGGGCAATGCGCTTCGCCTGACCAGCTATTGCCTTGGTAACAAATTCTGGATCTGCGAGTAATGGGCGGGCCATTGAGACCATATTGGCGCAGCCCTCTGCCAACACGGCCTCAGCCACCTCCGGCATGTTGATCCTATTTGAGGTAATTACTGGGATGCCTACTTGTCCCATCAGTTTCTTAGTAACCCAGGTAAAAGCGCGGCGCGGGACAGAGGTTGCAATTGTAGGGATTCGTGCCTCATGCCAACCGATACCAGTGTTGATGATTGTTGCCCCCGCTTGTTCGACGGCCTTGGCCAGTTGAACTACTTCATCGTGGGTTGATCCGTTTGGGATCAGGTCAATCATCGATAGACGGTATATGATAATAAATTCAGGTCCAACCGCTTCGCGGCAACGCCGTACCACTTCAACTGGAAGCCGCATACGATTTTCATAGGAACCACCCCAGCGATCTTCCCGTTTGTTTGTATGGGTTACTAGGAATTGATTTAGGAAATACCCCTCAGAACCCATGATCTCGACCCCATCGTAACCCGCGTCACGGGCTCGCTCTGTGGCTATAACAAAATCTTGGATTTGTTTTTCAATACCCTCCTCGTCAAGCTCCTTTGGTGGAAAAGGCGATATTGGAGATTTAACGGGTGAGGCGGAGACACATTCAGGGCTGTAAGCGTAACGGCCTGCGTGCAAAATTTGCATCGCTATTTTGCCACCGGCTTGGTGAACTCGGCCAGTTACGATCTGATGGTCTGCGATGTCCTGTTTGGTGAAGAGACCTGCTGCACCCGGAAAGACACCGCCCTCTTTAGAAGGCGCCATACCACCGGTCACGATCAGCGCAACATTTCCGCGTGCTCGCTCAGCGTAAAACTCTGCGACTCTGTGCCAATCTTTTGTTTCTTCAAGTCCGGTGTGCATTGACCCCATTAAAACTCTGTTTTTTAAAACAGTGAATCCAAGGTTCAACGGTGCCAAAAGGTGAGGATATTGAGCCATTAGAGCCTCCATCAATTAGACCTTAAATGAACTTAAAGCTGTGACGCTGTCACGCGGAACGCGGCGTCACTAAAAGACATTTTCCTGATGATGATAAGGCCCGACCGACAGATGTGTTCCAAACCGCATTTCTTTCGTGACTTGTAATAAAAAAATCAAATCAGGCGGGCTCGCTGACGCGTTAAGTTTCCTGCGCATGCGCTATGCAAAATTATACTAGCTAGTCTCGACGCAATGCCGACGGAATGCTCTTTTCAACATATCGAGTTCCGCGCGGAGCAGATCGATTTCGGCACGAATGTCATCGGCCAACGCTTCTCCGGCAATGAAGGTGATCAAGTCCAGTCGCTGATCTGTTGCGCGATCTGTAATCAATATGGTTTGTACGCCATCACTCAGGCTCTGCAACGGTATGGGAACGCGGAGCGTCCAGGAACCGGTCTCCGTGTCAGGTTCAATGGTCACTCCAGACACCGTTTGTTCGCGAAAGGTGACATCAATTGATGGTTCCGGGCCGTTGCCCTGATCATATCGAAGCACACCCTCCCATGCTCCTTCAAACAACCGGGTTTTGGTAAGGTTCAGCTGGCTCATGCTCGGCTTCCTTCAGCTCAGAATTCAGCGCGTGGTCGGCGTGAAAAAGTCACGTCGCGCAGAATGATCTGGTTCATTTCGGGCCCCTCAAAAATAAGGTCTAGCCAAATTTTTTCTATGCGCTTTTCGTTCAGGTTCGAGTACGCCAAGTCAAATTCTACCTGAATTTCTTCTTCCTTTAGTGGTAGCTCCCGCACGATTTGCTCAGTGTTTGGCCCATGCTTAATGTTAAGCCGCGCGAAGATTTCAAGTGAATTTTCCATTTCAACAATTGTTTCGACTCTGATGATGTGATTGCGCCGCAAGCCGTCAACGGACTCGGGCGGCAAATCAACGACCAGCGACAGGAAAGATCCATCGAACCGGAATACGTCCAATCGAAGGCCAAAAGGTGCCAGATCGCGACTGCGGTCGTTGCGCAGCTGGCGTAGGGTCAACTCTGAAATCTGGCAATCGTGGAACAGTGTGACCTCATTCCCCAGTCGTTCTTTATTTTTAACGCCCGCCAGGCCCTTCACTGGAACGGGTTCACGCCAGAGTTTCGGACGCCACGACCAATCTGTCCCATGTGGTTTGGGAAACGCGTTTGATCCAACAACGGGCAGTGCGAGACGGCCTTCTGCTGTTGATATCAAAGTATTCAGGTGCTGTCGTAGTAATCGCGCGCGTCTGCGTTGGCTGCGCAACACCGCAAGATCGGCGGTTGCGGCTTTGCGCGCAGCGCGCGCCCAGTGACGCGCAACGCTCACCTGGAAAAGCATCCTAAAGAAATTACGACCCTGCCCCATCTTTGCTCTACACTCTTTGTGTTTTCCCATTCACGAAGTGGATCGCAGCGGGGTTTTCTTTTATTTAGCTAATTAGTTGATTCCAAACAAACGCACAATTGGGGTTCGAGCAAGGGGGCTGAACAAATTTATGGGGCAGTTCCCTTTAAGAGCATGATCGGTTAGGTCCACTGAATGAATGCTTACAGCCCCCACGATGCCTTAATTGCCCCCGCATTAAAGAGTTCCTCGCCTTGGCGCCTGCTTGCTGGAATTGCCTTGTTTGTTCTGGTCTTCGCAGTGCTCAACGTGGTGTGGTATAGCGCAGTAAAATCCCAATTTATTTTACCAGATGCGCTTGGTGAAATCTCTCGGGGGACAACTGCTCGCGGAATGGCCATATTGCTAAGCAGCTTTTTTTGCCTGTTGGTTGCGCTTTGGATGACATTGCATTTGATACACGGCCGATCCATGTTGGGGTTGATCGGCCCATGGCGCATGTTCCGCACGCAGACTTTGCATGTATTCGCCTTGTTGCTGGTATTGTATGGCTTGCTTTTTTTAGTGCCGACGCCCAGCGATCTTGCACCAGAGCAGGCTCTACTTTTTGTCAAATGGCTGTCTCTAATACCGTTAAGTTTCACGTTGCTGATCATCCAATGCTGTGCCGAGGAATTGTTGTTCCGCGGGTATTTGCAGAGCCAACTCGCTGTACGTTTTCGATCGCCATTGTTATGGATGGTTTTGCCTAGTTTGCTGTTCGGTGCATTGCACTACGAACCGGCCACATACGGAGACGCTGCGATTTGGCTTGCGCTTTGGTCAAGTGTATTTGGTATCGTCGCGGCTGACTTAACGGCTCGGTCAGGCACCCTGGGTCCTGCAATTGCATTACATGTTGTTAACAATTTCATGGCCATCAGTGTGACTTCAATGAAGGGTTACTGGGACGGGTTCGCGCTGTATACGTATCCGTTTGGCCCCGACGACACTAATGCCCTAATGACAATGTTGCCTTTGGAGGGTGGCATATTATTATGTGGATGGCTGACGGCACGGATTGCTTTGCGTCGTTGATTGCATTTCTTTTCTTAGCGTCCTATTCCACGAATGTCGAAACTCGAAAGGGCTAAAACGCATGAACTGGATTACCAACTACGTGCGACCAAGAATTAATTCGATTTTTTCCCGTCGCGAAGTGCCAGATAATCTCTGGACCAAGTGTGATGAATGCGGAACCATGCTGTTTCACCGCGAGCTTTCGGCAAACCTTAATGTATGCACACAGTGTGATCATCACATGGGGATCACTCCACGTAATCGGTTTGAGGCTTTATTCGATGGTGGTATTTTTATCGAGGTTGACGTGCCAGAACCTCTGGTCGATCCGCTGCACTTCCGTGACCAGAAAAAATATCCAGACCGCATGAAAGCTGCTCAAAAGAATACCGGTGAAAAAGAGGCTATGCTGGTCGCTGAAGGTGAGATTGGGCGCACACCAATTGTGGCCGCCTGTCAGGATTTTTCGTTTATGGGTGGATCCATGGGCATGTTCGTTGGTAATGCGATCATCGCAGCGGCTGAGTGTGCAGTAGAGTTCAAACGGCCTCTTATCCTGTTTTCTGCGGCTGGTGGTGCCCGTATGCAGGAGGGGATCCTGAGCCTGATGCAAATGCCGCGTACAACGGTTGCATTGCAAATGTTGAAGGAAGCTGGTTTGCCCTATATTGTTGTGCTGACCCACCCAACCACGGGTGGCGTTACGGCGTCCTACGCGATGTTGGGTGATGTGCAGATTTCAGAGCCCAATGCATTGATCTGTTTTGCTGGTCCGAGAGTCATTGAGCAGACTATTCGCGAAAAGTTGCCTGAAGGATTTCAGCGCGCCGAGTATCTTTTGGATCACGGCATGCTAGATCGTGTAACGAAACGAACGGAAATGCGTAACGAACTGATCACAATTACCCGTTTGCTTTTGGGCTTGCCACCCGCAATTGCAGGAGATTTGCCGCCGCCTGATACAGCTGAAGAACATTCTGTTGAAGTAGATAACCCGGCAATTGAAGCAGAGGAAAAACCGGTAATGGGTAAGATCGCCGAAAAATGATCGTGGCTTCCTCTGACGTCATCCTTAAACGTATGATGGCGTTGCACCCGAAAATGATTGATCTCACGCTTGATCGGGTTTGGCGCTTGCTGAAGAGATTAGAAGATCCACAGGACAGAGTTCCGCGGGTCATTCATCTGGCGGGTACAAATGGGAAAGGGTCAACTCAGGCGATGATCCGGGCCGGTCTAGAAGCTATGGGCAAGCAAGTTCATGCTTATACCAGTCCACATCTGGCGCGGTTCCATGAACGTATCCGGTTGGCGGGAAGTCTAATTTCTGAACAAAGTCTGAGCGAAATTTTAGATGAATGCTATGCTGCAAATGATGGTGGTAATATCACCTATTTTGAGATTACTACCTGCGCTGCATTTCTCGCCTTTGCTCGAACGCCGGCGGATTTTACGTTGTTGGAAGTAGGATTGGGCGGACGTTTGGATGCCACAAATGTCGTAGCGAACCCGGAGTGTACAGTGATCACACCGGTGTCGATTGATCACGAACAATTTCTTGGTGATACTCTTTCTAAAATTGCTTTTGAAAAGGCGGGTATACTTAAACGTGGTATTCCTTGCGTAGTAGGCAAGCAGCCCGAACAGGCGATGGAAATAATTGAGGCGCGAGCTCAAGCTTTGGGGGTTCCACTAATTGTTTATGGTCAGCATTGGCATGTATATTTAGAGCGAGGGCGTTTGATTTTTCAGGATGAGACTGGTTTGCTGGACCTGCCTCCGCCGGCCTTGAGGGGTAATCATCAGATAGAGAATGCAGGCGTGGCTCTGGCTGTCTTGCGTCGTCTCGGCGCCACGGAAGCCGATTGCGAGGCCTCTATGGAAAACGCAGTCTGGCAGGCGCGGATGCAACGCTTACGGTGCGGTCCCTTGTTTGATGCCGCGCCGCATGCTGAATTATGGCTTGATGGCGGGCATAATGCAGCAGCAGGTCTGGCTATGAGTGCTCACTTGAAAACTTTGCCCGAACGGAAAACTCATCTAATTTGTGGAATGCTTAATACTAAAGACGTGTCTGGCTACCTCGCGCCGTTAGCTGAGGTGGCCAATAGTCTAACGTCGGTTTCCATTCCGGGTGAGGCAAACACTCTACCTACAAATGTGATGGTTGAGGCTGCGATGGGTGTTGGGCTTAAAGCCAGTGAGGCCGCTTCCGTGAGGGAGGCGCTAACCGTCATTGTGGAAAAAGACCAAAGCGCGCGCGTGTTGATTTGTGGGTCTCTGTATTTGGCAGGGGTGATTTTACAGGAGAACGGTTAACCTAATTTGAAGGCTGGAATAAGACGCTCAAAACGTCACTCGGTTTGATTTTTCGATTTTCATTCGGTTTTGCGAATCATTTCATTGACTGATTCGAATCACCGCGCGTATAGTCTGATTTATGCAGTTTTCCGCTAATCTTTGCAGATTTGCGAGAACTCCGTGGGATTCACGAGACAGGCAGGCAAGTAAATAGGGGGCGCAAAACGCCCCCTTACAAACTTCATGCATAGCATGCGCTGTTGCTATTGATCCGACTGCTACATTGGATGTTTGATTTTTACAGTTTGATCTGACCGGCTTTCTTTAAGAATTCAATGACCCCAAAAGGTGGGCGAGACTAGATTGGAAAGGCAAGGTCAGAAAATGAGAATTATGCCTCAACTTCAAATCAAAAAAGACTGAAATACTCTGCTTGCTCCCATTCGGACAAAGTTGCGACGTATCGATCCCATTCTGCGCGTTTGATACGGACAAGGTAATCCACAACATCCGCCCCAAATTGCGTGCGGTAGAGTGGGCTATTTTCAAAATGCAGTACTGCGTCGAGCAGGCAGGTCGGAAGAGCAGGTGCGCTGGAGTCGTAAGGCCGCTCACAGGCTGGTGGTGCTGTCTGCGATTGATTAAGGCCAGAAAGCCCGGCATAGATTTGACTTGCAATTGCAAAATAGGGGTTTGCAGCGCTCTCTGGTGCGCGATTTTCGATGCGACTTGCCTTGTCTCCTGGGGTCATCAGGGCGCGCAACATCGCGCCGCGGTTATCCCGGCCCCATTGAATACGATCAGGCGCCAGTTGGAATGGCTGGTACCGTTTGTAACCGTTCACCGTTGGCGTTGTAAGTAAGCAGGCGGCGTTAGCGTGGGATAGTAAACCCGCTATCCAACCGGATGCATGAGGTGAGAGCTGATTGGTGTGTGCAGGTTCAAATACATTCCTGCCGAAGTTGTCAGATAATGATTGATGCAGATGCCATCCAGATGCTGCAACATTGTCGAGTCGTGGGCGGCACATGAAGGTGGCGTGAAGGCCGCGGCGAGCACAGACTTCTTTTACCATGGTCCGAAAAGCGACCATGGTGTCGGCCTGAGTCATTGGATCACTTGGTTCGAAAGTGAATTCGAACTGAGATGGACCCATTTCAACTTCAGTTGATCGTACTGGCATTTTCATGGTTTGTGCAGTGCGACGCAAGGCGTCCATTACTGGCTCGAGCGAGTCATAAATTGCGTCTGTCAAAAACTGGTATCCAGGTGCAAGGGGTTGAGTTCTTGGTGGCTGAACCGGCATAGTCGTACCAGCATGGTCTGGCAGCGGATCGCAACGTTGGAACACATGAAACTCAAGTTCTAAGCCAACCGTGAGGCTCAGACCCTTTTTGGTAAGTTGCTCTATCGCTTTGCTTAAAACCATGCGCGATGCGAAAGGGATTGGTATGCCGCTTTTGAAAAAAGCATCGCAAAATAACCAGGCTGATTGCGGTGACCAAGGTAATCGCCGAAATGTCTGTGGGTCGGGGCAGAGTAATATGTCGCCGCCACCGTGTATCGGGTTGGTTTTGTTTGCGTCTTCTTCTGTCCAGATTGGAAAGACGGTTCGGTGTGAGGTGTCTTTCAACAGCAGTGTTGAGGCAACCGCCATACCATTAGCCAAAATTGATGGTAGGGCCGAAGCTACAATGGCTTTGCCTCGTAGAATACCGTGTTGGTCTGAGAATAAAATTCGGATCGTTTCTAAATCAGACTGGGCAACTTGATTTGCTAGCTCTGTAAGAGTGATTATCTTTTCGTGGGAGAGTACGCCCAGTTGAGCCAGCTTCCCATTTGCAATCTGATGCCTAACTTTTGTCAAATTTATTCCTCTTGTTGGTTCAGGTTGGTACGTGGACAGTTGCGCAGGATATTATAGTGCCTGATATAAACAGAATTCACGGATTTTCCCTCCACCGCAATTTGAATTTTGGTTTCTTCTCGTGCAAGTGAAGCACGGATGTTTCGCTGGAGCGGTTGTACGATTTGGGGTGAAGCGAACAGGAGGGTCAAACGCCCCTCGGGCGTGTCAGGTGCATTGTCAAACTGACCTTGTGTGGCCGCAAGGTTAAGATTGACTAAAATATTCATGATTGATGCGTGCATGCCGCTCTACATGCGGTCAGTGCAAACGATGGCGAAATGTGATACGTTTTTTTCATTGAGCGTGTCCGGAAACTTAGAACGCAGAACTTCCTCTGGTGTGCAGGTCAAGATCAGGAATTGATTGTTGCGTCCCAATCCTCGCAGGCCTCACGCCGATATGTATCGGCCTCAGTGTATGACTTTCGCCAATCTCCATCGAAGGACAGCGTGTCGTTCGAAATTGGTCCTTGGATAGATCCTGGATCAACTTGGTTTTGCATTGGCAGAGCTTTTTGATTGCCGTTCTCTAGCGCCTGAATGGCAGCACGTAATTTCCTACGATAGGCGATTATGGCAGTGTCAGTTTTACCAAGGTGTTCCTGAGTGCGATCCTGAATTCGGCCCATGCTTTCGACCGCCCACTGATCATGTACGTTAATGTCGAGTCCCATGCCGGTGTAGGTCAGTTCCTCTTGTTCTTTGGCATCATACCCGTAGTTGTTTCGTATGTTTTTCTTTGGCGAATAGGCCGGCAGCGTATGTTCATTTAGCCGCTGTGAACGCATTAATTCTTTGTCGACTGGTTTTGCGAAGCTTGTGAACATTGAGTACCAGTAACAGTTTTCATCATCCACTGGGACGTGCCATTGGGTAATAATCATCTCTCGCGACATGGGAATACTAATTGCTTCGGGAAAAATTTGGTTGGTGACGCGCACATGAGTGCGGCCATCGTTTAGATGACGTAGGGCAATAATGCGCATGCCGTAGTCCGTGTCTTCCACATTAATGTCCGGACGGGGATATTCGCGCAGTAAGCGCGTCATCGGGATTTCCGTGTCAGCGGCCTTATCGCGAAACTGTTTCCCATAACTTTCCGCTGGATCTTCATCCTGAAGGAAGCGATGAAGGAACGAAGCATGTGCTGGATCTATGCCGACCTCAAGCGCTTGCAGCCAGTTGCATTCCCACAAACCTTTGAACGCAAAAACGTGACTTTCTGGCGCGCGAAAGCAGTCAAAATCGGGAAATTCTGGTGGTTTACCAGGTCCCATATATGCGAAAATGATGCCGTTTTTTTCCACGACATGATAAGCTTTAGCTTTGATTTTCTCATGCATTCGCGACCCTTCTGGTTCGCCGGGTTGTTCAGTGCAATGGCCGGAGTTGTTGAATTGCCAACCGTGAAATGGACAGCGAAGCCCTTTTTCCTCGAGGCGACCATAGCACATGTCAGCTCCGCGATGCGGACAGGCGCGCTGTATCAGCCCCAGCTCTCCTTCTCTGTTGCGAAACAGTACAAGGTCTTCGCCCAAAAGGCGTACCGGTACCACTGGGCGGTTAATCTTCAGTTCGTCAGAAAGAGCCGCGGGATGCCAATAGTGGCGCATTAGGTTTCCGGCTGGGGTTCCCGGAGTAATTTGGGTGATAAGGTCATTCATTTCTTGACTAATCATGTTTCGCCCTCGCACGCATGGTTTGGTTGAGGGTCGCCGAAGCTTGCGATTATCGCAAGAAATTTCGCATACATTTTTGCTGATAGAGTTTAAAGGTTGCGCGTGTTCTCGCAGATTAACTTATTGATCCAGCCTCAACGCCAAAGTTTAAGAGTATCTGAGTTCTGGAGTGAATGTCTTTAGAAAACAACAGTAATATGACCCTGAACGATATTTTATGGTTCACCAGACGGGATCTGGCGAGAACGTGTCGCTTACTTTTACGATGGTTCGTCGTGGTTGTGTGAAGCGTGCCAGGCGTGTATTTTTTTGTCGCTTTAGGTTTATGTGATTGTTGCTGGCTTTATAGGCTTGAAAATATAGGGTCGGGTAGCCCTCTGCTATTGAACGCATTGGTTGCAGAATTAAGGTGAGAAGCTAACATGGGCATCACCTAATGAAAGGTGCTTGCTCTCGGTGGTGTAATCGCCTTTGCATCAATTTGGTTTGACCCTTGAATTGACGGTGGGTTGCCAACCGCCATCGCTCCATGCGGCAGTGGTCGAATTTTGCCGGTAAGTGTAAAGGCGATCGCCTTGGCCGAATTACTGGATCAGGCTGAAGCTGAAATGGTTTGATTTTGGTGATGTGTGTTGGTGATTAGATCTGCGGTATTCGCATGCAACATGAACCAATATGCTTGCTGAGATTGATACATATTGGCACTCTGGCATTTAAATTGAAACGTGGAGGCCATATGCTAACTGTTGAAAGCTTTCCATTTGAAATCGAAGATTACCCGCATGTCCACATCCCTATGCAGGATGGGACGCGGCTGTCCGCACGTATTTGGCGACCCATAGGTGCTGGTGCTGTGCCGGCAATTTTAGAGTTTTTGCCATATCGCAAGCGGGATGGGACTGCACAGAGAGATGCGCTGACCCACCCCTACCTAGCTGGGCATGGATACGCTTGTGTACGGGTTGATATGCGTGGTTGTGGTGAAAGCGAGGGGCTTTTCGATGACGAGTACTCGCCGCAGGAATTATCTGACGGCGTTGCCGTGATCAACTGGCTGTCTGAACAGAAGTGGTGTTCGGGCAATGTTGGCATGATGGGGATCAGCTGGGGTGGCTTCAACGGTTTGCAGATCGCAGCGCTTGCGCCAGAGCCCTTAAAGGCTGTTGTTAGTATATGTTCAAGCGTGGACCGCTATGCAGACGACATTCATTTCAAAGGAGGTTTGATGCTATGTGAAAACCCTGGATGGGCCGCAACTGTGCTTGGATGGTTCGCATTGCCTCCCGATCCGGATGTTGCAGGTGAAAACTGGCGTAATATGTGGCTGGAGCGTTTAGAAAACACACCCTTCCTTGCTGAAACTTGGACACAACATCAACTTCGCAATCAGTATTGGAAGCATGGATCGGTTTGTGAGGACTATAGTGCGATCAAAGCTGCTGTGCTGAGCGTTGGTGGGTGGCATGATGGGTATCGCAATGCAATAGCGCACTTGGTTGAAAACCTTGACGCACCCGTTAAAGGTTTGGTTGGCCCTTGGAACCATAAATATCCGCATTTTGCGGTTCCTGGACCGCAGATCGATTTTTTGGGAGAAATGCTGACTTGGTGGGATCGGTGGCTGAAAGGGTCTGAAAATAATGTAGAAGAATGGCCTGATTATCGTGTTTGGGTTATGGACAGTGTTCCCCCAAAGATTTCCTACAAAACGCGGCCCGGAAGGTGGGCTGCTATCCATGATTGGCCTGGGGACGCTATGCCGGAAACCTGGCATTTGCGAGGAAACGTACTTGCCGACGCGCCAGGCGATGCTGACCGCACCATATTTCCTGCGCTGGCTTGCGGCCAAGGAACTGGAGAATACTTTCCGTTTGGGTTCGGACCAGGTGAGATGCCAGATGATCAACGCTCAGACGATGCGTTGAGTTGCTGTTTCGACAGTGCGGCGTTGACGACCGTCCGTGATATTATCGGGAGTCCAAAGTTAATGCTGAAAATTTCGGCGGACAAGCGAAGCGCGCAGTTGGCCGTTCGCTTGTGTGACCTAAGACCAGACGGTACCAGCGCATTAATTTCGCATGGTTTTTTAAATTTGCGCCAAAGAAATGGGTTCGAAAATTTGGAAGATTTGCCTATTGGTGAGACGGTTTCAGCAGAGGTTTCATTAGATCAATGTGCTTACCGCCTGCCTGCTGGACATCGTCTGAGGGTGGCAATCTCCTCTAGTTACTGGCCGTTCGTTTGGCCAGAGACTGAAACAGCTGAACTTACAATTGCCCGAGGCTCACTCTCTTTACCTTTGCGACCAGTTGTAGCTGGTGACCAATGGCGATTTGACCCGCCACGGAGTGCAAAACCCCGGGCTGAAGAACAACTGAGCCCCGTTCATGGGGCAAAGCGGTTAATCCGGGACCAAGCTGCTGGCAGTTTGACGCTGGAGATTGAAGGTGACACGGGCGCAGTCCGAGACAATGAAACTCGACTTGTTAGTTCGGCGGCTGTCCGTGAAAAGTATCATATTTTAGAGGATGATCCCCAGTCAGCCAGCGCGGAATTTCACTGGTCTCGCGGGATGAGGCGCGATGAGTGGAATGTCCGAACCGAGGCTTCTGTGACGATGCAAACCAATGGCGAGTCGTTTTTGGTGGATGCTAGTTTGCTTGTGTTTGAGGGTACTAAAAAAATCTTTGAAAGGACATGGAAATCCGAAGTACCACGGGCTTGATTTTGCCATCAGATGCAGCGGCCACCATCAACCTCCATCAATACGCCCGTGATCATGCTGGCCTCATCAGAACAAAGGAAACACGCGGCGTTGCCGATGTCTTCCGGCTGGGAAAAACGGCCTATTGGAATTGTTGAAAGAAACTTGGCGCGCATCTCTGGTGTATCTTCTCCCATGAAGCTTTTGAGCAGCGGGGTTTCCCCAGCAACTGGATTAAGTGCGTTAATACGAATGCCGTCTGGAGCCAGTTCGATGGCCATTGTTTTAGTCGCTGTATTCACCCAACCTTTTGAGGCGTTGTACCAGTTTAAATTGGGGCGAGGTGATAGGCCTGCGGTGGACGAGACATTCAGGATAACGCCGCTGCTCTGACGCTTAAATATTGGCACAATACTTTGGGCGGTCAGGTAAATGGATTTGCAGTTAACAGCGATAATCCTGTCGAAATCCTCTTCCTTCACGGTGTCTAAAGGTGCCGGGCGATGTGTAATCCCGGCGTTGTTGACAAGGATGTCAATGCGTCCGAGTACGGAAAGAGCTGTTTCTGTCATATGTTTGACACTTGTGCTGTCTGACACATCAACGGCACAGCCGATTGATCTTTCATGGAAAGAGGCTTTTTGGTCCGCGGCATCGCCGTTGATATCAGCAATCAGCACCTTCGCGCCTTCAGCAAGAAATTTGTCTACGATTCCGGCACCAAAACCCTGGGCTCCCCCAGTGACGATGGCATTCTTGTTTGCAAGTCGCATGCGAATTTCCTCAGTGTTGACGTATGGATACATTGCTTTTCTTAGATCTGATCCATCGGGGCGCCGCTAGGTAGAGACTGCTGCAGTTGCTACGGTGTTGGCAAGAGGACATACGCCTAAATGGATGGAAATGCCGCATTAAGAGATTACGGCTAGTTGGGGTATTACACAGATACGGCCTCTAACAGCTCGTCTCGGGTAAGTGTGCCAGATGCACCGGATTTTAAAACTTTTCCGCGGCGCAAGATCACGAAATTATCCCCATGCTCAAAGGCGAAATCAAAGAACTGTTCCACAAGTATGATGGCCATGTCACTATGATTGCGAAGGTGGTCTATTACCTCTCCAATTTGCTTAATGATGTTGGGCTGGATACCTTCAGTGGGCTCATCTAAGAGCAATAACTTTGGCTTGGCGATAAGCGCACGAGCGATCGCGAGCTGTTGTTGTTGACCACCCGACAAGTCGCCGCCGTGACGATTGAGAAAGTCTTTGAGGATGGGAAACAGGTCGAAGATTTCCTTAGGAACAAAGTGTTCGGACCGGGGCAGGCATGCAAACCCAGTTTCTAGATTCTCTTTAACAGTGAGCAAAGGGAAAACATCCCGACCCTGTGGCACATATGCGACCCCTAAGTGAGCCATAGCATGGGCAGGTCTTTTTGAAAGGTTTTCGCCATTCAATGAAACTTCGCCAGAGCTGCGCATATGCGTTCCAGAGATGGCCTTGAGCAGACTGGTTTTTCCAACACCGTTGGTACCCATGATGCATGTGATTTTACCTGTTTCGGCCTGCATTGAGATGTCAAAGAGAATTTGTGAACTACCGTAATGCAGGTTCAAATTTTCAACTTTCAGCATAGTTCAGCGACCCAGATAGACATTGATGACCTCTTGGTTTGAGGTGACGTGATCGAGTGAGCCTTCGGCCAATACAGCGCCTTCGTGCAGCACCGTGACCCGGCATTCTAAACGACGGACAAATTCCATATCGTGCTCGACCACTACGACGGATCGGGTTTTGGCCGCCTCGACAAGAATGGAGGTGGTCTTTTCGCGCTCGTCTGGTGTCATGCCGGCAGCCGGTTCGTCGATCAATAATAACTGTGGGTCCTGTGCCAACAGCATGCCGATCTCAAGCCATTGCTTTTGCCCGTGACTGAGCTCGCCAGATTTGCGCTTCAACTGGTTGGTCAGGCCTATTTGTATGGCAAGTTCATGCACTTTTTGAGAGTCTGATTTGGATCGTTTGTAAAATAGTACAGCAATTGGTTTGCGATTGTTGCGTAACGCCATCAGGAGGTTATCAAACACACTTTGATCTTCGAAGACGGTCGGACGCTGAAACTTACGTCCCACGCCAACACGGGCGATCTTGGCCTCGGACATATTCAAAAGAGAAATTGATTTTTCGCCCCAAATGATGCGACCCTTATCCGGCTTGGTTTTGCCGGTGATAATATCCATAAAGGTGGTTTTCCCAGCACCGTTGGGGCCAATGATAGCTCGCATTTCTGACGAGCCAATCCGAAATGACAGGTTATTTATGGCCCGAAATCCATCAAAACTGACCGACACTCCGGAAACTTCGAGCAAGCTACTCATATTTCGGCCTCTCGTTCCTGAAGTGCACCAGAACAGGGGCCAAGATCCTTGCCATGACGATTAGGTCGCTTGTGGCCTGTCCAGAGATCAAGCAAGCCTCCGATACCTTTGGGGGCAAACAGCGTGACGAGAACAAAACTCAACCCAAGGACTACTTGCCACCAGTCAACCCAGTTAATCGTGTAGAACCCAAGTGAAATTGGTGGCACCTGACCGCCAGTAAACCATGTGGACACAAGGCTGACTGAGGCAGCGCCGATTACTGCGCCATAGAGGCGGCCCCGCCCACCGATAGCGACCCAGACTGCCAAATAAATTGATGCAATAGGAGTGATCTCCGCCGGATTAATAATGCCAGCTTGTGGATAGTATAGTGCTCCTGCGATACCGGCGATGACCGCACTGACGGTAAAAATAATGAGTTTGTAGCTTTCCACAGGATAACCAAGAAACCGTACGCGGGCTTCATCGTCGCGAATGGCACGTAGGACGGAGCCAAACTTGCCTGAAACTATCCAGGAGGCAAATAAATAACCAAGGCCGAGAGCGAAGGCGGAGGCCCAGAAAAGCCATAGTGAGACTGTGGCTTGAGGCACCGAATTGAGCCCGGGGAGGTTCTGCAAACCTGATAGGCCGTTGTTGCCACGTAACCCGGAGTCGTTCTGAAACAAATAGAGCGCTAGTGCCAGTGTCATCGCCTGCGTCAAAATCGAAAGATACACACCAGTGACACGGCTGCGAAAGGCGAGCCAGCCGAAAATTAGTGCTAGTAGTCCTGGAACAGCCGCAACAAGAATTAGCTGCAGCGCAAGGCTATGAGATAATATCCAGATGATTGGGAAATCGGAGCTGCCAACGACGCCAAAAATTTGATTGCCAATCGCCGCCTCGATTTCACTGGCTGTGGGTGGAATCACATTATTGGAGAGAGATGCTGTAACAATGTTATGAGTGCGCTCATACATCAACCACATCCCAATCATATACCCGCCGAGCCCAAAAAAAGCGAAATGGCCCAGTGATAGGATGCCAGTGTAGCCCCAAACAAGATCCATCGCGAGGGCGATTAAGCACAGGCAAAGTGTCTTGCCGAGTGTCTTGATGAAGCTCGTCGAAATAAGCCCAGTACCGGCAATTTCACTGAGTGCTGTGACGCCGATTGTAAACACTCCAAGACAGGCGAGAAACAACAGAACAGACGAGTTGTGGGCGAGTACGGAACGGATCATTTTGAACTGCCCATCGATTTTACTTGGCTGAAGTGACGGCCACGGCCAAGGTCGCTTGCGGCGGCTTCCATAAAATATGTTAGAGAAGAGAAAAAAGGTGACATTGGATCAGTCTCCTGCAGCGCGGCCTTTGAGCGCGATGATCCCGCGCGGCCGAAATTGGATGAAGATAATGATAAATATGATCATGTAGGTTTGTGCGGCGAGTGTGTTAGATGGGTTCATCCATTCGATGCCCTTTTGCAGAAAACCAATCATCGCTGCACCAGCCAGAGTGCCCCAGATGTTACCGACACCGCCGACCACTACTGTCATGAATGATTGTACAATGTAATCAGAGCCAAGCTCGGACGTGACTTTTGCAAAAAGGCCAATGGCGACGCCCGCGATGCCCGCAATGCCGGAGCCAAGCCCGAAGGTGAGCATGTTAACGCGACCTGGATTAATACCCATAGATGCGGCCATACGCGAATTTTGTGTGACGGCACGTGTTTCCAAGCCAAGGCGTGTTCGGTTCATGATGAAAAGAAATATGCCGAGAAATAAAAGGGCCAGTGCAAATATTGCGATGCGTATATAACTGATCGAAACTACATCGTTCAGAACCCACGCACCGTCGAGCCACATTGGTGCGGTAAGCGGACGTGCCTGAGTGCCAAAGATATTTTTAGCAATCTGTTGCAAAGCGATGGAGATACCAAATGTGGCCAGCAGTGTTTCGAGCGGGCGATTATAAAGGTGACGGATCACGAGCCTTTCCATGGTAACGCCGGCGGTGAAGGTAACAGCGAAGGCGAGGGGTAGCGCGAGCAGAATCGAAGCTGTGTAGTTGGGCACGAACTGTTGGACGACATATCCAGTGTAGGCGCCCATCATTATAAATTCGCCATGAGCCATGTTGATTACGCCCATGACCCCAAAAGTTATTGCAAGACCGATGGCGGCCAGAAACAAGATTGATGCAAGTGACATTCCGTCCAGAACTAAGTCTAAAACACGGTTCAGACCGACGCGAACTTCGATTGACTTCAGTGCGCGTTGCGCGGCGTCTGTGACCTGATTTGAATCCTCAGAAAATACGCGATGGAAGGGCATGTTTTTCACAATAGAAGCCTTTGTGAGATCAGGAGACCACTTGGGGTTCAACGCGGCATAAGCTTGGTCTCGGGCGTCTTGTGTGTCGAGGTGGATCAATGGAACGCCACCGACTTTACCCCCATTAATCTGCGTAGTCAGAAATTCTAGGCGTTCCTCTGGCGAAGGCAGAGGAGTAGCTGCCCCAGCAGCCACCATTAGCTCATAGGCGGCATCGATTGATAGAGCCACATTTCCGGGAGTAACCGCGACTCCGACGTTGGCTGTTGCCGGCGCATTGAACGTAATTTCGTTGGTGAGTAAGGAATTTAGGGCCGCGCGGGTCTCCAGTGAGATTTCTCGGGCTATGGAGTTGATGGCAGTGACGCGTTTGGTGTTATTTTGATCAAAGCGGATTGTGAGGAGCGTCTGCAATTCTTGCTTGCGTGTGCGGATGCCTGGGTCCGTTTCCAATGGAATCGATGCCCGGAGTGGAGATAAGTGGCTTGCTGCAGGATCTCGACGAATCGCTGTGAGCGCGTCACGTCTTAGAGCGGTATCGGGATCGGTCAGCTGGAACTGCACCAGTGCAGCACCGATAAGGGCGCGAACGCCGCTGTTGGGCTTTAGACGTTTAAGGTCGCCTTCATTGAATTCACCAACGATCTCACCGGTGTCAAAGTCTGTCAGTAAAACAGTTTTCTTGGCAATTTTCTCTCCCAAAAAGAAAAGGCCATCAGATTTACGGCGCCACATATTTTTGGCTTGCCAAGTCTGTAGAACAAATTGGGCCTCCCGCAAGCCGCTATTTTTTACCGCGTCAATCGCTGGACTGATAGTTTTACGCGAGCCTTTGACTATTGCGCTGCTGTGACCTTGCAATATCCGTTGAGCTGTGACCGTCGTGGTCGTGGTCTGCTGAGCGCTCACGATCGGGGAAAGAACCAGAAAAGCCGCTGTGGCGGCAAATAATAGTACCTGCATAAGTTTTACCAGAAGGTTCAGAGGGACCAGCGCAGGAACCTGCTCTTCCTGCGCCGCTTGATCAGGTGACTAGTAATTTGAGAGTTGTTGAATGCAACTTTTGGACACAGTGTTATACATGCCGCATCCCAAGTCTTTCCAATCCGATTTCAGAATGGCTGATTCAGGAAGAAAGTCGGTCCAAGCATCGCCCGGGACTTCCTCGGTCTGACTGATGATATCGAACTGCCCGTCCGCTTGAATCTCACCTATCAAAACGGGTTTGGCAAGATGATGGTTGGCGAGCATGACAGCTGTTCCACCAGTTAGGTTAGGAACCTTGATGCCATACATGGCACTGCGAACAGCATCGACATCAGCCGAACCAGCGGCTTCCAAAGCTTTAATATACATATTGAACCCGATGACGTGAGCCTCCATCGGATCGTTAGTAACGCGATCTTCGCCCATGCGCGATTTCCATGCAGCGATGAACTCATCGTTCAGATCGCTTTCCGCAGATTGAAAGTAATTCCAAGCTGCCAGGTGCCCTACCAGATTTGAAGTGTCTAAACCGGAAAGCTCTTCTTCGCCCACGGAGAATGCCACGACTGGAATGTCGTCCGCTGAAACTTCGGCGGCGGCCAATTCCTTGTAAAAACCAATATTGGCATCGCCGTTGATTGTGGAAATCACACCGACTTTTTTACCATCTGCTCCCAGTGCCACAACATCGGCAACAATCTTGGACCAGTCAGAGTGGCCAAACGGTGTGTAATTTACAAAGATATCTTCGGCTGCAACGCCTTTTTTCTTGAGATAACTTTCTAAAATATTATTTGTGGTGCGCGGATAGACATAGTCAGTCCCTAAGAGCGCAAATTTTTCCACGCCAAGTTCGTCGAGAAAATAGTCAGTGGCGGGGATAGCCTGTTGGTTGGGTGCCGCACCTGTGTAGAAAACATTTTTGGAACTTTCCTCTCCCTCGTACTGTACGGGATAGAACATAAGGCCATTAAGCTCCTCTAAAACCGGCAGAGCGGATTTACGACTAACTGACGTCCAGCTGCCAAAAATGACGTCAACATTTTCCACCGAGAGAAGTTCTCGTGTTTTTTCGGCGAAGAGCGGCCAGTTAGATGCCGGGTCAACGACTACCGCCTCAAGTTGCTTGCCTAGGACACCGCCCTTTTTATTTTGCTCGTCGATGAGCATCAGCATGGTATCTTTAAGAGTGGTTTCAGAGATTGCCATTGTACCTGACAGTGAATGTAAGACACCCACTTTTATGGTGCTTTCAGCCGCAGATAAGAAGCTGCCATAGCTGGTTAGAGCCACTAAACCTGCAAGGGTGGATTTCAGAAAATTCATGTGCGTTCTCCTGCAGAGCAAAGGATGTTCATGTTGCGTCGACGCGCAAATAATCATACCCTGCAACTCTGCAACTTATTGTTGCGTTAATTGTGGCGGCCCGTACCGAGGTCCAATTCGTAAGGTCGCCACACACCCTTCATCATGAGGCGAGTTTTCGCCCTTTGGGTTAGAATACAATTCTGCGCTGCAGCGAGGTACGCAATTCTGCGCGCTATTTTTTTCAGTAACTGGCAGTAGATGGGTAAATATTTAGCGGTGAGGCTATGCTTCGCTCAATTTTTGGGCATGTAATAACTGATTTTTGGTGATGGCTGTTTGCATTTCAATCTCGGCTCTAGAACCTCAAGGATGGGTGTAACCCTAAAAAAGCCCCGATTCTTTGGTGATGCTTGGTGGGGAGAAAGTATTTTGATCAAAAATTGTTACTTAAGCTCTCTCTACACTGGGGCAGGCATCTTTACGATAATCGAGCAATCCTTGTTTCGAGTGCGCGCGAGGAAGATCAGGTCTTGGTTATGGATCGAGGATTAAAAGCTTATGCGGGACGGGTAAACGGCATAAATTTTGCCGAAAATTCTTAACCTAAAAAATCGTTCATTCCATCGAAAGCTGAAACATAGGCAATTTATGTTCTACTCCGACCATCGACGAAAACATTTGAAATCAAGCAGTTTATATTAGCTTGGTTTTGAACAATTTAGCACACTTTGATAATGACTCAGAACTCCGTCACATCGACGTAGAATTTTGATGAAATATTTCTTTGTGGAATTAATAGATCAAGATCGAGGAAGCTTAAAAGGTATGAGGGTATTTTCAAAATTTGATACACCTTTCTGCAAAGCAATTTTTTATGAACAGTCTGCGTGCTTGCTTCGACCTTGTATATTCCTTGCTTACGACAATTATGGGGTGATCTTGACCTGAAGAGGACTGTTGGTGCCACTTTATTAGCAAATCCACTTGCAAATCCCGCTCTGCTTTGGCACCCGATTAATCATTGTAACTTTTTAAGGACGTCGCGATATGCCCGATCTTCGTTCCAAGACCTCAACTTTTGGCCGCCGTATGGCCGCGGCCCGCGCACTTTGGCGTGCAACCGGAATGAAAACTGAAGACTTTGGTAAACCTATTGTGGCGGTGGTGAATTCATTTACCGAATTTGTGCCGGGGCATGTCCATCTCAAGGACATGGGCCAACTGGTGGCCCGCGAGATTGAGAAGGCCGGTGGCGTCGCAAAAGAGATGAACACCATCGCTGTGGATGATGGTATTGCGATGGGCCATGACGGCATGCTGTATTCGCTGCCTTCGCGCGAAGTAATCGCTGACAGTGTAGAATACATGGCAAATGCGCATTGTGCGGATGCGCTGGTTTGCATTTCAAATTGCGACAAGATCACCCCGGGAATGCTAATGGCAGCCATGCGTCTTAACATACCAGCGATTTTTGTCTCTGGTGGGCCCATGGAAGCGGGTAAGGTTATCCTTCAGGATGGTGAACATAAAGCTGATTTGGTTACTGCCATTGTTGGTGCCACCGACACAGACCGTAGCGAGGAAGAAGTCGATAAGTTGGAGCGTTCGGCTTGCCCGACCTGTGGGTCGTGTTCGGGCATGTTTACCGCCAACTCTATGAACTGTTTAGCAGAGGCGCTGGGGCTGGCGCTGCCGGGCAACGGATCTCTGCTGGCGACTCATGCAAAGCGCCGCGGACTATTCGAAGAGGCAGGCCACAAGATCATCGAACTATGCGAGCGCTGGTACAAGGAGGGAGACGAAACCGCCCTGCCACGTGGCATTGCTACATTCAAGGCATTCGAAAACGCCATGTCTCTTGACATTGCGATGGGTGGTTCAACCAACACTGTGCTACACCTTCTCGCAATCGCTCACGAGGGCAAAGTGGATTTCACCATGGATGATATGGACCGAATGAGTCGTCAGATACCGCATTTGTGCAAAGTGGCTCCGTCGACCCCGAAGTACCACATGGAAGATGTGCATCGCGCAGGTGGTATTGCCCGCATTATGGGTGAACTGGACCGTGAGGGTAAAATTCATCGTGACTGTGCGACGGTACACGAAGGATCTATCGGTGCATTTATTGACAAGTGGGACGTACGCCGTGAGAGCGCTGGCAACGAGGCGCGTGACCTGTTTATTGCTGCCCCCGGTGGTGTGCGCACAACACAGGCATTCAGCCAGTCACGGATGTATACAGAGCTTGATCTCGATATCGAAGACGGATGCGTGCGCAACTTTGACAATGCTTATTCGAAGGAAGGCGGGCTTTGTGTTCTGTTCGGCAACCTTGCTGAGCAGGGCTGTATCTTGAAAACCGCAGGCGTCATTAAAGAGATGTATGAGTTCGAAGGCACAGCCGTCGTTTTTGAAAGTCAGGACGATGCTGTTGAAGGTATTTTGGGAGGCAAAGTAAAACCGGGTTCGGTGGTTGTGATCCGTTATGAGGGCCCCAAGGGTGGGCCGGGCATGCAAGAAATGCTGTATCCCACCGCTTATCTGAAATCAAAGAAGCTGGATACGAGCTGCGCGCTTGTCACTGATGGTCGGTTCTCAGGCGGGACCGCCGGTCTGTCGATCGGACATGCGTCACCGGAAGCGGCGGAAAAGGGTGTGATCGCGCTGGTTCAAGATGGTGATCGGATCACAATTTCGGTGCCAAATCGCTCGATCCAGCTTGAGGTGTCTGAAGTGGAATTGGACAGCCGTCGTTCGGCACATCCGCAAGCAGACAAGAAGGCGTGGAAAGCGGTTGGTCGCCCACGCGCGGTTTCCACTGCGCTCAAAGCCTACGCGGCACATGTGGCTAATGCTTCATTGGGTGCTGTTCGCATTCTAGATGAAGACGACGAATAAATACTCATGCCGCGAAAAATAGATACGGGGTCGCTTTGGTGGCTCCGTTTTTATTTTGGAGCGCTTCCCCTCTGGCCAGTGTCGGGCCAATCACTCCTGAATATTTTGTAAAGAAGAACCCTGGATTAAAACGGGACGGAAAGCCGCGGTTATTCCTTGGCCGCCACCGATGCCAATCATCGCCATTGCAAGAGCGTGCTCAGGTGCGGGTGAACGGATTAATTGGCTGAACAGACGAGTCACAAGGATGGCGCCCGAGGCCCCAAATGGATGACCCAGTGCAATTGCTCCACCTTCGGGGTTGGGGAATGTGCCGGGCAGGGCCAATTCATCAAGGCTTGCCAATACCTGCGCGGCAAAGGCCTCGTTAAACTCCAGATGGGTAAGGCGATCCAGCGCCAGATCAGGTCGTCGCGCCAATAGCTTACGAGTGGCCGTGACTGGACCAATGCCGAGCAATTTCGGGTCAACGCCAGCGATGGCCGCATCCTCAAAGGCAAGGCCATGGGACTGGCCCAAGGTTTGCGCTCTGGCAATTGAAGTGACGACAACTGCAGCAGCCCCATCATTTAACGGGCAGGCATTGGCCACTGTAATCGTACCGCCTTTGGTCGTAGGGCGCAGTTGCGCCAACCGGTCGAGGCCAAGGTTGCCACGTGGGCATTCGTCTGTGGCTTGACCTTCTATGGGAACGATCTCGGCTTCAAACACGCCTGCCGTCTGTGCAGACGATGCACGCATTTGGGATTGCAAGGCATAGGCGTCCTGACGTTCCCGCGTAATTGCGTAGGTTTGCGCCACAGTTTCCGCGGCTTCGATCATTTCGGGATCACCGATGGCTTCGGGCGAAAACTGTGCGCGGTCATAAGGGACAGGGCCATCGTCAGACGGCAAGGCGCGCAGTGGCTTGCGGCTGTGGCTTTCGACGCCACCTGCGACATACACATCTCCTGCGCCAGCCTGAACAAGACGGCAGGCATGGATCACAGCCTCAAGCCCCGCGCCGCACTGGCGATCCGTGGTAACGCCGGGCACACTGACATCCCCCCAAGCGCTAAGCGCACAAAGGCGGGCCACATTACCACCGGGTCCAGCCGCGTTGCCAAGGATCACGTCGTTAACTTGGTCTGAAGTAAGCTGTGCATTTTCCAAGGCTGCACGCATCACAGGCGCGGCTAAATCCTCGATGTTCAGATCGCCAAACATGCCACCCGCACGGCCAATCGCACTGCGCCGGGCAGAGATAATGACGGGTTGTCGCTCAGGCGGTAAGCGGAGCAAGGCGAGCATCCTTTTGCTTTAGCCACTTCTTCAGCTCTAAGTGGGCGATTTTTCCGCTACTGGTCAATGGCCATGTCTTTGTGGAAAAAAATTGTCTTGGAAGTTTATAATGTGGCAGGCCTAGCGCAAGTCTGGCGCGGATTTCCGGCAACGCAACGTCCGTTTTCAGGATCGCGATGATTTCCTGCCCGCGCGATGGATGGGAGACCCCAAGCACCACGGCGCTCTCGATGCCGGGGATATTCACCAAAGCGTTTTCAATTTCCTGTGGATACACATTATGGCCCGAGGTAATGACCATGCCACCTTCGCGGCCCAAAATTGACAGGCTGCCATCCGTGTTCAACTGCCCAATGTCTCCTACGGTAGCCCATGGTCCTTCACGGCGAAACCCACTGTTGCGCCCGCCCCAGATGTATCCTTCTATCGCAAGATCACCGTGGACAAAGATCGTTCCGGGGAAGCCTTGCGGCACCTCAACGCCATTTTTGCGAATAGAGAGCGCGACATGTGCAAATGGGTGCCCGACACTATGCGCAGGTGCGGATGAACTGTGTGGCCCATGGGTGTTCAGGCTGATGAAACCCAATTCTGAGGCCCCGTAATACTCGTGAATACGCGCGTTAGGAAAGTGGGTTTGCGCCTGTGACAACAGACTGGGATCCAGTTTGGCACCGGCGGTGGTGATCTCGTGTATCTGTTCTTGTTTCTCGCCCCGCGACAAGGCTGTCAGGAATGTGGGAACCGCAACAATGCGCCGTGCCTCAGACATCGCACGATGTGCCGTGGCAAGATCAAACTGTGGTGTGCCAAAGAACGTCGCACCCAAATCCAGCGTTTCAGCAAAAGCATACATCGAGATGCCGTGTGCAAGCGGGCCGGGGGCGAACGTATGGCTTTGAGGGGTAAGCGCAAAGGCCATTCGGCTTGCATCCAGCGATACCCGCCACGAATGACGAGTACGGGCAAACGCTTTAGGCTGGGATGTGGTTCCTGATGTGAAACCCACTTGAAAAAGGTCCGAAGGGGAAGGAAAAGGCAATGGTGCAGGAGTTGCCAGAAAACCTTCGAAATCATCTGTGTCTACACGAATGGCAGGAACCTTCAGACGACGCGCTGCATCAATCAATGCAGTCTGTGAGGTTAGGCAAAAAATGGCATCTGGCGGGAGTTTGGCCAATGTCTGACGGTGCATCGCATCCGGCCACTTTGGGTCCAACAGTTCAACCGCATGTGGACCTGCAAGGGCCGTTGCCAAAGCGATGGTTGCCGTCGGATGGTTGCCACCAGAAAACGCAAACAACCGTCCCGAAGATGGCAGCGGCAGATTCGGTCTTGTTCGAGAAGGCAGTTTGGACAGTGCGCCATGCAGACGCATGATTTTGTCGTAAAGCTCGCTATAAGTCAGACGCCTGCCCGAAATACACACAGCCAGCGCATCAGGGCTCTGGCGGGCGTGAGTTTCGATTGCATTGCGAAGGGGCAAGCCGTTTCCTTAGAGATTGGGGTAAGCCCGACGGATGCCGCGGGTGATGATCGTGGCAAGTATAACCTTAACCACATCGCCGGGAACATAGGCCAACATGATCGTAAAGGCTTTGGTCAACGGTAGACCGGCAACGAGTGCCATCCATGGAATGCCGACGGCATACATAAGGATGATGCCACCAAAGCCTATCAAGAGAGCCAGGGGCAAAAAACCAGCTGCGGATGATCTGCCAATCAGAAACCCAATCATCGCAGCCGAAATCGGCCAAGCTAAAAGAAATCCACCTGAGGCTCCTGCAAAAACACCAAAACCACCACGACCTCCAGCCAAGAGCGGCAAACCCACAGCAACCAAAGCGATAAACAAAAGCATTGCCAAACCGCCTCGGCGGGCGCCTGCGACGCTACCCGCGAGCATAACACCCAAAGATTGTGCTGTGATGGGAGGTAGGGCGAGGCCAGCAAAGCTGATTGGGGGCACAAGACCAAGAGCAGCGGTCAGAGCTGCGAAAAGTGCGATATATACAATGCTCTTGGTGTCCATGTCTTTGGTCCTTGTGGCCTGGCCAGTGTTGACGGCCTCATATGCACGGAGGTTTTAGAGGACAAGTCGGCCTTGGGGAAGAGCGCTGTCTTAGGGACGATATCCTCGGGATTCGATCGCATCAGAAATATCGTCCGCCATCTTGATTGTCCGAATGGCAACAGGCAAGGTGATCGCAATCACCGAACGTTCCAAGCCGCGTGTTTTCTGGGCCTCTCTGACCTCCTGCGTAATCTGACCCAAAACAGGGATGAACCGCAGTGCGAGTGAGATCGCCAGCCCAACCTTGGCCGGGTTCAAGCCAACTGGACGCAAGAACCCTAACGCGCGGGTGATTGTGTCGATCATGTCGCTGGCCCGTGTGGTCAAAGTCACAAGGCTAGCGAGGAGGATCAAAGCGGCCAACCGAACGACAAAAAAAGTTGCCGTTGTCAGATCGCTAAGCCACCATTGCAGGGCAAAGAAGATGGCAAAAATCCACAAAAGAGGGCGAACTTGAACCCATGCCTCTTTGGCGGTGAGGCCTGCAACTGGATAAAGCGCCAGAATGGCCACCGTTGCGCCACACGCAACAGGTAAACTGTTAAACAGAAATAATCCCGTTCCTCCCAACATCATGGCGAAGATTTTCCACCCCGGCGCCACACGGTGCAGGATGGATGTTCCGGGGCTGTAGAGATCCAACATTATGACATCCGATCAACGTAGAACGGGATCGCCGAAGCGGGAACGTCATCTGCCACAATGCAGCCTTCATCAAAAACGATGACGCGGTTAAAATCATGCAACAGGTCCAGGTCATGACTGGCCAGAATGACCGTTTGATCCAGCGCGTGAATAGCTTCGGAAATGCGGCGCTTGTTGCGCAGATCAAGCAGCGTAGTTGGCTCATCAAGCACGATGTAGTCTGGTTCCATCACTAGAACACCAGAGATGGCCAATAGTTGTTTTTGCCCACCGGACAATAAATGCGCAGGATGCTCGCGCAGATCTGACATGTCATATCGGGCTAGGATATCATTTGTTTTGCGCTTGATTATATCTTTGGGAAATCCGAGGTTTTTCATCCCAAAAGCAAGGTCTTCCTCAACGATTGGAAAAACGATCTGATTATCGGGATTCTGAAATACAAACCCTACTCTCTGGCGAATATCCTTGCCGTGGGTTTTGGTGTTTTGTCCATCAATTAGCACGTCACCCGAAGTGGGTTGAACAAGACCGTTCAAAAGGCGCGCAAAAGAAGATTTGCCAGAGCCGTTGGCCCCGATAATAGCAACGCGACGCTCGCTCAGAGAAAGTGAGATGTCGTGCAGTATGGGGTGATCCGTGTAGCTGAGTGTGACATTTTTGATCTCGATCATTTGTCGGTTCCCGATTGGCCCTGCGAGCTTTTATCTCAAATTTCAAGCTGTTTGAAGTATTTGCCTGAGGTTCAAAATGCACCGTTGGTAATGTTTGTGCGTCTCGCCGGTATTACATAGATACCACATCAGACCAAATCAGGAGCACAGCACAAATCTGCGCTATAAAGTATCATGGATCATATTAAGAGGATTAGGCTGCCGAGTTCACAAGGGGCGGGAGCCCGCCAATCTCACTGATCAGGGGTAAGAGTGCATCAAAGCCCGTGCCGTGTCGTAAAGAGGCAAAGACAAACGGTCGGCTGGCGCGCATTCTTGAGGCGTCACGCGCCATCACTTCCAGTGAGGCGCCAACATATTGGGCGAGATCAGTTTTGTTGATCACAAGGATATCTGATCGAGTAATGGCGGGTCCACCTTTACGGGGGATTTCCTCGCCAGCAGCTACATCGATGACGTAGATGGTGAGATCAGCCAGTTCTGGGCTGAACGTTGCCGAAAGATTGTCTCCTCCAGACTCGATCAGCACCACATCGAGATCGGGAATATCACGGCGGAGCTCTGCAATCGCGGCGAGGTTGATGCTGGCATCCTCTCGAATGGCGGTGTGAGGGCATCCACCGGTTTCGACGCCTTTTATTCGCTCAAGTGGTAGAACCTGCTGGCGCATCAGTTCTTCGGCATCTTCTTGCGTGTAGATATCGTTGGTGACCACAGCAATCGACAATTGATCTCGCAAAGCACGGCAAATGCTGGCGGTGAGAGTAGTTTTCCCGGCGCCAACTGGGCCACCGATACCGATGCGAAGAGGTCCGTTCGGAGAGGTCATGAGCGAAAAAGCCTTGTATATTGGGTTTCATGGTTCATTGATGCGATATCGATCGCGAATGTAGCGCTGCCGATGGCGTCTAATGGTTCAGCAATGGCTTGGTCCGCGATTGACTGGCACAGGGGTGCCAGCTCGTGTAAGATATTGTGCCCCGCCGTTTGACCGATCGGCACCAAACGCATTGCGGCTGAGGTCAGGTTAGTGGCAAAGGCGTGCAGGAACAGGCGTGCTGTGGCGGATAGTGGTAAGCCCTGCGTTCGGGCAGCACGACCAATGGCAACAGGATAGGTCAAAGCCTCAAGGTCACAACCAAACACGTCTTCCGTGGTCTTGGCGAAGGCAGCACCCTGCTGATCGGTTTCCTGGTACCGCTCTAGGGAAGGCGTAAGCGCGCGGGCGAAGCTGTCGATCTCAAGCAAGCTGGTTTTATCAGAACAATGCCATGCTGCCGCTAGCAGGATGACATCGTTGCGTCCAGCACCTTGCTGCACCGCATCTGAGAGCCAGATCGCAAAGTCCTTTGCGTCAGAAACAGCGCCGGAGTGGATCGCCGCTTCCAGTCCGTGGCTATAGCTGAAGGCGCCGACTGGATAGGCGGGTGACAGCCATTGCGATAGGGTCAGGATTGGATCAATGCGCATGGCTGTGACTTTGGTCATGCTTGTGGGTGCGGCCATGGCCATAGGCGCCGCCTTCGGGCGTGAAGGCTTCGATCACATCGATGACGGTTGCCCCAAGCAATGACAACATATCTCGAATGACGTGATCAGGTTGAATGAGAAGGCGATCTGGGCCAATTTGACAGGGTGTATGACGGTTGCCGACGTGCCACGCGATACGGGTTAGGTCGGTTGCTGTGATCTGCAGCAGGGCTTCCGGCGCAGCCAAAACGCCGATCTGGCGTCCGTCGGTCAGCCTCAAAACTCCTCCATGATCTAAGGATGTTGTGCGGGAGAGATCCACGAGGATGCGCTCGCCTCCATCAATTACCAGCGTTTTTCGACGCAGAAACCGATCTTCGTAGGAAAGCGCGACGTGGCCCGAGACTGGACCATGGGCATGCTTATGATAGTCGTGTGCGGTGCACAAAGAGATGGTCATGCTGGCTGTCCTCCATTCGTTTGCGATGGAGGCGCTATCAATTTAAAAACTAGCTTGGATAGCCCGTGCAAAAGGTATTTTGGCGTTTGATGCCTTTTGAAGTAATCTGTAGGTCGTTTGTGGAATGCAATTGCATGGAGCGGCAAAAGAGAACGCTTTGCTCGGCAAAGCCGATCAATCCACGTTTTAGGCCCAAGAAAGGTACAGCGAGGTTTGAAAAAAGTGTAGAATGTGATGTGGCGTGGGTGTGTTTCTGTACCATTGAGAACCTCTGTGTAGAGGAAAGGAGTTTTTTTCTTTTGGTTCGGATTTTGGGTCACGAAATTCGACATTTTAAGGTTATCTTCCGTCATGGCTGGCCTGCATTACCAGCGTCGTAGTGAAGTTGACAAATAATGCCTTGGTGAGGGCTCTTTTTAACATCAGAGCTGTTTGCATTTTCTCCTGTCAAAACATGAAATAGCGCTGCGCCATGGGCAACACCTTGGCTGGTTGACAGGTTAAAAGCTCCCCGTTTGCACGGACATCGTAAGTTTCTGGATTAACCTCTATCTCCGGCGTTGCGTTGTTCAGGCGCAGATCTGATTTACCAATCTCACGTGTGTTGCGAACCGCTAATGTGGTTTTGGCTAGGCCAAGCGTGTCGCCAATGCCAGCTGCTTTTGCTGCAGCGGAAACGAAGGTGACAGCAGAGTGTTCAACGCTGCGGCCAAAGGCACCAAACATGGGGCGGCTGTAGACTGGTTGCGGCGTTGGTATCGAAGCGTTTGGGTCGCCCATTTGTGCGCAGACGATGGTTCCACCGAGAAGTACCATGTCAGGTTTTACACCGAAGAATGCGGGCGACCATAGGACTAGGTCGGCTCGTTTGCCTGTTTCGATGGAGCCAATTTCGTGACTAAGACCATGGGCAATAGCTGGGTTTATCGTATATTTTGCAATATAGCGACGTACGCGGTGGTTGTCGTTGTCACCGATTTCTTCTGGCAAGGCCCCTCGTTGCTTCTTCATCTTGTCGGCAGTCTGCCAAGTCCGGATTAGCACTTCGCCAACCCGTCCCATGGCTTGACTGTCCGACGCTATGATCGAAAAGGCACCAATGTCATGTAGGATGTCTTCAGCTGCGATGGTTTCGCGGCGTATGCGGCTTTCTGCAAAAGCCACGTCCTCGGGAATGGATTTGTCGAGGTGATGGCAGACCATGAGCATATCAAGGTGTTCATCGACTGTATTGACGGTGAAAGGACGGGTTGGATTGGTCGAGGAAGGTAACACGTGCTCTTCACCACATATCTTTATGATATCAGGCGCATGGCCGCCACCGGCACCTTCGGTGTGAAAAGCGTGGATGGTGCGGTTTTTCATAGCCTTAATGGTGTTTTCAACAAAACCGGACTCGTTCAGAGTATCAGTATGGATCATCACCTGAACATCCATTTCATCCGCAACACTCAGGCAGCAATCAATCGCTCCGGGCGTGGTGCCCCAATCTTCGTGCAGTTTCAGGGCGCAGGCACCACTGATGATCTGTTCCTCCAAAGCGGCAGGCAGGGAAGCATTGCCTTTACCGGCGAAAGCCAAGTTCATTGGGAAGGCGTCAGCCGCTTGCAGCATTCGGCCAATATGCCAAGGGCCGGGTGTGCAGGTGGTGGCCATAGTACCATGCGCCGGGCCAGTGCCGCCGCCAAGCATTGTGGTGAGGCCGGAATGTAACGCGTCTTCGATCTGTTGCGGACAGATGAAGTGGATGTGACTGTCAAACCCACCTGCAGTGAGGATTTTGCCCTCACCGGCGATAGCTTCGGTACCGGGACCAATGATGATATCAACTTCTGGTTGGGTGTCGGGATTGCCTGCTTTGCCAATTTTTTGAATGCGTCCATCTTTTAAGCCGACATCTGCCTTGTAAATCCCAGAATGATCTAAGATCAGGGCGTTGGTGATGACGGTATCCACGGCGCCCTCTGCCCGGGTTGCCTGAGACTGACCCATACCGTCGCGGATGACCTTGCCGCCACCGAATTTGACTTCTTCACCATAGGGCCCTGTAAGGTCTTGCTCGACCTCAATGATCAGATCGGTATCAGCAAGCCGCAGCTTATCACCGGTGGTGGGGCCAAACATGGCGGCGTATTCGGAACGGGAAATTTTGGCTGGCATATAGGCAATCTCTATTTAGGTGTTCAGTGAGGCGCGTCATGCGCAGTTCGTCGACATCCGGGTCATCGTGGCAAAAAATGGGCAGATCAAGGTCAGGACTAACACCAAGTGGATGATAAAGTGGTCGAGCTTCGATTTGGTGGCCGAGTGGACAAAAGCATGTTCGAAAAAATTCGAACGATTTGGCGTATGTTATTTTTAGTGACGGTTTTGAAGTCGTGGTTGCCAAGAAGGGTGGTTTGGACGGTTGGTAGGGGCTACCGCGTGGCCAAAGTTGGAAGCGGGCAGGTTCGGTCGCCACCCGAAGTTTGACGATTGCATGTGAAGTGACCTGTTTCGCAATTTTGAGTGCAGTTCCGATTGCTGCGGGTGCTGGTGTCGGCCCTAATTGCCCTACTCTAAAGACTTTGGATTTTGCCAACGGCTTTGGTGCACGCCCTGCCGCGAGTTCTTCTGTTGAATTTGCGACCTCGTTACGCAGAATTCGTTGCAATATTGCAAAGAATGTCCGTAAATTCCGCTCCAGAAACTGGGAGGCGCGAACGTATCCGGAAATTATGATCATTTTGGAGGCTGGAAAATAAGTGGAATTTTCAGTTTCCTTTAGTTGCAGTCATGAGAGTAGACCCATGACCTTCTGATTAAATCCGTAAACGGCGCGCCTACCCAGCAGCGGAATAAGCGCGACTTTGCGACGTTGCCCAGGTTCAAAGCGGACCGCTGTTCCCGAAATGATATCAAGGCGCATGCCCATGGCGGCGTCGCGGTCAAAATCCAGTGCTGAGTTGGCTTCGGTGAAGTGAAAATGGCTGCCAATTTGGATTGGGCGATCTCCGGTATTGGCCACCATGAGGCAAGTCACATCCGCGCCAGCATTCATGGTCAGTTCTCCATCTGCTGTAAACAGTTCACCCGGGATCATTGGCGCACCCAAGTCAAACGCCCCATACACGCTATTACAATTATGCCCATCATTGGCAGCAGCCAAAACATAGATACGCCCTGCAGATGGAAGTGCTGACCGTGATGCGCCAGTGAGGGATTTGCCCAAAATGAAAGAAAAGTGGCTATTGTGAATTTCATTGAAAATCTCTTAATGATTAGCGGATGGGATCATGGACAGTGACAAGCTTGGTGCCGTCTGGAAAGGTGGCTTCGACCTGAACTTCGTAGATCATGTCGCCAATGCCAGACATGCATTGCTCGCGGGTGATCACGTTTGCTCCTGCCTGCATCAAATCTGCAACTGAGCGGCCATCGCGCGCGCCCTCGACTACTGCGTCTGTAATCAGGGCGATGGCCTCTGGATGGTTTAGTTTCACGCCACGGTCAAGCCGCTTGCGGGCCACCTCAGCGGCCATCGAGATCAGGAGTTTGTCTTTTTCGCGTGGCGTTAGTTGCATGTCAGATCATCCATGTTTTTGGGAGGTCGCAACCGCGCATTTTGCGCAGAACTGGGAGAAGGATTTGGCGTAGTCCATGCCCGTCGGGAGCAAGAATGCGGGCGAATAAAAGGCCGTCACGAATAAGGCTGGCCCCGGATTCAGGCGGTAGCATTCGCCTTAGGTCGTTCAGAAAGGTAGCGGCGTTTGGTGCTGCTAGGACGATAGCAGCCATTGCACGTGCGCCACCTGCTATGGCTGGTCGATTGAGCTGGGCCTGTAAATCACCAGTTAACCGGACACGGTCTGCAAAGATTATTTGCTCGTTTCGATGCAGTGTAATGCGATCAATTAAAGTTGCTGTGTGGACAGTTTCTCCCATAGCTGTGCGTCCAAAAATTATCGGCTCAACCATCAAGAACCGGGATGACGTGGACATATTGATCGTTAGAGATCGGTCCAAAGCGGCAGCGTTAAAAAGGATGGTTTCCTGAGGCAACCAATCAAGGCTTGCGCCGGCCTCAATTGTTAAGCACGAGTGTATTCGGCTTGGAAAGGAGCCATCGTTACGATAAGCACGTTCGGCAGCCTGAGTTGTTAGTGTGAGCTGTGTCCGTGGCCCGACGTGGGCCATGGTTTCAAAACGGTCACCGCTGGTGAGACCACCAGACGTGTTTAGCAACACCGCTTCCAGCACGGGGTCACTGCGACGTGGAAACAACACACGACTCGATCCAGACACTCTAAAATCTTGCAGTACGGTACGCCCATTCCGGAGTTTAGTGTGTACCAAGGCAGATCCAATCGCACGCGGTTGAGACGTGTTGGAAGCTGGCGATGGCGTTTTGATGGCTTGCGCAGTGATTTTGGCCCCTCCAATGGTACGACTTAAAATTGACAGCCATGCGGGAAAGGGCGAGGACTGGTGAGATGAAAGCCCTGCGGTCGAAACGGACAAGACCGAAATTTAGGCAATTTTGACCTCAAAGGCCAAAATTTAGGCAGTTTGTAAACGACTGGAAAACGTATTTTATTAGCAAATTGGGCTTGAATTTCAGCAGTGCGTCTACATACTTTCTAAGTATAATGCGTTAAGCTGTCATTCAGGTGTAAGGGGCGTCGCCTGACTTTTCCCGCAAGAGAAACACATGACTTTTTCAAGAATATTTGGGTTGTAGCTTCACTTCTTTATGCAAATTCTGCCTATTAAATTCTGGGGTATTAGTGTTGAGGGGCACGGGGCGAATGGAGTGAAAGTCTTGATGGTCATGGTATCGCAAACCTTTCGTTCTGTGTAGGGACGGTGAAAACCTTTCGCCTGCATTTGAAAATGTTTGTGGCGACAATATTGGGACAATTTTAAGAATGGTTGACGGTGCGCGGTGAACGGCATTTTGCGCCTGATGTGGTCGCGCAGTTTAGCCGGCCGGTTGCAAAATTGCGTCACGCTTCTTTCGGCAGGCTAACCTAATCTCGCAACTCTTCTGGCTTAACGCCCCATAATCCAGTCTTTTGTGCCCAGCCTTTGTGGCCATTGGCGTTGAGGCGACACCAATAGAGCCGACATTCACCTAGCTTGGCGACCACGCCAAGTTCTAGCTGTGCGATCGCTGGCGTATCATGTTCGGGACGCATGGATAGAGAAAGCATGTCGCGCTCGATGATCACTGTGCGCACACCGGAAAGGAGTGAGTAATGCACCCATCCACCTGCGCCTTCAATATCTCGCACCCGGCGCCAGTGACCATATTCAGCCGTGATCTCAAGCGGCATGTTTCTCCGTTTATAGACCCAGTCAATGCGATGTGTCAGGGATGGGCCACGCCGAACGTTGGCCTTGCTGGCCTTCAGCGAAACGAAACGAGGTAAGGGCAGGTTAGTCACTGGCCCACGGAGCTGTTCAGCATAGGCTGATCCCGCCAACACACCAAAAGCGGCGGCAATGCCCCAAAGCGATTTCTTCCAGATAGCGAACATAATGCCTGATTTTCTGCTCTGTTTTCTCCGCGGGTTCTTGTGCACCGTCGGCCTGTGATGCACTGTGACACTATCAAGCCGATTTGGGAAGGATTGGGAGGCCCTGAATGCCAAAGCAACGTCTAAGTGTTGTCGTTACGCGACGCTTGCCCGAAGCGGTCGAAACCCGATTATCGGAACTCTTCGATGTACGGTTAAGGGATGGGGATGCGCCAATGTCCCGTGAGGAACTGGTGGATTCGGTTAAAGACACTGATGTTCTGGTGCCGACCTTGTCAGACCGGATCGATAGTACACTGATTGCTCAGGCAGGCAAACGCCTGAAACTGATTGCGAACTATGGCGCGGGTGTGGACCATATTGACGTGGCAACCGCCCGTCAGCGTGGTATGCTTGTTTCAAACACCCCCGGGGTTTCTGCTGACGACACAGCAGATATGGCGCTAGCGCTTATTCTGAGCGTAACGCGGCGCATTCCGGAGGGTCTGCAGCGAATGCAAAGTGGTACTTGGGACGGCTGGGCGCCGACGGCATTGCTTGGTGGGCGTGTTAGTGGCAAGCGGCTGGGCATTTTGGGTATGGGGCGCATTGGAGCAGCTGTAGCGCGGCGGGCACAGGCCTTCGGTATGCAAATTCACTACCACAATCGTCGTCGACTACGCCCAGAGATTGAAGAGCAATATGACGCGACCTTTTGGGAAAGCCTGGATCAGATGCTTGCGAGAATGGATGTGGTTTCCGTGAATTGTCCGCACACGCCATCGACATTTCACTTGTTGAACGCTCGGCGCCTAAAATTATTGAAGCCGGGTGCGGTAATCGTCAACACGTCGCGTGGCGAAGTGATTGATGAAAACGCTATGGTTCGCATGCTTAAAGCGGGCGAAATCACTGGCGCTGGATTGGACGTGTACGAGCATGGTAACGAGGTAAACCCCGATCTGCGAGACATGCCAAATGTTGTTCTGCTGCCGCATATCAGCTCTGCTACTGTCGAAGGGCGGATTGAGATGGGTGAGAAAGTACTCATAAATATAAAGACCTTTGACGATGGGCATAGGCCGCCAGATCTTGTTGTTCCAGCCATGCTTTGAGGGCGAACCATGCGTGCTTTTGTGGCCGTCGACCTTGATGCTGACCTAGTTGACAAGATCTCAGATGTGAAGAATCGGTTGGCATTGGGCCGGTTGGTTCCCGACGAAAACCTGCATCTTACATTGGCTTTTTTGGGTAACCAGAGCGCGGCCGAGCTGGAACGTCTACACGAGGTGCTGTGCGATGTTTCCCTGCCAGCATTCTTTGTGTCATTCCGGGTTATGGAAACGCTGGGTGGTAGCACCCCCAAAGTGCTTTGTCTGCGGGCCAGTCCGAACGACAGCCTCCAAGGGTTATATGTTGCGGTGCGCAATGCGTGCCGTATTGCTGGAATAACTTTGGAGCGGCGGCGGTTTCGCCCACATGTCACAATTGCACGGTTTGGCGGTGGATTATCCCGTAATCATGAGGTGCGCCTTGGGTGTTTTCTGAGTGACCAACTGCCAAACGTTGAATTTCGTGGTGCAATCCGATCCTTCAGTCTCTTTGAGTCGATCTTAACGCCGGAGCGCGCGATGCATCACAACCTTGCAGTCTACCCACTTACAGGTTTGGCTCCGAGCGCAGCCTAACCTAAGCTTGGCGGACGGACGAACAATGGGAGGGGAATCGCATGCTGCGTTTGTTTGGGCCAGTAGGCCTAGGGTTACTGGCGGTGGGGGCCGCATTTGCGCAAGACGCTGCCGATATGGTTGCTCCAGAGGCAAAGTCGGTTCTCGGGGCGATTGTACCCGCGGATTTGAAGCCTGCACAGGTGGCGAAGGACGCTGGAATCCCCTTTTCTGCTGAAAATTGGATGGTGGCAGCGGCCCACCCGCTGGCGGTGAAGGCCGGGGCAGATGTCTTGCGACAGGGTGGTACAGCGGCAGATGCCATGGTTGCGGTACAGTCGGTTTTAGGCTTGGTTGAACCGCAGAGCTCCGGGTTGGGTGGTGGTGCATTTTTGGTCTGGTACGACGCGGTTAGCGGGCAAGTCACGACACTGGATGGGCGGGAAACTGCGCCATTAGCTGCTTCGCCAAGATTGTTTCAAGACGAAAGTGGCCAACCTCTGAAATTCTTTGATGCGGTTATTGGTGGTCTGTCGGTTGGGGTGCCGGGCACACCGCTGCTCATGGAGGAGGCCCACCGCCGCTGGGGCCGCAGCGCCTGGCCTAGCCTGTTTTCCGACGCGATATCACTGGCGGAGGAAGGTTTTATAGTATCGCCACGCATGGCAGACTCGGTGGCGAGTGACGCTAACAGATTGGCAACTCATCCGGTGACAGCAGCGTATTTTCTGCCCGAAGGTCGCCCGCTTCAGGCTGGAGAAAAGTTAATCAATGCGGCTTACGGGCAATCTCTGCGCATGTTGGCGCATCAGGGCGCAGCGCCATTTTACACTGGCGAAATAGCGGCGGATATCGTGACAGCGGTGCGCGACGCAGTGCGTCCTGGTTTATTGCAGAATGTTGATATGGCATTGTATCGGGTCAAACAACGCAAAGCGACGTGTATGAGCTATCGCGGCCATGACGTATGTGGCATGGGGCCACCCTCTTCAGGTGGGCTGACTGTTGGTCAGATTCTTGGCCTGATGACGCCGTTTGATTTGGCTGAAATGGATGCGCGAGACCCACAGGCTTGGCGTTTGATTGGCGATGCCTCTCGTTTGGCATTTGCCGACCGGGGACGCTACATGGCCGACAGCGATTATGTCCCGGTGCCTGTTAAAGGGCTGCTGGCAGAGGACTACCTAGCAGATCGCGCCCAGCTATTGCGTCGTGATACTGCCTTAGAGGACGTGACTCCGGGCACACCCGATTTTGATCACGCGCTGAATTGGGCTGACGACGATGCGATCGAATTGCCATCAACCTCTCATATTTCCATTGTCGATAGGTATGGAAATGCGCTGAGCATGACCACCACTATCGAAAATGGTTTTGGTAGCCGCGTGATGGTGCGGGGTTTTTTGTTAAATAACGAATTGACCGATTTTTCGTTCCATTCGAATCGTGATGGGCGGCCTGTTGCCAATCGTGTCGAGCCGGGCAAGCGGCCACGGTCGTCGATGGCACCGACTATCGTGTTAAAGGATGGCAGTCCAACCCTAGTGCTTGGTTCGCCGGGAGGCAGCCGTATCATCGGTTATGTCGCCAAGACGATAATTGCCCACTTGGACTGGGGGTTGGACGTACAGCAGTCGGTAGCACTGCCGCATCTTGTGAACCGATTTGGAATCTTTGATGTAGAAACCGGTGACCTGACGGCCGCCCTTCAATCGCTAGGGTTCAAGGTCAACGAGCGCGGGTTGAATTCGGGGCTGCACGCGATTGCCGTAGGTGCGTCGCTGCAGGGTGGGGCTGACCCACGCCGCGAAGGGCTTGCTTTTGGCGAGTGAGGAGGGTTGTGTGCAATTGCTTGCTTCATTAGCGTATTTTTAAGTTCTAAACGGAGAGTTTCAGATGGCTGACGCAATTGATTTGCCGCGCAATGAAGATGGCATTGTAGCGGCTTTGGGCATTCTGAAACAACGCTTTGGAGAGACATTTCATACTGGACAGTCGATGCGTGAACAACATGGTCACACCACTACCTGGATTCGCAATCAGCCTCCGGATGCTGTGGTCTTTGCACGTTCGACCGAAGAGGTCGCGGAAGTAGTCAAGGTCTGCGCTGCGCACAAGGTACCGGTGATAGCCTATGGCACGGGCACGTCTCTGGAAGGTCATGTAAACGCACCCGCTGGTGGCGTCTGCATCGATCTGACGGAGATGAATCAAGTGATTGCGGTACACTCGGAGGATCTGGATTGCGTCGTTCAGCCAGGGGTGACTCGCAAACAACTCAACACGCATTTACGAGACCAGGGGTTATTTTTTCCTATAGATCCGGGCGCAAACGCATCGCTGGGTGGCATGGCTGCAACGCGGGCCAGCGGCACTAATGCCGTGCGCTATGGCACAATGAAGGACAATGTCCTTTCGTTGCAAATAGTGCTGCCATCCGGAGAAGTGATCCGTACCGCCAGCAGGGCTAAAAAATCGAGTGCTGGCTACGATTTGACCCGTTTGATTGTTGGTGCCGAGGGCACTCTAGGAATTATCACCGAGCTTACGCTAAAGCTTCAGGGTATTCCCGAAGCGATATCATCGGCACGTTGTTCTTTTGACACGATGGACGCTGCCTGTCAGGCTGTGATGGCCACAATTCAGCATGGCATTCCCGTCGCGCGGATTGAATTGTTGGATGATATGAGCGTCAGGGCGGCCAATGCATATTCAGGACTTGAACTGCCAGTGACGCCGCTTTTGCTTCTTGAATTCCATGGTTCAGAGGCAAGTGTCGCGGAACAGGCTGAGCTGTTTGGCAACATTGTCGAAGAGCTTGACAGCAAAGGGTTTGAATGGACCACACGCGCCGAAGATCGCTCAAAACTGTGGCAAGCTCGTCATGATATGTATTGGGCGTCGTTGGCACTGCGCCCCGGTGCCAAGGGCATTTCAACGGATATTTGTGTGCCAATTTCACGCCTTGCCGAATGCGTGACTGCAACTCAGGCCAAAGCTAAGGAGCTAAATCTTTTGGCCCCGATCGTTGGGCATGTCGGGGATGGCAATTTCCACGCGTTGCCACTGATTGATATGGATGATGAATCTGAAATTTCACGGGCGGAGACTTTTGTTGCTTGGTTGAACGATATGGCAATATCGATGGAGGGCACTTGCACGGGTGAGCATGGGATTGGGCAAGGTAAGAAATCCTACCTTTTGCAAGAACTCGGTGGCGCAGTTGACGTGATGGTCGCGGTTAAGGCAGCAGTTGATCCTGACAATATCATGAACCCGGGTAAGATTATTGGATAAGTGTTGTCAAAATTTGAACTCCAAACTTTTTAACATGATGATCAGGAAGCTTAATTAGTCAGACGCGCGATGCGCGGTGTAACCACGATGGGGTCATGCTCTGCAAGTGAAATTCGGGCATTTTGATGTAGGTGCCTTTTGGAACCGAATGTTGTCTAAGTATGTCTAAAACGTAAAAAAGACAGCACTTAGGAAGTATGTCATAAGTGGCTGGGTTAGTCTCAAAATTTTGTTTAACTTATGGTGTGTGCGAACATCCAATAAGCTGGCCCATTAACGATACGCTGTTAGCGGTAGACCTCGTCCTCGCTTGGGAAGCTGCGGTCTTTAACTTCGCTAGCGTATTCTTTAACGGCACGTTCGATGGCCGGTCCAAGATCTCCGTAGACTTTGACAAATTTTGGTGTCCATTTGTTCAACCCGAGCATATCTTCGAGTACTAGAATTTGTCCGTCGCAATCCGCTGATGCGCCGATGCCAATTGTAGGAATGTTTATCTGCTTGGTAATCCGGGCAGCCAACGGTTCAACCATACCTTCAAGTACGATTGCAAACGCGCCCGCTTCGGATATTGCTTTTGCATCAGCCTCGTGAACGGGCCAATCATCTTCGTCCCGCCCCTGAGTTTTGAAGCCACCCATGATATTGCTGGATTGTGGTGTCAGACCAATGTGTGCCATCACAGGGACACCACGCTGGGTAAGAAATCGGACTGTCTCAGCCATGCGCTCACCGCCTTCAAGCTTTACTGCACCACAGCCTGTTTCCTTCATGATTTTGGCAGCATTCCGAAATGCAACGGCTGGGCTCTCCTCGTAAGTGCCAAACGGCATATCGACGACAATCAAGGCCCTTTTAGTGCCGCGTACCACAGCCTTTCCGTGCATAATCATTAGATCAAGTGGCACACCGACCGTGCTTTCCATTCCATGCATGACCATGCCGAGACTATCACCCACTAGTATAAAGTCGGCATACTTATCGACGATTGCCGCAGTATGGGCATGATAGGAAGTCAGCGAAACGATTGGTTCGTTGCCTTTGCGGGCAGCAATCTGCGGGACTGTAGTACGACGGATGGGAGTTTGTTTGCTCATAATGTGACGATCCTTTGATCGATCAGGAGGATATCCCCGAAGGCGACGGAGATCATGATGGCTATTGGTCCAGTCAAAGGCCCAGAGACGGGCTCAAGCGATCCGTCTTTGACAATGTCCAGACCTTTAAGAACCGCGCGCGGCTCAGTGGAAATACTTTCAGAGATGACACTCGCTAGATGCGCAGCGGTTAGAGGCGGCCGAGCGGCATTTTCTGCGGCGTTTAAAGATTTTGATACAATGACTGCGGCCGCCCTGTCTTCTGACGATAAACGGACATTGCGTGATGAAAGTGCTAATCCGTCATGTTCGCGAACGGTAGCGCCTCCAACAATCTTAATTGGCATGTGCAGGTCACTCACCATGCGTTTGATCACCTGCAACTGTTGGTAGTCCTTCTCTCCAAAACAAGCGATATCTGGCTGAACTATATTGAATAGACGGGCCACAACGGTCGTGACGCCGCGAAAATGGCCCGGGCGTACCCGACCGTGCAATATGTTTGCCAGCCGGGTTGTTTCAATAATGGTTTCATCTCCTTGTGGATATATTGTGCCGTTATCGGGGATAAAAAGCACGTCTACCCCTGCATGCTCCAGCATATCGAGATCATGGGCTTCATCGCGCGGATAATTATCAAGATCAGCGGCATTTCCGAATTGAGTAGGATTCACAAAGATAGAGACAACTGAACGATCTGTATGTGATTGGGCTAGATTGATCAGGGACATATGCCCCCTGTGAAGAAAGCCCATTGTTGGGACCAAGCTCACAGTTTCATTTTTTCCACGAAAACCTGAAATGGTGGCACGACATTCAGCGACGGTTTTGCAAATCTTCATTTTTGCGCAGCTCTTAAGGTTTTTTCATCATGTTCTTAGCAGTTCGTGCCGCGCTGCGGCAAGAAAATTGCGCTGATTGGATGTATGTTGTGTGTTGTTCCAAAAATTCTCAGGCGCTGTGGATTGTAGACAGCTATGGGCGTCGCGCCTTTGGATAGGTCGTAAGCAGTCTGCCTTTCCATGCGATCAATTTCTTCTAATGTTGCATCTTAAATCACCGTAAATCGAGCTTGCTTTTAAACACCACTCTTAACCATCAGATTGATATGCGGAACGTCTTACCTGAAATAGATCAGCGACTGCGTGTTTAGCCAAAGTTCGTGGCGTGGGTTCCAAATTCATGCAATTGAGCACAGTTGGTCGGTTTTGCCCGATTTTCCGTCGGATGGACCCGCCGAGACACCGAATGATTTGCCAGATTACGAACAAGTTATTTCAGTTGGAGTCGCCCGGGTATGAAAACTCAAGTTAAAGCGCTGGTTGTTGGCGGTGGTGCTGTTGGCACTTCGATTGCATATCATCTGGCTAAGGCCGGATGGAACGATGTGATGCTGGTCGAACGTGATGAACTGACGTCTGGTTCAACGTGGCATGCCGCGGGCCTTTTGCCGCTTTTCAACATGTCATATGCCACGACCCACATTCACAAATATTCGGTTGATTTTTATAAGACCCTTGAAGAGGAAACTGGATTAAATGCTGGTTTCGCGGTGGTTGGAAACCTCCGCATGGCGCAAACTAATGCGCGCATGGACGAGTACATGCTTTACGCCTCCACTGCTGAGACCTGCGGCGTTAACTACGAATGGTTGAGCCCAGGGGAAATCAAGGAACGGTGGCCGTTGATCCGCACTGACGATTTAAAAGGTGCGATTTATCACACTGAGGATGGTTACATTAACCCTGCCGATGTAACCATGGCGATGGCCAAAGGCGCGCGCCAAAGAGGTGTCGAAATCGTGCGGAAGGTTCAGGCAAATGCTTTCCACTGGAATGGAACAGCATGGGAAGTTACCTGCACGAAAATGGTCGAAAAAGGTGGTAACCTTGTCGAAAGCGGTGAGCAGTTTGTTATAACTGCTGAACACGTAGTGACCGCCAGCGGAAACCATGCGCAGCGTACTGCTAAGATGCTGGGAATTAAGATGCCAGCGATCCCAGTAGAGCACACATTCATTGTTATGGATCAAGATCATGAGCTTGTGGGGTGGCGCAAGACCAATCCGGAACATCCCGTTGTGCGTGATGCTGATTCTCAGTCCTATGCACGTGAAGAGCGTGGTGGATGGATTTTAGGTATCTACGAAGTGGGTGCACCGGCCCGGTTCGAACACGGCGTACCCGATAGTTTTCGTGCCGACCTATTTCCGCTGGATCTTGATCGTATTGCGGAACAGTACATGGCGATGACTGAACGCGTGCCCTCCTGTGCTGAATCAGGTCTGAAGGACGACTTTAACGGACCAATTTGTTATACCCCAGATGGTAATCCACTCGTGGGTCCAGCCCCAGGCCTGCGCAACATGTGGTTGGCTGAAGGCTTTTCGTTTGGTATCACCGCAGCAGGTGGTACTGGCTATTACCTTGCCCAAATGATGGTCGATGGTGAAGCTGACATCGATATGGCGAGCCTCGATCCCAAGCGATACAGCCAAAATTGGATGACTACCGAGTTTGCCGCGCGAAAAAACGAAGAATGTTATAACCATGTCTATGTTTTGCACCACCCAGATGAAGAGCGTGAAGCCTGCCGCCCTCTTCGCACCGCCCCGGCTTATGATCGTCAAAAGGCGGTTGGTGCCCAGTTTGGCTGCGTAAACGGCTGGGAACGTCCGAATTACTACGGTCCCATAGATGCACCAAAAAATTTCGACCATGACAGCCGTTCATTCCGGCGAGGCGCATGGTGGCACCACGCCAAAGATGAGGCGGAGGCTGTGCGGAACGGTGTAGGTCTGATTGACGCGACTGCTTTCACGAAACACATAGTAAAAGGGCCGGGAGCTACGCAGTTCCTCGATTGGTTTACTTGCAATAAATTGCCAAAAGTGGGTCGAATTAATCTTACTTATGCGCTGACAAGTCATGGAACTACACGGACTGAATACACTATCGTTCGTGACAGCGAGCACAGCTATTATCTTGTCTCGGCCGGTGCTTGGACCGAGTATGACGCTGATTTTCTGCGCAAGGCCGCAGAGGATAAAATGGATGAATTTGGTTATATTGAGATTCAGGATGTCACCACGCAAAAAGGTGTCTTTGCTATTGCCGGTCCGAAGTCGCGCGATGTTTTAAGGGAAGTGATCAACGATGCAGAAGCGGTAAGCGCGCTTTCGAACAAGCGCTTTCCATGGCTCTCTGTTCAGCAAATTGAACTTGGCATGTGCCCGGTGAAAGCCATTCGTGTGGCATACACTGGCGAGTTGGGTTGGGAACTGCATCATCCGATTGAGATGCAGAATTATCTTTGGGATCTACTGACAAGTGCTGGTGAAAAGTATGGCCTGAAGCTTGTTGGTGCGCGTGCTCAAAACTGGCTGCGTCAAGAGAAATCATATCGTGCTTTTGGCACAGAGTTGGGACGCGATGCGACACCTGCCGAAGCAGATTTACCGCGCTTTATCGACAATTCGAAAAGTTTTCATGGCAAGAGTGCGATGGAAGCCAAGGGTATCCGTGCAAAATGCTGCACCATTTTGATCGATGGGCCTGACGATGCGGATCCTTGGGGGAGAGAAGTCCTTTACACGCCAGACGGCGCCCGTGTTGGCCGTCTAACCTCGGGCGGTTACTCAGTGCATTTTGGGAAGTCGATCGGGATGGGATATGTCACCCCTGAGATGACCGTCGAAGGAACCAAACTGCGGGTCAAGATTCAAGATAAGCTCTGGGACGCAGTTGTAACTTGCGACAGCCCCTATGATCCAAAAAACGAAACCATTCGCAAGGATTGTTGAGGTTCGCCGCGTTGGTCGCAGTTCAGAGCGTTTCGGTACGTGCAGGGTCACTCAGAGGTTTCTGATTGGTATTTTGTGGTTTGTGGAGAAATTGATAACGGTTAAATTGTTGGCCGGATCTGTGTGATTTAATGCAAATTATTAATAATTTTTTTGTAATTTAAAGGCTGTCGTGCTGTTTTTAAAATAAGCTCTAAAGTGATCGTGAGATTCCTTTAGAAAAACTGTGACTGCAACCTAAACAGCTGATTTAGTTTCTCACGAGTCATAAGTAAGACTAGCCCAATTGCCGCGCGCTAGCGGCATAAGCCTTGAAAAACTGTGCATCTATCGTGTTTTGCCGGCGCTTTACCGCAATTTTGGTAAACTCCCGAAAGACTTCGCGTGAATCCTTCAATATTGACTTGGACTACGATTTTTCCAGCAACTAACTTTCAATCACTAATAGTTTGAAAAAGGTTAGCTAGAGGCGTTTTTGTTGGAGGACAGCTCATCAAAGCACTCCAAAGCTTTTGCTGCGTACATCATCGACGGCCCACCGCCCATCTGAATATTCATCGCCAAGACATCGCCGATTTCGTCTCGCGTAGCGCCAGCCCTTATGAGGGCTTCACAATGTAGTACGATACAAGACTCACAGCGCGTTGCGACAGCGATTCCTAATGCTATGAACTCTTTGGCTTTAAAATCCAGAATACCACCCTCTTTTACTGTCTTGCCAAGTCCTCCAAAGGCTTTAGTCGTTTCCGGAATAATTTTATTCAGAGCGCGTAACTGGGTTCGGGTATTTGAAAGTGCATCGGCCCAACTCATATTTATCTCCAATAATGTTTTACGGTCCACATATCAAAATTTTGGAATGTATTAATTGATCGAAATCATGTGTTTCGAATAATGCACTAAGTAAAAACGTGAAAACTAGTGAGGCTTTCGCCAACATATCGCGAGGTTGTTAGCCGGCATGTCAATTTGGATACTGCTGGTCAGCCCTTTTTCTTTGCCCCAAACGAAAACGTCCTCATTGTTTTTGTAGCCTATCTCTGAGTCTGTTGCTTGGAGACTCGTATGAAACGTTAAGTCGCCCTCGCTGGTCAAATTGTTATTTCGCTTAAAGGGTCCGTAGATTATCAGTTGGCCTCCGGGAGCAAGAGCGAGTGACGCCTCCCTAATCAGTGTCTTGGTCTCTGTTTCACTGATCAGGTGAAGTAAGTTTGCTAGAAGTATGAAATCTTGCTCATTGTTTTTTGTTGACCAACCTGGGGCAGTCGCGTCCAGTTCCATTGCTAACGCAATATTGGATAGGCCGGTATGGGCCACATGGGCATTTATGCTTTCTCGACGATGGCTATCAATTTCAGTTGGTTGCCAATTCAGTCCCGGAGTAGCGCGGGCTAACTCGACGATGTGCTGACCTGTACCGCTAGCTAGCTCCAAAGCGTTGCCTCTCATTGGAGCGCGTTGCCGCACTAGCGAAACGATAGCTTGCACATTTCGAGCAGCAGACGACGAGAATAATTTTCCGTCTTCAGTCAATGTAGCCACAGAAGCAGATTTTGGAAGATTTACGCGAAGCGGCATAAGGCGAACTTTCTGGAGATACGGTAACTCAAGTCTCCTTAGTCAGTATGAGGACGTCTGGCTAGGCGTCAGATAAATTCATCAAAACTCCTTAAGCTAAATGCCTTTTGCATGATCTAGCCAGTTAAAAAGTAGCATTTCTGAGCAGTTCTACTGAAGTACTGCATTTTCCCACTCTTGTAGGAAGTTTTTTTTCTTGAGCGCGTCAAGATACGTCATCAGGGCAGGGCTCAATGATATTGTGGATCGGCTTTCAATATCTTTTACGGGGTTCAGTGGAGGGAGTGGAAACCCGGACCGATTATTTGTCTCAACTTGGACATTTACCAGATAACGCATGAACGCTTCGGCCGTTTCAGGCAGCATCGTATGTGATGACGCAAATCCAGAGCGCATCATCGTTGTGGGAAAATCGGCTGGCAGGATAATTTCTAGGATTTTATCGTCGTCTTTTCGAGCAGCTGCGTAACTGCCCAGAACATTGTAAGCGACGAGAATTTTGCCTGCAATCAGGTCATCTATCATGTCCCCGGAACAACAGTAGAGGTTAAGGCCGAGGCTGCCCATAACCTCCATCAAGCGCCAGAAAGTCTCTGAGGTGCGCGCATCCTGTGTGGCAAAAAGATAACCAAGGCCGGACTCGCGAACGTCGTAGGTGCCAAGCCGATTGCGAAATATCTCGGGGCGCGCGCGCATTGCCTGAATGAGCTCTTGCCGGGTTTGCGGAATTGTATGGTTTGAAAAGGCTTGTCGGTTCAACACAATGGCGGCAGGTTCCGTGGTGAAACCGAAAAGGCTCCTGCGCCATTGGGCCCAATCTGGATGATTTATATCATCAAGTTTCATTGCGTAGCCGTCGTTAACTAATTTGAACTGCAGATCCATGGCGCTGGAAATTACCACGTCGAATGCGGCCGGGTCTCGGCGTATTGTCGCATCAATTTGGGCTGTACTGGTTACAAAGTAATTGATGGCTATGCGAGGATTTGCCTGAAGGAAGCCTGAAATGATGGGCTCAAAAAAAGAAGTATCAGTACTTGAAATTATGCGCAGTGTTTGCCCTGGGTTCTCAGGGCCAAACAATTGCTCGTCCTCCCAATCCTGAGACAAAGCCAATCTTGGCAAAATTAATATAGTCAGAACGAAAAGGTAACGCATGCGCCGCTCCTTTGCAGATTAGATAGGGTTAATGTGCCCTTATGTGCTGTCGCAACGTCTTGAGCGATTGTTAGGCCTAAGCCGGAGCCAATTGTGTCTTTAGCGTTTTCCCCACGAGAAAACCGCGCGACGAGTTCTGACATCTTATTGGGCGGAAAGCCTGTGCCCTGATCTTGAATTTCAACCGTTGGGCGCGGTTTGGCATGAACAAAGATGTTAATACCGCTCTCGCTTGGAGCATATTTCAGCGCGTTGTCGATGATATTCCTGAAAGCGTTTTGCAATAGGATAGGATCACCGTACACGACGACGGACATGTCACCGTGCAAATGTAATTCGATGTGCTTCATCTCGGCAATTGGCGAAAGTCTTGTAACCAGATCGCTGACAACGTCGACGAGATTAAGCTTGTGCAGTTCAAGGTGGTCAGCACGAAATGTTATCATAGCATGATCTAGTAACTGTCCGGCTGCGCGCGAGCTTTCATCAATTGCTCGCATCATCGCTCGCAAGGCCTTTCGGTTGTCTTCACGTTCCACGCGATGAAGGGTTGCCTCGGCATGAGACCGGACGGTGGCCAAGGGGGTGCGCACTCGATGAGCAGCTTCGGCGATAAAGTCTTCGGACTGTTTTAAAGACTGGTCTAGACGTGCCATCAGGTTGTTAAGCGAAGACACTAGTGGCGCCATTTCTGCCGGAACATGTCGCACCACTGGGCTTAGGTCTTGTGGTCCCCGACGCGTGACAGAATTGGTTAAGCGGCGCAGGGGCGTGATTGTCGTCGACGTAACCCAGACTGAAAGCAAAGTTGTTAGCAGAAAGAAACCAGTACCAAACAGTCCGACATTTCGGGAAATGCGGTTTAAGGTGCCAGACAAGGCATCTTGAGTTTGGGCAACGGACACAGTGATATTTGTGCGCAATTTCGCACCGATAAGGACGCGCGAGGCTGTGGCCAGGCGGATTGCCGTAGCATCGAATAGTTCAGTGCGAAAATCACTTTCCATTCCTGTGGATACTGAGGCGCGTGGCAGGTTAGGGTAACCAGAAAGCAGTTTGTCATCCTGATAAATGGCGTAAAATACTCTGTCATCAGACTCAGTATTTAGCATTGAAAAAGATGCGTACGGGAAATCGATCTCAATGGCACCGTTGCGGATTACGGCCGCGTCAAGAATTGAGGTGACAGATGCGCCAAGGATATCATCTTGTCCTTGCTGAGCGATCTGCGCTGCGTAGCTGCGCACAATAATGAAGATAAGTACTGCAAGAAGTGCGGCACCGCCAACCAATGTTATAGCTAACTGGTTACGAAGCGAGCCTCGGATATGCACTGTTTCAGTCATGGTCTAACCGATAGCCTAGTCCGCGATGAGTAGTAATTTTCAGGGCTGATCTCTCAAGGTGTTTTCGCAAGCGGCCAATATAGACTTCTATTGCATTCTCGGACACGTCATCGTCGTAGGAAAATAGACGGTCGAACAACTTTTGTTTGGAAAATATCTGACCCGGGGAGTGAAATAAAAGTTCTAGCAAACGCAACTCTCGATTGCGGAGATGTGTTTCTACCCCATTGATGCATAGTGTTCCGGCAACAGGATCGAAGTCTACGTCGCTAAGGGTTAAAGCGGTCTGTGCGGTGCCGAATTTTCGCCGCAATACAGCGCGGCACCGAGCCTGCAGTTCCTCATGGTCAAACGGTTTGGTGACGTAATCATCAGCCCCAAGATCAAGCATGCCGATTCTGTCTGATACTTGGGAACGAGCAGTCAGGACAATAACTGGCGTGTCCTTCTGGCCAGCACGATGTTGTTTTAGAAACATTCGGCCATCACCATCAGGTAACATGATATCTAGCAGAATCAGATCGTAATCACCGGTTTCTGAAAAAGCCTGAGCATCATGAATTTTATCTGCGTGGTCAACGACATGCCCATCCAGCTGCATGCGCGCGCAAATTGCGTTTGCCAACTCAAGATTATCTTCGACCAACAGGAATTTCATCTGCTGTATTGCCTTTCTTGGAACATGACAGGCTGGTGTCAGGTTAGAATGTTTGACTGTTATCAACTGAGCCGCGTTTCGGACAGTTGTCAAATTGGGAGGAAAAACAGATGAAATTCAAAATGGGTCGCCGGGCGCTGTTGGCTACTGCTTTTGCAGCAATAGCTGTCACAGGATCGGCAATGGCAGGTGGACACAAAGTTGTCGACAGCATTCACTTTTTAATTCCCGGCGGCGCCGGTGGTGGCTGGGACGGTACGGCGCGGGGCACTGGAGAGGCCTTGACGAAAGCCGGTCTAATTGGAAATGCTTCTTATGAAAATATGTCGGGCGGCGGGGGCGGTAAGGCCATTGGCTTCTTGATCGAGAACGCAGATAGTAACCATGGCACGCTGATGGTGAACTCAACTCCAATTGTGATCCGCTCACTGACTGGAGTGTTTCCGCACAACTTCCGTGATCTAACGCTGGTGGCGGGCACGATTGGTGACTATGCGGCAATGGTTGTTAACAAGGATAGTCCAATCAACTCCATGGCAGATCTAATTGCGGCATATGATGCAGATCCTTCCAAAACGGCAATTGGTGGTGGTTCTGTTCCAGGAGGCATGGACCACCTAGTCGCGGCGATGGTCATGGAAGCTGCAGGCAAAGATGCGCTTGGCGTAAAGTACATTCCCTATGATGCGGGCGGTAAGGCCATGGCAGCGTTGCTGTCTGGAGAGATTGCGGCCCTGTCGACGGGGTTTTCTGAAGCAGTTGATTTAGCTAATGCAGGTGAAGTCAAAATCATCGGTGTAACATCGGACGAACGAGTACCTGCAGCCCCAGATGCCATGACCATGAAGGAGCAGGGCATCGACACGGCGTTTGTAAACTGGCGTGGGTTTTTTGCTGCGCCAGGTCTGCCTGAGGACAAGCTAGCTTTGTATCAAAAGGCGCTGGGTGAGATGTATGATACCGATGAATGGGAAGAGGTGCGCGCCCGTAACGGTTGGGTCAACATCCACAATTCTGGTGACGATTTCAAAGCTTTCCTAGAAGGCCAAGAGCAGGTCATTGGTGACTTGATGAAGAAACTAGGGTTTCTCTAAAGTCAAAAATCACAAGCAGAGCGGGTGACCGCTCTGCTGCTTGTCCAGACAGGGGAACATCATGGCGCTGGATAGATGGATAGGACTGATATTATTAGGTGTATGTTTAGCGTATGGTTACGCAGCATGGTTCACAATGGACGACAATCTGGCACCATTCATGAAACGCAACCCGATCTGGCCGAGTACGTTTCCCAAGGTTCTTTCAGTTTTAGCAATAATTACTTCGCTTATCATCGTAACGGGTCTTGAAAAGAGCACGCCGAAGGATGCGGATATCGACTATCGCCGTTTGTTAGATTACAACGTTGGGCAAGCAATTTTGTTGCTAGTGTTAATGGTGGCTTACGCGCTTTGTTTGCGCCCACTGGGTTTTATATTTTCCACATCCGCATTCCTCATTCTAGGATCCGTCACTCTTGGAGAGCGCAAATGGTTGGTGATTGTGTCGACGGCACTGATCGCAACATTCATCGTTTGGTATCTGGTTCAAGAAGTTTTGGGTATCTACATGCGCCCCCTGCCGGGCTTTATTGGAGGTTGGAATGTTTGAAGGACTTCTGATTGGCCTCCAAACAGCGCTTTCAGTCCAAAACCTGCTGATGGTAATTGGTGGGTGCTTGATTGGGACGTTTATTGGCATGTTGCCAGGACTGGGGCCAATGTCGATAATTGCGATCATGATCCCTGTGGCCATTTCGATTGGTGACCCTTCGGCGGCATTAATTCTATTGGCGGGCGTGTACTACGGGGCTATATTCGGTGGGTCAACATCCTCAATTCTGCTGAATGCACCCGGCGTAGCCGGAACTGTAGCCTCAAGTTTTGACGGCTATCCAATGGCGAAAAAAGGTAAGGCTGGGAAGGCGCTGACTATCGCTGCAATTGCCAGTTTTGCTGGTGGATCAATCGGCGCTTTGCTATTAATGATTTTCGCTCCAGCTTTATCATCAGTGGCTCTGCTATTTCATTCGGCTGAATATTTTGCGCTCATGGTGGTCGGACTGTCGGCAATTGCAGCCTTTGCGGGCACGGGGCAAGTGGCAAAAGCTTTGCTCATGACTTTTGTTGGGCTGATAATGGCAACGGTCGGGGAGGGAGCGCTGTTCAACATGCCGCGCTTCACGATGGGCATTATGGATCTGCAGTCCGGTTTTGGGTTCATTACGCTGGCCATGGCGATGTTTGCTCTGCCTGAGGCACTTTTTTTGGTTCTGAAGCCCAATAAAGTAGAGGGCGGTACAGACGGCGAAATTAAAGATCTGCGCATTTCTAAAAGTGAAGCGATGGCCATTGCACCAGTGATTGGTCGTCAATCACTGCAAGGGTTTTTCATTGGAGTTCTACCCGGCGCAGGGGCAACGATTGCCAGCTTTCTGGGCTATGCGGTAGAACGCAACATAGCCTCGAAGGAAGAACAAGAGGAATTTGGCAAGGGATCCATTAAGGGTCTAGCTGCGCCGGAAACTGCTAATAATGCCGCTTGCACTGGGTCGTTTGTGCCGCTGCTGACATTAGGTATACCGGGGTCCGGTACAACTGCGATCCTTCTAGGTGCACTGATCGCGTTGAATGTTACGCCGGGACCTCGCTTAATGATTGATGAGCCACAGATTTTCTGGGCGGTAATTATGTCGATGTTCATCGGAAACTTAGTTCTACTGATCCTGAATTTACCGCTGATACCTTATATTGCTAAAGTGCTATCAATACCGCGCAATTATCTAATTCCGTTTATTTTATTCTTTACTCTGATGGGTGCTTATATTGGTCAGAATAACGCAACTGAGTTGCTGTTATTAGTAGGTTTTGGTGTTTGCGCGACAGCCTTGAGGTTTGGTGACTATCCCCTTGCTCCCTTGTTGATTGGTTTCATTCTAGGTGGGATGTTGGAGGACAACTTTTCGCGCTCCATGCAACTATACGATGGCATTTCTTTTATCTGGGAGCGTCCCATGACACTCGGATTACTGGCTATAGCTGCATTGTTGGTTGTGCTTCCCAGCTATCGGGCGCAGCGTGCCCGTGCGCGATCAGAAGGTATTGCTGACGGCGATTGATCAACGGTCGTTGGTCACTCAGTCAATACGCTAGTTTCAGGCGATCTTTACCTTTGATTTGCTGTTTCAACCATCTTTACAGACCCTAATGAAAGCTACTTATGGATCTTAGGCTGGCTAGTGGAAACTGCAACAGTACCATCAGGCAACGCTGAAGCGGTTTCTTCAACAAAGTAGAATGAGCATATGGAAGTTTTTAAACCGAAACTGGCGCTAGGAATATGATTTGATGCTATTTATCTGGCCTGCGAAAGGTATTTGAATCGGTATTTTTTCTCCATTCAATAATCAATATGGGTTTTTTGGAGTTCGGTCTTCAGAAAGGGATTCCTGTCTTTCCAACACTAGAGCCTCGATTGCATCGGCAAGGTGCGCTTCGGAGATATTGTAATCACCCCTATTTACCCGTAGCCGATGTGCTCGGATCAATACATCTGCATGAGTGCATCCTTTGGGTGGTTCGAATTTGTAGCTGGCCAACTCAATTAAAAGTCCCATTGGATCCTTGAAATAAACTGAGTCCATGAAACCGCGGTCTTTGGCGCCGGAATGCTTTATGCCTCTTTCGTCAAGCCTTTCCAAAGCTTGCAGCCAACTAGATCGGCTCAGATTGAGGGCGATGTGGTGTACGCATCCGGGTTCAGTCGGAGTACGCTGTGGGTTGGATTCACGTGTCTCGTTGGTAAAGACTGTGATCAGTCGTCCGTCCCCAGGATCGAAATAGAGGTGGCCTTCGTTGGGATCGTCTAGATTAGGCTGGTCAAAGATAAAGGGCATGCCCAATAAGCCTTCCCAGAAATCAATTGAGGTCTGTCGGCTGGCTCCAGCAAGTGTGATGTGATGGATGCCTTGAGCCTGGATTTTGCGCATGATCATTTTCTCCTTTGTAGTGTGAATCTATGCCTGTTTCCAAAGGATTCAACACCTAGCGAACTTTCATATTTCGTGCGTTGAGATTCCCAAAAAGCTCTGTGAACGCGTGGTTCGTCGCTTGATGCTCTGCGGCTGAAGCTAGCACGTTGACCGTTCGCGTTGACCCTGCAACCAAAAAAAAGCCCGCTGTGACAGCGGGCTTTTCAAATTTAGTGCAAGGCGTTGATTAGTTCGGAATTTCTGCGTCAATACCTTCGACGTAGAAGCTCATGCCGGCAAGTGTACCATCATCTGCAGTCTCACCTTCGGCTAGCCAGTCTGACCCGTCCTGCTTTTTAAGAGGCCCTGTGAAGGCGTGGTAGGATCCGTCAGCCAGCTTGTCGCGTAACGCTTCTGCTTCTGCTTTCAGATCAGCTGGAACCGCATCTGAGATTTCTCCAATCCCAACCATGCCGGCGCCGATGCCATTCCACGTGTTTACGCTTGCCCATGTACCGTCCATGACCGCCTTGGTACGTGCGATGTAATAGGGTGCCCAGTCATCGATGATTGAAGACACACGTGGATAAGGTGCATATTCGCTCATATCCGACGCTTGCCCAAATGTGATCACGTTACCGGCAGCCTGAGCGGCGGCCTGTGGCGCAGTGGAGTCAGTGTGCTGAAGAATTACGTCTGCACCTTGCTCAATCAGCGCCTTAGCCGCGTCGGCTTCTTTCGCAGGATCGAACCAAGTGTAGGCCCAGATAATTTTGAATTGAACATCAGGGTTAACGCTCTTGGCGTGGATGAAAGCAGAATTAATACCCCGGATCACTTCCGGTATTGGAAAGGAGGCGATGTAGCCGATGATATTGGACTCAGTCATCTTGCCGGCGATATGACCTTGAACGGCGCGGCCTTCGTAGAAGCGAGCTGAGTAAACTGAAACGTTGTCGGCCTGCTTATAGCCCGTCGCGTGTTCGAATTTCACGTTGGGGAATTTCTTGGCCACATTGATTGTTGGGTCCATGTATCCGAAGGATGTTGTGAAAATCAGGTCCGCTCCCTGCAGCGCCATCTGCGTTATCACGCGCTCGGCGTCCGCGCCTTCAGGTACGCTTTCAACATACACAGTTTCGACCTTGTCCCCAAATTCCTCGACCACAGCCTTACGGCCTTGATCATGTTCGTAGGTCCAACCGCCGTCGCCCACAGGGCCGACATACACAAAACCAACTTTAGTTTTGTCTGCAGCCATGGCTGTTGTTGCGAGGCCTAGCGCCACGGTAGCGCTTGTCAGAAGTTTAGTTAGGTTCATTTGGAATACTCCCCAGTTGCTTAGCAGTTCTGTATTTAGCCTCATTGTGAGGCATGGAAGGTACGACCGAGCGAGGCAGGCGCGCCGCTTTTGTCAGCCGACATGATGACCAGCACCAGGATGGTGATGAGATATGGAGACATTGCCAAGTATTCGACCGGGATGGCAATGCCTGCAGCCTGCAAATTCAGTTGTAAAACGTTAATACCGCCAAAAAGATAGGCACCAAGCAGCAAGCGCCAGGGTTTCCAACTGGCAAAGACCACTAATGCAAGAGCTATCCAGCCGATACCGGCCGTCATCCCTTCCGTCCATTGTGGCACTCGAATAAGCGAGATGTATGCTCCGCCAAGTCCTGCGCAGGCTCCACCGAACATGATTGCGAGCAGACGAACTTTGATCACGTTGTAACCAAGTGCATGGGCTGCATCGTGGTTTTCGCCGACTGCTCGCAGGATCAGACCGATGCGAGAGAACTTCAATAAAGCCCAAACGGTAGCGATCAGCGCAACCCCGATGTAAAGCACGGGATCGTGCGAGAAAAAGATTGGACCGATAACTGGCATGTCAGAAATCACTGGGAGGTCTAGCTTGCTCATGGCAGGTGGTTTTATGCCGACATAGGATTGCCCCATTAGCGCAGACAGGCCGAGCCCGAATAGTGTCAAAGCAAGACCCGACGCCACTTGATTTGCGAGCGCAAACTGAGTCAAAAAGGCGAAAAGCAGGCTGAGTAACGCACCGCCGATGACTGCTGCCAGCAGGCCGAGCATGGGTGATCCGCTTTCGACCGAGATAGCAAAGCCCGAGATCGCGCCAACGATCATCATGCCTTCAACGCCAAGGTTCAAAACGCCTGATTTTTCAACTACCAGTTCACCGATTGCAGCAAGCAGAAGAGGCGTGGCTGCAACCATCAGTGAAGCAACAAGCAACACAGGGTTGATCGCCGACAAGTCCATTATGTGACTCCCTTTACGGCAACTTTGACACGGTAGTTCGTAAGTAGATCTAGTGCGAGAAGGAAGAACAGCAACATGCCTTGAAATACTTGGATGGCAGCAGACGGCAGGCCCAGATTGCCTTGGGCTATTTCACCGCCGATGTACGTGAGTGCCATTAATAGGCCAGCTAATAGAATTCCTATCGGGTGCAGGCGGCCGAGAAAGGCAACAATTATCGCAGTAAATCCGTAGCCAACATTGAAGTCGATGCTGACTTGTCCAGATGGTCCGGATATCTCGAACAGGCCAGCAAGCCCGGCAAGAGCGCCAGAGGAGCCAAGGCAGAAAAGGATAAGGCGGGTTGGGTTCACGCCAGAAAAACGGGCAGCGCGCGATGCTTCACCAGTCAGCCGAATGTTAAAGCCCAAGATGTGTCGATTTAGCAGTACATAGGCAAAGATGACCGCAATAAACGCAAAGGCCATGCCCCAGTGTAGGCCTGCCGCCTCGTTGATCCAACTGTTGCCAGATGGGTAGTCGTTAAAGTTTCGTGATCCGGGAAAGCCGTGGCCTTCTGGGTTTTTCAGCAAACCCAACGACATTGATGCAAGCACTTGCTCGGCCACGTAAACTAACATCAGCGAAACTAAAATTTCGTTAGTGTTAAATTTGACCTTCAATAATGCTGGAATCATCGCCCAAGCCCATCCACCGAACGCGCCGGCAAGTATCATCAGCGGGAAAACAAGGAAGCTGTTCAAAGGATAAAAGGCAAGGCCTATGCCGGCACCACAGATGCCACCGATAATATATTGACCCTCGGCACCAATGTTCCAGATGCCAGCCTTGAAGCCCAGAGATAAGCCTATGGCTATCAGGATCAGAGGCGCGCCTTTGACCAAAAGTTGTGGACGGTAGTAAAAGGCGAATTCACCAAATATTGGATCCCAGAAAATTGTACGGATAGCCTCGAAAGGGCTCTTTCCAAGCGCATAAAACAGCAATCCACCTGCGATCATAGTGATTACAACGGCAATCACGGGGGTGGCTATCGACAGTAATCGCGAGGGCATGGGGCGCTTCTCTAATGTGATCATGCGTTCGCCCCTACATGGGCAGCTTCCATCCCGTGGGCGCCGCCCATCATCAATCCAATTTCATCAATAGACAGGCCTGCGGTTGACCGAATTTCAGATAGGCGACCTTCGTTGAGTGCGCCGAAGTGGTCTGAAATTTCCATAAGCTCGTCTAGGTCTTGTGAAATTACGATGATTGCTGCGCCCTCCGCGGCAAGGTCCAACAGGGCTTGGCGGATTGCGGCTGCAGCGGCGGCATCCACTCCCCATGTAGGCTGGTTGACTATCAATACTTTTGGGCGTTGGAGCACTTCACGGCCGACGACAAATTTCTGCAAATTGCCGCCGGATAATGCCCTTGCAGCGACGTGCGGACCGGGTGTGCGCACATCGAAAGTGGTGATGATCTTTTTCGCAAACGACATCGTTGCGGGCCAATTTACGAAACCGTTTGATGTTAGATTTTCACGTATCGCACCAGTAAGAAGAGCATTTTCAGTCAGGCTCATGTTAGGGGCGGCGGCGTGGCCTAGGCGCTCCTCGGGTGCAGCGAGAATTCCGAGGGTGCGGCGGGCGTTAGGTTTAAGACTGGCTACATCTTGACCCTTAAACTTAATGGCGTATTGCGGAGTTGAAACCTCACCTGAAAGCGCAGCCAATAATTCGTCCTGGCCATTGCCTGCAACGCCCCCCAAACCAAGAATTTCACCGGCGTGTACCGTGAAATGGATATTCTTCAGTGTAGTACCGTAGGGGTTGGAAGGTTGTAATGATAGGCCTGAAACTTCTAACATAGCCTCCCCCGTCTTTTCATTTTTGCGCATAGGGGTCTGAAGGGCATCGCCGACCATGAGTTCGGCCATTTCCCGGGCAGAGGTTTCTGCTGGAATACATTCTCCAACATTCTTTCCAAGTCGTAAGATTGTGGCGTGGTCGCAAAGCTTTCGGATTTCTTCCAACTTGTGCGAAATATAGAGAATCGAAGTACCTTCTGCCTTCAGCCTGTTTAGAGTCGCAAATAAGATATCAACCTCCTGAGGCGTCAAAACCGACGTGGGTTCATCCATTATTAAAAGCTTTGGATCCTGCAAAAGGCATCGAATGATTTCGACCCTCTGGCGTTCACCGGCAGAAAGATCGCCGACAGTCCTATTTGGATCGAGTGGCAGGCCGTAAGTTTCCGACACGTTGCGGATTTTATGGGCAAGATCCCGCATTCGCGGTGGATTTTCCATTCCCAGAGCAACATTTTCGGACACTTTGAGTGCGTCGAATAATGAAAAGTGCTGGAATACCATAGCGACGCCAGCGGTGCGGGCGGCTTTAGGTTCGGCTGGCGCAAAGGGCTGTCCCTTCCATTTCATGCTGCCGCTGTCTGGTTTAACAAGGCCATAGATCATTTTGACGAGTGTGGATTTGCCCGCTCCGTTTTCGCCCAGCAATGCGTGCACTTCACTTTCGCCGATGTCGAAGGATACATCATCGTTAGCAACGACGCCCGGATAGGCTTTGGTCAGGCCAGAAATACTTAATAATATACCCGTCATGTTGTCCCCCCTCCCCCTCTCCGATGTATCGAGTGCTGGCTCGCGACCGAATAAAACGGGCGATCTGACCAGCTTGGTATGATTTTACGGAGCGCTTACCAGATTCTGCAAGTGAAACATTGGTTGAGTGTGATGGCGATATTACCACGCTGGGCGCGCCAGATGCGTGCCTTATGAAAAATCCGTGCGCTTTGAATTGGTAAAGTCAGCGTTATTGAAAAAAGTTTGTTAAGAGTATTGCTGAAGTGAAACAATGGAAATCTACCTATTTTGGCACAAAAATCACGTTTTGTTGGATCGAATCGTGGTGCTGCACTAATCGAGCTTTTAAAACATAACTGAATTTGGTGGCTTGCCCTTTTCTTCGGCTGAGGTGCTAGGCTAGTGTTCTTGCATGAGCAGCAATCCCCGATTCATCCACCTCCGAACACATACTGAATATTCTCTTTTGGAAGGTGCTGTCCGAGTAAAAAAATTACCCGGAATGTGCGCGGAGATGGGAATGCCTGCAGTGGCAATCACCGATACGAACAGTTTGTTCGCTGCCCTTGAGTTTTCCGTGATTGCCAGTGACGCAGGCGTCCAGCCGATCATCGGATGTCAAGTTGACGTTCAGATGCCAAATACGGATCAGTCAGGACGTTCACGGCCCCCAAAACCAGCTCCAGTTGTGTTGCTCAGCCAGCGGGAAATTGGTTATGAAAACTTGATGAAATTAAGCTCTTGTCTCTACGTAGATAAGGGTGAAAGTCTTCCGCAGATTACGCTTGAAGAGCTTGAGGCTCATGCGGAAGGTCTCATTTGCCTAACGGGAGGTTTGGAAGGACCTGTGGGGCGGATGCTGCAGAAGGAGAAACGCGACGAAGCTGAAGCGCTTATGGCCCGCCTACATCTGGCATTCAGCGACAGGCTATACGTGGAGCTACAACGGCATCCAAGTGAAAACGGGCAGTCGGAAGCGGAACGGTTGATAGAGCGCGGCTTCGTCGAAATGGCCTATGCAATGAGCTTGCCATTGGTCGCGACCAACGACGTCTACTTTCCTGAGGTCGAAATGTATGAAGCGCATGATGCGTTGATTTGCGTTGCTGAGGGCGCTTATGTAGACCAGCAACAAGGGCGTAGGCGCCTCACTCCACAACACTATTTCAAAAGTCAGCATGAAATGGTGACGCTTTTTGCCGATCTGCCAGAGGCGATTGAAAACACCGTTGAGATTGCGAAACGTTGCTCGTTTATGGCATATCGACGCGACCCCATTTTACCAAAGTTTGCTGATGACGAGGTGTCTGAGTTGCGTCGCATGGCCAACGAGGGATTGAAAAAGCGGCTGGCAGTTATCCAGCACGCAGTGTCGGTTAACGACTACCAGGAACGATTGAATTTTGAACTTAGTATTATCGAGGGTATGGGTTTTCCGGGATATTTTTTAATAGTTGCGGATTTTATCCAATGGACAAAAGACAATGATATTCCAGTTGGGCCCGGGCGCGGCTCTGGTGCTGGATCGCTGGTGGCTTACGCGTTGACGATCACGGATCTTGATCCCCTGCGGTACAACTTGCTGTTTGAGCGTTTTCTAAATCCGGAGCGGGTGTCAATGCCGGATTTTGACATCGACTTTTGCATGGATCGCCGAGAAGAGGTGATCCGGTATGTCCAGGAGAAATATGGCCGTGACCGGGTTGGACAAATCATCACGTTTGGTGCGCTTTTATCCAAGGCTGCGGTGCGTGACATTGGCCGTGTGTTGCAAATGCCATACGGGCAGGTGGACCGGCTTTCAAAGCTGATCCCTTTAGAGGGCGTCAAGCCAATGTCGATCCAAGATGCATTGAAAGAGGAACCACGATTGCGCGAAGAGGCGCGCAATGAAGAAGTCGTAGACCGGCTCTTAAGTTACGGACAACAGGTCGAGGGGCTGCTGCGAAATGCCTCAACTCATGCGGCGGGGGTGGTCATTGGTGACAGGCCTTTAGATGCCCTCGTGCCGTTATATCAGGATCCGCGATCGGACATGCCTGCGACCCAGTTCAACATGAAATGGGTGGAACAAGCAGGCTTGGTAAAATTTGATTTTCTCGGATTAAAGACACTTACTGTGATCCAAAATGCCATTGAGCAAATTCATGCATCTGGCCGTGACTTGCACATGTCTGCCGATGGAAGGGAGCTTTATAAACCCACAGATGGAGCCGTGAACGAGATAAATGCTATTCCGTTGGATGATGAACTAACCTATCGGCTCTATGCTTCTGCAAAAACTGTGGCGGTTTTTCAGGTGGAAAGTTCGGGCATGATGGATGCACTGAAACGTATGAAGCCAACCTGTATCGAAGATATCGTGGCACTTGTGGCTTTGTACCGGCCCGGGCCAATGGAGAACATTCCAACTTATTGCGAAGTAAAGAATGGGTTGCGAGAAATTGAATCTGTGCATCCCCTCATTGATCATATTTTGGAGGAGACCCAGGGTATCATCGTTTACCAAGAACAGGTGATGCAGATTGCGCAAGTAATGGCTGGGTATAGCCTCGGTGGGGCCGACCTATTACGACGCGCGATGGGCAAGAAAATTAAAGAGGCTATGGACGCTGAACGACCCAAGTTCGAACAGGGTGCAGCCGACAACGGTGTAGATGCTAAAAAAGCCACTGAGGTGTTCGACCTACTTGAAAAATTTGCCAATTATGGTTTCAATAAATCGCATGCGGCCGCATATGCTGTGGTGTCTTATCAGACTGCATGGCTAAAGGCGAACCACGCTGTGGAGTTTATGGCTGGTGTGATGAATTGCGACATCCACTTGACGGACAAGCTTGCAGTGTATTTCGAAGAGGTCAAAAAATCGCTTAAGCTGCCTTTTGTTCCTCCTTGCGTTAATCGGTCTGACGCGACTTTTAAAGTAATAGATGGGGCCCTAGTCTATGCGTTGAGCGCGCTGAAAAACGTTGGAGCAGAGGCGATGAGGCTGATCGTGGGTGGGCGCCTTGTGGACGGCGACAACAAACCTTTTGTCACTTTGTTTGATTTGGGGCGTCGGGTAGACCTGAAGAGGGTGGGTAAGCGCCCGCTTGAGATGCTCGCGCGTTCGGGAGCGTTTGATCAGCTTGACCCGAATCGGCGCAGAGTTTTGGGAAGCCTTGACGCATTGGTTGGCTATTCGGCAGCGATTTTTGAGCAGAAAGCAAGCAACCAGGTTTCTTTGTTTGGTGAGGCAGGTGATGATTTGCCGGAGCCCCGTCTGTCACCCGTAGAGGATTGGCTTCCCGCGGAACGGTTAGACGAGGAGGCAAAAGCAATCGGATTCTTTCTTTCGGGGCATCCTTTGGAAGATTACATGCCGGCGCTTAAACGAAAAAAGGTGCTAACGTTAGATGACCTGACTGAGAGGGCACGCGGTGGCCCGTTGCTTGCTAAGATCTCGGGTCGGGTATCGGGTCGGCAGGAGCGTAAGTCGGCGCGTGGCAACCGATTTGCCTTTGCACAACTAAGCGACCCAACGGGAGCCTATGAAGTCACGATTTTTAGCGAAACGTTGGAGAAATCACGGGCGCATCTTGAGAGTGGCTCTAAAGTCGTTGTGACTGTAGAGGCGACGATGGAGAGCGATCAGTTGAAGTTGCTTGCTCGTTCGGTAGCACCGATAGATGTGGTGGTGGCAGATGCAGGCACTGCAGGGATGAAGATTTTTTTGGATGATATGCGGGCCGTGGCACCACTTGTGAATGTGCTGCACGGTGCGGCAGAGAGCCTGAAAGGAACACCGCGTGGGCCCGTCGTGTTGTGTCTTATAAACCCTGATCTACCGGGTGACGTGGAATTGGATTTAAAGGTTGAATGCCCAGTGAACCCGCAAATCAAGGGTGCGTTGAAATCTCTCGAAGGTGTGATGATGGTAGAGGAATATTGACCAAAATGATTTAATCATAGTTTGTGGACGGAGAGCTGTGTTTAGGCCTGCGTGAAGTTCGTATAGGCAAAATCTTCATAGTTGTGCGCTCTAGACTAAAATATTTTGAAAATGCGCCGAGATCTTGATGTCTTGGATGGGCTAAGACCCTAGAAAAATGAAAATATTCTTTCCCCGGTAAGTACCAAGCACCATGAAGTTTACCGTCTTTTGCGGATTGGTTTTTTACGAACTTCTGGTGGTTTTTCATCGTCGAGGCCTAATTGATTGCGCAGGATGCGCCGGCGCACCTCTTCAACTTGCCCGGGTTTCAGTTGTCCCAACTGGAAGGGCCCATAGGACACACGGATCAGGCGGTTCACGGTAAGGCCAATAGCCTCCATCGCGCGGCGCACTTCCCGATTCTTTCCTTCGCGCAGGCCCACTGTTGCCCAGGCGTTAGCGCCTTGTTGACGATCAAGTGTAATCTCCATCGGTTGAAAATGTTCACGGTCAACCGCAATACCCTTACGGAGCGGGTCAAAGCTACCTTCTGTTGGTCGACCGTTAATCCTTACACGATACTTTCGAAGCCATCCTGTTGAAGGTAACTCCAGCCTGCGCTTGACTCCCCCGTCGTTAGTGAGCAGCAGAAGGCCCTCAGAATTGATATCAAGGCGGCCGACGGTCATTACGCGGGGTAGAGTATCCGGCAGTTGATCAAATATCGTATCACGACCTTTTTCGTCTTTGTTTGATGTCACGAGTCCGGTTGGCTTATGATACAGCCAAATTCTCTCTGGCTCGGGTGCTCCAATGAGTTTGCCGTCTACTAAAATCCGATCCTCTGGTGAAACATTCCGAGCCGGGCTGGATAGCTTTTCACCATTCACGGAAACGCGCCCGGCTTCTATCATGCGCTCAGCCTCTCGGCGCGACGCAACACCTGCGCGGGCAAGAACCTTGGCTATGCGATCGCCCTTAGGGGCGTCAGAAATATTTTTGTTTTGCTTCATGCAGAGCGTGTAACTGGGTTTAGGGGATTGCGAAAGGGTTCTGGTCGAGGCATGTGTTCGATATGACATTCAGGAGCTTTATGGATCAAGCGCTCAATGAAGCACGTGCGGCTGGCGAGCGTGGTGAAGTGCCGGTTGGTGCGGTAATTGTTTCGCCGGATGGTGTTGTTGCTGCAGCCGCGGGCAACCGCATACGCGAGTGGCAGGATCCAACGGCGCATGCGGAGATAGTTGCCCTGCGCGCAGCCTGCCGGAAAATGGGCAGTGAGCGGCTTTCTGGGTTTGATCTTTATGTCACGCTTGAACCTTGTCCGATGTGTGCTGGTGCCATCAGTCAGGCCCGGATTTCCCGGATTTACTATGCTGCTTCGGATCCAAAATCTGGCGGGGTTGCCCAAGGACCACGCGTATTTTCTCATCCACAAAGCCATCATGTTCCGGAAATATATGACGGCATAGGGGCTTTTGAAGCCGAAGCTTTATTGAAGGCATTTTTTACAGATCGCCGAAACAAATAGCCTACATCTATCCGCTTTCTAGCGGTTTGAATCTTGGGGTGACTTGGTTCAACGAGTCGGGCGACCGCCCTCCAAATTTTTGAGAAAGTCTAACTTTGAAAAAGAGCCGGTAAAATCTACATTTTGCTCAGTGGGAAGATGAGCGCATTTAAAGTTAGAAATCTGTTTTGACCACGTGAATTCTGCGGCATGAATGAGCCCACAAGCCTGACACCTGAACGCTGAGATGCGGATATTAGGGACAGTTGCGCTACCTTTCTGGAGCCTCATGTCTGTAACATTTGATTTTTTGTTGCAATGGACCGCCATCTAAGTTTCCAACATACAAAATGTGTCTAAGCTCTGCCATAACTTTTCGCTAATGGGGTGACTGTATATTCACGCATTTTAAAGGCAAACAGGCGTGGTAGACTGAGAAAGAAAAGCAGGAATGGATTGGTTACAGCGAGTAAACGGCTATTGTGAACGGCTAGGACCAGAATATTGGGCTGAACCTGTTAACGCATTGACTAATTTCGCGTTTGTAATCGCCGCTTTTATAATGTGGCGTCGATTGAAAGGTCCTGATTTAGGCCTCGCTAAGATGCTATGCGTTGTTCTAGCTATGATTGGGCTTGGCAGTTACCTGTTGCACACACATGCGCAGATCTGGGCTGGGTTGGCTGATGTACTGCCAATCATTTTTTTCATTGTGCTTTACATTTTCGCTGCAAATTTGGGTTTTTGGCGTATGCCGTGGTGGAGCGCATTGGGCCTGACGTTGATGTTCTTTCCTTATGCCGCTCTTACTGCACCAATATTTCAAAAAATATTTTTTATTGGAGACTCAGCGGCTTATTGGCCTGTGGCACTGCTGATCGCCACATATGCTATCTTATTGCGCCGCAGATTGCCGGAAATAGCATGGCGACTCGGTATTGGAGCGGGCGTTTTAGTTGTGTCACTGATCCTACGCAGTCTTGATGACATACTGTGCCCAACTCTACCTGTTGGCACACATTTTTTGTGGCATCTGCTAAATAGCATTATGCTAGGGTGGATGATCGAGATTTATCGTCTTCACGTCTTTACTAACCGAAAATCCGAATAAATTTTTGGGTTCGAAATTCGATCTTTTATTGAGCACAATCGATCGTAATCCAAAGTTTAAGTTATTAAAGGTGAGGTGGTTTCACTGTCGTGCTGACATTAGGAATACAACAAAGTCTTGGATGATTAAAATTTCTCGACTGATGTGCACTTCTTCTTGAAGGGTAGGGTTCTTTCTTACTTTTGACCCCTTGCTCCGAGCGTCGCCGGAAGCGGGTTGTCGCTTTTTGCCGTTATATTTCAGTTCTCAACAAACTTTTAAGAGGTAGGTTTGTGATGTTATGTAATCACCGTTAGCATGTGCAGGCCGCGAAGGGTGTGGGAAACCGAGTCTGGAGCTTGCACCGCAATCGCGAGGGCGGTAAAGGCTATTTGCAAGTTTCAACCGGAGAGATCCTGCCCATGTCAATCGACATCAATACTGCCGCGCGCGTAGCAAAGCTTGCGCGCATCAAGGTCGAAGAAAACGCTCTGCCTGAACTAGCGAATGAGTTTAATACTATTTTTGGCTTTATTGAACAGCTTAATGAAGTGGATGTGGACGGTGTTGACCCAATGACATCCGTTACTCCAATGCGTTTGACACGTCGTGAGGACGTCGTGACTGATGGTGATCAGCAAAACAAAATCCTATCTAACGCACCAGACGCCAGAGAAGGTTTTTTTGCGGTTCCGAAGGTGGTTGAGTGATGAGCAGCTTAAACAAACTTGGATTATCTGAGGCCCGTGACAAGCTGCGCAATAAAGACGTGACATCAGTGGAATTGACTGAGGCTTGCCTGAACGCGATTGATGGAGCTGGCGCTTTGAACGCGTTCGTACACAACACGCCCGAATTGGCACTGGAACAGGCTAAAGCGGCAGACAAATCAATTCAGGCTGGTGACGCACCCGACATGTGTGGTTTGCCAATTGGAATTAAAGACCTGTTTTGCACCAAGGGCGTCCCAAGTCAGGCGGGGAGTAAAATTTTAAAAGGATTTTTACCAGAGTACGAGTCGACAGTGACCCAGCAACTCCGTGATGCTGGGGCTGTTATGTTGGGCAAATTGAATATGGACGAATTTGCGATGGGATCGTCCAATGAAACTTCAGTATATGGTGATGCAGTTAGCCCATGGCGACGTAGGAATGATGATGCAGCGCTGACACCGGGTGGTAGCTCCGGCGGCTCAGCTTCGGCAGTGGCCGCAGATTTGTGCTTGGCAGCCACTGGGACAGATACGGGTGGATCTATTAGACAGCCTGCCGCCTTCGTCGGTATTACCGGTGTCAAACCAACCTATGGGCGTTGTTCGCGTTGGGGTATCGTCGCGTTTGCGAGCTCACTGGATCAGGCAGGTCCGATGACTAAGAATGTTCGAGATGCGGCCATGATGCTAACGAGCATGTGCGGACATGATAGGAAAGACTCTACCAGCGCTGATATCCCGGTACCAAATTTTGAAGGTATGCTTACGGGCGATATTCGGGGCAAAAAAATTGGTATCCCGAGAGAGTATCGCATGAAGGGTATGCCCGTTGAGATTGATAATCTTTGGGCGGAGGGTCGCAATATGCTTAAAGCAGCGGGGGCAAATATTTTTGATATTAGCCTACCGCACACAAAATATGCATTGCCTGCTTACTATGTAATCGCGCCTGCTGAAGCATCTTCAAACCTAGCGCGCTACGATGGAGTGCGCTACGGACACCGCGCTTCGCTGGCACAGGGCGATGGCATCACAGAGATGTACGAGAAAACCCGCGCCGAAGGTTTTGGGCACGAAGTGCAGCGGCGCGTGATGATTGGCACATATGTGCTGTCGGCCGGATTTTACGATGCCTACTATAATCGTGCCCGAAAGGTGCGTGCTTTGATCAAAAAAGATTTCGAAGATGTATTTGCCAAAGGCATCGATGCGATCCTGACGCCCGCAACTCCCTCAGCCGCTTTCGGTCTGGGTGAAATGAGTGACGCGGATCCGGTCAAGATGTATCTGAATGATGTCTTTACGGTAACTGTAAATTTAGCTGGACTGCCCGGGATTTCGGTGCCGACTGGATTGGACGCGCAGGGTCTGCCGCTTGCACTGCAACTGATTGGTCGCCCGTGGGAAGAGGGTGATCTGCTGAACACCGCCTATGCTTTGGAACAGTGTGCCGGATTTGTGGCCAAGCCGAAAAAATGGTGGTAAACCAATCACGAGGTAAAAAAAGCAGGGCTAAAGATGAAGCGGTTTCTCCAAATTTGGTGGGCGCTGGTGTTTTTGACGGCGTGCGAGCCACAAATCCCAGACAGCGCGGCGAACGTCGGTTTTGGTAACGCCGTCAACTCCGCCGAGGCACGCGCACAACGTGATGCCGAACTCAGTGGTAGGACGACCCTTACCCCTTTGCAATCAGTTAGCGTGGAAACTATTCCAGAGGCGCCGGAGGTGGCCGTCTCTACCAATGATTCCGGTGCTCCGTTAGCAACAACAGCAACAGCTCGGCCGCCGGCAGCTACCAGCCAAGGCGCGGCATCACCGACTGAGGCCACCGATGTGTCGGACCTTGCCCGTGAAACTCGGGTTGCTTTGGACGCAGCAAATTCTAATTCAGGCAATTCTCCCCTTCAGGCAAGCCCATCGAACCCAGCACCTGCTCTTTTGTCCAATCCTGGCATCTCAGACGAAAATGATTTTGACGCTGTTGGGCAGCGGCGGTCAATTGAAGATGATGCAGCACAGCGCGAGCGCAACAAGGCCAATTACAAGGTGATTGAGCCAACAGAGATCCCAAAGCGTTCCGGGCAGAGTGGCCCTAATATTGTAGCTTATGCTTTGTCTACGAATAATCCCAAAGGTTCCCGAGCCTATCAGAGAATGGGACTTACTTCCGCTGCGCGTCACGAAAGAAATTGCGCTAAATACTCCCGTGCTGATCAGGCCCAGTCAGCATTTTTGTCGCGTGGTGGACCTAAAGTTGATCGGCTCGGTTTAGACCCTGACGGTGATGGCTACGCCTGCGCTTGGGATCCTGCACCATTCCGCAAAGCAGCGAAAAACTAAGTTGTGGCAGCTCGGCCTACCATTCTGAAGCGACCCTCCCCAAACTATGGACCGCGGCGGCATGCATTGCGACCGATATTAATAGTTCTTCACTACACTGCGATGGAGACGTCTGAGGCTGCACTTGATCGTTTGATTGATCCCAAGGCAGAGGTGTCCGCGCATTATTTAATTTGTGAAGATGGTATTGTTTATCAAATGGTGGATGAGACTATGCGTGCTTGGCATGCCGGTGCTGGCAGCTGGCAGGGAATGGGCGACATTAATTCTAGGTCTATCGGGATTGAATTGTGCAATCGAGGCGATCACCCTTTTGCCGAATCTCAGATGGCTGCATTGTGTAGCCTCTTACCGGAGATTATGACACGTTGGTCTATTTTACCTAGTGGAGTGATCGCGCATTCGGACGTGGCGCCAACACGAAAAATTGACCCAGGGCCAAAGTTCGATTGGCAGCGCCTGGCAATACAAGGCCTGACGGTTTGGCCAGATGAAGAGTCCGGGTATGATACAGATCTTCAATGCTGGACACAGCACGCTGCGGCAATTGGTTACGACATGGCTGAGCCTGATGCCGTTCTTGCTGCTTTCCGTGCCCGCTTTCGGCCGTGGGCAAAAGGTCCCCTTGACGATGAAGACGTGCGGCGCTCAGAGCGTCTCAACAAATCTTGCATGATTTAACTCTGGCATCGTGATTAAATTACGATGTGACGGTTGCATCGCGGTGGCAATTGACGTCTGCGACTCAACCTCCTATGTCGCAATTGCGCAGAGAGTTGGATGGCCGCGGGGCATGCCCCGAGGAAAGTCCGGACTCCACAAGGCAATGGTGCCGGGTAACTCCCGGCCGGGGCGACTCGAGGGAAAGCGCCACAGAAAACAGACCGCCTCCGTACGCGGAGGTAAGGGTGAAACGGTGAGGTAAGAGCTCACCGCATGGCTGGTAACAGCCGTGGCATGGCAAGCCCCACCAGGAGCAATGCCAAATAGGGGCCGCGTGCAGGGCAACCTGCAGGAGTACCTTGCTCCTAGCAGGTCCGGGTTGGCAGCTAGAGGATGCTTGGCAACAGGCGTTCAAGATGAATGGTCATCAGCAGCAGGGCAACCTGCAGCAACAGAATCCGGCTTACAGGCTCTCTGCGCCCTACTGTAACTGGCCATCGAAATTGGACGGAAATAGTTTTAGAGACTTGACTATTGTGGCCCAATTAACCTCAAAAGGCAGGTATGACAATTGTAGAAGAAATTGCCCTGCGTCAGTCTATGCGGTTTGGTTTTTTGGTGGTTGGCGCGCTTGTGGCAGTGGTCTACGCAGTGCTTTTCTGCTACCGCGGGCCGAGCCGAACCAAAACGCTGATTAAGGCCGTCCCAATGCTCGCCTTTAGCGCGGCGGCGGGGATTAGCTTTGGTTACCAGTTGATTGTGAGTGCTTTACTGCTTTCAGCGGTGGGAGACATCGGCCTGTCTCTCAAAGGAAAACGTGCCTTTTTGATTGGGCTCATTGCTTCGGCACTTGCACATTTAGCGTACATTTTTCATTTTTTTGCTTTGTCGGGCTACGATACTTCAACTATAAACCTTGCGATTTTTGGTGTGCTGTCATTGGTCGTGATTTCAGATGTTTGGATCATACCTCACACGGACACGGTGCAACGTCTGCTTTGGGCAAACGTTGTGCTTCTCGCCACCACTGGAATTGTTGCACTTTCTTTACCGGTTACACCGCTGGCCAAGTTTGGCGCTCTTGCATTTCTAACCTCTGAAGTTCTGGTCGGTCTGCAGATTTTCAGCACGTCAGCTTCGTCCTTCCAGCAGCGGTCTGTGTCTATTCTGCAATGGTTGCTTTATGTTGCTGGTCAGTTAGCTATTTTGATGGCAGTGGGATGGAAAACCCCACTCTTCCAAATTTGGTGATTTCGCAATAGTTGGTAGAGAAAGTTTCTCGGAGGCCTCATGGCGTTTTTCTCAAAACTTAAAGATCGTTTGTTCAAATCTTCGTCCAAGCTGGAAAAGGGTCTTGATGCCATCGTTGAGGATGGCGGTGAGGAAACTCAAGCAGAAGCGCTCGCGGCTGGTGCCTTGCCGCCTGTAGTTGGGGAGCACACGTCAGAAAGTGCGCGTGCTGCTATAGTGGAGAGGCCGAATAAGGACATCGTCGTTTCAGAAATAGAGACCGCGCCGGTTATGCCATCAACAGTGGATATCCCGCCTGAAAAGACATCCACCGTCAATCCTTTGATAGCATCAACTCCTGAAAATGTCTCCGTGCAGACGAAGGCGCCATCACATGGGTTTTTGGCCCGTCTTACAGGTAGAGCCGCACCGGCTGTAGAGGTAAGGCGTGTCCTTGATGATGAAATGTTAGAAAGCCTCGAAGAGTTGCTGATCTCCTCAGACATGGGTGTTGATACTGCGATGCGGGTGACGGCGAATATTGCTGAAGGTCGGTTTGGAAAACGGCTGTCGACCCGTGAAATTAAGGAGGTGCTGGCCAATGAAGTGGCGCGAGTTATGGAACCTGTCGCGCGCCCAATGCCAATCTATGCGTCAAAACCGCAGGTGGTTTTGGTAGTTGGCGTAAATGGGTCTGGTAAGACGACCACGATTGGTAAGCTGGCCAGTCAGTTTCGCAGTGCTGGAAAACAAGTCGTAATTGCAGCTGGAGATACATTCAGAGCTGCCGCCGTAGAGCAGTTGCAAGTTTGGGGCGAAAGGGCGGGGGTGCCAGTACTAACCGCACCTGAGGGATCTGATCCGGCAAGCTTGGCATTTGAGGCCATGATGATGGCTGAGGCTGACGGTGCAGATCTCTTGTTGATTGATACCGCTGGGCGGTTGCAAAACCGACAGGATCTAATGCAAGAATTGGCCAAGATCGTGCGAGTAATTCGTAAGAAGGATCCAAACGCACCACACAATACATTGTTAGTGCTAGATGCCACTACAGGACAGAACGCCCTAAGCCAAGTTGGTACGTTTCAGAAACTAGCCGACGTCTCGGGACTTGTTATGACTAAGCTGGATGGAACCGCCAAAGGCGGCGTTTTAGTCGCATTAGCGGACAAATTTGGATTACCGATTCATGCCATAGGAGTTGGAGAACAAATTGATGATCTCGCTCCGTTTGACCCCGAAGAATTCGCCGCTGCGCTGACTGGGCTAGATGTGTGACGCTTTTGATTAGAGATGCAACCAAGCTTATCACAGGCTTCAATGTTGGGCGTTAGCGTGCGGTCGGCAGGATGAGTGACTGGGTGATCTCTTTCGAGGGAACAGAAGCGGGGTATCGACTTGCCTTAGTGCTTGCTCTGCTCGCAGCTATTTTGCACGCCGTGTTTGGCGCTTTGCAAAAGGGACGGCATGACCCTTGGCTGACACGTGGCGCGATCGATTTCTCTTACGGCGCTATCGCAGCACCCTTTGCCTTTTTTATTGTTCCCGCGCCAGAGGCACACATGTGGCCGATCCTGGCAGGAGCTTTCGTAATCCATGTCGGATATAAGTTGATGCAAAGTTGGGCCTATACCAAGGGTGCATTTACAGTTGTCTATCCAATCGCGCGGGGTATTGGACCGTTTTTTACTGTTATTGGCGCCTACCTAATTTTTGGTGAAACTTTTAATGGTACTCAGTGGCTAGGGATTATGGTTCTTATGACCGGTATTCTTGGTCTGGCTTGCTACAATATGTTTTTCATGACTTCCGGTCGTGAGACGCTAGGTGTAGCGATGCTGTTGGCCATAATAACCGGCCTATTTGTTGCTGTTTACACTACCTATGACGCCTATGGTATCCGCGCAGCAGCAGATCCTTTTACTTTTCTGGCATGGTTTTTTTTCATAGATGGGCTGTTCTTCCCTGCTCTCGCTTTTTTTCGTTGGCGCTCGATGGCCAATGCACCAGCACCTTGGCCTTTGATGTTGCGTGGTCTCGTAGGTGGAATGGTGGCGTTTGGAAGTTTTGGATCGGTGATGCTTGCAACCCGTTTGGGCAAGGTGGGCGAAGCAGCTGTTTTGCGCGAAACATCCACAGTGTTTGCCGCCCTGATTGGTTGGATTTTTTTGAAGGAAACGGTGGGGCCACGTAGATTGGTATTGATGGCATTGATTGCAGCCGGGGCTGTGATAGTGGAAATGGGTGGTTAAAGAGGAATAGCAATGACTGAAAAAAAAATAAACTCAACCTTGAAAACTGTGCTCGAGATGGGACCAATTGTAGTATTTTTTGGAGCTTACCTTTGGTTGCGTGAGAAGACATTTTTAATCGCTGGCACTGAGTATGAGGGATTTATAATCGTAACAGCTGGTTTTGTTCCTTTGATGATTTTGTCAAGCCTTGCGCTCTGGAGGTTGACGGGAAATCTTTCAAAAATGCAGATCGCCACGCTACTGCTAGTCGTTGTTTTTGGCGGATTATCTGTTTGGCTGAATGATGATCGTTTCTTTAAAATGAAACCCACCATGATTTATCTGCTTTTTGGTGGTGTCTTAGGCTTCGGTCTGTCTCGAGGGCAAAGCTACCTTAAGTACGTTCTGGAAGAGATGCTGCCGCTTCAACAAGAAGGGTGGATGATTTTAACACGACGTCTGATGCTTTTTTTCCTAAGCCTTTCTGTATTAAATGAGTTGATTTGGCGGACACAAAGCACTGATACTTGGGTATATTTTAAGACCTTTGGTTTAACAGTGGCTATGTTTGGCTTCTTCATGCTTCAGACCAAGTTGTTTCAAACCTACGGGCAGGATGGCGAATGACAGTTGCGGTGAGGCGCATACTGAATACGGTCGCATCAGGCAAATTGAGTTTTGGCGGGCTGCTCTGTACCAAATGATAGATCAAAGCCTTCTCATTCGAGGCGTGGGCTTTAAAAATTCAACATATTTTCATCACCTCAGCCAGTGGTTTGGAAGTGCCCAGTGTTGACCTACTTAGCGACGCAAGGTACCGCAAGGCGTAGCGTTTTGTAACCAGATTGCGGACCACTTTGAACATCTCGCTCAAGAGGTCAGGAAGAAGGAGCCCCCTTTCGCTTGGCCGGAACGGGGTTTTTGATGAGCAGCCATTGGCGACCAAGGAGATGGAAATGAACGATTGGCAGAACCGCACCAAAATGGTCCATGGCGGTATTCGCCGCAGTCAGTACAACGAAGTTAGTGAAGCACTTTTTCTGACCCAGGGGTTTGTCTATGAGTCTGCTGAACAAGCAGCAGCACGTTTCATTGAGAGTGGACCGGACGAATTCATCTATGCGCGCTACGGCAACCCAACGGTCGCTATGTTTGAAGAGCGCATCGCTCTTTTAGAAGGCACTGAAGATGCGTTTGCCACTGCAAGCGGTATGGCGGCAGTCAGTGGTGCCTTGACGTCAATGCTCAAAGCGGGGGATCACGTTGTTTCTGCCAAGGCGTTATTTGGATCCTGCCTTTATGTTTTGGAGGAAATCCTGACACGTTACGGAGTTGAAGTTACCTACGTCGATGGAACTGATATCAACGCTTGGAAGGCCGCTATCCGATCAGATACCAAGGTAGTATTTTTCGAAAGCATGTCCAACCCCACACTTGAGGTGATCGACGTGACCGCAGTCGCAAAGGTCGCGCACAGCGCAGGGGCCAAGGTCGTGGTAGATAATGTATTCTCAACCCCAGTGTTTTCAAAAGCTATCGCTCAAGGCGCCGATGTCGTAGTTTATTCTGCGACCAAGCACATTGATGGGCAAGGGCGCACGTTGGGGGGCGTAATTCTTGGTACGCAGGAATTCATTCGCAAGACTGTCGAACCATACATGAAACATACGGGCGGCAGCATGTCGCCTTTTACTGCCTGGGTTATGCTTAAAGGTCTTGAGACGATCGATCTACGGGTGCGAGCGCAAGCCCAAAGCGCTTTAGAAATTGCAGAAGCCATCAAGGGGAATTCTGCGTTGGAGCGAGTAATATATCCGGGGCTAGCAGATCATCCGCAGAATGCATTGGTGCAAACTCAGCTTGGGGGAAACGGTGGCACTGTGCTGTCTTTCGATATAAAGGGAGGGCAGGATGCTGCTTTTAAATTCCTTAATGCAATGCAGGTAGCGGTAATCTCTAATAATCTTGGAGATGCCAAATCAATTGCAACCCACCCGACGACGACCACGCATCAACGTTTGTCAGAAGCCCAACGGGAAAGTCTTGGAATTACGAAAGGATTGGTTCGGTTTTCGGTCGGTTTGGAAGATGCAGGTGATCTTACAGTTGATATAAAACAGGCCCTCGCTGCATCAAAGATCTGATTGAAGGGCCGAAGAAAGGTTTTGTTTTTGCTGAGGCAATACTCAACTCTGGCGTGAGAACAATTGATCCACAGTGTTTCAGTTGGCGTAATTAGCTCAAATATTGGCAATTTCTCCAATTTTTCATTAGGGTTGGTTGGCGACCATATACTGAGGGTAAGGGACGGCGATGAATTTTCAGTCATCTAAAGGTGCGCACATACTTTCACGTGAAGAAGCTGAAGAAGCTTTGGCACGATTACGGTCTTGGGCAGCGCAGGCGTCTGTGACGGAAATAGCGGAATTAGACCCGTCCATCGCACGGTTATTGCCCGATCAACACTTGGCGAATTATCCCGAATTATCTCGAGTCTTTCCAGAAAATTTCGTGACGGATGCGGCATATCTTGCCACGCTTCCTGATCTGCAAAACGGCCCAAGTAGCCTGATCAAAGGCGAGAATCAGCAAATTCAACATGTTGGGATATCCAACTTTCGCCTTCCAATCCGATTTCACTCACGCGACAATGGCGACATCAGTCTTGAAACGAGTGTCACCGGTACTGTCAGTCTCGAAGCTGACAAAAAGGGCATTAATATGTCTCGGATCATGCGCTCATTTTATAAGCATGCCGAGAAAACGTTCAGCTTTGAAGTTATGGAAGCGGCTCTATCAGATTACATAACGGACCTTGAAAGTTTCGATGCGCGGTTACAAATGCGCTTCAGTTATCCAATGAAGATCTCGTCTCTGCGGTCCGGTCTGGCCGGGTATCAATACTATGATATCGCGCTGGAAAAAGTTCAGGTTTCTGGTGCTTTGCACAAAATCATGCATTTGGATTACATTTACTCTTCGACCTGCCCATGCTCGTTGGAGTTGAGTGAGCACGCGCGCAGAAATCGAGAACAACTGGCAACGCCGCATTCGCAACGGTCTGTTGCCCGCATTTCAGTCGTTATAGAGGGTGATAGCTGTCTTTGGTTTGAGGACTTGATAGATTTGGCTCGCGCGGCCGTGCCTACTGAAACGCAAGTAATGGTCAAGCGAGAGGACGAGCAGGCTTTTGCGGAATTGAATGCAGCAAACCCGATTTTTGTCGAAGATGCGGCTCGTTTATTTTGCGAGCAGTTGAAATGGGACTCTCGGATTGGAGATTTCCGCGTCATTGCAAGTCACCAAGAGAGTTTGCACAGCCATGACGCGGTCTCCGTGCTGACCGACGGACCATTCTTTGCCGGCCAAAGCCTCGATCCAAAGCTTTTTTCCAGTCTCATACACGTGGGATGAATTGGTATCGGCCAAACATCTTGGGTGGAATGATAACGGAACGGGCTTGACAGTGGCTCAACTGCAAGCCAACGCTGCGCCATGTTTGACCTACGTCCTGTCGGATATGTGATCGGCCTTTTGGTGGCCATGCTTGGGCTTACTATGCTTCTGCCGATGTCTGTGGACATCATTGATGGCAGTGGGCATTGGTCAGCTTTTTTTATCAGCGCTGTAATTACTCTTTTGACGGGTGGACTTGTAAGCTTGTCGTGCCACAACGGGCGTGGCAGCGGTCTGAGCCTACAGCAAACCTTTTTGCTGACCACTGGGGTTTGGTTGGCTCTACCATTTTTTGGTGCCATGCCATTTCTAATTGGTGTGACCGATGCACGCTTTGTGGATGCGTTTTTTGAGGCAATGTCTGGTTTGACAACAACAGGTTCGACAGTCTTTTCTGGACTTGAGGCATTACCTCGGGGACTACTTCTATGGCGTGGTTTGCTTCAGTGGTTGGGTGGAATTGGTATCATCGTTGTCGCAATGGTTTTCCTGCCAGAGTTACGCGTAGGAGGCATGCAGATTTTTCGATCAGAAGGATTCGACACATTTGGAAAAATTCTTCCACGTGCTACCGAAATTAGTTCTCGAATTTCGGTGATATACGTTGCTTTGACACTTATGTGCGCATTCTCTTATGTCATTACAGGGATGGCGCCGTTCGATGCGGTCGTACACTCGATGACAACTATCGCAACTGGAGGGTTTTCTAATTACGATGATTCGTTTGGAGCATTCTCGCGCGGGACGGAGTACGCAGCAGTACTGTTCATGTTGCTGGCAGCCTTGCCTTTTGTGCGCTTCGTACAATTGACCGCCGGCACCGCCCAACCGCTGTTTCGGGATACTCAAATTCGTACGTTTCTGATTACGGTGATGGTCATTGTTCTGATGTTGGCGAGTTGGCAGATGCTGGGCAACGGCTTGTGGAGCGAGGAGCAATTTCGCAAAGTATTATTTAACACAGTGTCGCTTTTGACTGGCACTGGCTTTGCCAGTGCCAATTACATGCTTTGGGGTGGGTTCGCGGTTGCAGTTTTGTTCTTCACTGGCCTGATTGGCGGTTGCGCCGGATCGACCGCCTGCTCCATTAAAGTGTTCCGTTATCAATTACTGTTTGCGTCGATCAAGGTGCAGTTGCGCAAAATTCAACATCCTAGCGGTGTTTTCACCGCGACCTATCAAGGGCGGAAAATTGCTGAAGATGTACTGAGTTCGGTCATGTCTTTCTTCGTGCTTTTCACGGTGACATTAGGAACGCTAGCGGTTCTTCTCGGTATGACGGGGCTTGATTTCACCACAGCGCTAAGTGGGGCGGCTGCTGCGATTGCTAATATAGGCCCGGGAATGGGTGATATAATCGGACCTGCTGGCAACTTTGCGAGCCTGAATGACGCCGCCAAGTGGTTGCTGACCGTCGGCATGCTGATTGGCCGTTTGGAGCTTTTAGCTGTTTACGTGCTTTTTACCGTACAATTTTGGAGGGCCTGATGGAGTAAAAAAGTGTGAGAGGCGTCTGCTGGTGACGTTTATGTTTCTGAACGGTGGAAACACGTAGCGCTGATGTGAACTTTGGTATTCCTGATTTACACAGTACTGAGATCCATCGCGGCACCGAGCAAGCGACTATTACGCACGTGCTGTCGTTCGGTCAGGAAAGCAAGGTTTTCTTTGGAAGTAGACGTGAACTGTTTGCAGATCGTCAACCGTATACGCGGTTGCGGGGCGGTTTTGAGTAAGAACCGATGAATGTCACCAGAAGAAAAGACAATTCGGTTGCAGCATTTAAGTAGGGTAAACTACCCGCAAACGGGGCTACACCGGCACTGTCCAATCATCAATTCAGCACGCGCGTCGCATGGTAGAGCCCCTCTATTTTCAACGGAACTTAAAACTTAAGTTAATCCCAACAGCTGACCAGTACAGTCATACCGCTAGCGTGCCGCGTTAAGTCCTCCGGGGCCATTGCAGAGGCGCCTTGCGAGATTTCTGCTTGCACGCCTTCTTGTTCGAGAATGATACGGATTGCACCTGCATTTACGGCAAAGTTGACCTGATCTGGCAATTGTTGCGCGCCACTTTTAGACTGTGGTAACAGCATGCCAATCACAGAACCACTTACGTCAAACACTGGACCGCCGGCATCACCGTCTTGCGGGGTTAACCTCAGACGTGACAATTCTTCTTCACCACGCAACCCTTTGATGTCGGAAAGTTCTCCGAAGGTCATGGTGGGGGCTCCCAGTACGCCCTCATAAGAATAGCCGGAGACGGCTACTTCGGATTTCATGCGTGGGGTGCCTGAAAGCAGGGTTGCAACACGCATTGGAGCTAACGCCGAGCGTGGCTCCAAAATGGCGATGCCTAGAGCATCGTTGGTGACTGTCACGGTGGCTTCATAGCCGCCTTCTATAGTGACTTTCGTACAGCCTTGGACGGCTTGGGTTGTCGTAACAACGCGTCCAACGTCATCAATGAAGAACCCAGAGCGAGACATCCGTGGTTTGCGCACCTCCAAGCCAGCAATCAGATCAATTTTCTGAGTAGTATTGCCACTGGCTGCGGGGTCAAGAACGCCATCTATTCTGGCGAGACTGCTCTGCATCTCAGCCAAAATGCGGGACCGCCGTTCTTCATCGCCTGTTGGCCAGACAAATGTGAAACCTTTTATTTCGCCGTCCTCTAAAACGACCTCTGTGTGTGACACAATCTCGCTGTCTTCACCTATTAGTAGAAAACTGCGATCCTTACGGGTGCGTTCACCCTGAAGTGGCACAATCTCAAGCGTTTGCATGATATCGTATAGTCCAAACAACGTATTTTGGTCGCCAGATTGTGAAATCAAGAGTATCTTCGCATCCAGATCTCCAATCGCGTTATACTGAACGAATGGATATTCTGTCGTGGATTTTTCAACAACGCCAAGCGGAATTTGAAGTTCGAGCCCAGCGTCAAAGTCCGAAACCAGTTGCAGGTTCATCCCTCGTAAGACGGCGTTGAACTGATCCTGTAAAACTTGTCGCTGATAGGTAGTCAGCACGCCTGTTTCTTCAAAGTTGTTGTCATATTGCCAAGCAGCCATGGAGCCACGCGTTCCACGCCCGAAAGCTCCGTCGATGGCGGCCTCGTAATAACCAGCCCACTTCAGCCAAGTCTGAAGTTGCTTGCGTTCGGCGGTTGATAGCTTGGCCTCATTTGCGCGAGCCTCGCGAACCGTTTCATCCGAGGGCTGCGTCTGCAGGAGCGCAACGCTATTTTCTTCCGAAGGAACGTTCGTTGGAGTTACTGGTTGGATTGCGAGTAAATTGGTGCCAATAGGCCAAAACTGAGATTGATAACCAGTTGAATTGGAGATGTAAGAGTCAATTGGGATCAGACCCTCGCTACGATAAACTTGTAAAACAGACTCGGCATCTTTTCTACGATATGGACCCAGAGCGATCGCGTACCAGCCACCGCCTAGTGAAAACCCGTTCACATCCTGCATGCTGTTGCCGTAAGTGCGAATCCGTTCCTCGGCAACAGTAAGACTAGGCTGGGCTTCAAGTTGAACCCAAACGGTGTCATCGTTGAGTGACTGAGCGAGGGCGGCGGTGGAGAGGAAAAAAAAGGTCGCAGATAGCGACAAAAATACGCGTAACATTTTTGATAGGATCCCAAAAATTTTTTGTTCGGTTCTTATAGTATAACTGTTTACCAGTTGCACAGCCTCTTGCATCCTTATTTTAAATGATCGTGCAATTGACCCAACCAGCCCATGCGCGTAAGCAAGAATTTCGGTTCAAAGGGTAAAGAAAATGGTGCATTACGAAGGCAAGCCAAGCAGTTTTCAGGAAATCATCCTACGGCTTCAGACATACTGGGCAGGTAAGGGCTGCGCCATTATTCAACCTTATGACATGGAGGTTGGCGCAGGGACATTTCATCCGGCAACCACCTTGCGGTCTTTGGGTGGAAAAAGCTGGGCCGCTGCTTATGTGCAGCCGTCGCGCCGACCAACAGATGGTCGGTATGGCGAAAACCCCAACCGCATGCAGCATTATTATCAATACCAAGTGCTCATCAAACCCAGCCCACCGGACCTGCAGGAGTTGTACCTGGGCAGCCTAGAAGCCATTGGTATTGATATGAATTTGCATGACATCCGCTTTGTCGAAGACGACTGGGAAAGCCCGACTCTTGGCGCTTGGGGGCTTGGCTGGGAAGTTTGGTGTGATGGGATGGAAGTAAGCCAGTTTACCTATTTTCAACAGGTTGGGGGGCATGATTGCCACCCGGTTTCTGGCGAGCTAACTTACGGTCTTGAACGGCTTGCGATGTATGTGTTGGGCATTGATCACGTTATGGATATGCCTTTTAATGATCCCCAAAGCCTTACTCCACTGACTTATGGCGATGTCTTTTGTCAAACTGAGCAGGAATACAGTCGATGGAACTTTGACGTGGCCAATACTGATGTGCTGTTGAAACAGTTCGAGGAAGCAGAGACCGAGTGTCAGGCAGTCCTAGCGCATGAGCACGTCGACCCAAAAACAGGTAAATGCATAATTATGGTACACCCTGCATACGACCAGTGCATTAAAGCTAGCCATCTTTTCAACCTGCTGGATGCGCGCGGGGTAATTTCGGTGACAGAACGGCAAGCTTACATCGGACGGGTCCGATCTTTGGCAAAAAAATGCGCTGACGCCTTTATCCTGACAGAGGCGGGTGGGTATGTCGCATGACTAGCCTTACGGCTGAGGAGGCTTTGGAAAAATACCAGCGTCGACACAGGCGCAACATGCGCGCCAGCCATGCTCAAGGTTTTTTGCTTGGGGTAGCGTCAATGTTACAGAAAGGCGATTTAGTAATCGATTGTGGTGCGAATATTGGAGAAGTCACTCAGCCACTCGCAGAAACTGGTGCATCCATACACTGCTTTGAGCCTGATCCATATGCCTTTGAGCAGCTGTCATCTAGGGTAATGAAACTGGATAATGTAATTCTCCACAATGCAGCAGTGGGTACAGAGTCAGGGACAGTACAACTCATGAGAGCTGTTAATTTTGGTGAGAATCCAAAGGGTGGCTCGGTCAAAAGCACTGTGCTGAAGGGCGGGCGCAGTATTGACGAGAGTAATCCGATAGATGTTGAGCTGATCGATCTCATTGCGTTCATAAAACACGCAATCGAGTGTAGTGGAGAGATTGCTTTTTTAAAGATGGATATCGAAGGGGCTGAACTAGATATTTTGGAGAGAATGGAGGCAGAAAATCTTTTTGACTCGATAAGGTGCACGGTCGTTGAAACACACGAACGCAAATTTAAAGCCCTACGACCAAGGTTCAAAGCATTGAAAGAGCGGGTGGGCAATGCATATCCGGTAAGCAAGGTAAATCTGGACTGGATTTGAACTAGTCTAAGCTGAAAGCTAAAAAACAAATGAATGGCAAGGTTGTGGGAATGTTCATCGCGGTCGTGGCAACACTTGGTGGTATCGCGATGTATTATCTGCAGGTTTACGCGTTTTACGACGCTATCCCGATGTCTGGCACTGATGATGTTCAGATGACTGTCATGGTTAACGGTGAGCCCGAACCAATCTTGTATGAAAATTTTACTGCCATTGACTCGGAAAGTTCGCCCATTCGTTACAGAGCGTGCTTCGAAACCAACATGAGTGCTGGGTTATTGACTGAAACCTATGAGGCGTACGAAAACCCTGAACCTCTGGTGGCCCCCGATTGGTTTGACTGTTTCGATGCAAAGGAAATTGGTTTCGCGTTGGAAGAAGGTGAAGGTCTGGCCTTTGTGGGGCAATCGAACATTGTATATGGGATTGACCGGGTTGTTGCGATCTTACCTGATGGACGAGGATTTGTTTGGCATCAAATCAATCGTTGTGGTGAGAAAGTTTTTGATGGAGAGCCTGCACCATTGGGGTGCCCACCAGAACCAAGAGATTAAACCGTGCTCGAAAAGGTCGTTTTGCCCTTGGTTTTGGTAATTTTGGTCGATATTGCGAATGCGATCATCACACGGATGATTGTGAGCTTTTGAGGAGCTGTCATGCCTGATCTGTTAATAGAGCTTTTTTCTGAGGAAATTCCGGCGCGTATGCAGGCGCGTGCTGCTGATGACCTGAAGAAACGCATGACGGATGGCTTAGTTGCTGCGGGGATAACATATGCTGGGGCGCAAGGGTTCTCGACGCCGCGTCGTCTGACCCTTGCCATCGACGGGCTGCTGGAAGAGAGCCCGGGGGTGCGTGAGGAGCGCAAGGGTCCGAAGGTTGGAGCGCCGGACAAGGCCATCGAGGGGTTCTTACGTGGAGCTGGTGTTTCGCGTGATGATCTCGAGAAACGCGAAACGCCCAAGGGTCCAGTGTTTTTCGCGGTAATTGAAAAGCCGGGCCGTCCAGTTTCAGAAGTTGTTGTTGAGATTCTCGAGGTAATTATTAGAAATTTTCCATGGCCTAAGTCTATGCGTTGGGGCACTGGTAGCTTACGCTGGGTACGCCCGTTGCATTCCATAATTTGTCTCCTCTCAGACGAGACTAGTCATGTGGTGGCGCCACTGGAAGTCGACGGCATCAAAGCGGGTGATACGACCGAAGGGCATCGGTTCTTGGGCAGCGGCAGTTTTGCAGTGACCGGGTTCGAAGATTATGAAGCTAAGCTGAAGCGCGATAATGTGCTTCTCCGCGCAGAGGAACGTGCTGAAAAAATCTGGAATGATGCGACAAATCTAGCCTTCGCCCAAGGGCTGGATATGATTGACGACAAAGGTTTGCTGGCCGAAGTCGCTGGACTAGTGGAATGGCCAGTTGTTTTGATGGGTGATATTGCGGAAGATTTTTTAAGTCTGCCGCCGGAGGTTCTGCAGACTTCAATGAAAGAACACCAAAAGTTCTTTTCAGTGAAAAATTTTAAAACTGGACGTATCGAGAAATTCGTCACAGTTGCTAACCGCGAAACAGCCGATGATGGCGCGACTATCCTAGCTGGGAACCAAAAAGTTCTATTCGCCCGCCTTTCGGATGCGAAGTTCTTTTGGGAAAATGATCTTCGTGTAGCCAAAACTGGGGGAGGGGCTTGGCTGGAGAGCTTGAGCAATGTTACCTTCCACAACCGTCTGGGTACGCAAGGTGAGCGTATTGAACGATTGACTGCACTAGCTGATGAACTTGCTACGGTGACGGATGCGGACCCCCACCACGTTAGAGAAGGCGCGCGTTTTGCTAAGGCCGATCTAAGCTCGGAAATGGTGTATGAGTTCCCCGAGCTGCAGGGGCTTATGGGGCGCTACTATGCCGATTATGCCGGGCTCAGCCCGGCTGTTGCTGCCGCAGCAGAGGAGCATTATTCGCCACTGGGTCCGTCTGATGAGGTGCCGGCAGCACCAGTGTCAGTTGTGGTCGCATTGGCGGACAAGCTGGACACTATGACCGGCTTTTGGGTGATCGATGAAAAACCAACTGGGTCGAAGGATCCCTTTGCGCTGCGCCGCGCGGCACTGGGTGTAATCCGCTTGGTCTTAAAGAATGAGCTCAGGCTCACGCTTTGTAAGTATTTTGAAAGCCAGTTATTTCGCCATGAAATCGCGCAGAATGTTTGGGACGACGAATCCAAAACGCTGATACAAAACCTTACGGAAAAGATCAGTGACCCTGGTGTGTTTTGGACAGCTTTGCCGTCAGTGCTGGATGCATTTGATGGTGATCTGCCGCAACCAATAAAGGAGCTCCTGAGCCGCCTTCCGGAAACTTCACGCGACCTTCTTGGATTTTTCCATGACCGGTTAAAGGTGTATTTGCGCGATCAAGGTATTCGACACGATGTGATCGATGCCTGTATTGCCATGCCTGGAAAAGATGATCTTTCATTGTTGGTGAAACGGGCAAGGGCGCTGCAAGATTTCCTCGCCACAGATGATGGCGAAAACCTGTTGCAGGGCTTTAAGCGTGCAAACAATATTCTGAACCAAGCCGAAGAAAAGGATGGGGTAGAGTACTCGTATGGCGCCGATGCGAAGTTTGCAGAGAATGATAGCGAACTAGCGCTTTTTGCGGCACTGCAAATAGCTGAGGGAACAATCTCTAGCGCCATTGAGGCGGAGGATTTTGCGTCTGCCATGCGCCAAATGGCCTCCCTACGCGCTCCAATTGACTCCTTTTTTGAGGCGGTACAGGTGAACAGCGATAATGAGGTGCTTCGACGGAATCGTCTTAATCTTTTGTCGCGAATTAGAACGATCTGCTTACGGGCCGCCGACCTGACCCGCGTCGAGGGGTGATTTATTCATGTAGGAACGCGCGGCAGCTTTCGCTTGCCTCGCTGCTTGCGGTGCGTATGCTGCCTTCTCAAAGAAAGGTGCCGCAGTGCAGCAAGCTGATCCAGAAATCACGCTGATTACGGACAATGCTCCGATTGGTATAGCAACCCACGGAGGGCGTGCAAAATGTCTGCAGCGACTTGTGCGTTTAAGCCTGCCGGTACCCACTACTATCGCGCTTAGCTTTGATGAGGTGCATCGGATTGCGGCAGGTGAAAACGCGGACATAGTGCGTATATTGGCACCATTTGATGATGATCAGCTATTGTGTGTGCGTCCATCTTCCGAGGATCCCGATTGGGGTGGTCCTGGCGCTGTTTTGAATATTGGTATGAACGGGGCTCAGTTGGAAAAGCTGATACCCCGAGTTGGAGCGAAGGCAGCTGCGCGCCTCTATGTAAAGTTTATCCAGTCCTATTCGACCCATGTGGCGCGCCTTGATCCGGATATTTTTGATGACCTTGATCTGGATGCCAATGACGTGGTTGCACAGTTTCTCGAGGCCTACGAGGATGAAGCTGAGGAGCCGTTCCCGCAGGTGCGTGGCGAACAATTGATAGGCGTACTGCGCTCTATGGCACGGGCCTGGGAAGGCACAACTGCTCGATTATTACGAATGGCTAAAGGTGCACCAGCGGAGGCTGGGCTTGGATTGGTTGTGCAATCCATGGTGCTGGGCGTGGGTCGTGGAGAATGTGGATCCGGAGTTTTGCAACTGGTCAGTAGCGAAACTGGCATGCCGCAGATAATTGGACGTTATCAAAGTCAGAGCCAAGGGCGCGACGCGTTGCTTATAGGACCCGAGGCTGTATATTTAGAAAAAGATGAGCGCGGACCTTCTTTGGAAGATCAGGCGCCAGAGGCCTTTGAACAGCTTAAGGTGCATGCCGGCTTAATGCGAAGCAAACTGCGCGAGGAAATGCAGTGCGAATTTGCCCTTGACGGTGGAACGATCCATATTTTGGATGGTGTGAGGGTGCAGAGAACGGCTCGGGCAGCTGTGCGGATCGCTGTATCGCTAGCCCTCGACGGTGTCATTGCACAAGAAGAAGCTGTCATGCGGATTGAACCACGTGCTTTGAACGAATTGTTACATCGTCAGATAGACCCGCAGGCAGAACGTGATATCGTTGGCACTGGTGTGGCAGCCAGCCCCGGGGCAGCGTGTGGGCGGATTGTGTTTTCTGCTGCGGAGGCACAGGCAAGTGCGGCGCGTGGTGAGGCTTGCGTGCTAGTGCGGCGAGAAACTAATCCAGAAGATATACGGGGTATGCATGCTGCTAGTGCAGCGTTAACCGAGCGTGGTGGTATCACGAGCCATGCTGCCGTGATTGGCCGAGGTTTGGGGTTGCCTTGTGTCGTCGGTGCATCGACGATGCAATTTCAAACCCGCAATAAAAGGATAGTCGCCCCAGATGGCCGTGTATTCAAAGCAGGTGATATTATTACGGTCGATGGAACAAACGGACAGGTGTTGGCAGGCGATGCTCCGATGGTGGAGGCAGTGCTGGATGATGCGTTTCAGACGCTGATGAGCTGGGCTGACGACGCTCGTGATATTGGTGTGCGTGCCAATGCTGACACGCCAGATGACGCTCGGACGGCTCTAAATTTTCAAGCTCAAGGGATAGGGCTGTGCCGCACCGAACACATGTTCTTTGAGGCTGATCGGCTGATTGCGATGCGGGAGATGATATTTGCGGATCAGCCCGAGGATCGAAGTGCAGCTTTGGCACAGTTGTTGCCCATACAACGAGATAGCATTGCTGAATTGTTCCGAATAATGCAGGGACGACCGGTGTGTGTGCGTTTATTTGATCCACCGCTGCATGAGTTCCTGCCTACTGATCGCGCTGGACTGCGTGATCTGGCGGAGTCGTTGAACCTTCAATTGTCTGACGTGACCCACCGGGTTGAAGCTCTCAGTGAATATAACCCGATGCTAGGCATGAGGGGTGTACGTCTTGGCATCACAGTGCCTGAAATCTACGAAATGCAGGCGCGTGCAATTTTTGAGGCGATGCTTCTGGCTGCCGCCGAAGGGGCGCCGATTGAGCCAGAAATTATGATTCCTTTGGTATCTGCGAAACGTGAAGTTGAACTGGTTAAAACCCGGATTGACGCGGTTGCGGCTGCAGTCCGAACCGAAAAGGGTCAGGATTTTGGTTATCGTCTTGGGGTCATGGTCGAAACGCCGCGTGCAGCCTTGCGCGCGGAAGATATTGCGCCTCATTGCGACTTTTTCAGCTTTGGGACAAATGATCTAACGCAGATGACCTATGGCTTATCTCGCGATGACGCAGGTCGTTTTATGTCAACATATGTCCAGCAGGGTGTGTTTCCCGAAGATCCGTTCCACACGCTGGACCGGGAAGGAGTAGGTGAATTGTTGAAATTGGGATCTGAGCGAGGTAGATCCGCACGACCAGAGCTGGTGCTATCTGTGTGTGGCGAACATGGCGGAAGCCCCGAATCAATAGCTTTTTGCCGGGAGCTTGGAATGAACTACGTATCTTGCTCTCCATTTCGCGTGCCGGTGGCGCGCTTAGCGGCGGCGCAACTCGCGATTCAGGATAAGTTAGCTTAGTTAAGACTTCTGGACAAAATTTCCACACTTTCCGAAATTGAAAACTTGTAATTCTGCCATAGGCTGGACCATTTCGTGATTTTAGGTTATCCACGCCGGCGTTCAGATTCGAGAGGATCGGTCGTAAGATATTAAGAGGTTGCCGTGTTGAGGATTGTTGGAGCTGCTCTATCACTTGCTTTTCTGGCGGCAGGCACCGCAGCTGAGACCCCACAGGGAACCATTGTAGAAGATCAAAAGCCTCGCAAATTTGCATTATTTGATGGAAATTTTTTGCGGAACGTTTTCACGGCTAAATCGGCTAAGCATGCCGAGGTGACTTATAGTCGGGCTTGGATCGATGCGCTGCCGCTCGTTGATAAGAGCAAGCGAGATGCGGAATGGCAATGTTTGTCGGAAGCGTTGTATTTTGAAGCGCGTGGTGAGAGCGTACGCGGTCAATTTGCTGTGGCAGAAGTCATTGCGAACCGAGCCAACCATGGAAGCTTTCCGGAAAACATATGCGGAGTGGTAAAACAGGGAACAGCGAGTGGTCGCAAATATGGCTGCCAATTCACGTATAACTGTGACGGCGTCAAAAATCGCATCCATGAAAAAGCTGCGTATGAGCGAGTTGGAAAGGTCGCACGCTTACTTATTGATGGTTCGCACAAAGATTTGACGAATGGGGCAACCCATTATCACACAAAAGCCGTAAGCCCTGCATGGGCGCGGCAATTCCCTAAAACCGCAACTATCGGTGTGCACCATTTTTATCGAATGCCAACACGAGTTTCAAAGAAATAAGACGCTTCCTTGTCAATCTTTCGGGTGGAAATAACGTATTTGCAGAATAGATTGATGCAAAGCGCTTTGCAAATATTGTTGAGACGCGTAGTCTCCTAATGCTCGACGGTTCACAGGAACGATGCCCCATGACAAATGAAGTCCGATTGGCCTTTGCTCATCCGTCTGAACGCTCTGAAGCCACGTCAGGCGACGACCCACTGGATCGTATCTCTTTGCGAGATCATATCGTAGATGTGGATATTGGTGCTTTTCAGGCGGAACGCGGTACAACACAGCGGATCTGTTTTAACATTGTCGTCGAAGTGCGATCACTTTCTGCCCCAGTTGAAGATGATGTTGATCGAATACTTTCTTACGACAGGGTAACCGAGGCTATTGCATTTGAGCTCGCAGCTGAACGTCTAAATCTTTTGGAAACGTTGGCTGCTAAAGTGGCAGATAGAATCCTGTTTGAACCACAGGCAAAAAGAGTTTTTGTGCGTATCGAAAAGCTCGACCGCGGGCCCGGTGCCCTAGGTGTCGAGATCGTCCGCAGCCGGAAAACTGATCTGACCGCCGTTAATGAAGCGCCGGGAGACAAAGTTCCACATCCCCGCGTTATATTTTTGTCCAATGAGGCCCTGCGATCTTCGAATTTAACCGGTTGGGTTGATCAGCTCGAGAAGGAAGATATTCCTGTAATTTTTTGTGTTGGCGCAGATGGTGTGCCGACGTCACAAACGGGCCATGCGATGACCCAACGGCGTATCGATCTTTTGGCAATAGAGCAAAATGCCTGGGTTTTAGCGTCCAAAGATGCAAGGTGCGTTGTAGTGAGCACGCGAACGGAGCTGGATTGGGCTATGAAAAATAAGCAGTTTTGCGTTTGGGCGCCTTCAAAAATTGTCCTTGATGCTGTGGATGGACCGTCTGTCCAACCACGGGACGCTGTTGCGCTGGCAGGTTGGTTTGCTGAAGAATTACAAGCCTACCAATTGTGGGTTGTAGGAGAAAATCCGCCTAAACTTTCTGCCGTTGGGGTGAGAGCGGTTGCAGTGGATCAATCAATTTTGTGAAAGATTGCCTGCAAAAGCAGCAATTCAGTGTGTAAAAAATGACTAATTACTATCGGGCAATTCCTCAGACCGGTCCGTTCCGAGTGCCTGAATCAGTTCGTTTGGCTGGTGGTTGGTGTTGGGTCACACATGCTGAACGGCTCAGTCGGAATAAGTCGCCGGAGATCGTGCCGATTTCTCAAGTGCCGAATGACATACTCGCCAATATGACCAATCCGCGGCGCAAATTAGGACTGTTGGAAATGGATCGCCCTCAATTGATGGGCATTCTAAATGTCACTCCAGACAGTTTTTCAGATGGTGGCCAGCATTTTGGTCCCACGCAGGGTTTGGCACATGCTCGTACGATGATAGAAGATGGCGTAAGTTTAATCGATGTCGGCGGTGAATCGACCCGACCCGGCTCTATTGAGGTTCCTACAGAGGTCGAAATAGCGCGGACGGCTCCAGTTGTCGCGGCAATCGCGAGTGAATTGAAAGTGCCAATAAGCATCGATACCCGTAAAGCGGCCGTGGCAGCGGCAGCATTGAATGAGGGAGCATTCCTGGTCAATGATGTCTCGGGCTTAACATTTGATCCTTATTTGAAGGATTTGTGTGTCGAACAAAAGGTGCCAGTTTGCGTGATGCATGCGCTAGGTGATCCCGAAACTATGCAAGCTAATCCACGGTATCAAAATGTCCTTCTTGACGTGTATGATTTTCTCGAAACACAAGTAAAAACGTTGTCAGAACGGGGTATGCCAAAGAGTCAGATTTTGGTGGATCCAGGAATTGGGTTCGGCAAGTCTATATCACATAACTTGAAACTTCTGGCTCGCGTCAGTCTGTTCCACTCGCTAGGATGTCCAGTGTTATTGGGTGCATCGCGGAAAAAATTTATTGGAACCATTGGAAATGCACCTGATGTGGAAAATCGTGCGCCGGGTTCAGTGGCAGTTGCACTTGCAGGGATCGCTCAGGGGGTTCATGTTGTTCGGGTGCATGACGTAGCTGAGACCCGTCAGGCATTGCGTTTGTGGCAGGCAGTAATCACAGGTGAACATCATGGCGCGTAAGTTTTTTGGTACTGACGGAGTGCGTGGTACTGCCAACCAGTATCCAATGACTGCTGAGGTTGCGTTGAGAATTGGGGCTGCAGTTGGTCGGTATTTTCGCAATGACGGTACCAATCGGCACAGAGTAGTAATTGGTAAGGACACGCGGTTATCTGGCTATATGTTTGAAAATGCTTTGACTGCTGGGCTAACTAGCACTGGTATGAACGTGTTTCTGCTCGGCCCTGTTCCGACACCCGCGGTAGGCTTATTGACGAATTCAATGCGTGCAGATTTGGGAGTTATGATCTCGGCCAGCCATAACCCCGCAGAGGACAATGGAATCAAATTCTTTGGACCTGATGGATTCAAACTGTCAGATGAGGCTGAACTTGAAATTGAGCGTCTAATTGAGGACGGCGTCGAACCTGTCCAAGCAACCAATATTGGTCGAGCTCGACGGATTGACGACGGCCGTTTTCGTTATATTGAACGGATTAAGAGCTCACTGCCGCGCGCCGTGCCACTTCGGGGCGTAAAGGTGGTTGTCGATTGTGCCAATGGGGCGGCCCATCGGGCTGCGCCAGAAGCTCTTTGGGAATTGGGTGCAGAAGTAATTCCAGTTGGTGTGAACCCAAATGGTCTAAATATAAATAAAGATTGCGGCTCGACCCAACCAAGATTGGCCTGTGAGACTGTTGTTGCGCATGGTGCGGATGTAGGAATCTGCCTAGACGGTGATGCGGACAGGGTAATGATCATTGACGAAAAGGGTAATGTTGCCGATGGGGATCAAATTATGGGTTTACTGGCGACCCGTTGGGCTGACGAGGGCCGCCTGAACTGTGGCGTTTTAGTTGCCACCGTCATGTCGAACCTAGGTTTGGAGCGACATCTGAAAGATAAAGGTCTACGGCTTGAACGCACTGCTGTCGGTGATCGATATGTTGTCGAGGCGATGCGCAAAGGTGGCTACAATTTGGGTGGGGAGCAATCGGGCCATATTGTAATGACCGATCACGCTACGACGGGTGACGGCCTAATGGCCGGGTTGCAATTTCTCGCAGCGATGGTCGAAAGTGGCCAGCTAGCGTCAGATCTCGTGAACACGTTTGAAACAGTGCCACAAATGCTCAAAAACGTTCGCTACGCTAAGGGTCAAGCGCCACTTGACGTGAACGCCGTTAAATCAGTTATTGCTGATTCAGAGCTGGCGCTGATCGGTAAAGGTCGTTTGCTAATTCGAAAATCAGGCACTGAACCGTTAATCCGCGTAATGGTGGAGTGTGAAGACTCTGCGTTGCTAAAAACAGTTGTCGATGCAGTTGTTGACTCAATCACAGAAGCGGTCTCAACGTGAACGCACTTGTCTGAACAACCGTTGAAATGCGCCATATTGGCTTAACCCAACGCCCCCAAGGATCATTAGTGTGGCCCACAACAGTGATGGTTTCATCGGCTCTCCAAGGATCAATACACCAAAAGCAACAGACCATAATGGCACTTGGTAGCTTGTTAGGCTCATGAATACTGGGCCGGCACTTCGTACAACGAGGACTCGCAACAAATTGGCTGTGGCTGTTGGAATTAGGCCTAGCAAGGCGACCAATAATAACCCCTTGGCTGGCGGTATCGGTGGCGACCCGTGTTGGAAAATTGCTAGTGGAATGACGATGGCCATCCCAAATATCAGCGTGACCGCTGAAAGCCCAACTGGGTCGATGGGGGGTAAACGTCTCATAAAAATTGATGAGAGGGCATAACAAGATGCCGCGACGAAACACATTATTTGTCCGTATGTTTCCATCGCAGCGCCGGAGCGAAGCAGTGCTGATGGGCCGATGAGAACTAGAATGCCGATGAACCCGATTATAAACCCTAACGTCCGCCGTATGGTCATGCGTTCTCCAGGCACAAGAAAATGAGCTAGGGGCAAAACGATCAGCGCGACAGCGGCCATGGACACACCAACAAATCCAGATGTGACATTTTGCTGTGCCCATGCGAGTAGCATGAAGGGTACGGCTGCACTGAAAACTGATACGAAAAATAGGCGTGGCCAGTCAGTTTCAGGTTTTGTAAATAATTTACCACCGCGAAGTTGCCAGAGCGTAGTAGATAGCACGGCGGCAAAAGCGATACGGCCTGCAGCAACCCAAAGGGGTGGGAGATGAGCCAGTGCCAATTTTTGCACCATGAAGGTGCCTCCCCAAACGACGCCAAGAGTAAATACCATCAGCCAGTCGGATAGTTTGATATCGATAGTTTCCCGCATACGTGTGGCTCGTTTGAAAATGGGTCGAATGGAACGGCAACGGATTAATCACACAGCTATTAATGAAGCAGGATCAATGCCGCCAAGCCTCTCTAATCAAACTGTTAACATTACAATTTTTGCTTTATCTGCTCTGCCAGATCATGAAAATGTTTCGCAAAGAAATATCCAACAGTTTGATTAAATATGAAGTTTTTTGTATCTTTCGTTGTGCTACCCTTCGTGGGTAGTGATCACGGAGCTCTAGAAAGTAATATTGGCGTTATATCTGTTGATGATCTTTGTCTCATAGGCAATGTGTCAGATTAGTGTGTCTTCCATAATTTTGTGAGTCGGTAAGCAGGTGTCCCGAGCGGAACGCCTGCTTTGCTTTTGAATTTGGATACAAGCTAGTTCTTTTCTTTATCCACCATTTTTCCAGCCGAAATCCACGGCATCATGCCGCGCAACTTTTCACCTGTTGCTTCGATTTGGTGCTCGTCGTTGTGACGGCGAGATGCCTTAATCGTTGGTTGCCCAACCGCGTTTTCAAGCATGAAATCGCGCACGAATTTTCCCTCTTGGATGTCGATCAAAACTTCTTTCATGCGAGCTTTGGTTTCCTCATACTTAAGGATCCTCGGGCCAGTGACATATTGGCCATATTCGGCTGTGTTTGAGATAGAGTAGTCCATGTTGGCTATACCGCCTTCATAGATTAGGTCAACGATCAGCTTTACTTCGTGCAAGCATTCAAAATATGCCATTTCGGGCGCATAACCGGCCTCTACTAAAGTTTCAAAGCCACAGCGGATCAGCTCAACAAGGCCACCGCACAGAACGGCTTGTTCGCCGAATAGATCGGTTTCACATTCTTCACGGAAATTAGTTTCGATAATACCTGAGCGGCCACCACCGATGGCAGAGCAGTATGAAAGGCCAATTTCCAACGCTTTCCCAGTCGAATTATTGTCCACGGCAACGAGGCACGGCACGCCACCGCCTTTAGTATATTCGCCGCGTACTGTGTGGCCTGGGCCCTTCGGTGCCATCATGATTACATCGACGCCAGTTTTGGGTTCGATCAAACCAAAATGCACGTTAAGGCCGTGTGCGAACGCAATCGCTGCGCCTTCACGGATATTTTCGTGGACATATTTTTTGTAGGTCTCTGCTTGAAGCTCGTCGGGCATGGTGAACATTATTAGATCGCACCAGGCCGCAGCCTCGGCAATGCCCATTACTTTTAAGCCCTCACCTTCCGCCTTTTTAGCAGATGGGCTCCCATCCCGCAGCGCAACCACTATGTTTTTAGCGCCTGAGTCGCGTAAGTTCAGGGCATGTGCGTGCCCTTGTGAGCCATAGCCAAGAATTGCAACTTTCATGTCTTTTATTAGGTTAATGTCGCAGTCTCGATCATAATATACGCGCATTTAGTGTTCCTCCGCTAAAAAAATTTAGGTAATAATAATAGTAATTTGTACAAAAACGAGTCATTAAGTTGCACGAAAGTTCCAAATTATGGGATTTTCATTCTTAATTATTGTAGTTAATGAAGTATTTATGCTTGATGACTTGGACAGACGCATACTGCGACACATGCAGGCTACTCCAGAAAAGTCGATTCCGGATTTGGCCGATGCAATTAGGGTTACAACTTCACGCCTCACACGGCGGCTGGAAAAGCTCAAAGAAAGTGGGGTAATGCGTGGCCAATGTGCCAAGGTTGGTTGGCACAATCTAGGCTACGCAGTGGAGGTCAGTCTGAGAGTGACGCTGGACAAAACCCAATCTCGTGCCTTTGATGATTTCATTGCTGCGGCGCGCGAAATTCCTGAGGTATTGGAAATTCAAACGTTTCTGGGTCAAGTTGATGTACGATTGTCAATTATTGCAAAAGATATGGAGCACTATCAGGAAATCTATCGTGCAAAGGTTCTGACAATGCCTCATATCGCTGATATTGAGGCGCTGATGCTCGTGGCACGGATCAAGTCTGATGAAAGTCTACCACTTTGATTGATCTGGACGAAATAGACCGTGGTATTTTGAAGGCCTTGGTTGAGGATGCAACATGCAATGCGGGAACATTGGGCCGACAGTTCGGCCTTAGCCAGCCTGCAACATGGCGCCGAGTTCGCCGTCTGCAGCAGGTTGGGGTGATTTCTGGTCGCCGGTTAGAATTGGATAAAGTGAAACTTGGGTTTGGTGTCACAGTCTTTTTGGGTATTAAGTTGGCAACTAAAGGACGCATTTCATTGGATGATTTTGAGAGAGCAGTTATGGCGATTCCGGAGGTGCAGACCGTGGAGCATGTTCTTGGAATGTATGACTACCGTCTTCGGGTGACCGCCCGTGATATTCCCGACTTTGAACGCGTCCTAAGGCGGCGGATTATGACTTTGCCCGGAGTCGGCAATGTAGAAGCAAACGTTTTGCTAAGTGAGGAGCGGCGTCCAGGACCACTTTGAGCACAAATTGATGTGCGTACGTGTATTTTGCACATTTTTAGATTGCTCCTAGGACTCCGCGATTGATCACTGTAGCACTGAGATAAGTAGAGGAGGAGTTCATAATGAGTGATATTGATCCACACGGCCTAGAAGAGTTTTCTGTGGTTTTTACTGACCGGTCACTGAACCATATGTCATCAGCGTTTCGGGAGGTTATGTGCGACATCTCCAAAATTCTCAGCGAAGTTTACAATGCTGACGGGGTTGCTCTGGTTCCCGGCGGTGGCACGTTTGCAATGGAGGCTGTTGCTCGGCAATTTTCTCGTGGGGCCAAAACACTTGTAGTGCGTAATGGATGGTTCAGTTATCGCTGGAGCCAAATTTTTGAGATCGGTGGCCTTTCGGACCAAAGTACCGTGCTCAAAGCACGCCAATCAGGCAACGATGCCACAGCGCCGTTCTTACCCACTCCAATTTCTGAGGTTGTTGCGAAAATCCATGAAGAGAGGCCTGATGTCGTGTTTGCGCCACATGTGGAAACCAGTGCCGGAGTTATTCTACCAGATGACTATGTTGCTGCGATGGCTACTGCTGCTCATGATGTTGGAGCATTAATGGTACTGGACTGTATCGCATCAGGGTGTGTGTGGGTCGATTTGCGGGCACTGGGCGTGGACGTGCTGGTCTCTGCACCTCAAAAAGGATGGTCTGCGACACCGTGCGCTGGACTGGTAATGATGTCAGAGAGAGCGTTGAAGAGATTGGAGAATACAGAGTCTGACAGCTTTGCCATCGATTTAAAGAAGTGGCGCGATATCATGACAGCGTACGAGAACGGCGGCCACGCCTATCATGCGACTCTGCCAACAGACAGTTTGCGCGCGTTTAGAGATACGATGATTGAGTCCCGGGATTATGGTTTTGAAAAACTACGTGATGCCCAGTGGACCTTGGGAGAGAATGTGAGAAAGATGCTCTGGGAAAAAGGTATTAAATCGGTTGCCGCAGATGGTTTTGGAGCTCCTGGCGTTGTTGTAAGTTACACCTCAGATCCGGAGATTCAGAACGGATTCAAGTTTGCGGCTGAGGGCGTTCAGATTGCTGCGGGAGTGCCGCTGGCCTGCGATGAACCCGATAGTTTTATGACTTTCCGATTGGGACTGTTTGGATTGGATAAGCTTTACGACGTTGATGGAACTATAAACCGCCTGAAAAGGGTGTTTGATAAGCTGCTTTGATGAAAGTGCCTTCTCAAAACCAGCTATACAAGATTTTTATTTTCCCAGAAGGGGTTGCTCAATAAAGGTGAATTTGTTGGTGACGCGCTGTTTTTCATAGTAGGAGGCCTTAAGCGAAATGTCGCGTTCTCATCGCGCTCCCAATCCCATTTGCATAAGTGCTTTGCGCACTGGCGCCAGCGAATAAAGGGCATTCAATGTCATTGCTCGAGCGTCACGCAAGGGGCGGGGCCCGATCATTGAAGCTCGGTTCAGTAAGTCGATACCTTTAACCCGGAGCTTTACCTCCGTGAATCTTTTGCTGTGATAGGTTTCAAGCATGTCCTGATCGCCCAACCTATCTGGATTTTCTGCAGCGAGGTCCAGCAGTATGCGCAGGTCTCCAAGAGACATGTTGAGTCCTTGCGCGCCGATCGGTGGCACAACGTGGGCTGCCTCTGCAACCAGTGCTAATCGTTCACCGCTCAATCGTTTCGCCGACTGCGAAATAATCGGCCAGATAGTCCGCTGTGACGCCAAAGTGAGTGGGCCAAACAGCGAACAACTACGCTGTGTCATTTCACGCTCAAAGTCGGGTGCATTCATGGCGAATAGTTCTGTTGCGCGTGAGTCTCGTTCCATCCAAACCAATGCTGAAGAGGGCATACCATTGTAGTCAGGTAGAGGCACAAGCGTAAATGGGCCACCGGATCGGTGGATCTCGGTTGAAACGTTGTAATGTGGAATCGGGTGTGTCACAGCCAAAGCTAATGCCTTTTGGCCATAATGAGTTTTTCGGGTGTCAATTCCCGCCGCATTACGCATGGGCGAATTTCGCCCATCTGCAGCAATTACGAGGCGACAACGGGTCTGACTGCCATCTGAAAGATCTACGCGCGCTTCGCTGGTTCGTGTAAAGAGTGTTTTTGTTGCGGTGCCGAGGTGGAGGCTAACGTTGTCCATTTCTCGCAGTCGGGCGAGCATTTCACGCCGTAACAACCAGTTAGGTAAGTTCCACCCAAATGGTTGGTTGGAGATGTCGCTAGCGTTGAAGTCCTTAATGATACGAGGTTCAGTTAGCTCACCACCAGCATCTACAATCCGCATGATTTGTAGTGGAGCAGCGTCTGATTCGAGCCGCTGCCACAGGCCCGCTTCGTCCAAAAACTTACGCGCAGGCTGTAAAAATGCCGTGGTTCGCAGATCAGCTCCGCTAATGTCGCGTTGAGTGATTGGCGGCGTTGGGTCGACACATTGTACGGAAAAACCTCTGTTTCCGAAGGCTGCGGCGGCTGCTAGCCCGGCAATTCCACCGCCAGAAATCAGTATGTCAACGTAGTTGATTTCACTCATGCGATCACCCTCTCCTGAATACAATTAGTGCGTATCCGCATGAGATCAAGATGATCAATCGGTGCAATCACGTGAGCAGGTTCAGAAAATTCAAAAGATCATCCGTGTGATGGTGAATATGATCGGCAGCGTAGGGCTCTGCCGCAACGTGAACGGTGCGCATGCCCATTTCATGAGGTGCTTGAAGATTGCGCGGTTCATCTTCGAACATTGCTGCGCTTTGGGTGATAACACCATCGAGGTGAAAAATGGTTTCGAACGCAGCCCGCTCGGGCTTTGGCAGAAACTTGGCGTGCTCCACGCCGTAGACGGCGTCAAACAGTCCATTAAGTCCGCGTGCGGCCAGCACACGCTTCGCATAAGGCGCAGTTCCGTTGGTATAGACAATGCGGCGTCCCGGAAGCGCCCGAATCTGTGTGGCCAAGAGCGGGTCGGGTTTTAGTGCATCAAGAGAAATGTCATGCACATCAACCAAATAAGGCTCTGGGTCAACATTATGTTCGCGCATCAGCCCAGTCAAAGTCGTGCCGTATTCTCTCCAGTATTTCTGTCGCAACATGTTGGCGGTGGGCCGGTCGACGTTGAGTGCTTGCATGACAAAGGTCGTTATCCGGACTTCAATTTGGTCAAATAGTCGGGCTTGAGGCGGATAGAGCGTGTTATCCAGATCAAATACCCATGTGGTGACGTGAGAGAAAGCTTTTTTTGGCATGCGCCGACGCTAAGGGATTGTACTTTTGGGTGCAACGGGCAGGGTTATGCGTTGTTTGCCCTGTGGGGTTGCATGATTGTCGCCAGCGCTTAATCTAGATATTGATTTGGAGGAGTTGGCTGAGATGGCTCACGTAAAGTCGACAAATAAAGATGCTTATACGCTGATTTTAGAGGCGATTGATGTTGGCGTTTACAAACCTGGAGATCGGCTTGTTGAGAGCGACTTAGCGGAACAATTTGGTGTGTCGCGAACCCCGATTCGTGAAGCACTACAAAGACTGGAAACTCAATCGCTTTTGGCGCGTGATGGGCGTAGCCTGATTGTATCATCCTTGGATCATAATCAGATGGCGGAACTTTATGTTGTGCGCACGGAACTGGAGGGATTGGCGGCTCGACTGGCATCAAGGCATGCAACAAGTGAGGAAGGGCGTGTTTTGCAAGATATGGTGGACCATGATCGCAAGTTGGTGAATGATCCGTCAGCACTTGCTCGGTCTAACCGCCGATTTCACAAACAAATTCACCTGGCATCGCATAACCGCTATCTAGTTCAGCAATTAGATTTGGTACATCGGTCCATGGCGCTTATGGCCACCACATCCATTGCGGTGGAGGGGCGTGGCATCAATACGCTCGTTGAGCATCAAGCGATTGTGGATGCGATCTCGTCTCGTGATGAAGATGGCGCGTACAACGCATTGCGAGATCATATCTCTCAGGCATTTGTGACCCGCCTGAAACAGGAAACAGATGTTTAACGATGGTATCTTTTTTCATTTAAACGTCGCGGTTCTGACCATAATAACACCACAGATCTCCCACGAATATTGCCGCCTCGCAACTTTGATACTGAACGTTTGCAAAATCACATAGGCGTTATAGTTTTGCTCCCAAATCATAAACCTGATTTCTTACCACTTAAGAATCTTTCCTTTGGACAGGATGGATCAAGCGCATGGTAATCTGGTAATTGATTATTCAAACAATCAACGAGATTGTTCAAAAATAGCTCATTTTCTTTCGGCCATGTATCTGGAAAATTTCTCAAAAAGATAAAAACTATCTTGCGGTCCTGGACTTGCCTCAGGGTGGTACTGTACCGAAAAAACAGGTTGATTTGTGATGCGAATTCCACAGTTTGAGCCGTCAAATAGGGACACGTGGGTCTCTTCGACACCTTCCGGCAGGCTTTGACTATCGACGGCAAACCCATGGTTCATCGACGTAATTTCGACCTTGCCGGTTTGATGGTCCTTGACCGGGTGATTAGCGCCGTGATGGCCATGGTTCATTTTGATTGTTCTTGCGCCGACAGCTAAAGCCAGCATTTGGTGCCCAAGGCAAATGCCAAATATTGGCAATTTGGAGGCTAAAATACCCCTAATCATTGGCACAGCATAAGTGCCCGTCGCCGCGGGATCGCCTGGTCCATTCGACAAGAAAACGCCATCAGGATTATGCGCCAATACATCCTTTGCAGTGGCACTTGCCGGTAATACAGTGACGTCACACCCAGCGGACGCAAGGCAACGTAAAATGTTGCGCTTAGCGCCAAAATCGACAGCAATCACTTTGTGTTGTGGATTTTTCTGTCTAGTGAAGCCATCTGGCCAAGACCATCGCATTTCGTCCCAGCGATAGGATTGGGCACAGGTGACTTGTTTAGCCAAATCCATACCTTCTAACCCAGAAAATGCACGCGCCTTCTTCACCAACGCCGCGGTGTCAAATTTACCCTCTGGATCGTGTGCAAGGGCAACATGTGGTGCGCCCTGATGGCGGATTGCTCGCGTGAGGCGGCGTGTGTCGACTCCCCCAATCGCAATCCGATTGCGCGACGCTAACCAGCTGGACAACATATCAGACGAGCGCCAGTTGCTGGGCTCAGTGGGGTCCCACTTAACAACCATGCCTTCAGCAACTGGCTCGCTAGTTTCGTCATCTTCATGTGTGACGCCAGTATTTCCAATATGCGGAAATGTAAAAGTTACCACTTGCCCAGCATACGAAGGGTCCGTCATGATTTCTTGATATCCAGTCATTGCCGTATTGAAGCAAAGCTCCGCCACTGTCTCGCCGACTGCGCCAAATCCGCGTCCGAAAAAAAGTGTCCCGTCTGCAAGCGCCAAGCACGCCGTCGGGGTAGGGGTGGACTGCTGGGCCATTGGGCGACTCTCCGACTGACAAGCTGACCGGAAAATAGGTCGGGTGGGTGGCAGCGTCAAGCGGTGGATCACACTCGTTCAGCCTGATTTTTTTGCAAGGCCTTGCATTGAGAGGTGGTTGCGCTAATTACGGGCGTTCAGTATATCCAACGTGGTACGTTTGGCAAAATACGGCGAGGCGAATGATGTTGAGGGACGAAATCGGTGTGGCGTTGAAGCAGGCTATGCGGGACAGAGCTGCGGGCCGACTATCGACATTGCGTTTAATTATGGCAGCGATCAAAGATCGTGACATCGCCGCGCGAGCGGGTGGCGAAGATAATGCAGGCGTCGACGAGGCAGAAATCCTCAGTATTCTCGCCAAGATGGTTAAACAGCGTCACGAAAGTGCGAAGACTTACGAGGAAGGTGGGCGGCTTGATCTTGCGGAGCGGGAAACTTTCGAAATAGGTGTGATCGAAGAATTCTTACCAAAACAACTTACTGATATTGAAGTTGCAGAAGCAGTGCGAAGCGCCGTGGCCGAAACTGGCGCGACATCAATCCGCGACATGGGCAAAGTGATGGGGACGCTTAAGTCAAAGTTTACTGGACAAATGGATTTCGGCAAGATCGGGCCCATGGTCAAAGACCAGCTTAACCAAAGTTAAGATACCGACAAGTCTTTGCGCTATTTGGTTGTCTTTGGCCAAATTTCCGGAAACCAGTCCTGTCGCAGCTTTTGTCCTGTTGCCATATTATGGTTTGGAAATGGGGGCGATGTGGGCCCTGACCTCTCAATGAAACGCGCATCATCTCCGACAAGTCTCAAAGAAAATGCGCGACGGCGAAGAGGCGAGGCGTTGCCTCGCGCAGAATGTAAAACATCAAAGTTGAACGCGACCGCATCACCGGGATGCATTTCCCATTCTAAAATTCGCATACCCTCTTTGTCAGGATCTGGGATTGCCATGTAATCGTCTCGGTTTGGGAAAAAGCTCTCTTTGTCGATCCATCGGGTTGGAAGGAAGGGTTTTCCGCAGCGGTGAGATCCAGCAACCAATCGCAATGTTGCTTCTTTGACAGGATCCAGTGGTGACCAAAAGCTTACTGTTTGGGAGCCTTCGACGAAATAATATGGGCCGTCGGAATGCCACGGAGTTGCCATTGAAGTTCCCGGCTCTTTAACCAGCACGTGATCATGAAACAGCTGAACCGTTTCGGCTCGCATTAGATGTGCTGCGACTGAAGCAACAGCTGAAGTATCAATTACTTCCCGAAATTCTGGAATTCTTTGCCAATTACAATAATCGTCGAAGAAAAGGCCGGTCTCTCCTACTTTTTCGTTTTCTGACGCAAAGGGTCCAGGATTAGCCATATTTTTTTCGACACCTGCACGAAGTGTGTCGACGTAGTCTGTGAACAGGCCGCGTATCAGCACAACACCATCAGTTTCAAAGGAATTGATATCGTCTTTGGTGACAGTAACCATAACATCCTCTTGCGCTCATTGTGCGCACCTTGAAAGTCAAGGCGCGCACGGTCAAGCGGATCCTTTAAATTAAACTGGCACAATTGTTTCAAATTTTTGTACGGCTGTGCATTTGAAAGGTAGCTCGAACTTTGTCTTGATCCGTGTGGTTAAACTTCTTCAATGCTTTTTGAAGGCGACCTATGGAATTCTGTCTTAGTTTCCGCAGTGTGGATAGCCTTACCTTCTCCAAAGTTTTTGCAACTTTTGTGCCGATTAACACAGAAATTCGCTATGAGGGTACATTTAGTGTTGCTGGATTTTCTAAAACTTAAGTGGATGTCAACCCAGCACTGACGCGTGGCGGCAAATTGTCTTGCTCACAAGTGGATGTCAAAAATTAATGGAAAGTTGGTGCCGTTGGGATCGCGACTGAGTGACCGACTCGTCGCGCCGGTGGCAAGTTAGTTACTTGCCATTCAGCTGGGATTGCTCAAAAGTTCCCCTGAAGACCCTACTCTGACAGCTGTATTTGGCATAAACGTCATTGGAAGAAGGCTTGCTGAAATGGATAATCAGACGGTAGTCTGATTTTCGTTGAAGCAGACACAGCTATTGAGAGATGATAATGGATTGAATTCGCGAAATGACACCTTGCTGAGCAAGACCCAAACGGAACACATGGAAAAAATTGTCGACATTCTCAATTTAAAAAAGACCTACGCTGATGGCTTTGAGGCGCTTAAGGGCATAAACCTCCAAATCTACAAGGGTGAAATACTCGCTCTGTTAGGTCCAAATGGTGCAGGAAAGACCACGCTAATCTCCATTATCTGTGGGATTACCAAACCTGAACTAGGATCTGTCGCAGTGAATGGGTTCGACGTGGTTACGCAGTACCGAGAAACGCGAAGGCACATTGGTCTTGTTCCACAGGAAATTCATTTAGAGCCATTTAGCAAGGTCGCGGATACTTTGAATTACACGCGGGGACTTTTTGGAAAACCCAAGAACAGTGCGTTGATTGAACAGATTTTGCGACAGTTGTCTTTATGGGAGAAACGGGACTCACGAATTTTCGAATTGTCCGGTGGTATGAAACGTCGAGTTCTGATTGCCAAAGCTCTCAGCCACGAACCTGATCTGTTGTTTTTAGATGAACCGACTGCTGGGGTAGATGTTGAGTTGCGCAAAGACATGTGGGAAATTGTAGAAAATCTGAAGGCTCAGGGTACGACAATTGTTCTGACCACCCACTATATCGAAGAGGCTGAGGCGATAGCTGATCGTGTTGGCATTATTAATGATGGAAAACTTTTGTTGGTGGAAGAAAAAACTCCACTGATCAGGCGCCTTGGACAGAAGGCCCTTAAGATCGACCTTCAAGAACGTGTGGACATAATACCTCAGGAGTTGGCCCTTTACGACCTCAAAATTATCAATGACGGCGATGCCGTGCAGTATTCGTACGAGACTGGAGGTCATCGAACTGGGATCACGCAGTTGTTGAGTGATCTTTCAGCTGCAGGGTTGAGCCTTCGCGATATCCAAACAGAACAGTCCAGCCTTGAGGATATTTTTATCGGTTTGGTCAATGAGGGTTCGGAATGAATTGGACAGCTGTCAGGGCAATGTATGTTGCCGAGATGATGCGTTTTTTCCGCACCATCGCGCAAAGTTTTATTTCACCCGTTATTTCTACATCGTTATATTTTGTCGTGTTTGGTGCTGCAATTGGCAGCCGGATTAACCAAATCGAAGATGTGAGTTACGGGGCATTCATCGTGCCGGGTTTAATTATGCTGTCCGTCATGACGCAGGCGGTAACTACTGCTTCGTTTGGAATATATTTCCCGAAATTTACTGGTACAATTTACGAATTGCTGTCTGCGCCAGTAAGTTTCCTTGAGATTGTTCTGGGTTTTGTGGGGGCAGCTGCGACCAAAGCATTGTTCATTGGTCTCGTAATTCTTGGCACCGCTGCAACGTTCGTGGATGTGGAAATTCAGCATCCGTTTGCAATGATTGCGTTTCTACTGCTGACCTGCCTTAGCTTTGCCTTGTTTGGTTTCATTATCGGCATTTGGGCAGAAAACTTCGAACAACTTCAATTGATTCCACTCTTGATTATTACACCGTTAGTATTTTTAGGAGGATCATTCTATTCGATAACGATGCTACCCCAAATCTGGCAAAAAATTACTTTGTTTAATCCAGTGGTTTACCTCATTTCAGGTTTTAGATGGTCTTTTTTTGGTGTGAGCGATTTACCAGTTGTGCTGAGCCTTTTGTCTATTGTGGGTTTTACAGGGCTGTGTCTTGGAGTGATTTGGTGGATATTCAAAACTGGTTGGAGGATGCGAAGCTGATAGTGCTGATTTGTTTGATTTTGGTGGTGGTATTTGTGCAACGTCATCGCTTTCCTGGTCTGACGGTCTTGTTTTGGAACAACCCTGGGCTAAATGCGAACCATGAAGCGCTGGATACCATTCATGAAGTCGTCACCCACGGTCGCCGTGCTGCGCCTTTCGGGAGTAATTGGAACAGGCTCACGCGGGCAGCTAAACGATCAGACGCTTGCACCCCTTCTCGAAAAAGCATTTCGCCGCGGCAAGCCGACGGCAGTTGCTCTAGAGATTAATTCTCCTGGAGGCAGCCCGGTACAAAGTTCGTTGATTGCCCAGCGTATTCGTCGGTTGTCGGAAGAACAGAACGTGCCGGTACTGGCTTTTGTCGAGGATGTGGCAGCGTCCGGTGGATATTGGCTAGCTGCATCTGCGGATGAAATCTTTGCGGATGAAAATTCTGTTGTTGGATCAATTGGTGTTATTTCTGCGGGTTTCGGAGCGCATGTTTTTCTCTCGCGCCAAGGTTTGGAGCGGCGAGTCTACACGGCTGGAGAGTCAAAATCTGTATTGGACCCATTTAAGCCGGAAAATCCTGATGATGTGAAACGTCTGCAAGCATTGCTAGAACAGATACACGCAAATTTCATCCGTCACGTTAAATCGCGCCGGGGCTCAAAGCTCAGCAGCGCACCAGAAATTTTCACTGGCCAATTCTGGGCAGGGCAGAACGCTGAAAAACTTGGGTTAATTGATGGACTTGGGCACACGATACCTGTGCTCAAAGAAAAGTTTGGCAATGATGTTAAATTGCGCCGTTACGGTGTGCGTCGCCCGGTCTGGCAACGCCTCGGGGCAAGCTTGATGCAAGATGCGGTGGCAGGAATAGAGGAGCGCGCTGAGTATGCGCGTTTTGGCCTCTGAAGTGATTGTAAAAATTGTTACCCTTTTCCTGGTGGGAATGGCTGTTCTTGCCATGATAGGTAAGTTGAGGTTCCCGGGACAGAAACGGTTGCAATCTGTAAAATGCCAAAAGTGTGGGCGTTACAAAATAGGTAGAGGTCCCTGTGCTTGCCAGAAAGGCACACGCTAAATATGGAGTGGGCCCTACTATCTTTGGGTTTAATCATTTTACTTTTTGGCGGTGACGCGCTAGTGCGCGGCGCTGTGAATATTTCTCTGCGCGTTGGCATTCCTGCATTGATTGTTTCGCTGACGATCGTTGCCTTTGGGACGTCGGCGCCAGAGCTTTTAATCTCTTTACAAGCTGCGCTGAAGGATGCTCCGGGCATCGCCATAGGAAATGTCGTTGGCTCTAATACTGCAAATATATTGTTAGTCATGGGAGCACCGGCAATTTTTGCTACTTTACGCACGAGTCAAATAGACTCTCGTCGAACTTACATCTTTATGATTGCCGGGTCGTTGCTTTTTATCGCGCTAGCACTTCGGGGGATTTTCACCTTTACATCCGGTTTAGTGCTGCTTGCAGCGCTGGTAGTTGCTCTTGGAGACACATTTTATCAGGCGAGCCGACATTTTAGGCATGTGAAACCTGAAAATGGAAAAGATCAGGAGGTTGAGGGTGCTGATCACGACATGGCGTGGTGGAAGATTATTGTTTTTTTGGTCCTCGGCATGGTCTGGCTACCGCTTGGTGCTAACTTAACCGTGGACAATGCTGAGATAATCGCGCGGCGGTACGGCGTAACTGAGGCAGCTATCGGCTTGACGCTTGTTGCGCTGGGCACTTCTTTACCTGAGTTAGCGACCGCTGTTGTGGCCGCCTTTCGACGGCAGGCAGATGTGGCAATTGGAAGTGTCATAGGCTCCAACATTTTCAACCTGTTAGCTATTATTGGCATTACTTCGCTAGTTCATCCAATCCGGGTGGATCCAGAAATTTTGAAATTTGATCTATGGGTGATGCTTGGTGCATCGCTCTTGATTGTACCCTTTGTATTCTTTGATCGAAACATTACACGGGTGTGGGGCTTAGCCCTAACCTCACTTTATTTACTCTATATTTTTGTTGTCTTGACATAAAGGAGGGACCGCCATGGGAAGAGCGTTGGTTACAGGTGCAGGGAGGCGTATAGGGCGTGCGATGGCTATCTACCTTGCGGGGCGGGGTTATGACGTCGCCGTGCATTTTGCCAGTTCCAAAGTTCAAGCTGAAGAAACAGCTTTGAAGGTACGCGAAGCTGGTCGGAAAAGTTTAACGTTGCAAGCGGATCTAGTTCGGGAAGCCGAAACCAACCAATTGTTTGAAGAGGCTGTGAGCGGACTGGGTGGCCCCATCACCTGTCTGATCAACAATGCGTCAATTTTTGAGTACGACCGAATTGATACTGCAACTCGTCAGACTTGGGATCGACATATCGAAAGTAATTTGAGGGCGCCTTACGTTTTGACGCAGGCAATGGCCAAACAAGGGTTGCAAGCAAAATTAGATCATAACGGAGAACCGGTTGCCAAAGGACTGGTTGTAAATATGCTTGATCAGAGAGTTCGTAAGCTCACGCCTGAATTCTCAACCTACACTATTGCAAAGATGGGCTTGTGGGCTCTAACACAAACCGCAGCACAGGGTCTCGCGCCGCATATTCGGGTTAACGCAATAGGTCCGGGCCCTACACTGCAAGGAGCACGTCAAACGCCTGAACACTTTGCTCTTCAACGGAAAAATACGGTTCTTAATCGTGGTGCAGATACTGATGACATCACCGCAGCGCTCGGCTTTTTGTTAGAGTCTAAGGCTGTCACGGGTCAGTTGATTTGTGTGGACGGTGGCCAACACTTGGGCTGGCAGACACCAGATATCCAAGGCGTTGAATAGAAAAACTTTGATTAATTTATGTGATTTTAGTGCCGGCAAATTTGACATAAATGTGCGTAAAATATGCTTGTCGAATGTAAGTTTTGCACCATCGGCAGTTCAACTGTAAAGTTGTGGGCTTTTTATGAATGTTTTCAGTTATTTGCTTGGCGCATAAAAATAATTCCAAATAAATCAGTTACTTAGGAAAGCGCCTAAAAAATAGGCAGATCTGTGAACTAGGCTGAAAACAACGAAAAAATAGCTTTCTATCAAAGATATCTCCAGACTTATCCACAAGTTCGGGGGATTTGTTTTCTCTTGCGCAAACAAGCTGGAGATTGCAGCGACTGCAAAAGAATCATATTCAAGTATAGGATGACGTCTGACATGCAAGATAGGCCCAATGGTTCATCTGGTTACGCCTGTATCCGGGGATATTTGAATACTCTAGGTGGATCGCCTGGTGTGTATCGGATGCTCGATGAGCAGGCGCGCGTACTTTATGTTGGCAAGGCCCGAAATTTACGCGCAAGGGTCTCAAATTATGCGCGGCCTACGGGGCATTCTGGACGGATCAGTCGGATGATATCTGAAACTGCTTCGATGATGTTTTTGACAACTAAAACTGAAACTGAAGCGCTACTTCTTGAGCAAAACCTGATCAAACAGTTGAAGCCAAAATACAACGTTTTGCTTCGTGATGACAAAAGTTTCCCCAATATTCTTGTGAGTTCTAAACATGGGTTTCCTCAGGTAAAAAAACACCGTGGTGCTAGAAAAGAAAAAGGGAACTATTATGGGCCCTTTGCTAGTGCTGGTGCAGTAAATCGGACGCTAAACCAGTTGCAAAAAGTTTTTTTATTAAGAAATTGCTCTGACGCCATGTTCGACAGTCGAACGCGACCGTGTTTACTGTACCAAATCAAGCGATGTTCCGGCCCTTGCGTCGGTCGGATCTCAGAGCGCGAGTACGGAGAAAGTGTCCGCGATGCGGAGCAGTTTTTGTCTGGGCGGTCGACGCAAATTCAGGAAACGCTGGCAAAACAAATGCAGGCTGCGTCCGAAGCTTTAGAATTTGAACGCGCTGGGGCGCTTAGAGACCGGATCAAGGCACTTACGAGTGTTCAAACATCACAGGGAATAAATCCGCGTGGTGTGGATGAGGCCGATGTTATCGCGTTGTACATGGACAACGGCTTAGCCTGTGTGCAGGTATTTTTCATCCGCGCACACCAAAATTGGGGTAATCAGGATTTTTATCCACGCGTTGGGGCGGATATTGATGCAGCAGAGGTGTTAGAGGCTTTTATAGGCCAGTTTTATGACAGCAAAGTCCCCGCGAAGCACTTAATATTGAGTCATTCCCTTGAGAACGAAGATCTAATGTCTGAGGCGCTTAGTGGCAAGCTAGGGCGAAAGTTAAATATTGTTGTTCCTCAAAGAGGAGAAAAGGCAGAGCTAGTTGCGGGTGCGGTGCGCAATGCGCGAGAAAGCCTCGCTCGGAAAATGAGTGAGACCGCAACGCAAGCCAAGCTGTTGAAAGGCCTTGCTGAAGCCTTTGATCTGGATGGTCCACCACAACGGATTGAAGTCTATGACAACAGTCATATCCAAGGTACCAACGCCGTTGGGGGAATGATTGTCGCTGGTCCAGATGGATTCATGAAAAATAGCTACCGAAAGTTTAATATTAAAGGTGATGATCTGACGCCTGGAGATGATTTTGGCATGATGAAGGAGGTGCTGACCCGACGTTTTAGGCGACTGTTAAAAGAAGACCCAGACCGGGAGAATGGCATGTGGCCAGACTTGCTGCTGATCGATGGTGGGGCCGGACAGGTATCTTCTGTGGCCGGTATAATGCAGGAATATGGGGTCGAGGACATTGCCATGATTGGGATTGCGAAAGGAGTAGACCGAGATCAAGGCAAGGAAGAATTTTATCGGGTTGGACAGCGGATAAAATCCTTACGCCACAATGATCCGGTGCTGTATTTTGTGCAACGCTTGCGAGACGAGGCACATCGATTTGCGATAGGCACACACCGAGCCAAACGGGCTAGGGCTATAAGCGCCACGCCGCTTGATGACTTACCGGGCGTTGGTGCAAGTCGAAAGCGAGCCTTGCTTGCGCACTTTGGATCAGCCAAGGCAGTATCACGCGCAAATCTTGCTGACCTAAAAGCAGTGGACGGAATCTCAGGCGCACTGGCAGAAACGATCTACGATTATTTTCATGAGGGCAGTCAGTAGACTTTCATCGCCATACTTTGGTTTTTCTTTCTAAAGATCACAAACTTCTGTGGCACATTTAGTGTTGAGATCAATGTACATTCGTCTTTGGTCATTGGATTCGCAGTGTTGCGGGGTTTCGGTTATGTGAAAAAGCCCTTAGGAAGAGCGCATGAAATGGAACATTCCGAATATACTGTCTCTACTACGCTTGATCGCGGCGCCGATGGTTGCGGTAATGTTTTTATATTTCACTCGCCCATATGCAGACTGGTTTGCGCTTTGCTTATTTTTGTTGGCGGCAGTTACAGATTGGTTTGATGGGTACTTAGCGCGGGCGTGGGGGCAGGAAACTCGATTAGGCGCGATGATTGACCCGATCGCAGACAAAGCCATGGTGGTGATCGCGCTGATGGTAATTGTAGGTTACAATTCAATGTCACCTTGGTTGGTGCTTCCGGCAACCGTCATACTGTTCCGCGAGGTGTTCGTATCGGGACTGCGTGAGTTCTTGGGGGATGTAGCTGGCACTTTGAAAGTCACTAAACTGGCGAAGTGGAAGACGGCCACGCAGATGGTGGCCATAAGCTTTCTCTTTGCGCAGGGGGTGTTTGAACATTACCTCGGCATGTCCGCATGGGGTATGGATGAGGCGTTGGTTGAACAAATCATGATGGGTGAGGTTGAGGACCGGCAAGGGCTGAAATGGAAGTATTCAGGCATGGTTTGGTCGGGTTGGACCGGTATGGTTGTACTTTGGCTTGCTGCTGTGCTGACGGCAGTGACAGGCTTCGATTATTTTCTGAAAGCACGCCCCCATTTAAAGGATTAAATGCGATGGATATACTTTATTTTTCTTGGGTTCGAGAGCGGATTGGTCTGCCTCGTGAAGTCGTGGATACCAATGCCGGTACGGTCTTAGATCTAGTTGAAGAACTTAAGGCACGAGAGGAACGTTATGTGGTAGCGTTCTCGGATCTTAAAGCGCTGCGGGTTGCAGTAGATCAGGAACTAACTGATTTTGATGCGTCATTGACAGGTGTTCGGGAAGTGGCCTTTTTTCCACCTATGACGGGAGGGTGATATGCGCATCGTTGTGACGTCAAAGCCCTTTGATCTTGGAGTGGAGGCTGAACGATTTGCCAGTGGGCACATTGATATGGGTGCTATCGTAACTTTCACTGGCGTGGTGCGCGACCTGGACAAGGGGAATTTGGAAAAGCTGGTTGTCGAACACTATCCCGGTATGACGGAGAAAGCGCTGGAGGTAATTACAACGACGGCGATGTCGCGATGGTCCCTCGGTGATGCTTTGGTTATACATCGCTATGGCGAGTTAACGAAGGGTGACTTGATCATGATGGTGGCAACCGCTGCGCCGCATCGCAAAGACGCATTCGAAGCAGCTGAATTTTTAATGGATTACCTTAAGTCGAGGGCGCCTTTCTGGAAAAAGGAAATCACAAGCGATAGTACTGAGTGGGTTTCGGCGAAAGTCGAGGACGAGGCAGCGCTGTCACGCTGGTAATGCTAAACTACAAAACAAACCGAACTAGCTTTATCGCTAACAAAGCCTCAGGTTGGCATTTCCACCAATGCATATATTTAAAATGTGTGCGGCCTCGCGTTGAATTTGTCAGGTGAAGCGCCGTGATATGATCTCTTGCATTAGTCTTTGCCTAACGTAATTCGCCTTCAAAACACGCAATTGTCACATTTCGCTTGCTAACCTGACTGGGTCGTTTAGGCGGTCAGATAGAAGTCAAAGTGAGCTGAGAGATATGTTACCCGAGTATACAACCACCAAAGCCGAACCGAAGCTTCGATCTGGTCGCGATTGGGTGAAACTTCTTTCGCAGTATCGTGAACCCAATGAATGGCGCAGTATCTTTGAACTTGCGGTGAGTGCTGCTCCCTTTTTCATTCTTTGGGCCTTGGCTTGGTTTTCGCTAACGATTAGTGCGTGGTTGGCGTTGGGTTTGTCTATCATAAACGCGGCTTTTTTACTCCGATTGTTTGCGATCCAGCACGACTGTGGCCACGGTGCATTTTTCAACAACCGTCAGGCTAGTGACTGGGTTGGCCGAGTTCTCGGCGTTCTAACACTGACACCCTACGACGTATGGCGTCGTACGCACTCCGTGCATCATAGTGGTGCGGGTAATTTGGGTCGACGTGGCATGGGCGACATTCATACAATGACTGTGGCAGAGTACGACTCTTTGTCACCCATGCGACAGCTTCAATATCGAGTTTATCGTCACCCAATTACGCTATTCGGTCTTGCGCCTAGTTACTTATTCTTACTGCAGAACCGTTTGCCATTAGGGTTGATGACACAATCAAAATACTGGGTCAGCGCAATGGGAACAAACCTTGCAATCCTCGTGTCGCTCGGTTTTGTTTGGTACTTTGGTGGCATAATGCCGGTTTTATTTATTTTTCTGCCATCTACAATAATTGCTGCAACTCTGGGGCTTTGGCTTTTTTACATTCAGCACCAGTTTGAAAATGCACACTGGGATCAGGATGATGACTGGCAATTGCATGATGCGGCACTGCACGGTAGTTCGCATTACGCTCTGCCTAAAATATTGCAATGGTTTAGCGCCAATATTGGGATACATCATGTACATCACCTTTACAGCCGTATCCCCTTTTATCGCTTGACCGAAGTGCTTAAGGATTATGAGGAGTTGGCTAGTAATAACCGAATGACCATTCGCGAAAGCCTACCATTCGCGCGGTTGAACCTCTGGGATGAGCAAAGCAGAAAGCTTCTATCGTTCGCAGAGGCGCGCAAGCTTCAAACTAACAAACAAGCGAGGCTGCGCCGGGTCGGCTAACCGTTTATCCCTGATTGGTCCTTTCCACATAGGCGCGAAGCTCCTCGGCCTCGTGCCGAGCTGCGCGCAGTCCGTCCATTGCGGCGCTTAGCTCCGCCTCAGTTTGGGATAATTGGTTCGTTAATTCTGCCTCCCGCTGTTGCATGTAGGTGATTGCTTGATCGCGGGTTTCCTCTGCTTCGTGCAGTTCTTGGCTCATGCGTTCCAATTGATCGACATCAGCTTGTGCAACCCGAGTGAAGCGATGCACCAACCAATTGGCGAACCAGCCTACGCAGAAAGCGACAAAAAGGATTACTGCGGTGGTCACGATGAATTCAATTCGTGTCATTGGTTGCATTCTCCTCGTCTGCAGTGTCGGTGTCATCGTTGCTGCTCTGCGCATCGGCTGTGTTTGGTTGCACGTTGGAACTGTCCGTGTCTGTGCTGTTTCGCGTGACTGTCGGCTTACTTTGCACCGGTTCCTCGCTTGATGTTTCTTCAGGTTCGGCGACCTCGCGCACAGCATTGTCGCTGCTCGTATCAGGATCAGCGGTAGCTTCATCGACGGGGCTCTGAGCAGTGCTGTCTTCCTCTAATACGTTCGACACAGAAGGCTCACCGTTTTCATCAGAGGTATTTGCATTGAGGTTGCTTAATGCCTTGGATTGGATCAAAACGAACTTTATTCGGCGGTTAGACTCGCGACCCTCCTCTGTGTCATTATCTGCAATTGGTTGACTTTCACCGTATCCCTTTGCTTGAATCCCTGAGGTTAAAACTCTCCGATCCTGCAATGCGCTTAGCACAGATTGCGCGCGGGTTTGGCTAAGTGCTTGGTTCATGCTCTCACGGCCCTGACTATCAGTATGCCCCTGTATCTCTAACTGAATTTTGGGACATTCTTTAAGTTGTTGAGCAATCGCATCCAAAATATCGCTTGCGCTTTCGTCAAGTGTTCCCGACCCTGGCTCAAAGGTGATTTTTTGCTTTTCCTGAATGCTGTGAAGTCCGCTCACGCATTCTTCTGCTGTTGGCATAGCAGCGACTGGGTCAAGTTCTTCAACGTAACGAACCTCAATCGTGTAGGGATCATTTTGCGATAATTTTTCGGACAAGAGACGTGCAATTTTGGCGTTGGCGTCAGGATATCCCGTGCGTCCTGCTATTGAAAGCGTATCTGGAGTGATATCGAGAACACCGTTGTGAAGTTGTGAGAGCGCATCAAGTCCCGCCATGACCCGAATTGGCCAATTTGGTGGCAGGTTCTCATCCAGACGAGCAGCCACGTGAACGGCGTCTGCGCCAAACCGGGCGCGAGCGTAGCTGGCTGTAGTCTGACGAAGAAGCTCGTTGGGTAAGCGACCCCGCAACTGCACGAGTCCCTCTGGGCTGAGGGTTGCGATAAATTCGGGAGTTGTGCTTTCGCTTTCATCCTCTGTTCGCGCAATGGGCAAGGTGGAATGAAGCGCGAACACCTCGGGGAGCCCAGTTTCCAATTCTCCAATCACCCTGTCGAACAAAGTCTGATTAGTGCCGGCGAGGGCAACTAGCGTTACGTCTGCATCGGAAAATGTGATGGACCCACCGCCCAGTTCGGCGAGTCCCGCCATCGCGGTTTCTGCTGCTAAAGCCCATTTCGGTGTTGGAACGCCCAGACCAATCGTGCAGTTGGCGCTTTCGGTTAGACCAACTGCGCGCGCCGCCGTGAGAATTCGTACACGAGCCTTTTCCGTATCAGCCGAGCAGGCATCGAAACGAGTTCCATTTTCATCAATTAAGAAGCGCAGCGTGAAAGGTGTGATTACCGGGCGTGGCGTTAAGATATTGAGCTCCAAGCGCAACTCCTTTGGCACCTGCCGCCGCAGGGTGCCCTCAAGATCATAGCGTGCGTCGGGATCGTCTGCCATTGCCGTAATGCTGACGGTTCCAGCCTGAACTGAAACCTTGGCGCGAGGCAAAATATCCAGTGCGTTCAACGCATATTTGAGGGCAGAGGACCATCCGTCTGGGGCGTCATATTCTGCGGTTTCAAGCAAGTCGGTGACATTGGGACGGCCCGCGATGTCGATCATCTGATCAACGATTGCATTTTGGTCCGAAGTTTGTGGGACAAGACCAATCAACGAAATACCCGCATCATTACGCAGTATTTCAACGGAGAAACGGGGGGGGGCGATATCCGCTGTGGCTTCGACCTGCATATTGTCGATTACGCGTGCTGCATCGATGACTCCGCCAGCGGCGGAAATAGCCTTAAAACGGTCCGCTTCTGAAGGTGCGATCCCGGCAAGGAATACCTGCAGCCCTTCGGCGTGAACCTCAATCCAGTCCATTCCTCTTTGTTCTAAATCTTTTTTCACACCGCGCTCGGCATTGTCTTCGATTAAGTCGGCGGAAAAGCTGGCGGTTACCAGGCTAAGCAAGGCGGCCACAACAAATGTTGCGAAAACGATAAACAAGGAAGATAGTCGCATTCAGTCCGTCACATCTGGAAAATGATAGATGAATAATAAGACGCTGAAGCCCAGCTTGCAATCACACGAACCATGCAGCGGCAAAAAACAGCAAGGGGATCAGGCCGGTATCTCGGTTGGAGCGGAACAGCATCATGCAGGTTTTGGGATTATTTGTGTCGAGCCGGCGCATTTGCCATTGCATATGCCAACCCATGGCCAATGGCCCGATCAGGGCAACGGCCATTGAGGAGGGGCCGCTGTTGGGAAGCGTAGTAATGATCACCGCTAGCGCAAAAAGAGAAACAGTAATTATCAGAAAGGCCTGCAGCCATTTTGGTGAGTTATCTGCAAATAGTCGGGCCGTAGACTTCACACCGATTAACGCGTCATCCTCTGTGTCCTGATGCGCGTAAATCGTATCGTAGAATAGGGTCCATGTGATACCTCCTGCATATAGTACCAGGGCTGGGGTGTTCAGTCTTCCGCTATGGGCCGTCCAAGCAAGGAGGGCGCCCCAGTTGAAGGCGACGCCAAGAAATATCTGTGGCCACCACGTAAAGCGCTTTGCAAAGGGATAAATGGCAACTGGCAGGAGTGCCAATATACCTAAAAAAATGGCGTTGATATTGAACGAAAGTAAGATCGCAAACGCAATCATGGCTTGCAGCACTAACCAGATACAGGCCAGTTTGACACTCACTTGGCCTGAAGGAATGGGGCGTGACCTTGTGCGTTCTACTAATGCGTCAAATTTTCGGTCGGTAATGTCATTCCAAGTACAGCCTGCGCCTCGCATCAGGAAGGCGCCAATGGCACATCCTGCGAAGATCCATAGGTCATGCCAAGTGGCTCGCCCGTCTTGCAGCATTGCTAAGGCGAGACCCATCCAGCAGGGCAGTAACAACAACCATGTTCCAATAGGCCGATCGGCGCGACTTAGTCGCAGGTATGGACGACACGGGATGGGGGCAAGGCGATCGACCCAGTTGCCTTTTACCGCATCAGAAACCTGACCTCGTGGCTCTGGCGTTGCTGGCATACCGGTCATATGATTGTCCTCATGAAAAACGCAAAAGTCAGATTGTATGTAGATCAACCGTTGGGACAAGAGCAAACCATTCCTTTGAATCGGGAACAGGTCCACTACCTATTCGCTGTTATGCGACTCGGTCTGGGTGATGTTGTTTTGCTGTTCAATGGGCGGGATGGTGAATGGCGATCTACCGTGGTGGAGGCAAAAAAAAGATATGGCGTTCTAATCTGTGAGCAACAGACCCAGACATTACAAATGCCTCCTGATCTTTGGTTTCTCTTTGCGCCGATCAAAAAGGCACGCACTGATTTTATTGTCGAAAAAGCTGCCGAAATGGGTGTGGCTCGAATTGTTCCAGTGCAGACAGAATACACCAACTCTGAGCGAATTAGGCAAGATCGGCTACAAGTACATGCGATTGAGGCTGCGGAACAGTGTGGTGGAACATTTGTGCCTGAGGTTGCTCCCTTGCAACGATTGGACAGGATCCTCGCCAACTGGCCGGATGGGCGTAAGCTTATGTTTTGTGACGAGGCGGAAGCCGGCAGTGCTCTGACACTGGCTATATCATCCGTTAATTGCTGGGCAATCTTAATTGGTCCGGAGGGAGGTTTCTCTTCTTTGGAACGTGAGCGTTTAAGGTCTTTGCCATTTGTCCATGTTGTGTCGCTCGGACCACGTATACTTAGGGCTGACACTGCTGCGGTGGCCGCGTTGGCTATTTGGCAACAGGCCCTGGGGGATTGGAATTGATGGATTTTAACACACATTTCAGGTTTTTTTGCAAACTGTAAAGACTGAGGCTGATTCATCAGAGAGGTACTCGGCTAGTGCCGAATGGATAAAACGGAAGGTCGATCGAAAATTGGTACCTGTTCTGCTGCATGCGCATCAGCGCACTTTGGAGATACATTCATGAAGTTCATTCGACCGGAAGCGCGTGCGGTATTGGTGCGTTGGAGAGAGGCCTTGATTGGGCTCGTGGTCGCTTTTTTAGGCCTGTGGTGGGCGAGCGGTTTTGGTCTATTGAAATGGCTTGGGTTTGCCGTTTTGGTGATTGGTGTCGTTTTGATTTTTGCGGGCGTCCAGCGCGCTAGGTTTCGCGGAGAACAGGGTGGGCCTGGATTAGTGCAGGTGGATGAAGGTGAAGTGACTTATTTTGGCCCTTTGGATGGAGGTACGATCGCGATGTGTGAACTCTCGTGTCTCGAACTAAACGGAGCATCAAAGCCAATGGTCTGGGTGCTGCAGCAACCAGGCCAGCCTGCCTTGCATGTCCCATGGAATGCCGAGGGCGCTGATGCATTATTTGATGTATTCGCGACCTTACCTGGCCTAAAAACGGAAATGATGCTAAGCCAAATGCAGGCAATGCCGGATCACTCAGTTGTGATCTGGCAAAAACCTGGGATACGTTTGCGTTGAAACGGTCTGGATTGACACCGAAAGCAAATCACAGCACCACTGCCTGAGAAACAATTCTCTGGAACGGAGCAAGCGCATGTCTATTCCCCAATCGGGTGGCGGGCCCATCGAAAATCACGCGCAGTTGGCGGAATATTTGGAGGCTGGCTGTAAACCGCGTGATAAGTGGAGCATTGGGACTGAGCATGAAAAATTTGGCTATTGCAAAAATACGCTCAATCCACTGCCCTATGAAGGTAAGCGTTCGATACTAGCTGTTCTACAAGGTTTGCGGGATCGGCATGGATGGAAGCCCATTGACGAGAGTGGCAAGCTAATTGGGTTGGAAAAGGGCGGTGCCAACGTGTCGCTTGAGCCGGGCGGTCAGCTGGAGTTGTCTGGCGCACCTCTTGAAAATATTCACCAGACTTGTGACGAGGTGAATGAACATTTGAAAGATGTCAAAGATATTGCGGACAAAATTGGCGTAGGATTTATTGGATTAGGGGCTGCGCCCGTCTGGCGGCAGGAAGACATGCCACTCATGCCCAAAGGCCGATACAGGCTGATGGATAGTTACATGAGACAAGTTGGCAGCATGGGAACGACGATGATGCGTCGCACTTGTACCGTCCAAGTCAATTTAGATTTTTCATCTGAGGTGGACATGGTTCAAAAACTGCGAGTGGCATTGGCGTTGCAGCCTGTTGCGACTGCGCTGTTTGCAAATTCTCCGTTTTTAGATGGTAAGCCAAATGGCCACAAAAGCTGGCGCAGCAGAGTTTGGCGTGACCTAGATTCCGATAGAACGGGCATGTTACCCTTCGTTTTTGAAGATGGGTTTGGATTTGAGGCATGGGTGCAGTATGCGTTGGACGTGCCAATGTATTTTGTTTATCGGGACGGCAAATATGTAAACGCCTTGGGTATGTCTTTTCGTGACTTTCTGAAAGGTGATCTCCCTGCATTGCCGGGCGAAACGCCGACGCTAAGTGACTGGGCAGACCACTTGACGACTGCTTTTCCCGAGGCTCGCATAAAAAAATACATGGAAATGCGAGGAGCTGATGGCGGACCGTGGCGGCGGTTGTGCGCTTTGCCAGCGTTTTGGGTCGGTTTAATGTATGACCAATCGTCGTTAGACGCGGCTTGGGATCTTGTAAAAGGATGGGATACAGAAACCCGAGAAGCTTTACGAGTTGCTGCGTCTCAATCTGGGCTGCAGGCTTGTGTTGGCAGCATTAATATGCTCGCCACAGCACGAGAGGTTATAGCAATCTCTGAGGCAGGGTTGAAGGCTCGTGCCCGACCCGGTGCTGGCGGATTGATTGCAGACGAAACTCACTTTTTAAATGCGCTTGTGGAAAGTCTCGAATCTGGGAAGGTTCCCGCTGACGAGCTCTTGGATCAGTATCATGGTGAATGGCAAGGGGATGTAAACCGAATTTACGGCGAATTTAGTTACTAGGCCATACTCTGGCCAATCTTGCTTACTCAATTCATCGACACTTAATCCGATCCATTCTCATGATTATAGCGCGGCACTGCTTATATTTCACCAATTTTTGGTTCTGTTCCGTTGCGCAGGCGACGTATATTTTCGCGGTGACGCCAAAACAGTAAAAGTGAAAGAATTATGCCAAGAAAGAATGTGTTTCCGTGATCTAATATAACTAGCCAAAATGTGCTGGTCGCAGCAGCGATAAGTGAAGACATTGACGAAACACGCGATACCGCTGCGGTGATCACCCAGGTCATGCAACAGGCGATTCCAGCGGGCCATGCCAGCGCCAGCATAAGGCCAAGGAAGGTCGCAACTCCCTTGCCTCCCTTAAATCCTAACCAAACTGGATAACAATGACCAAGAAACGCGAGCAAACCAGAGATTTGGGCAGCATCTTCGCCGGCGAGCACACGTGTTAGAACCACAGCGACAACGCCTTTTCCACCATCCAGTAGTAGCGTTACGGCAGCCGCAGATTTTGAACCGGTGCGAAGCACGTTTGTCGCGCCGATGTTGCCTGATCCAATGTCACGAAGGTTTCCCAGACCCATCGCACGGCTGATGATCATGCCAAATGGAATAGATCCCATGAAATAGCCGATCATTGCTGAGAGAAGTAGGACTGTAGGGGTGTTTTCAATTATCGGCATCAGCTTCTCCGGTAGACGGGTTTCCCGCCGACGTAAGTGGCCAGAACCTGACCTTGCATTCGCTGGCCATCAAATGGCGTATTCTTGGATTTTGATTGAAGTGTAAAACGGTCAAGTACGAACGGAGTATCCGGATCAAAAATTACCAAGTCAGCTGGTGCGCCACTGCTTAGACGACCAGATTTTAACCCAAGACGGTTGGCTGGATTTAGTGCCATGGCTCGCCAGAGCTCGGGAAGCGTCAAATACTCACCATGATACAGGCGCATCGCAGCTGGCAGGAAAGTTTCTAACGCAACCGCGCCCGAGGCAGCCTCCTCGAATGGTAGGCGTTTAGACTCTTCGTCCTGTGGCGTATGCATTGATGAGATTGTATCTATTAGGCCGGTTTTGACAGCTTCAATCACCGCAAGGCGATCTTCCTCAGAGCGCAAGGGGGGTTTGATCTTAAAAAATGTACGATAATCAGCGACATCAAGTTCATTCAGTGTGAGGTGATGGATCGACGTGCCAGCTGTAATGTCGAAACCATTTAGCTTTGCGCGTTCTAGCGCAGGCAGAGCGCGTGCGGTCGTGATCTGATCGGCATGGTATTTGGCGCTGGTTAACTCAAGAAGCGCAATGTCGCGGTCGAGGCCCATCCGTTCGGCTAGCGGAGTAACATTAGGTATTCCGCGCAGAGCGGCAAATTTGCCGGATGTGGCGGCCGCACCAGCCGATAACCCTGGATCTTGAGGGTGAGCAATAACAAGCGCCCCAACCGAGCGCGCATAAGTCAATGCTCTCGAAAACACCTTGGTATTAGTGACAACATGGTCGCAGTCAGTAAAAGCAATCGCCCCGGCGTCCATGAGAAAACCAATTTCGGTCATTTCTTGGCCCTCACGTCCTTTGGTAAGCGCAGCCATTGGCAAAACATTGACTGGAGCGGCGAGGTTGGCGCGCCGAGCTACGAATTCGAGTGCTTCTGGCGTATCAAGGGCGGGTAGAGTATCAGGACGTGTGATTATAGTTGTAACGCCCCCAGCGGCGGCAGATTGTCCGGCGGTTTTGTAGCTTTCTTTGTGACGCTCGCCCGGTTCGCAGACTTTAACACCAATATCTACAATTCCAGGGGCAAGGCATTTGCCTTTACAATCAATGATAACCGCTTCTTCCCGTGAACCTTTCGTACGGCTCGTGCCTTTGCCATCTATCCGGCCATTGTCAATCCGCAGCCACCCGAGTTCGTCTCTATAAGTCTCGGGGTCAATTAGTCGAGCATTGGTGAATAGTGTCGTCATCAGCAGCCCCATTTCCTATCAGTGTTCTTTTGCCGATCTTTCGACTGAATGTCACGCATCATCCAATACTAGTGAGGTCCTTGGATACTGAGATCAAAAGTAATTCTTTAAGTTTGCCTGTTTTTCTGCGTTCGACTTGTCGGTTGCAATACACCGTGGCGGGATCTCAGTTGGTGACTAGGAACACTGCCTTCGCACGCATGGAGCCGCAGCTTAACGACCTCGCTATGGCCAGTAGGTTGGCGGTATCGAACGAATGCAAGTAGAGTTGTTAGGGTAGACTAAACTCGACGCCGACAACACGGAGCCAATTAAATATTCTTAACACTGATGCAGAGAGCAATTATACATGCAATATTCATAAAAAGCAGAATACAAATAAGGCTTATGACACCAAACTTAACGCGAAAACGCGATTTTGGCCGATAGACATTCCCAACACAAAAGGCAAGCCTCGACCCCACGAAAAGGTGGTGGCAGCGTCATTTTACCCGTACTGAATTTTTTACTGATATTAATTAAGTGTGTCGCCTGAGCCATTTCTAACGGCTTGTCTGGCGCGGGCGCGGCGTAAATCGACGATAGTAGCTTGCGTGTCGGCTTGATATTTAATGAGATGCTTTTCGCCGTTGGAGGTAACTATTTGCACTGTAGATCCCAGTGTGTTCACTACCTTGATTTCAGCAAGTTTGATCTTGCGGTCCATCGGGCCAAGCAAGTGCAGCGTCGTCAAATCCCAGCGCACTGAGAGAGCTTCGGACATCAGGTAGGAGGCTCGTACAGTCACCGCGGCGAGGCCGCCAACTGCGCCTGTCCAAATATGAGGGTTGCCCAGAAACCAGAGAATAAGCATACCTGCTATCATCGCCGTGGCAGCTAGCCAGGCATTCCCGCGAACATAAGCCGCCCGGTCGGCGCAAAAACTTTGTAAGAAGTCCTCGCTTTCTTTGAGTGGAGCCGCAGGAGCCATAGATTTAGCCATAATCGTTTGTAAGCCGTCGTCGATTTGAACGCTCCAGTTGGAAAAATGTCAAATGCAAAGGCAAATAAACAAGCAGAGATGGGCACATCTGCATTCCCAAAAAGCTTTTTCCCTTAAAAAAAAAAATTTTTCCCGCCAAATTTAAATAATGCCATCAATTCGAACAATGTATGTATTTTACGCGGAAATTTCGAAATTAAAATCGCCTAATCTTTGATTGACCCCTCTCAAGAAAAATTAACGTCGCGTGCGTAAGCAATCCCACTTTGGATCATAAAGAGATTGTCCTTTAGAAGCGTAAAAGTGGCGTGGTTAAAGTAGCATTAGTGATGTTGGACTTTGGTTGCACATCGTGCGGAGGCTAAGCGGCTGTTCCAGCAGGGTGGGGCAAAAGAATGAAAATAATGCAGTTTACATGTTTACGCAAAGTGCTGGCTAAAGTAACGCCAGTATTGAGCCACGACGGCGAAAGCTCGTTGTGAAGGGTTGGAAATATGCACTTAGTAGTGGAGCGTTGATTGTCTGTGGGTATTCTGTCGCTAGGATCAGCTTATTTATCCCCCTATCCAGATCATCAACCCAACCATCACGAACATTACGATTAGAGCAACCGTGGCGACAATGCCCGATGAGCGTGGATCCTTTGGGTCTTCCATGTTAAGCCTCGACGAATTGTTCCATTGGGGTTTTGCGCAAGTTGCGAGCTAGAAGGTCCATGGCGGCCATGCGAACGGCGACGCCCATTTCAACCTGTTCTTGAATGACTGAGCGATTGATGTCGTCGGCGATTTCGCCATCGATTTCGATACCGCGATTCATTGGGCCAGGATGCATGACGATGGCATCTGATTTTGCAATCGAGAGCTTTTCGGCATCCAGTCCGTACCGGTGATAGTATTCTCGTTCAGAAGGAATGAAGCCACCGTCCATACGCTCTTTCTGTAGTCGCAACATCATTACTACATCAACGTCGCGCAATCCTTCCTTCATATCCTCATAGATCTCTGCACCAAATTCTGCAAAGTTGGAGGGGACAAGGGTGGGCGGACCAACAAGTCGAATCCGGTTCTCCATTTTGCCAAGCAGTATCAAATTAGAGCGTGCCACACGAGAATGCGAAACATCGCCACAAATGGCGATGTTAAGACGATGCAGGCGCCCTTTAGAGCGGCGGATTGTCAACGCATCTAACAAAGCTTGAGTTGGATGTTCGTGCCGCCCGTCGCCGGCATTCAAGACAGCGCAGTTCACTTTTTGAGACAACAGGTCAACTGCTCCTGAATGTGGGTGCCGCACCACGAGCAAATCTGGGTGCATGGCATTCAGTGTCATTGCGGTGTCAATCAGTGTTTCGCCCTTATTGATTGAACTGGCTTGCATCGTCATGTTCATTACGTCGGCGCCTAGTCGCTTTCCTGCCAATTCAAAACTGGCTTGCGTCCGGGTCGAATTTTCGAAGAACATGTTTATTTGGGTGAGCCCATTAAGTGCATCTGCGTGCTTTACCTTGCGGCGATTTAGATCAACATACTGCTCTGCTAAGTCCAAAAGGGAGGTGATTTCAGTGGGAAGTAGATGTTCAATCCCGAGAAGATGCTTGTGGCGGAAAGTCATAGCTCGCTCCACTGAATGTGACATAGTCACTTATAGGTAGCCACCTTCTCGTGAGCAAGACGAAGCGGCCAAATTTTGCCACGCATGATGCTGAAGGTTTGATGAAAAAATTCTATTTTGAAAGATCACCTACGGCTTCGCGCCAGTGGCGACGGCACAGCGAGATGTAGGTATCATTGCCGCCAATTTGGACCTGATCTCCCTCGCGCTGCGCTGTTCCGGCATCATCTTTGCGAACAACCATTGTTGCCTTTTTTCCACAGTGGCAGATGGTGCGTACTTCGCGCATTTCGTCGGCTAGGGCAAGAAGTGCTGCTGAGCCCGGGAAAAGTTTACCTTGAAAATCGACGCGCAAGCCATAGCACATCACTGGTACTTTGAGATCGTCTACCGTCCGGGCAAGTTGCCAGACCTGATCTTCGCTGAGAAACTGCGCTTCATCAATAAATACGCACGCCACTGAACTTTGTGCCAAGCGGATTTCAACTCTTGCAAACAGATCAGTGTCTGTCCCAAACGTATCTGCTGTGGATGAAATACCTATCCGAGATGCGATTTTTCCTGCACCTGCGCGATCATCAAAATTGGCAGTCAGCAGGTAAGTTTGCATGCCGCTTTCGCGGTAATTATGTGACGCTTGTAGGAGAACCGTTGATTTTCCTGCGTTCATAGTTGAGTAGTGAAAATATAGCTTGGCCATGCTCGCGTGATAGGACGGGAGCCGTTGTGCATTCAAGGGGCTAATTTCCTAAAGTGTGAGCCTACTTTGTGCAAATGCCGCGACTGTATTTTATTTTTCGATGAGGTTGCGAAAAAGGTAGGCCGTTCGCAATCTAGCTGTTTTTGAGTTTTGGTGGCTACAGCAGGTTACGCGTGCTGAGGATTGGAACCTGCGTATATTTACCTTTAGCCGCGGCGTATGTTTTAGCCTGTGACTTGATGCTGGCATCTAGTGTCATATCACACTTATGTAAAGTTTCGTAGTCGCGGCACGGACGCAGGAGCGGGTGTATGGCCTCATTATCTTATACTTACTTGATGTTAGTTACTGCCCCGAACTTTGAAAATAGAATGACTATCCGGATGTTTGATAGGTAAAATTTTTTCAGCAAAAATGGCATCAGAATTTCTCATGTTTTAAAAAACGGCGTATGCGTTCAAGTAAGCGACGAGTTTATCATTCGTAACGATTTGCGAAGGCATAAATACGCGAGTGTGAGTTAAAGCTGGCTGAGACAAATAGGAACTCATGAAAATTCTAGTGTCTATGAGCTTAGCATCCAGCTAACTCGCTAAGCCAAGTGTTTCTACGGCGTGCACTTATCGCAATTCGTCGTATGTTTTAACATTAAAAGGGTCCTTCAGGATATGTCACCCCGGCAAGATAAAGCCCTTGTGGTGGGCATACCGGACCACAGGCGTTGCGAGAGCAGGCCTTCAGCGCTTTGGTGACGTCATCGGGTGTCCAGGCTCCCGCACCAACCCGCTCAAGGGTGCCTACAAAACTACGCACTTGATTGTGCAAGAACGACCGTGCTCGCAGATGAAAGTGGGTTTCCGGTCCCCATTGCGTTTGAACGCGCTCAACGCGCAATTCGTCCAAGGTTTTGACGGGACTGGCAGCTTGGCAGATTGAACTTCGAAATGTCGTAAAATCATGATTCCCAATGAGACGATCAGCACCCTTTTGCATGGCGATGGTGTCTAGATCGTGTCCTACCCGCCAGACCAGCCCAGCAAGATGCGTGGCTGGGGCTCGACGCATTAGGATGCGAAAGAGGTAGCGACGCTCCACAGCAGAAAATCTGGCATGCCATCCGTCGCTAACAAGTGCGGCGGCGACAATTGCGATAGGGGCAGGTTTCAGATGAAAATTTAACGCTTCGGACAGACGAAATGGATCCCAGTCTTGGAACAAAGTGCAATGGGCAACTTGTGCCAGAGCGTGCACGCCTGCATCGGTTCGACCAGCAGCAGCAATGGTGTGCGGCCCCGGTTCCAATTTGGCCAAAGCCCCTTCAATTGCTCCTTGCACCGAGGGTTGGTCGGCCTGACGTTGCCAGCCGACAAAAGGCTGTCCGTGGTATTCGATTTTAAGCGCGTATCTGGGCATAAGGGAGCGATAGCTGTTTTCTTAAAAGAATAGAAGTCGCGTTGGGGCACTGGAAATGCAAAGCGTCAAGGCTTAGATTGCCATTGTGTAGTTACAGGGGCCGATATATTGGTCATTTCCTCCATCGCCGAGACAATGACGCGCAGCATCGAGTCGGTTAGTCACTCTATCTCGGAGACACTGTTTGAGCCAGTGATACGGCTTGGCGTCACTGGCTTGGCAAGATCTGGCAAAACGGTGTTCATCACATCATTAGTGGCCAACCTGATGGATAGTGGCCGCATGGGACAATTGCTGGCAGCGTCCGAGGGGCGAATTGAAGCGTCTTTCTTGCAGCCACAACCGGACGTTACAGTCCCGCGCTTTGATTATGAAAGTCATCTGTCTGATCTGACTGGGCCTGATCCCCGATGGCCAGATAGCACCCGATTAATCAGTGAATTACGCCTGTCACTTCGGGTTCGGCCGTCGGGTTTGCTATCAAGCTTGCAGGGGCCACGTACGGTGCACCTGGATATTGTGGATTATCCGGGAGAGTGGCTGCTTGACCTTGCGTTGCTAGAAAAAAGCTTTTCTGAGTGGAGTCGGGAGGTGCTCGCTCGCATTGAACCACGCAAACAAGCTGATGTGTTTCGTGCGCAGTTGGCTGACACAGATACGATGGCTGAATTGAATGAGCCGCGCGCAGGTGCATTAGCAAAGAGTTTCACAACCTATCTTAACATGGCCAGAAAAGCGGGGTTTTACGATTGCACACCGGGGCGTTTCTTGCTGCCCGGCGATCTGAAAGGGTCTCCAGTTCTAACTTTTGCGCCCCTGCCTGACACCGAGAGACCGGGGCGAAAGTCGCTTTGGCGCACTTTTGAGCGACGTTTTGAAGCTTACAAAGCCCAGGTGGTTAAGCCGTTCTTTCGTGATCATTTCAGCCGCATTGATCGACAGGTTGTTCTGGTCGATGCACTGGGAGCCATTCACAGTGGACCGCGTGCAGTTGAGGATATGCGGACTGGGCTGGCCGAGATTTTATCAGCTTTTCGTCCTGGCCGGAATGCATTTCTGACGCGACTTCTTTTGGGCAAGCGGGTAGAGAAAATTTTGTTCGCTGCAACCAAGGCAGACCACATTCATCATGCACAGCATATGAAATTGACTGGAATAATGCAGGCCCTGACCAGGGATGCGGCGAACCGAGCCCAATTTTCGGGGGCGGAAACTGCGGCACTATCGCTCGCATCGATACGTGCCACAGTCGAGGAAACCGTCAATTATCAAGGCGAGGAACTTGACTGTGTTCGTGGCCGACTGGAAGAGACTGGACGGCAAGCTGCATTTTATCCTGGTGCTTTGCCCGAAAACCCAAGCGTGTTGATGGTACCAGCGAGAGATGGCGCGATCCAATGGCTAGGCGAAGACTACAATATGATGAAATTTGCACCGGCACCTTTGAGTTTACGCACTGGCGAGGGGCCTCCTCATATCCGGTTGGACCGTGCGGCTCAGTTTCTGTTTGGCGATCAGTTATGATGATTGGCCACAGATTTTGTCATTGTGCTGGAATTGTGACCTTGGATGAAACAGAAAGTGCGGCAAACGGTGAAATGCGACAAGGTACACGATACATTTGGTTCAGGATTAGGGGGTAAGTATGACCAGAGGTTCAATTCTGATCGATCTGGAAGAACAACCTGCCCTGAATGTGCAAGACGCGGCACCTGTTCCTGATTTTGCATCATCTGTGCCAAAAGGTCAGGCCATGCAGCTAGCCGCACGGATGGGAGCGCGAAAGCCGTCGCGTTTGGCACGTTGGTTCTGGACCCTATTGGTTGGGCTGGTGACAGCTGTGGTGTGGGGTGCTGCGTGGAATTTCGTCGCTGGTTTATTAGCTAGATCTCCTCTGTTGGGGTGGGCTATCGCTGGTCTTGGAACGGCATTTTTGCTCGTCACGCTCGCGATGCTTCTTAGGGAATTGGCGAGGTTTGCCCGATTGCGACGGGTCGATCAGCTGCGTAGCATGGCAGATCTGGCGGTTGCCAACCGGTCATTGCATGCAGCACGAGATGTAGTAGATCGCCTAGATAGGTTTTATAGTGACCGAAGTGAAACTGGTTGGGGTCGTGCACGTCTTAGCGAGCGTCGTGGCGAGGTAATCGACGCGGATGCATTGCTTGAACTAGCCGAGGTGGAAGTACTGGCCCCTCTTGATCAGATGGCTCAACGCGAAGTGGAGGCCGCGGCCCGTCAAGTGGCGGCTGTTACGGCACTGGTGCCACTGGCGATGGCAGATGTGGTGGCAGCCCTAGTCGCGAATATGCGAATGATCCGTCGTGTGGCTGAGATTTACGGAGGTCGTGTTGGTACACTCGGGAATTGGCGTCTGTTTCGAGCGGTGATGACCCATATGGTCACGACGGGTGCCGTAGCGGTGGGCGATGATTTGATCGGAACCCTTGCTGGTGGCGGAGCATTGGCCAAGATTAGTCGTCGCTTTGGCGAGGGTCTGGTCAATGGTGCGCTGACAGCGCGAGTTGGAGTGGCGGCCATGAATGTGTGTCGTCCACTGCCATATAGCAGTGGCCGCGCTCCAAAAGCCTCGGGTCTGGTGAAGCGGGCCCTTATGGGACTGTTTGATGCGTAACCGCCACATTGGACTTGTTACGTGGTTGCACCGCTCGGGGGGGGCTCAAAGCTATGGCAGCTTTTGGCTACTTCTCGGCTGAAGTCAAAAAGTGAAACGAGGTAACTCAGGGTGTGGTTATCTTAGTGAACTTTCGAATGTGAGCCGACGACTTTTTACCGCCGTTTGAAATTGCCAATATTTTGACAGGTGCGCTCAAAGAAGATGGAAATTATTCGGGCACTAAGGTTAGGTTCGATCAAACATTTCAGCTGTGTAGTGTAGATCGCGCTAACCTCAAAACACAGAAGTTGAGCGGCTGGAACGCTGTAATTTTCCATACAGCCAATCTGCTGATAGCCCTCTGGACCCCACTAGCGCACCAGCCTATAAGGTCGCTATGAAAAAATTCCTTGCGATCAATATTCGAATTATGTGCCCGGCGCTCTGATCGAAGGAGCCGCCGGGCACAGGTGTATGACCGATCGCGCCGCCCCTGAACATTCCTAAACATTTCGACAGATTAAGGACGCTGCAGATGTGTGCCGACACCCCCGAATATAAACAGACGCTGAACCTGCCCAAAACTGAGTTCCCGATGCGAGCGGGTCTTCCAAAGCGTGAACCAAGCTGGCTGAAACGGTGGGAGCAGATTGGAATCTATGACAAACTTCGTGAAAAGGATGGACGAGAGCCATTCACGCTTCACGATGGCCCGCCTTATGCCAACGGCCATTTGCATATTGGCCATGCGTTGAACAAAACGATCAAAGATATGATTGTGCGTTCTCACCAGATGATGGGTTTTGACAGCCACTATGTCCCTGGCTGGGATTGTCATGGACTTCCGATTGAATGGAAGATCGAAGAGCAATATCGCGCGAAAGGTAAAGACAAGGATGCGGTTGACGTGGTTGAATTTCGCCATGAATGCCGTGCCTTTGCCGAAAAATGGGTGGATATTCAGCGTGAAGAATTTAAACGTCTTGGGATTACTGGAAGCTGGGACGACCCCTACCTGACCATGGCCCATCACGCCGAGGCGGTAATCGCGGACGAATTCATGAAGTTTCTGATGAATGGAACTTTGTATCAGGGTTCAAAACCGGTGATGTGGTCACCAGTTGAGAAAACTGCTCTGGCAGAAGCCGAGATCGAGTATCATGATCACAAAAGCCACACAATTTGGGTGAAATTTCCAATTGTCCGGGCGGTTGAAATCACAGGCTCCCGTTCATCACTCTTGGGTGTGAATGTTGTTATATGGACTACAACCCCTTGGACTATTCCGTCCAACAGGGCTATCGCGTTCAATCCGACTCTTTCCTACGGGCTTTACAAGGTCACGGCGGCGCCTGATGGAAATTGGGCAAAGACAGGCGATCACTATTTGTTGGCAGATAACCTTGCCGAGGATGTGTTGAGGGCGGCGAAAGTCGAAGAATTTGTTCGTAAGCGAAGCGTGACGGCAGAGCAGCTTGATCTTCTGATCTGCAGCCACCCGTTGCGGGGTGTAGATGGCGGTCAGGGCGAGTGGGACTATGACGTTCCTATGTTGCCGGGGGATCATGTTACGGATGAGGCGGGAACTGGTTTTGTACACACAGCACCTAGCCATGGGGCCGATGACTTCATTCTTGGGGTCAAGCATGGATTAAAAATGACACACAACGTAATTGCGGATGGCTCATTCCGCGCCAATCTTCCACTATTTGGTGGAGATGTGATCATCACCTCTAAAGGAAAAGAAGGAGGGGCCAACGCGGCAGTTATAAACCGACTGGTCGAGGCAGGGGCGCTGATAGCGCGTGGACGCATAACACACAGTTACCCTCATTCCTGGCGATCCAAGGCGCCTGTAATCTTTCGTAACACGCCACAATGGTTTGCAGCCGTAGATCGCGAAATTGAAGATGGGCAAGACGAAATGGGTGTTACGATACGGGAGCGCGCCCTGACGTCGATCGACAAGTTGGTTAAATGGACACCACCCACAGGCCGTAACAGGTTGCATTCAATGATCGAAACGCGCCCTGACTGGGTGCTCAGCCGTCAGCGAGCTTGGGGCGTGCCGTTGACTTGCTTTGTTAAAAAAGATGTGTTGCCAACCGCTGAAGATTTTTTACTACGTGATCCGGTTGTGAATGCCCGGATAGTTGAGGCCTTTGAGGTTGAAGGCGCGGATTGTTGGTATGCAGAGGACGCGAAGGAGCGTTTTCTTGGCAGTGATTATGACCCTAGTGAGTGGGAACAAATCTTTGATGTGCTCGACGTTTGGTTTGACTCTGGCTCTACCCACGCGTTTGTACTCAGGGACCGCGCTGATGGGACCAAAGATGGAATTGCCGACGTCTACATGGAAGGTACTGACCAACACCGTGGATGGTTTCATTCATCGTTATTGCAGGCCTGCGGTACAACGGGGCGTGCGCCCTATCGTAATGTTGTAACGCATGGGTTTACGCTAGACGAAAAGGGCAACAAGATGTCCAAGTCGCTTGGTAACACCATTCTGCCAGAGAAAGTTATTCAGCAGTACGGTGCAGACATTTTGAGACTTTGGGTTGCACAGTCGGATTACACCGCAGATCAGAGGATCGGACCGGAAATACTGAAGGGTGTCTCGGACAGTTATCGGCGTTTGCGCAACACATTACGCTTTTTGCTTGGATCTCTGAATGGGTTTTCGGAGGAAGACAGAGTTGGAATTGAAGACATGCCTGAGCTGGAGCGCTGGGTGCTACACCGTTTAGCTGAGTTAGACCAAAAAGTGCGAGTTGGCTACGCCGCCTTTGATTTTCAAGGCGTTTTTTCAACTGTGTTTAATTTTGCAACTGTAGATTTGTCATCATTCTACTTCGATATTAGAAAGGACGTCTTGTACTGTGATGGCGACACAGTTCGGCGCAGGGCCACTCGAACCGTTTTGGATATCTTGTACCATCGCCTCACTACTTGGCTTGCCCCGATCCTGGTGTTCACCATGGAGGAAGTCTGGTTGGAGCGTTTTAACGATGCAGGTGAATCGGTGCACTTGCAAGATTTCCCACAGACGCCCGCAGACTGGCTGAACGAACCTCTTGCGGCGAAATGGGCACAGGTACGCGGGGTGCGACGTGTGGTAACGGCAGCGCTGGAAGTCCAGCGGACCGGCAAGGTGATTGGAGCATCACTGGAGGCCGCGCCGGTGGTTCATGTGCGCGATAAGGAAGTTTTGAATGCGTTGAAAAATGTTTCCTTTGAGGATGTTTGTATCACTTCTGATGTTGTTCTGACTGACGACCCTCTTCCGGTTGAGGCATTCCGGATGCCAGAGGTGGAGGGCGTTGGTGTGGTATTTGAGAAAGCGGAAGGTGTTAAGTGCGAGCGTTGCTGGAAAATCCTATCGGATGTGGGCAGTCACAGCCATGTGGCAGTATGCGGCCGATGCGATGAGGCGCTGAGTTCATCAGCAGGATGAATTCTGTTCGACTTTAGCAGTGTTTGGTACTTGCCGAGAGCTTCCAAATGGAGGGAATGGCGTTCTATTTGTGAATGACAATCCCTTCGGTATCGTGGTGTGAACGGTTAATTATGAGTTTATCGTCTTTTAGATCGATTGAGGGGGTTGCCTAGTTGTATGTTTTCGACTGGGTAAGTTGCTAAACGCGTATGAGGATAACACTCCCTTGTTGCAAGTCAGCTCGAAGTAGACCGTTTACCGGGAAGAATATTACTAAGCGCTTTTTGCGTATGCGAATGGATAACAATGCAGTCCAACGATTTTTATCTGGAGCGATTTAGTAATTTTATCTGGACGCACCTAGACTGACTAAAATGATATTAAAAAGCTGGTTGTGGCGAGGCTTTGGGTATTGGCTCAAGTTTATACGTAAATCTGATCGTGATCACCAGCTTTTGACATTTTATTATGGCTGCGAATGGCTTGGCTAGCTTCACTGAGACGGCAAACAGCCAAGTTTTCGCTAAAGTATTTCGGATGAGACTTTGGGTTTGTGGACTAGAGGCGCTCTCGGTAAACTAGCTGTTGAAGGCAACCTGCCGAAACAAGGTAAAGCGATGTTGCGACCAGTCCCCAATGAGCCCAACTTTCGGGGTGAAAATTGACTGAGGCGGCCCACACTGCAAAGAAAGTCCACCCAATGGCCGTGGGCAGTGTCACGAAGCGCCAGCGTTCGGTGCGTACAGGATGCACAAACTTGATCGGTAAAAACATGGCAAACGCGAGCATCGTAACCACGGAGAGGCTGACCCAAAAGTTGGGCTCCACTGCGAAGATCACGATAACCACCATATTCCAGCACCCAGGAAATCCAGAAAATGAATTATCCTTAGTTTTCATCCGAGTGTCAGAAAAATACAGTGCAGATGCGAAGGTGATCAAAATTATAGCGAACCAGCCAGTCCAACCCGCCATCAGCCCCGATTTGAACAAGGCAAAAGCAGGAATGAATACATAGGTCAGATAATCAATGATTAGGTCGAGCAGGACCCCATCGAACTCCGCAGCGTTTTCTTTTACTCGGTACCGACGTGCAAGTGGGCCGTCAAAACCATCGACGGTGAAAGCCACCACGAGCCAAAGAAACATTAGACTCCATTTTTCGTCTACAGCAGCCAACATGGCTAACATGGCAAAGACAGCACCGGTGGCTGTGAATAAGTGAACTGCAAGAGCGCGCGCGTGAGAGGTCATTACTCTGTCATGCCGTAAAAAACCGCACGGTGCAACGGCTGTAGTGTTTCCACTTACCACGCAATTTGGGCTGTGATGGTATTTGGGGATTTTGATAAATCAGATTCTCTTTCGCGCAGTTAACGATCTAATTGATGCCTCTACGGTTTTTGGTAATGACAAATCCATTCCCTCCGGTGCGGCATCCAACGCACAAGCGACGTCTTTTGCTAAAATTCCAATGGTGTTGTCTAGTGAAAATCCATCGCTTGCGAATTCAATCTCAGAGAAGCCAGTTGCAAACCAGTTCTGGCCTGATGACGTATTTATAAGGGTGAGAAGACGTTGTTCGCAAATTCCAACGGTCTCGGCCCAGTCAAGAACGAGGCGAGTCATTGCTGTGTTAGATGCGGCTAGAAGGTTGTTTAGAACCTTGGCTTGCATGCCTGCACCAAAGCCTCCCATACGATGGAAATGCGCGCCCATAGCATCAAAGAGTGGCTGATATCGATCAAGATCGAGGGTGTTTCCACCCAACATAAAGGAGAGGCGTGCTTCTTGAGCGGCGATGGCTGCGCCAGACATTGGTGCATCTATCAACGAAATATGATCAGGTAGTCTGCTGCGTAAATTTTTTGTGTAGCATGGACTGAGTGTCGAGGTGATGATGACAGCTTGAAGGCTAGGTGCAGCCGCAAAGTTTTGGTCACCAAACAGTACGTCTTCAGTTTGGTCTGCATCACGTACTACCGTGATTAAAATTTTAAGATGATCTCGGAACGTTGATAATGAGAGCATAGCGTGGGTGTAAGCGCCAAAATCCCCTGATGGACGAACGTCAAAACCGCATGCGTCAAACCCAGCTTTGCGTAAAGCGGCCAACATCGGCTCCCCCATGCGGCCACACCCTGCAATACCAATGCCTGAAAGTGACATACCATGTTTCTCGTATGAGCGACCGGTGTGGTCAGCAGTGACGCTAGTCAAGACCGGCGATAACAGCGCGAAGGGTGGGAATGCCGTTTCCTTTTTCTGAGCTGGTAAGAACGATTTCTGGAAAGGCTGCTGGGTGCTTTGATAGTTTGCTGCGTACCTGATCAAGTACTTTTTCACGCTCTTTGAGTTTAATCTTGTCAGCCTTGGTAAGAATGGCCTGAAAGGTGACGGCCGAACTGTCGAGTAGGCTCATGATTTCCTCGTCAACGTCTTTGATTCCGTGTCGGGCATCCACTAGTACAAAAGCACGGCGCAGGTTGGCGCGACCTGAAAGGTAATGTTTCAACAGCAGCTGCCATTTCTCAACAACCGTTTTTGGCGCATTTGCATAACCATAACCAGGCAAGTCTACTAGATAGTGACTTTGCGCTAGCGTAAAAAAATTAATTTCTTGTGTCCGTCCTGGCGTATTTGAGGCCCGCGCGAGGCGGGTCCGGCCCGTTATCGCATTAATCAGGCTGGACTTACCTACATTGGAGCGGCCAGCAAAGCAGACCTCCACACGATCGGACGGTGGCAGACCCGCCATTGCGACGACACCTTTAAGGAAATCTGAATTGTTACCCGCAAAAAGTTTACGCCCTTTTTCCAGTGCTTCCGCATCAAGGTCTTCGACGAGAGGAAAAGGTAATCGCATCACAGAACCTCAGCACTGTCGTTAAGGGCAATATCGCCCGATTTTGTAACTACAGCATAAACCCCGAAATCTTGGTGGCTGTACGTTTTATTTAAGATGCTCAGGACATCAGCATCACGGTGCCCAGTGTCTGGGTTGGCGGCAGTGGCAAGGCAACGCGTTATGCGCTCTTTGACGGTGAGCTCGGCACATCCAATTCGAAGCGTTTTGCCAATCCAGTCAAATTCCTCAAAAGGGGAGAATCCGTCCATCCAGATGTTGCCACGCCAACGTTCGGTTGAGAGTTTACGCTCAAGGCTGTCTTCGATGGCACTGTGCGAAGCGACTGTGTGAAGAGAAACCGAAGGAAAGGCGCTGTCCGTCATGCCGTGCGTGCCCGCGGCAACTAATCGTGTCGAGATAGCGCGATTTTTCGGCATCAAAGGGCGCACCCACTTGATTAGTGAGGCACCTTGCGAGGCCGGATCTAGAGTTAGATCGCAGAGATCTGGGTGGCGTAAGGTGATCGTGCCAGTAGACTGGTTAACTTGAGCCGTGATTGCCATAAGCGCGGGGGCCTTGGCTGCGCGAGAAAAGTTAGTGCAGGGCGCCCACACACCGTCGGATGTCTCAGAAGCCTCATGGGCTACTGCCCAGCGCCTGTCCCAAGGGAATGTTCGTCCCTTCAATAGATCGACTCTACTCACAGATTCGCGGCCATGTGCCTTGATTGGATGCCGCCAGAGAGCTGTGACTGTTCCCACTTAATTACCGTCTGAGCCAGATTTTCGTTTGAAGCTAGAGGTGATGTTACCGAATACGTCCGGTTTATAGCCATGGCTCCGCATGATCAGATATTGCTGCGTAAACGTGATAACATTGTTAGTGATCCAGTACAGCACAAGACCTGAAGCAAAACTCCCCAACATAAACATGAAGACCCAAGGCATCCACGCGAAAATCATAGCTTGTGTCGCATCCGTGGGAGCTGGGTTCAGTTTTTGCTGTACCCACATAGAGATGCCCAGAAGTATGGGCAGAATGCCAAGGCTGACAATGAAAAGTAGCGAATCCGGGCTTGGCGTTGCAAATGGAAAAAGGCCAAACAAGTTCAGGATGGATGATGGGTCTGGTGCCGAGAGATCGCGAATCCAGCCCAACCATGGCGCATGTCGCAGTTCCAGCGTAACAAATATTACCTTGTAAAGTGAAAAGAAAATTGGAATCTGAATTAGGATGGGAAGGCAGCCTGACGCTGGGTTAACTTTTTCTTTTTTGTATAGCTCCATCATTGATTGCTGCATCTTTTGGCGATCGTCGCTGGCAGCTTCTTTTAGTTTTTCCATCTGCGGTTGGAGTTCTTTCATCTTGGCCATTGAGGCATAAGACTTGTAAGCAAGTGGGAAAACTATAATTTTGATTGCAATCGTAAGAGCAATGATGGACCAGCCCATGTTGCCAATGATGCTGTTGAGATAGTGAAGCAGTGCGAACATTGGCTTAGTCAGAAAAAAGAACCAACCCCAATCAATCGAGTCTAAAAACCCCACAACATCACCGGAATTCTGATACTCGCGGATCGTGGCCCACTCTTTAGCACCAGCGAAGAGTTGCGACGCGGTAGCAACGCTCTGGCCTGAAGCCACCGTTTGCGTTTGCATAACTGCTTCGGTTTGATAAATGTCGCGCCGTTCGTCATATTTAGCGACTGATTTGAAACTAGTGCCGGGGGCAGGAACAAGGGTGGCCATCCAGTAATGGTCGGTAAACCCAATCCAGCCTTCTTGCTCAACTTGCGTGACTTCGGCACGGGCGCCCTCGCGCGGAATGAACGCAAAATCGGATATGTCTCCGTAATCGGCTTCGGTCAGTTCGCCATCGGCCATTGCCACTAGGCCTTCATGCAGTATGAAGAAGTTTTTTAGGTCTTGCGGTTCGCCATGCCGGGCGAGGATACCGTACGGCGCAAGCGAGACTGTACCAGCGCCAACATTTTCAACCGATTGCTCAATCGAAAACATGAAGTTGTCATCGAGCGAAATCGAGCGCCGAAATATCAGACCAGCACCGTTGTCCCATGCTAGCATAATTGGAGCATCCTGCGAGAGTATGGCACCCTGCTCTAGTGTCCACTCTGTATTAGCACCCGGAACTTGATCTTGAGTGAGCCCCGCACCTGGGGCCCAACCATAGAGTGCATAGTAAGCGTTTGGCTGTCCAGAAGGCGAAAGAAGCGAGACTATTGGTGAGTTTTTCTCTAGAGTTTCACGGTAATCGTTAAGTTTAAGGTCATCAATCCGTCCGCCGATAAGCGATATTGATCCACTCAGTCGTGTTGTGGCTATTTCAATGCGTGGGGCAGATGAAGTGTCTTGAGAGGCCTCTGTGGTTGCCCCATTCGCGGGTGATGCGACAGGTTGCGTAGAAGTGTCCATCGGAACCGCCGTAGGCGTTGTACCATCACCAACCAACTCTGGTAGGCTTGGGTCTATCGGAGCCGGTTCCGGGGGTGGAAACATGACAAACCAAACCAGTATCACTACGAAGCTGAGGGCCGTCGCGAGGATGAGGTTCTTGTTCTGATCGTCCATTGCCGATAACTACCTGTCTTTGAAACGTTGGGCTGGTTCAACAGAGGTGTGCCGCAAAGGTCAAGGGGATTGTGCTCATATACTGGAATTCCAGCTCAAGGATTGGCAAGATCATTCCGACTTTTTCCCTTTTTTCGGAGATGGGTAGAGTTTTTTGACACTTTTGTCTAAAAATCGGCAGAGTTGGTCTAACAGTCGTATCAGCAAGTTAATGTCTATTATTTGGATTCGTAAAAATTCGGTTGAGTAGAATTGCCTGCTCTCGCTAGCTTTTGACATTTGGCTGCGTTTCAACCTAAATCTTTTTTGAAACCTGTACTATTTTTGTGACTGCAAGCCACTTTGCCTGTCATACATCCAGTCAATGCATTGCCGCGAGCTTGGGGGTCGACAGCAGGGAAAACTTTAAGACCGCTATACTGCAATATCACTGGGCCCATACGTGACTGGGTCCTGTAGCCATCTCGTAGGTGGTTCGCATGCAAAAGGTTTGGTGGAACTTTGGCGCAAAACGGCGGGTTAATGTGGAGCTTTCGTAGTGTGGATATCCTTGTATCTTCTCCAGTCTACATCTAAATCCTGAGAGAGCAAAAAGAACGCGCAAATTGGCTACTTAAAAACATAGTTCGCCGGCGCCGAAGATGGCCTAGCAGTAGCGCAGCTAGTGGTTAGGCAAAACCTCAAGCATCATTGTACAATCCTGCTCTGATTGGTGGCTTTTGCAGACATCGGGATTTTCGTTCATCCGCTTTCCAAGCGACGCCATTACACTAATGTTAAGATCAACGTAGCTTCGGTGTTTGCGTTTCAGTCTGTTCAAAGTCATTTAATCCCGTCATCAAACCGGTGAAGTCAAACAGTTTAGAGTCCATCATGTGAGAAGGGCGTATATTTGTAAGAGCACGAAACATTACATTTCTGCGGCCAGGGCTATTTTTTTCCCATTGGTTGAGGATCTGTTTAATCTGCTGGCGTTGTAATCCGTCCTGAGAACCGCAAAGGTCACATGGGATAATTGGATACTTCATGTCGTAGGCGAATTTTGCGCAGTCAGCTTCGGCTACATGCGCGAGTGGGCGATAGACAAAAAGATCACCCTCTTCGTTTACCAGTTTCGGGGGCATCGTTGCCAAACGCCCTCCATGAAACAGGTTCATGAAGAATGTCTCTAAGATGTCGTCACGGTGGTGCCCTAGCACGACCGCAGAACAACCTTCTTCTCTAGCGATGCGGTAGAGGTTTCCTCGACGGAGCCTGGAACACAGTGCACAATAGGTGCGTCCCTCTGGTGTTTTGCCTTTAACCACTGAATACGTGTCTTCAAATTCGATGCGATGCGGGACTTGCATTTTTTCAAGAAATTTGGGCAGGGTTGTGGACGGAAAGCCAGGTTGTCCCTGATCTAGGTTGCATGCGAGTAATTCTACGGGAAGCAAACCGCGCCATTTTAGTTCGTAAAGGATGGCTAAAAGAGTATAACTGTCTTTTCCCCCAGATAAGCAAACCAGCCAGCGACTGCCTCTATTGATCATTCCGTACTGCTCAATCGCTTCACGCGTTTGGCGCACTATTCTTTTGCGTAGCTTCTTGAAGTTAGCGGAAGAGGGAGCGCCGTTGAAAAGTGGGTGAATGTCATCCAGATCATCAAACATTAGATGCCAATAGGCGAAACGGCGTCTGCGGGCAAGAGGTCAGCCTATATTGTCATCCGATCGGAGAAAGCTAGCGTAAATATTTGTAAAAGGAGGCAATAGTGAGACCAATATTTGCGTTTGTAGGTTTAATTGCGTTGTTAGCATGCGGCACGCCAGATCTGGATGACCCCAAGCTCAGTGACGAAAAATTAAACCTTGAGGAATTCTTTGACGGTCGGAGTGTTGCATATGGACAATTCCAGGACGTGCTTGGCCGAGTACAACGACGGTTCAAAGTGAACATTGAAGGCGACTGGAATGGCGAAACTTTAGTTCTTGACGAACGCTTTTCATATTCTGATGGATCCACCGAGCGCCGCGTATGGACGCTGACAAAAACTGGTGCGGATAGCTGGAGTGGGACTGCCCCCGGCGTGCAAGGAAAAGCTGTCGGCCTTGAGAGCGGTGATACTTTCAATTGGAAATATACGATCGACCTTCCTAAGGCCAGCGGGTCGGGGACACTGCGTGTGAGCTTCGATGACTGGATGTGGCTGCTTGAAGACGGACGGCTTCTCAATCGTGCTTTCATGCGACAGTCCGGTATCAAGGTTGGCGAGGCAACAATCTTTTTCGAGAAGAAGTAAAGGTATTAGGCTGGGGCGTAACTCCCAGCCTACTCCCCACTTTCTATTATCTCTCAGCCATGCATTTTCGACCCAATTTAATGGCGTTGAAACTACCTGTGAGATCTACAACGACGGAATAGCCGGTCTCTGGAAAGATGGTCATTGTTTGCGCTTTGGCAATGGCGTCGAAAATTTCTGGATCGTCCGTTTTGACGTAGCCGCCAGAGTAACCTTTGGTGATGTTACCGCGCATGCCAGTGGCTTGACCGACATAGACGTCGTCCCCAATCAAAAGAGCGATGTCCTGTTTTTGATCCTTTCGGATATCGGTCTTATTATTCGTGAAAATACCAATATATGCGATCCCAGGCTGGTCGGTAACGCCCATTTGGACGACATTGCCAAAATCATCTTTTACTTCAACCATGCAGGTGTTTTTTTCGGTGTCGACATAAACATTCCATCCGTCGATGGAGCCGTATCCAGTAAACTTCTCGGCCAATACTGCTGTGGCGCAGAAGGTAGCAGTGACGGTAATAACGATTTTAATAAAATAACGCATTGATGCTCCTGTTCTCTAAATGCTCCATCAGCAGGTTAGAAACCGACTGATGCGTTGTCCAGCTTTTGCGCCAGTTGCCTTCTTGTTTGAAGTTCAAAGAATTTGCAGAAAGTTAGTTTTGGAAAGCAATTCTTGCACAGTTTGATAGGCCCATAGTGCCTTCTCCAGCGTGAAAATTTATTAGGTTTGATGTTATACGATGGTCTGTCTGCTATTGCTCTGTTGTCAATGATTGGTTGGATCATTCTTTTTGGGCGGTACCGGATCGTAACCACTACTACCGAGAGGATGGCAGCGGCTTATGCGCCGGAACGTGAGCCAACTACCTTTTACGGCGCCAAATTTTTCTAAGGCCTCAAGCGCATAAGCGGAACATGTGGGCTGATAACGACAGTTAAAACCAACCCAGGGGCTGAATAAGAGACGATATGCTCGCACAGGTAGTGCGATAATATGAGCGACAGGTGACATGACGTGTGTTTAAAACAGAATGGTCGTTGGGAAAAGGGGATGCGGATAGCGCAGCGTGAACATTAGGCTTTTAGGGCGTTCCAATTAAAAAATACGAAAGCAGGATGTTGGCTGAAAAGAAGACTTTAAGACGATGTCACTCTTTCGTGAGGCATGACGCCACCTTTATCCGTGTCGTGATCCTTAACAAACATGTTAGCCCAAGCACGATCAATCAGGCCTGGCGTCATCTGCAAAGCGATACCTTCAAACTCACAGATTGAGATTATCTGATCGACAAGAAAAATTGGTTGATAGTTGGCATAAACATTTCCGATTTTTGGATACTTGTTATTCAGCAAATGCAACAACGTTTTCTCGTCAAGTGGCAAGTCTTTTTGCTTTGCAAAGCGAACGAAAACCTCAAGGAAGTCATTTTGGCTTGGGCTCTCGATCTCGATCTTGAAGAAGATACGACGCAAGGCGGCTTGATCCAGTATTTTATTGGGGTGAAAGTTGGTTGAGAATATCACCAACGTATCAAAGGGTACCTCTAATTTTTCGCCCGTTGGCAGAGTCAGAACGTCCCTGTTTTCCTCAAGTGGCAAGATCCAGCGGTTGATTAGGGATTGTGGGGTTTCAACCTGACGGCCGAGGTCGTCGATAATGAAGATACCGCCAGTGCATTTCAATTGGAGTGGGGCTTGATAAGTGCGGGTGGTGGGGTCATAGACGAGGTCAAGCATGTTGAGCGATAACTCACCGCCTGTGATGACCGTTGGGCGTTTGCACTTAACGTACCGCTCGTCGAAACGGTTGACGTGACGCAGTATGCCGTCTCCCCGTTCGTCTTCCTCCCCAGTAGAATGTACGACGGGGTCATACACGGTGATTACCTGACCGGCGTATTCAATTGCACGAGGCACATAGACCATGCCACCAATTGCGTCACGTATACCTCTAGAAATCGATGATTTTCCATTGCCGGCTGGGCCATACATTAGAATTGACCGGCCCGATGCAACGGCAGGGCCGAGCTGATCTAATAGGCTGTCAGGCAGTACCAGATGCTGCATGGCACTAATGAGTTGCTGACGAGTGATCTGGGTGTTGCGGATCGATTGTCGTTTTACCTGTTCGTGATAAATATTGAGTGGTACCGGCATTGCGCCGAAATACTCGGATTGGGTGAGCGCGTCCTGAGCGAACGTCTTGCCAGCGTCAGTAAGTTGATAGCTCATTTCGCTACCGTTGAAAGTGCTGTGGGTACCTGTAGCTTCGCAAAGGCGTTGTTCGCGAGCTATATCGACTAATTCCTGCGTCAAGGCTCTGGGTAGGCATATGGCATTTGAAATATCTGACACCAAGTCAAGATTTTTTCGAAAAATGGTTTTCAGTAGCATGTCGCGCATCATCACGATGGGAAGCTGTAATTCATCCAAACGTTTTGGTGTTGATGGGACCAGCACATTGCCGGATTGTATGTTCATCGAAAAGGTTCCTAAAGCGTGTATCAAATACGCCGCATTTACGACCTTTTTGTGAATGTAAAAAATGGCAATATTCTGGCCGTTTTAAGTCCCATAAATGGCGCCGAGGGCCAGATAAATTATAAGAGTACCGCCCAGCGCCAGCCCCATTGGGAAATCCCAGCCGCGATCCCAACTGTCCCAGTCTGGTACGGCGCGTCGGATGGGCGAGTACTTTGCAATACGATGCGTGACCCAAGCAGAGAGTAACGTTGCAGCAAAGACTGCCATCAATAGGCGCATATCGCCAAAGGCGACAAATGGAGCGGCGGCGGCAGAAAACTTAGCATCGCCCGCACCAACCAAGCCTCCAGCATTGAGCCCCATACCGATGAGTAATACTACAACGATATGGGTGAGGCGCCAGCCGTATTCAGAGGGAGGTAAAATGATCAAACCAACGACCATAAAGACGCCCAGCAACGCGATCACCGCAAGATTGGGAATGCGCATTGTGCGCATGTCTGACCAAGCGACATATAAACACAATGGACACACGAAGGGTAAAAACAACATCGCCGATTGGCTCGTGATTTGCATCAGCGACGCCTAGGTATTTTCGAGAGACCGCAAGGCGCGGACAGCTGCTTCAAAGTGTTGGGGGTGCGTATCAATGGCTTCGCGCAACAGAGTTTTGCCCATGGCAGTATCACCCTGTTTTATTGCCGACAGCGCTAAAGTGTGCAGGAGTTGCGCACGTTCGGTTTGTACCATTGGAATCACAGGCAATGAATATTTGCGCTGTGCGCCACGGGCGAGAACCATGTTGTTCTTGGCGGTAAAAAGAGTATTATCTTGCCGAATTGCTTCACCGAACAGGCGTTCAGCTTCGGAGTAGTCGCCGCGGGTCAATTTGGAATAGCCCCAATTATTCATAACACTTGCCGGGCGTGTCGTGAGTCCGACCGCAATTTCGTAAAAGCTATCTGCGCTGCTCCATTCCTGATTACTGTCTGCGATCATTGCTTCAAGCCTGTAGCGCTTAAAAGTTTCATGGGTTGGAGGAATGGAATCAAGTGTTTTTTCAGCACTTTCCCAATCGCCAGCGCGAATTTGAGAGTCGGCAAGGTCAACGCGGTCGCTACTTGTGCTGGCCTTATCTTTAACGACGGCTTTCCAAGCTGGTATTGCCTCAGTATAGCGCCTCGCCCTTACAAACGAAATTGCTAAACCTCGCTTCAAATCGATCCGATCTGGATTGTCATTAAGTGTGCGTTGGAAATAAGCAACGCCTTCGTTCGGATCGGCGGAAGTCAGCATGATATCTGACAAATTGGTCTCGTCGATAGCATTTACATTTTGAATGGCGCGGTCGACGCTTGCGTCATCACTTTCACCACATGCGGAGAGCGTTACAGCGATGGTAACGCAGAGTATCTGTAACAATGGATGGCGCATTTTTGCGTCCTTTTACTGCTCATGCCTTTTATGGCGTTTCCCGTACGAGATAGTCGCTTCCACCTCGCCGCACCAATTTGTATTCTTGTGTTTTTTTGATAAGATAACTTGGGCTCTCCAATTTTGCGAGTACTAAGCGCAAATTATCGCGGATTGAGTCACTTTCGCCATCATCGAGTGCATAAGCCTTGCGAAAAACTTGCTCCGCTTCAGAAAATTCCCCCTTTTCAAGCAGTATTACGCCAAGATTATTCCAGGTTTCTGGTTGATTAGGGTCAACCTCTAGGCTTTCGCGTAAGATTTTTTCAGCCTGACCAAGACGGCCCAAACCAATATAAGCAGTTCCGACCGAGGCTTTAATTTCAGGGGTGGTTCCATTTTCCGACGCGTATCTGGCAAACGCGTCGAGAGCGAGTTCATATTCGCCCGCTTTCATTAATCGCCAACCTACTAATAGTCCGTCGACGGCCTCTTTCTGAGTGTCTACAGGTGGCGCATAGGGGGTTTCCTTGGGCGTCTTAAGACCTTCGGTAGAACAGGCGGTCAGGACAGAGAAAGCCATGACTTTATTTAATGCTCGAAAAAATCTCATGGGACATGATTTATTAGTTTGCGCCGATGTTGCCAATGCCGATGATTGAGGGTGATACCAGAATGATCAATAGTGGTGGTACGGTCAGCATCATCGTCGCAAGTGATATTTTGGTTGGCAGTTTATTTGCAGCTTCTTCCGCACGCATCACTCTCTTGTCGCGCATCTCGCTAGCATACACGCGCAGCGCGTCGGCAATCGATGTTCCCAAAGTTGATGATTGGAGCAGCACGGTGACAAACGATGACACATCCTGAACGCCGCATCGTTCGCTCATACCAGATAATACCTGGGATTTATCTTTACCGGCCTTCATTTCGTAGGAGACGATTTGAAACTCTTCCGCTAACACAGGGTAGGCTGTCTGTAATTCAATCGCAACGCGGTTAATCGACTGGACTAAAGACTGCCCAGCCTCGACGCAGACCAGCATCATATCAAGCGAGTCGGGAAAACCTGCTGTAATTTCGTCCTTTCTGGCTGCAACGCGGCGCGTTACCCAGTATTTAGGTAACATATAACCGATTAGGGTAGGACCGAGTGTATACATCAGCGTGTCCTGCGTACTGGCCCCCGCCGAACCTTTGACATAAACAAAATATAAAATGCCCGTGATCAGTCCAATGAGCCCAAGTACCAACTGTGAGAGATGATAAGCGCGCACTGCGTCATTTGCCGGGTACCCAGCTTGCATGAGTGTTAGACGCAACGAACTGAGTTCTTCTTCGTTCTTAGGTTCCAGGAATGTCTTGTATTTTTCAAGCCTTGCGTGCACGTGATCACGGCGCAATACTTCTTCTCCACCCAATTTTTTTGATGTTGAAGTTGATTGCAGTCGTTTTAACTTTTCTACGGGATCCTCTCTGCGACCGATTACCATGGTCATGATCAACAAAGCTGCGAAGGCTATCACAATCAGCAGTCCGAACATTGGGCCCTTTGCGCCTAATAGGTCGGTCATCATCAATTTGAGGGCATCAAGTATACTCATGCTAGGATCTCCTCAAACTTTAATGTTTGTCAAAATGCGCATGACAAGCAGGTTGGCGGCCAAAAACAAGCCCACCGCAATGCAGCCGGGTATGAAGTATGGGTGTGGTTTAACTTCGTCGTAGTAGTTCGGATCGAACACATTGATGGCAATCAAAGCGAATACTGGAAACGCAGATAGGAAGTTGCCTGACCACTTCGCTTCAGCAGTGATCGCCTTTACCCTTCGAAATAGACGGAAACGGGCACGGATCACCTTTGACAAACCAGCGAGAATTTCTGCCAGGTTACCGCCCGACTGTTGTTGGATTGTTACGGCCATTGCCAGGAACCGCATGTCCTGCATTTCCAAACGCTGCGCCATGTCCTTCAGTGCTTCGCCCATATCGCGGCCATATGTATTTTCATCAGCGATAACACCGAACTCAGTTGCCAGCGGATCTTCGATTTCCTTCGAAACAATTTGGATTGCTGAAGAAAATGGATGACCAACGCGCAATGATCGTACCATAAGCTCAATTGCGTCGGGTAATTGTTCTTCGATCAGAGCTATGCGCTTTCCCGCCTTGATGCTCACCCAGAGGTAGACACCGCCGATACCAAACAGGATGGACATCACCAATGTAGTGGCCACGTTGCTTTGTGTGCCGATGGATAAACCAATGAAAGAAAATACAGACACGCCAGCCATTATAAATAACAGTTGCTTTGGCGTAAAAGCGATAGCTGCTTTTTGCGCTTTCTCAGCAAGCAGAGAGTAAACTGGGAGCGATTGGGCCTTACTATGCTGTTTCATTTCTTTGCGAAGTTGTTCCAGCACCTGCTCGCGCCCAGTGCCTTTATCTAGCATTTCCAGTCGACGATTGACGCGGTTGTTGAGTTTGATCGATTTACCAAAAACTGTGAGATAGATGCCCTCGACAAGCACAAAGACCCCAACAAAGATTAGACCATATACGATTAGTTCGGGAGAAATTGGCATGTCGATTATCTCGCTGTAGGTTCGTAGATTTCGGCTGGAAGGTTATATCCCCACATTCGGAAACGCTCCGCGTAGTGTGATCGAACGCCGGTAGCTGTATAGTGGCCAAGGATCTTATTGTCTGGTGTTAGTCCAGTGCGCTGAAAGCGAAACACCTCTTGCGTGGAAATGACGTCACCTTCCATACCAGTGACCTCAGTGATTGAGGTCATTCGACGAGAACCGTCCTGTAGGCGGTTGACCTGTACGATCAGATTCACTGCTGCGGAAATCTGTGACCTTAAAGCCTTGATGGGCATTTCTATCCCAGCCATTGCAACCATATTTTCTATCCGGGATACGCCATCACGCGGTGAGTTCGCATGGATCGTGGTCATTGAACCATCGTGGCCAGTATTCATCGCCTGAAGCATGTCAATGACTTCCTCGCCACGTGTCTCACCCACGATTATGCGATCGGGCCGCATCCGCAGGGCATTTTTAAGACAGTCCCGAGGGGAGACTTCGCCTTTTCCTTCAACGTTCGGTGGGCGGCTTTCCATCCGGCCAACATGACTTTGCTGTAACTGTAGTTCTGCCGTATCCTCAATTGTTAGAATACGCTCACTATTGTCGATGAATGAACTGAGTGCGTTTAACGTAGTGGTTTTACCTGAACCTGTACCGCCCGACACTATGACATTTAACCGTGTGGATACCGCAGCTTGAAGGTATGCCGCCATCTGTTCCGAGAAGGCCCCGAAATCGACTAAGTCGCCGATACCGAGTTTGTCATTTCTAAACTTACGTATGGATACAAGAGATCCGTCCACGGCGATTGGTGAAACCATGGCGTTGAAGCGAGACCCGTCTCGCAGGCGGGCGTCCACATATGGATTAGACTCATCAACGCGTCGACCAACAGCCGACACGATTTTGTCGATAATGCGAAGTAAATGACGTTCGTCCTTGAAAGTAACGTCTGTCTTTTCCAATTTCCCATATCGTTCGACAAAAATCTGTTTTGGTCCGTTTACGAGAATATCGTTGACCGAGTCGTCTTGAAGCAACGTTTCAAGGGGCCCGAGTCCTGTAACCTCGTCGAACAACTCCTTGAATAAGATACTGCGCTCTTGCCGATTTAGAACTATGGCCTTTTCTTGCAGTACCTCTGACGTGATGTTCGCGATTTCGGTTCTCAGTTCCGTTTCGGAGGCCTTGTCTAGGGCTCCAAGGTTTAAATTTTCAAGCAATTCGCGGTGCAGTTCCAGTTTGATTTCGCCTAAACGCTCCCTGCGACGACGATCTTTATCGCTATCGACTGAATGGTCCTGAACCGTTGCTGTTTGTTTACGTATCAGCGGTTTTTTTGCAGCGCCCTGGGAGACATGCACCGGAATAGAAACTGCCAATTTTCCATTGAGGGCGGCGGTGTTGGTTACACTTGCTGAGTTTGGTTCAGATCTGCTCATTTTTTTATAGCGCGAGAACATATTTAATTCCTTATTCAGGCAGCTCTTTCGTCCGTCTGATCGAGTTTATGCAAATTAGTGGCGAGTTTGGCTATTTCTCTTCGCAGCGGGTTCTTGGTGGCGCCGCGCGCAAGCGGTTGACCGTGATCGGCGCTTGCACTTATTTGTTTTCCACCATCTGGCAGATACACGTCGATCGAGATACTCAAGCTTTCAGACAGCCTTTTGATCCGGCTTTTGCCACTAAGATCAGTGAACTTTGGTGCTCGATTCATGACGTAGCGAAGCTTTTCGAATGGTAAGTCCTCTGCTTGGAAAGCACGTTTCAACCGCAGTGCATTTTGCGCAGAGCGCATGTCGATTTCCATTGTTGCGAAGTAAACATGAGCGGCGTTGAGAACTAGTTCGGACCATTGGGCTAACGTCGACGGCATGTCGACAATCACGTAATCATGATGGCGCCGTGCTATTCTGAGTAGGCGTTCCACGTCTTCGGATGTAACAAGATCCATTGGAATTATATCTGGTGGGGAAGTAAGCACGTTTAACTTTTTTCCCAAGGTTTGTAATGCCTGGCCAAAGCTTTCGCTGTCCATAGACTCCGTATTGGTAATGATTTCAAAGGCTGAGTCGTGACGGGTTAAGTCAAGGAAAGTTGAAACAGAACCAAACTGATGGTCAAAGTCGAGTAGGCAAACTGATGGGGGTGCTTTTTTGTCGACTAGTGTTAATTCGTACGCCAAATTTACAGCTAGCGTCGTAGCACCAGTGCCACCAGCAAGTCCCTGGACTGCGATTAAAACGCCTTCCCGTGACTCCGAAGTAGAGGTCAGTGACACAGGGGTCTGTTGCGTTGTAACGGGAGGTGTGGGTTCGGCATTGCGCAACTTATCGATGTTGGCCTGTAATTCCCCCGTCGGGAGTGGATATGGAATAAATGCGTCAGCACCGTGGCGTAGCAGGTGATGCAGCGATGCTGGGGTTACGTCCTCTGCAACTAGAAGTGTCGCAATCCCAAGGCTTTCTGCAGTGCAAATGATTTGTGTGAGGACATCTAAGTCCTCTTCGTCTACGTCGTCTAACGCGAGCGCGATAAATTCGAGACTATTACTATCTAGTTGCTCCATGAATGGTATGGCGTTGTCGAAGTCTAGATCGCCCCATTGCTCACCTAAAGCTTCCTCCATCTCCATTATGAGAAATTTGAAATTTTGAATGTCCCGGCTAATGGTACAGGCCAAGATGATGTTTTGTTCGTTCGGGTTCGGCTCGTTACTTTTCATAAGCCCCAATTTCCTCATTTGCGACATGCCGCACTTGCTTTTCAAATGTATGCATCGCCTATTCGATCGACGCACAACCATGATGCTTGGGCAATGGAGCCGCTGATTCGCGATGCACCACTGACCATTCACTTACGAAGATTGCTGGTAAGTTAGGCAACATTGGGGCCAAAAAGCCAAAATTGTGCGGAATTGTGTGCAGCAGCGCGAAACGTGAAATTTTAAAAAATTTAAAGGCGCGCCCGCAAAGGACGCCACCGCGCACTAAGGTTACTGGCTAGCGTTATTCGCTAGTGTCGCCGTCAATTGAAATACCTGACAGACTTGAGGATGGTACACCACTTGCAACATATTCACGGTAGACTACAGCGGCATACTGGCCGTCAAGAACAGTGGGGTGCCGTTTTACGAAGCCAGACACTTCTGTGACGGTTCTGCGGTTTTTTCGCTCGCGTCCCGGCGTGGCAATTAGAGGTTGAGTTTTACCGAGGGAAACGACGGCTTCAAGCCGATCTCGGTCGGCGCCCTGTGAGATGAGGTATCGAACCGCCACACGGGCGCGGCGTAAGCCAAGGCGTTGGTTGTAGCTGTTACTACCCACTGCGTCGGTGTGCCCGTAGACTTTAAACCTGACTTCGGGAAATTGTCTAATCCAGTTGGCCTGCTGTCGCAGCGTCGCTTGGGCCCTTGGGCTCAGTTGGTAGCTATCAAACTCAAAATTTATATTTGAATCTACTTCCTTTGCGAACCGACTTGCCAGATTGAGAACATATTCTTTGTCTCCGTTATGAACTGACGTGTTATTTTTTGTTGCAGAGCCGAAATTACTGGGGTCACCAGCTGCGCCAGCTTCGCGGGACCAAGAATAACCGGTGTTGTCGTCACCATCAGAGCAAGCGGATAACAAGATAATCGCAGCTGCTACGAAAAATTTCCACATAGTATAACCCTGTGTCTAGTCCATCACATAACCATACGATCCTGAAAAGTCCTGTCTGGCCACTTCGCCTGCAGCGCCTTTACTTGGTCGTTTGGCGTTGCTGGCGACACGACCAAAGAGGAATAGGTCCTTTTCAGTCGGAGGGGTGACCCTATCTGTCGGCAACGACAAAGCTTCGCCCTGAGTCGGGGTCACAAGGTGCGCTGTGATGATTATAACCAGTTCCGATTGCGAACGTTGATACTCGGCGCTTCGAAACAGTGCACCAAGAACTGGAATATCACCTAACCAAGGGACTTGGCCATTGGTGTCGAGGAAGTCATCCTGAAGAAGGCCAGCGATTGCAAAGCTTTCTCCATCGCGCATTTCGACTGTTGTCGAGGTCTCGCGACGTTTAAAGGCGTTTATCCTTAGCGTTCCGTCGGAGTAGCTGTTCGCGCTGTCAATCGATGAGACGGCAGCATCAAGTTCGAGGTTGATCAGGTCACCTTCAATAACACGAGGTATAAAGTTAAGCTCTACGCCGAAAGGTTTGAATTCTACCGTAATAGCTCCGTCTTCTTGAGCAATTGGAATTGGGTACTCGCCACCCGCGAGGAACTTAGCCTCTTGCCCCGACAGGGCTGTAAGATTTGGTTCGGCAAGGGTGCGAACCACACCCTTATTTTCGAGGGCTTCGAGAAGCACACCGACTTCGAATGCGCCAACACCCATTCTGAAACCCAGCGCTCCTATTGTCCCCTCACCGTAGTTAAATTGCCCATTGTTTTGAAGTGAACCCAACAACGTACCAGTTTCACTAGCAACATCGTCGCCTTGTACGGTGAGCGAGGAGCTGAGTGACTTGGATACAGCACGCTGCATTTCCGCAAATCGAACCTTTAACATTACCTGCTGTACGCCACCGACTACCATTAGGTTAGAAATGCGGTCAGGTGCGTAGCGCTCCGCGAGATCTAACGCGCGCTGGAGCTTTTGCGTGGACGACGCCGTGCCAGAGAGTACGATTCCATCGTTGGCTGTTCGGACTTCAATTTTCTCGCCCGGCAAAATCTGTCCAAGGCGTTCTTTGAATTCGGCAATGTCCGGTGCAACACGCACCTCAACATTGGTGATCAATTTTCCGGCTGCGTCCAATATGGTCAGCGTCGTGATCCCAGGCGTTTTGCCAAGCACGTAGATTGTTCTATTCGACAATGACGATATATCTGCGATTGCCGGGTTGGCAATTGACAGCTCTGCGAACGGAACGTCGCTTTCCACGACAACCGCACGATTCATCGGTACGCTGAGATCAGACGACGTACCGCTGCGGACAACTCTCAAAGACTCCGCGCGACAGACGCCAGTTAATGCTATTACTAAACTCAGCGATGCGACTAAGAAAGTCGCCCGTAAATTACTCATGTATTTCATGTGACCTGCCTCTTGACCACGCCTCAATCGGTGGATCTTTTGTCCACGCTTATCGACACCGTGCGCCAGATCTTTAGACATTGCAAGAATCAAACAACGTTCAGGTCGCTGGCCTGTGTGAACACTGCCACACCAGATGATAGCTTAAGAGCCAGAAAAATATAGGTATAATTGAAGTAATCTATGGCTGATCAGTTTGTGCACGGAATTGGGATTTGGATTACGTCTCCACCCTTGCGGGTTTTGATTGTGCAAACACGTTCTGCTTCGATCTGCTCCACAACTTCCTCCTTTTCAATCTCGATACCAAGCAATGTGCGTTGATCTACTTCGATAGCAGTGGCAATTGTATCGTCTTCGGCGCCAACTAAAGAGAGGGATAGGCGGCCTGATGACTGAGCCTGCGCTAACGCTGCCACTTGCTGGGGGGATGCCGCAACCGTGACCGTGCGCGCAATTTGTCCAGTCTCAACTTCCTCGTCAGCGGTTTGGTCAATCGCGATAAGTTTTACGTTCGCTTCGATAAGTTTGGTGAATTCGCCGCGCGCGTCGCGCCCACTCCCTGCTTCGCCAGTCCAGTAAACGTCGACGCGATCTCCAGGGCGCAGAAAGCCGGACACTCCGCTCGTTACGTCAACTTTGATGGCAAAAGCGCGCTGGCCCCGTCCCAAACGCGAGGTGAGGCCCGCTTCTTCGCCTGGCTTCGTGACTTTTGCGGAGATGAGGACTTCTCCTTTTTCCATCGCCCTAAGGATAAAGCGTTTACCTGCGTTACCAGTGGGGAAGAGTGTTTCACGCGATACAAACATACCATCGGGCATCGCCATTTTGGGCCACTTCACCTCGCGCACGTCCTGTTCAATCAGAGCCTCGCCGTATTTGAGCGCTTTCGTGACGACAAAACCATTGACTAGTTCTATGTTTTGGCTTCTGGCACGCTCATTTGCGAGGGCCACTTGATATCCTTTTATGTAATTTTGGGCCATGTAGACGGCGAATCCCGCGAGCCCAAGTCCGATCAGTAAAACAACTGCAAATATCGCACGCATGAATTCTTACCTTATGTTCTTGCAAATTTACGAGGGTTTAACCGGCCTGAAAAATAAACTACGTACATCTATCAAATAGGATTGTGGCGTTTTGAAGGACGAGCACAGCATCTAAAGGCCCTCAACTTGCAATTGATCTAATTTAAGGCCCGGCTGCTAATTTGATCGCTGGTATCAGTAGAAGCATTTTGTGTTGCACTGCCGGCAATACCAAAAGCTCCAACAGCAAGACCCACGACGGCTGCGGTCAGAACAACCCAATCGACCGTGACAACTCCACTGTCGCCATACCTAAATCTTCGAAAAAATAAATGCATTTCTAAAATTCCCATATTCAATCTCGGCGCCTTAAAATCTTGCAGGCTGTATTAAAATAAAAACTAGTGGAACCAAGCACAGCCTTCGTCTTTGGAGCTTTGTTCTGTGTGAAGGAGGGCCACAATAAATTGAATTGGCCCTCTATTTTTGCATTGTGCGAAGAAAATATCTCGCAACTTACTGAGCGGCGATTGCGGTCGCTGCTGTGCCAGCTAGGGTAAGCGTGTTCGTTTCAATTGCTGTGTAGGCGGCGACGGCCAAGCCAACGACAGCCGCGGTCAGAATGACCCAGTCTACAGTTACAGCGCCGTCTTCGTCATTGCGGAAGTTCTTGATGAATTTGATCATTGTGTTTCCCTCCAAAGGATCAATTAAATTTCTACCACCTCGCCGGTGTTGGGTGATTTTCACAAACACCCTGTCGACTTGGTATGGAATGAATATTGCTGGAGATTTTGGCGGGATTTTGGCAGCTTAGCATCCATTTTGGTACGTTTTTTTGAAAGTTGTGTGACCTTACTACGTATCGTCGTTTGTAGACTTTTCCGTAATTCTATTGATCGAGAAAATGGAAGAGTTGAGGAAAATATGAACCAATTACTGACGAATCCAAGGCCAGTTACTCAAGTGCTGCATTATAAACCTTTATAAACTCAAAACTCGTTAAGGTGGGGGCAATCATGGCGGTAATTTGTGAGAATTGCGAAAAATTGCTTGAAGAAGCACAAAGGGCCGAAGCGTTATACGCCCGGCCCATTGAGTAAATAGTTATTGAACTGCCTCTATCTTCTACCCGTCAGCGACAGGCGCTCGCAGCTTATTCGGCGGCGATTGCGGTCGCTGCTGTGCCAGCTAGGGTAAGCGTGTTCGTTTCAATTGCTGTGTAGGCGGCGACGGCCAAGCCAACGACAGCCGCGGTCAGAATGACCCAGTCTACAGTTACAGCGCCGTCTTCGTCATTGCGGAAGTTCTTGATGAATTTGATCATTGTGTTTCCCTCCAAAGGATCAATTAAATTTCTACCACCTCGCCGGTGTTGGGTGATTTTCACAAACACCCTGTCGACTTGGTATGGAATGAATATTGCTGGAGATTTTGGCGGGATTTTGGCATGGGTGGTACCTTTTTAAGCGTGCCGGCTAATTTTCAAGACAACATCTGATGTGGTTCTGCGAAATTTTTGGTTTTTAAAGCTGCCAGTAAAAAGCATAAATTTTTAATCATAATTGTGGTATCGAGGTGTTTGAATCTTTGGCTTAGTAATTTACGGGGATGGCCGAGAGTTCTAGAATCTGCGAATGTGTTTCTAGAACAAAAACAAACAGGCGCAAAATTTTATGAGTTGGCGCATTCTGATATTGACCATAATTTTCGCGACGCCCATAGGGAAACCGGGCTTCTCCGAGGCGCTTACTCCTTTCCCGCAGTTTGAAGCTAAGCGGGTGAAACCTCCCAAACCGGGACAGACGAAACGCATAAATGTTCAGATTGAACCGCTGAAAAGTCTTCAAGCGCCGGTTGAAAACCAATCGACCTCCGCGACAACTGCCCCCACGATTGCAAACCAAAATTATGCTTGGTTTTGGGATACGATATCGCCCGACGTGTCAGCGTCTGGGCCTGGACGATTGGAGCCAGCACTCAACCGGCTTGGCAATCCGCCGCAAGGTACCAGAGTGCGCACGCCGCGGTTATCTCGAGTGCGCGAGATCGTTCAGGCGCATGGCGTGGAGATTTTGAAGGCAACAGTGGGTACGCAGGTTTCACCTGCTCTGGTGGTTGCAGTGATATCAGTGGAGTCCAGCGGCAATAACGCGGCAGTTTCCGGAGCAGGTGCGCAGGGATTAATGCAACTAATGCCGGCAACAGCGGAGCGGTTTGGCGTTCAAGACTCGTTGGCTGCTGCGCAAAATATTCAAGGTGGCGTTAGATTTCTTGATTTTTTGATGAGCAGGTTTGAACGGGATCCAATTTTGGTATTAGCTGGTTATAATGCGGGTGAAAACGCAGTGAAGGTCCATGCCGGTGTACCCCCTTTCGCAGAAACCAGAGATTATGTACCCAAGGTCCTCGCAGCGTACACTGTGGCACGTGCCCTGTGCATGACGCCGCCAGAGTTGGTTACTGATGGTTGCGTCTTTCAGATGCAATAGCAAACTATAATACAACGCGGGGATGCGGGTTCAGCAGTTAGGTACGTTAACGGCTAATCCGCCAAGTGAGGTTTCTTTGTACTTTTCATGCATATCAGCCCCGGTTTGGCGCATGGTTTCAATAACTGAATCAAGTGGTACGAAATGTTGTCCGTTGCCGCGCATAGCCAGCGATGCAGCCGAGACGGCCTTAATAGCGCCAAGACCGTTACGTTCAATACAGGGAACCTGCACTAATCCTTTTACGGGATCGCAAGTCATTCCTAGGTGATGTTCTAACGCTATTTCGGCGGCATTTTCCACCTGTTCTGGTGTTCCGTCCATAACAGCACACAAACCGGCTGCGGCCATTGCTGCAGCAGAACCTACCTCGGCCTGGCATCCAGCCTCGGCTCCTGAGATGGATGCATTGAACTTGACCAGCCCGCCAATCGCAGCTGCGGTGAGCAGGAATTCGTCGATACGGGTTTTCGTAGCGTTGGGAACGTGATCAAGCCAATAGCGGATTACTGCGGGTAGAACACCAGCCGCGCCATTAGTGGGGGCGGTCACTACCTGACCTCCCGCCGCGTTTTCTTCGTTGACCCCCATCGCGTAGGCAATCATCCAGTCGTTAACCGTGTGGGGCGCGTTCAAATTCATACCGCGTTCAGCCTGCAGCGCATCATGAATCGATTTTGCACGGCGGCGCACGTTTAGTCCGCCTGGTAAGATACCTTCAGTGTTCAACCCGCGATCAATACAGGCGTTCATCACCTCCCACAAACGCGCGCAGCCTTTGGCCAGACTGTCTGGGCATCCACGTGAAATCTCGTTGGCTGCCTTCATCTGTGAAATGGTCTTGCCGGATGTCTTGGCCATCTGAAGCATTTCTGCAGCTGTTTTGAATGGGTAAGGTACTGGTGTTCCTTCGTCGGTGTCTTTCCCAGCTAAAATCTCAGCCTTGGTCATAATAAAACCACCGCCAATCGAGAAGTAGGTTTCTTGCAAGATTACGTCGCCTTGGGCATCCGTGGCCATGAGTATCATGCCATTTGCATGTCCAGATAAATTTGGACCAAAGTCAAACTTTAAATCTTCTTTTGGGGCGAACTTGAGCGCAGGTAAGCCTGTAGGGTGCACTTGATCTGTTTCTCGGATAGAATTTAACGCGCTCTCGGCCTTGTTATGATCGTAGTTGTCCGGCAAAAAGCCGGCGAGACCGAGAATGGTTGCTCTGTCTGTCCCATGCCCGACGCCAGTGAACGCTAGCGAACCATGTAATGAGGCGCGGAGTCCGTGGAATTCGAAATGCGATGCGCGCATTTTTTCGAGGAAGCGTGCGGCGGCAACCATCGGGCCCATGGTGTGGGATGAGGAGGGGCCTACGCCAATTTTAAACATGTCGAAGACTGAAAGAAACATCTCGCGCGCTTTCTGATCGGAGTCCGGACCGGACGACCTGCAAGTTCAGTATCGCAATGACCGCTTTGAAAAACCGTTTAAAGCGACATCTTTCATCTAAATCCGAAATGCCTTACTGTGATAACTTAGCAGCGTTGGAGAGTATCATCAACGAACATCCACCTCTTAAATTTGGTGAGAATCGAAGATAGTGGCATCAACTACGTCGAAATATTCTGGGTGCTACATCTCTCAAGATAATCGCATTTCCCGTAAGGATAGCGAATACAGCCAACCATTAATCTCTGAATTAATATTCATCTTGTCGGTTATGATGCCAAAATCGAAAATCAGCCTAATTATGCGTCGCCATCCGTTGTCTGTGCCTAGGCTGGCAAGCGTGGCTTAGTGGGCTCTGTATATTTGCCGTCGTTGTGATGATCATGCTGCAGGGCAAGCAATTAATTTAAACAGGCATCAGTCTTTGGCAGAGCTGAGCGGGAGTAGTTTGTTAGTGCGACACACGTATACATGTACTCCTGTGTGCAGATAATCTCACAAATTAGTTGATGACTTGAACATTGGCAGAATAGATGGCAACTCATAATGCCACTGCGATTTGGTTCAGCTTTGCGTTACTTTTTTGTGGGCCTTGTGCGCCCAACCCACTTTGAGAGGCAATTGCAAGAGAGCTTTCCCATAAGAAAGTATTTTGAGCCTAATGTCACACTCGCAAAAATCGGGCCTCGCCCTGAGCGTTCTTCTTTCATATAGATACAGTGTAGCAAAAAACGGAGTCGCGTCATGACCGTAGAAATGTCGCCCATCGATAAGGCCAAATTTGTCGCTGCTAGGCGGGCCACAGATTATATAGAAGATGGGATGCGAGTTGGATTGGGAACGGGATCCACTACGGCTTGGTTGGTTCGGTGTTTGGGCGAGATGGTGCGCGATCAGGGACTTCGTATCAAGGGTGTGCCAACTTCAACTCGGACTGCACAGTTGGCCCGAGAGGTGGGAATAGAAGTTATAAGTTTGGATGCAGCCAAATGGTTGGACGTTACCATTGATGGTGCAGACGAGTTTGACGAAAATTTGAATTTGGTCAAAGGTGGTGGTGGCGCTTTGCTTCAGGAAAAGATTGTTGCTACTGCAAGTGATCAGATGGTCGTGATTGCAGACGTTGGCAAAGAGGTCGAGTCTCTCGGTTCTTTTCCACTACCTGTCGAAGTGGTGCCCTTTGGATGGCAAACTACGCAGGCGCTAATCGAGGAAACTCTTGTTGGTATGGATGTGCTGGGCCGAACAACCACGTTACGAATGAACGGTGAGTCACCTTTCGTTACTGATGAAGGCAATCACATTCTTGATTTGCACTTGAATCGTATCGGAGACCCGCGTCAGTTGGCGATGGTTTTGAACCAAATGCCGGGCGTAGTTGAAAATGGCTTGTTCATTGATATCTGTGACTCGGTTGTTGTTGGCTATGGTGATGGCCGTGTTGAGGTGCGCGATATAAACGCGGGAACAATCGAGGAAGCGATGCTGGATTTTGCCGAAACAGAAAATTTGTTTACTGACCTTGTAGATTAGGGAAGTCAAAGGAAAATGTCTTTCGATTATGATTTGTTTGTCGTCGGTGGCGGATCGGGTGGCGTTCGCGCAGCACGGGTAGCGGCGCAAACGGGCGCGCGCGTGGCGTTGGCTGAAGAAGATCGTTACGGTGGAACCTGCGTAATCCGTGGATGCGTTCCAAAAAAGCTAATGGTGTTTGCCAGCGAGTATTCCGGAATGGTTGCTGATGCTCAGAGCTATGGCTGGGACATTGAGTCAGGGTCGTTCAAGTGGGGCGCATTTAAGAACAAGCTGCACGCCGAACTTGACCGATTGGAAGGCGTTTACCGCGGAATTCTAAAATCCAACGGCGTACAAACTTATGATCAGCGCGCTAAATTGGTTGGTGCGCACTTGGTACAGCTTGCAGATGGTACAGAGAAATCGGCGAAGCACATACTATTGGCTACGGGCGGGCGGCCTGTGATGCCGGAACTACCAGGAATTGAACTGGGCATCACTTCCGATGAAATATTCCACCTAGAAAAGCTGCCTGATGATATACTGATCGTCGGAGGGGGGTACATTGCCTCCGAATTTGCAGGAATATTGCATGGTCTGGGTGTGAAAACGACACAGTATTACCGCGGTTCGCAGATTTTGCGTGGATTTGATAATGAGACGCGTAATTTGGTTTGCGAAGAAATGTGCAGCAGTGGCATTGATGTGCATCTCGGCACCAACGTGACCGAAATGCGCAAGGAAGGCCGTAAAATTTTGGTCAATTCTACGGGTGGTGGCGAATGTTGCTTTGACCAGGTATTGTTTGCCACGGGCCGCCGGCCCAACACGGACGGCATGGCGTTGGAAACGGTTGGCGTTGCACTCGGCCGCAAAGGTGAGGTGTTGGTAGATGAATACAGCCAAACTGGCGTTCCGTCCATTTATGCCGTTGGTGACGTCACTGATAGAGTCAATTTAACGCCAGTGGCGATCCGAGAGGGAATGGCTTTCGTCGAAACCATCTTCCGCGGCAATCCAACAAGAGCGGATCACGAGTTGATCCCAACTGCCATATTTACGCAACCAGAAATTGGAACGATTGGTCTTAGCGAAGAGGATGCTGCGAAACAGGAGAAAATTGAAGTATATGCGACCAGTTTCACACCTATGCATCAAAGTTTTTCAGGGCGTTCTGGACGGGTTCTGATGAAGCTGGTGGTTAGTCAAAAAACACGCAAAGTTTTGGGTTGTCACATTGTGGCGCCGGGCGCTGGCGAAATGATACAGCTAGTGGGCGTTGCGGTAAAAATGGGTGCGACCAAAGAAGATTTTGATCGAACAGTGGCTGTACACCCAACCATGTCGGAAGAGATCGTAACGATGAAAACCCCCGTGCGTATCACGTAAGGCGGGTTGAAATTTCCGGTATAATCCACAAATGGAGGATTATGCCGATGGCATTTTAAGAAAAGGATAGACCTTTATGGCAGGAAATACTGGCGGCCCCTGGGGAGGGGGCGGCGATCAGGGTGGTGGTAACCGCGGGAATAATGGTGATGGACGTCGTCCTCCCGAGGGTAACGAGGGTCCCCAGATCCCCGATATTGATGATCTGATGAAAAAGGGTCAGGACCAGTTGCGTGTTCTTATGGGTGGACGCGGTGGCGGCGGTGGTCGAGGTAACGGTAACGAGCCACGCGCCGGTGGTCCGCGCTTCAGTCGAGGCACGGTTGGCATCGCTGTGCTAGCCGCTGCAGGACTTTGGGCCATGTCAAGTTTTTACTCGGTAAAACCAGAAGAACAATCCGTCGAACTGTTTTTGGGCAAATTCTACGCAACGGGTGGGCCGGGTCTAAACTTCGCACCTTGGCCATTAGTGTCTGCTGAGGTTGTAGTCGTGTCGCGCGAGCAGACAGAGGATATCCCAGCAAGTAATCGGTCATCAGACGGTTTGATGCTGACTGGTGATGAGAATATTGTCGACATTGATTTTCAGGTAGTTTGGAATATTACGGATGCAGCTCAATTCCTGTTCAACCTTCGTGATCCAGAAACGACCATTCGGGCTGTCGCAGAGTCGGCAATGCGTGAGATTATTGCTCAGTCTGAATTGGCGCCGATCCTAAACCGTGACCGCGGTATCATCGCTGATCGATTGCAAGAGCTGATCCAAGCCACACTCGACACCTATAATTCAGGTGTAAATATCGTGCGGATCAACTTTGACGGTGCTGATCCACCCGACTCGGTGAAGGACGCGTTCCGGGAAGTTCAGTCAGCCTCTCAAGAGCGGGATCGTTTGCAGAAACAAGCTGATGCATACGCTAACCGGAGGCTCGCCGGGGCCAGAGGTGAAGCAGCTCAAATCTTGGAAGAAGCAGAAGGCTATCGAGCGCGTGTTGTAAACGAAGCTGAAGGTGAAGCCAGCCGCTTCTCGGCAGTGTTGGAGGAATACCAGAAGGCGCCAGACGTTACGCGAAAGCGCTTGTACTTGGAAACCATGGAAGAGGTTCTGGGTGGTATAGACAAAATAATCATTGACGAGCAAACAGGTGGTCAGGGCGTTGTGCCGTATTTGCCGCTGAATGAATTGCGCAAAACCACGGGAAATAACTGATATGCGGAAAACAACTTATCTGTTGCCCATTTTAGTAGTTGTAATAGCCGGAGCTTTGTCGTCGATTTTTATCGTAGATGAACGCGAGAAAGCGCTTGTTTTGCAATTTGGCCGTGTCATTACAGTCAAGGAAGATCCGGGCCTAGCATTCAAAATTCCACTCATTCAGGAAGTTGTTACGTATGATGACCGAATTTTGAGCCGTGAAGTCGGCCCTCTCGAAGTAACTCCTCTGGACGACCGGCGTTTGGTTGTTGATGCGTTCGCGAGGTATCGGATTGCGGACGTCAAACAGTTCCGACAGGCCGTTGGTACTGGCGGTATTGAACTGGCGGAACGTCGGTTAGACAATATCTTGCGCTCCCAGACCCGTGAAGTGCTGGGTTCCGTTCGATCGGACTCTGTGTTGTCAACGGATCGTGTATCGCTGATGAATCGAATTCGTGACGCCGCAATCATAGAAGCACGTGGTTTGGGTCTTGAAGTGATCGACGTACGTCTCAAGCGTACCGACTTGCCACAGGCAAACCTAGAAGCGACCTTTGCCCGAATGCGTGCAGAACGAGAGCGGGAAGCTGCGGACGAAATTGCGCGTGGTGAAGAAGCCGCACAGCGGGTTCGTGCTCAGGCGGATCGTACAGTTGTGGAGCTAGAGTCGGACGCAGGTCGCGAGAGTGAAATCATTCGTGGTGAGGCCGATGCAAAGCGTAACGCCATATTTGCTTATGCATTTGGCGCAGATCCAGAGTTTTTTGAATTCTATCGTTCGCTGGCGGCTTATCGCGCCGCGCTGACTTCTGGAAATTCTTCTATGGTGATGTCTCCGGACAGCGAGTTTTTCAACTACCTGAAAAGCGATACGGGACGTCCATGATTGAAACAGGGCTCCTGGCCATTGGCTTGGTATTGATTGTGGAGGGGCTAGTCTATGTGCTGGCCCCTTCACTTGTTGAGGATCTTCTGACAACCCTTAGGAACTTACCAAAAGGTAAACGGCGTACGATTGGCTTGTATGCAATCGGAGTCGGTGTGCTTTTTGTTTGGGGTGCGAAAATAATCGGCTCTTAGGTTGTCAACCGCTGTCCCACACTCATGCTGGCGAAAGTGCATGTAACCGTTTTGTTCGTCTACAACCTTATGTGATTAGAGCCAGGCATCTAAGCTGATCACCACTAAGCATAAGGTATTTTGACGCACGAGCCCTTTTAAATGAATATTATTCAGGTGTGAAAAGCCCAAAGGTGGCAGATAAGAATTTGAAAAAAATCTATTTTTAGTCTATTTTTCATTATCTTGGACAGCTTTTAAACTTAACGAAATAACTTTCTTTGATACTTTGGTGGTGCCACCATAAACTATCAAGGCAAATTCTGGATATGACAACCTGTTCTTGCCGAATGTGTCGCCAATTACCAAACGCCTTGCGGTCTGCTGTAAGTGACCTCACAGTTGCTTCACATCTAGTTGCATATTCGCGATGGACGTTGAGTTGCGGATGATCATGCTTACGTTCAAGCTACTCATTAAAGCCGGATTGCTCCGGCGTGCGCACAAAATTGGTGCGCGTGGACACACAGGAGATTTTCTAGTGACTAACCAAGTTATAACGATTCCGCGTCAACTAACAAATACACCTCGCGTGTTATGGCTTGCGGCGCTGGCCGTGATGTTCTTAGTCGCCCAAGCCATTGTAGCACAAGCCCGTCCCGAAAGCTTTGCAGATCTTGCGGACAGATTTAGCCCGTCAGTGGTAAACATTACGACTTCTACGATGGTAGCGGGGCGAACTGGTCCGCAAGGAATTGTACCCGAAGGCTCGCCATTCGAGGACTTCTTCCGAGAATTTGATGGTCAACGCGGGGATGGAGATCGGCCACGCCGCACCTCTGCGCTAGGGTCGGGTTTCGTTATCTCTGAGGATGGTTACGTGGTAACCAACAACCACGTTATCGAGGGTGCAGACGAAATTCTAATAGAGTTTTATTCTGGTAAAGAACTGCCGGCAAAGGTCATTGGCACCGACAAAAATACTGACATTGCAGTGTTGAAAGTAGAACCTGACGAACCACTCGCTTTCGTTAGCTTTGGCGATAGTGATGTAGCTCGTGTGGGCGACTGGGTAATTGCAATGGGTAATCCACTTGGACAGGGATTTTCAGTTTCGGCGGGCATTGTGTCGGCACGAAACAGAGCTCTTTCTGGCAGCTATGACGATTATATTCAAACTGACGCGGCTATAAATCGAGGTAATTCTGGTGGACCTCTCTTTAACATGGACGGTGATGTGATTGGCGTTAACACCGCGATTTTGTCGCCAAACGGTGGATCTATTGGAATTGGGTTTTCGATGGCTTCGAACGTGGTCAAAAGAGTTGTTGTACAACTCCAGCAGTATGGTGAAACGCGTCGTGGATGGTTGGGTGTTCGCATTCAGAACGTAGGCGAAGATATGGTCGAAACCATTGACGGCTTAGATGTAGCCGCCGGTGCCATGGTCACGGACGTTCCGGACGGTCCAGCACTAGCTGCTGGCATGGAAGCTGGTGACGTCATTATGAGTTTTGAAGGTAAAAAAGTTGCCGACGTGCGTGACTTAGTTAAAAAAGTGGGTAACACCGAAGTTGGTAAGACTGTCCGAGTAGTGGTTTTGCGGGCTGGAAAGTCGCAGACTTTAAAAGTTACGCTTGGGCGCCGCGAAGAAGCGGAAGCTGTACCCGCCAGCCAGCCAATTCCAGAAAGTGAACCGCAGGAAAAAGAAATACTTGGGCTGACAGTGGCACCGCTAACATCGGAGGTTCGCAGTGAACTCGGCCTCGACGAAGAGATAAGTGGTTTGGTGGTAAGCGACGTGAACGATACATCCACAGCGTACGAAAAAGGGTTGCGGGCAGGAGACGTCTTGACTGAAGCAAGCCAACAAATATTGTTAACGATTGCGGATCTGGAAAACCGGATTGATGAGGCGAAAGAAGCAGGGCGAAAATCCCTCCTGCTACTGGTGCGCCGTGGTGGTGACCCAAGGTTTGTTGCTTTAGCTTTGGATTAAGGAAGAAATGTCCATCTGGATTTTTGAGGGGCGCCCCATATTAGGGCGCCCTTTTAGCAGATTTTTGAAGCAGTTAAATTGAGTGCTTTACAGGTTTGTTGGTAAATAACGTATGTCAACCTATTCGCTCGCGAGCATGTGAAGAGAAGTGGTTGAATTAGCTTTCTCGTTCGATAGCGATTAATCCGAGGCGTCTTGCGCTCTCCATTGACAAAATAGTGCTGTCGAGGCCACCGGCTTTTTGATAGCGCCGTACTCCAGCACGCGTCTGGGAGTCATTTACGCCTGAAATGGTGCCGTAAAATATTCCACGAGCCTGCAGAGCGCGTTGCAGTGTAGATGTAAAATCCTCAGTCCAGACCTCGGTACAAGGTGTTTCAAACCAGGTTTCGCGGCGTTCTTTGACGATGCGCTGCTGGGTTTCCGTTCTATAGATGGCGGGGCTGACAACGGTGCCGTCATTCAGAAGCTCAGCCGGTTGCACGATGATTTGCTCGGTAATGGTTTCAACCACTGCGGGAGTGACGTCCCGGCCCCAACAACTTCCTGGCCGAGCATTGGGCGGTGCTTCGATATCCTCAGCGCGCACAATTTCGGGTTCGTTTAGAGCGGTAAAATAGGGCACCTCTGTGATCTGCCCGTCACAAGCATTCAGTGCCATAAATGCGATTGTTGGAATTAGGGCGGATCGGGTGCACATTCGCGGGCCTCGTATTCTATCTAGCCCGTATTAGCCTGTTTTTGTATCTACCAAAAGTCCTAGGCGTTGGACGGCTCCAGAAGTGTGTCCAGCATTGATGAAATGTCTTCGATTCGCTCAGCAATCACATGGGTGACACTGTTTTCACTCTGTAGGCGGCCTGTTACGCGTAACATTCGGCCAGCAATGACAGCACGGCGAAATTGATCATAAAGTTTGCGCCAGACAATCACGTTCACAACGCCTGTCTCGTCCTCCAGTGTGATAAAGATAACGCCATTTGCAGTGCCTGGACGCTGTCGCAAAATTACGAGGCCAGCGACTGTGATACGCGCACCATTAGGTGGTTCAGCTAGCCGAGCCGCAGTTAGAGAAGATGGTGGGCGGGGCCAAGTTCCATTTAGTGTATTTTGCATAGAACAAATATAGAACATTTATCGATTGTCGCAAGGTTGCAAAGGTCTTATCGCAAAAGGGACTGGTAGGCAGCGCTTTACATGACTAGATAACCTCGGAGATTACTTGATAAGGGAGCATGCAGGCATGGCGAAGATCACATATGTCGAACATAATGGAACCGAGCATGTAGTTGAGGTAGCCAATGGTCTCACCGTGATGGAAGGTGCGCGTGACAATAATATTCCAGGTATTGAGGCAGATTGTGGTGGTGCCTGTGCTTGTTCTACGTGCCATGTTTACGTGCATTCGGACTGGATAGACAAACTGCCAACTAAAGATGACATGGAAGAGGACATGTTGGATTTCGCTTACGAGCCGGATTCAAAACGTTCGCGCCTTACCTGTCAGATCAAAGTGACAGATGCGCTCGAGGGTTTGATCGTCCAGATGCCTGAAAAGCAGATTTGATGTTGTGTGAGGCTCTGCGCCTCGCATTACAGATTTTACAATCACGTGTGCGCCGTGCATCGCAAAATTTGTGCATTTTGGGGGCCTTTTGGGCGCTCACTGAAACCGCTCAAGCCGAGATTCTCTCGGCGTGGTATGATGAACCGACGACTCGCTACACCCATGGTGTTCTTGGTGACATTGAGGAGTGGGGGGCTTTGGTCCTCAAAGTGTCGACATGCGCTGACTGCGCCTTTCGAAAAGTTGTTACATTCCGCTTTGTGCTGCCGCAAAGTCGGGTGTTTGAAGATTTAGAGCCTCGCCTGATTGATTTAGATAATGATGGAACCCCAGAAGTGGTTGTAATCGAAAGCGACGCGGATCAAGGTTCTGCGCTAGTAGTTTACGACGAGTCAGGCCGAATTACACAGACCCCGCATATCGGGCAGCGTAATCGATGGCTGGCGCCAATTGGAGCGGCCGATTTTGACGGTGATGGACGGGTGGAGCTGGCCTATATCGACCGCCCTCACCTTGCCAAGACCTTGCGGGTTTGGCGCTATGATAATGATCAGTTGGGTCATGTCGTAGATAAATCGGGGTTGACCAACCATCGTATCGGAGAGGACTATATTTCTGGCGGAATTCGTATCTGTGGCGATACGCCGGAAATCGTAACTGTCAATTCGGACTGGACCCGGATAATGGCTACAACTTTAAGCAGTGATCGTTTGACAAGTAGGGTGGTTGGGATATTTGACGGCCCAGAAAGCCTAAAGGATGCCTTGGATTGTGTCTATTGATTTAGAAAACTTTCGCCATTGCCGGAACAAAGACTATACTTTTGACGAGCTAAGTGAGTAATCAAAGCACAAGAGATTCAACGTCGGTGAGAAAGTCTAAGGAAAATGTCGCAAGACAGTAGATCATCAAAAAAGGTCAAAACCAGTATTGGAAAGGCGGTCAGATTTTGCATCGCAAACCCTTAAGGGATTAAACATGCTTAAGTTCTGGTTTATTGTGCGTTAACATCTGTTCACCGCTTGTAAACATAGCTGAACTGCGCGCGATATGCGCTCTCCAAAACAAAAACCTCAGCTAATTTGGTTGGTATTTTCGGCAATCACGGTATTCGAGAGATAAAGTAAACGGGCTTACGGCCTCAAGAAGGCGAAAGTCCCCTAGAGGGATCGTAGAATGTCTGAAACCCATAAGAAGTATTGCTCGCCTAGCGGCGCTTATGATTTACTTTCGGACGGATCTTCCCTGTTTTGAACAAGCAAATGCGGTCAAATATAAATTTTAAGTTGGATCAGAGCGCTCGCCAACCAATATCGCGACGGTAAAAACTTTCAGGCCAGTCGATCTCATTGATCATAGCGTAAGCGCGGTCTCGGGCCTCTTGTAGAGAGGCCCCGCGCGCAGTTACGTTCAAAACGCGCCCACCTGCTGCCAGTATTGCACCATTCTTTGAGGTGGTTCCCGCGTGAAACACCATATTATTGTTACTTTCAGTAATGCTGTCCAAATTTTGGATTTCGGACCCATTTTTATAGGGTCCGGGATATCCGCTGGTGGCTAGAACTACGCTGATGGCATGATCGTTGGCCCAACTGACTTGCGCCTCTGCCAGCCGTTCTTCAGCCACAGCGTGCATTAAATCCAAAGCTTGTGCGCCAAGGCGCATCATTAAAACCTGACATTCAGGGTCTCCAAAACGCACGTTGTATTCAACAAGGCGAGGCTTTCCATCTTTAATCATTAGACCTACATACAAAACACCTTGATATGGAGTGCCGCGCCGCGCCATTTCATCAATTGTTGGTTGTATAATCTGATCTAACGCCTTTTGAGCGACATCGTCTGACAGGACTGGTGCGGGAGAATATGCCCCCATTCCGCCAGTGTTTGGACCTGTATCGCCTTCGCCAATGCATTTGTGATCCTGAGCGGTGCCAATGGGCAGCACAGTTTTCCCATCACACAAAATGAAGAAAGAGGCCTCCTCGCCTTCCATAAACTCTTCGATCACCACTTCGGCGCCTGCGCCTCCGAAGACACCGCCGAACATATCGTCAATGGCGTCCAGCGCTGTTTTTTCATCCATCGCCACGATGACACCTTTTCCAGCAGCAAGACCATCGGCTTTGACCACGATTGGGGTGCCCTGCTCCCGGATATAGGTGCGCGCTGCTTCGGGATCACGAAAATGCTTGTAATTGGCTGTTGGAGCGTTTGCGGCAGCGCAGATCTCTTTGGTAAAACTTTTGGAGGCCTCAAGCTTAGCAGCCGCGGCAGAAGGCCCGAACACCAGTATCCCGGTCTCATGGAGCCGATCAGCCACACCTGCTGCTAAGGGCGCCTCGGGGCCAATAATGACAAAGTCAATTGCATTTTCCTCTGCGAAATTTACCACGGCACTGCAACTCATGATGTCGATGTCGGCACAGTCCGCGATCTTCGCCATTCCCGCATTGCCTGGCGCAACGATCAGCTTGTCACATTTTGGGTTTTGCAGCACGGCCCAGGCCAATGCATGTTCGCGCCCACCGCTACCGAGAATGAGAATATTCATGGAGACGCCCTTCTACTTGGTCTAAGGTTGGAAGCGTTCTAAGCTCTCACGAGACGTCTTACAAGCGAGGCTAAATGTCTGACCTCATCGGATCCCCATCATTGGGCGAGAATACTCCCGAATTCAGTGTTTCTGAAATTTCTGGGCTACTGAAACGTACAATTGAAAGCGCCTTTGGGCGCGTACGCATCCGTGGTGAAGTTGGGCGTGTGATGCTAGCACGTTCGGGCCATCTATACTTCGACGTCAAGGATGATCGGTCCGTTGTCGCTGCGGTAAGCTGGAAAGGGCAGGTGAGTCGTCTGTCCACTGTGCCAGAAGAAGGTATGGAAGTGATCGTTTCGGGCAAACTCACTACCTTTGGAAGTCAATCCAAATACCAGATTAACGTTGATGACGTGACCGTAGCGGGCGAAGGCGCTCTGATGGCAATGTTGGAAAAAAGAAAGAAGCAGTTAGCAGCTGAAGGGCTTTTTTCTGAAAAGTTCAAAAAGCCCTTGCCATTTCTTCCTGAGGTCATAGGCGTGGTAACATCGCCATCTGGAGCAGTAATCCGAGATATCTTGCACCGATTACGCGATAGGTTTCCGCGAAAAGTTCTAATTTGGCCTGTGGCAGTGCAGGGTTCACAATCTGCACCTGAAGTAATTCGGGCGATAAAGGGTTTCAATAGTCTGACACCTGGTGGGAGAATGCCCCGACCCGACCTTCTGATCGTCGCCAGAGGTGGTGGCAGCATAGAAGATCTATGGGGGTTTAATGAAGAAGGCGTGGCTCGAGCCGCTGCTGCTTCGATAATCCCATTGATCTCTGCAGTAGGTCATGAAACAGATACGACCCTGATTGATTTTGCCTCTGACAAAAGAGCTCCGACGCCCACTGCCGCAGCGGAGCTGGCGGTCCCGGTTAGGCTCGAGCTAATGGCATGGGTTGATGAACAAGGCGCACGCCTTAGCCGCAGCGCCGGCAACGCAGTAACGCTGCGGCGTCAGCGTCTGCGGGATCTATCTCGGGCGTTGCCACGGTCTGAAGGACTGCTGCAAAATCCTCGGCAACGGTTGGATTCTACAATAGACAGATTGCCACGCGCTCTGCAGGTGGGGGTGCAACAACGCAAGACGCGACTGTCAGAGATAAGTGGGTCCTTGCGGCCGAGCGTTTTGCGCCGTGCGATCGAAATTCAACGTGAGGCGTTGGGGCGGCGTACGGACAAGCTGTCTCCGTTGTCGCTGACCCGTGAAATTCACCAGCAGCAGGCTCGGGTTGCTGAATTATCATGTCGGATGACGGACGCGTGTGTGCGTCGAACTTCAAATCAGAAAGATCGGCTCGCCGCGCTGGACAGGATGAACCAGACCCTGAGCTATCGAGCGACATTGAAGCGTGGATACGCTGTGGTTCGCGCAGACGATATGGTGGTAACCACCGCAACGGCTGCCAAGAAGGCCGTTACACTTGAAGTTGAGTTTTCTGATGGTTGCTTAACGCTTGGCGAAGAGATCGTTCCGAGAAAGTTGAGCAAAACGTCTGACAAACCCGATCAGGGCAGTAAATTTTAATTATTAGCTTTCTTTTGTTCGGACTTCCCGCAGGCGTCCTGAATGTATCAGGGCCGCGGAAGTAGCCCGAAAAAGTGTTAAACTCCGATTTCCGGACCCAGACATAGCATTTCTTCCCCACTATTAGCTATTTCATATAACGTCTGACCGCCTGATTCATTTTCGAACTGTGCTGTTAGGCCGTCGGAACCAAGAAAAAAAGACCAGCACTGTGGTTCGAAGTTATCTTCATAAACAAAGCAAATTTGGTTAGCCTGCTCATACCAGCGACCCTCCTTGCAATGACCATCTAAGAAGGACCAACGGACGCGTCTCCTCGGCAAATATTCTTCCACCCCATAGCGGCTTTCGTCCGCGGCATAATATAAAGTCTTACCCTGAACGTAGGCTTCGAACTCCACACCGGTCATTGGTGATTGTGCGGCCGCGGTCTCGGCGAAAAGGATTGTTGCAAGAAGAATATGTTTCATAGCCCAATGGTGCCAAAAATACTTAGTCTAATCTAGTCTAATTTCTGTGATAAATGGAACGCAGCCACGCGCGGATTCATAACTTTTCGCCACAATTTAGGCACCATCGCGACCATTGCCATCGCCGGCAAGGATCTGGGAAGCATCGGCATAGTTGCGGTGTCGAGTTGCAATGCAGGAAAGTTTTGCGATGGATGCATGTGGTGGTTGGAATGGCGGGTTGCGTTCAACAATAGTGCGGAATTGCAGACATGCGGGGAGTTCCAGCTATGTGCTGGTGAAACCGGTTCTGGCTTACCATTTCTGTCAATACGCCGAGAAAGGCCGTAGTGTTGAACGTAGTCCGAAAGCAAGAGCTGCATTTGTGCATAGATTGCGAGTGCGACACACGTTGCAAGGCCTAGCAGCCCAAATAAGGCTAGCGATAGCCATAAGGTCAAGATGCCGCCGACGACGTACGAAACGTAAGGGTGTGTCCAGAACGCTGGTTTTTTTATTCTACGCGACCGTAGGTCGTTTTCGGCGCGCAGTCCCAGTATAAAAGAGCCAAACCAGGCCCGCGGCCAGAAATGATAAAAACTCTCATGTTCCGTTGGGCTGTTTGGGTCGCGCCCTGTTGCGACCCAAACGTGATGCACCTTACTATGAGCGGACGTGTGATGACCGAACAACATGCTAACATAAATAGCGGTACCCAACCGCCGTGCGTTCCTCGATTGCCTGTGTATCAACTCGTGTGCATTTGCATTGCTAATTTGACCAAAGAACATGCCAAAGCCCAAAAAGCACAAAAGACGCGTCATCCAGCTGTGGTCACCACCACCTGACACTGCGTAAATTGCGATAACCAGCAAAACGAAGTGGGCTAGCCCGAGAAAAATTGCGAGGCCTTGACCCGATGGAGGATGTTCATTTGTGGTCGGTGGTTCATCCGAAACTCTTATCCAACTGTCGAGCGCACAGGAAATTAATGTCAGATAGACAACCGACAATAGTGGCCATATGCCACCAATTAAACCGGCCAAAAGCAAAAGTGCGACGGCGCTGGATGTGGCAGTAATGAACCAGATCATGGCTTTGTTTCCTTGGGGTGAAAGTTTCTTAGAACATTTGCCCACAAGCAGTTCGCGAAAACAATGGTTAGCACGATCTCATCAAGTCCCGGTTGAGTTTGTGTTGGAAGTCAGCCAGATTGTCGTGAATTTGCAGAAAAGCATCGACACGCCGAATTTCTTGGGCAATGCCCATTGACTCAACCCGATCCTTCAGTACAAGGCATGCTTCATAAGAATTTCACGGGGCTGAACTATCAACCTCGGTGCAGGAGAAAAGCAATGGCGAAGCCGACGACAATCAAGATCCGTCTGAACTCGACAGCGGGCACGGGCCATTTCTACGTGACCAAGAAAAACGCGCGTACCATGACCGAAAAGATGGTTGTCCGCAAGTATGATCCGGTCGTGCGCAAGCATGTCGAGTATAAAGAAGGCAAGATCAAGTAGGATCACCCTTCTGAAAAATTTTTACAACGTATACTATGTTGATGTACGCAAATTTATTTTTGGTAAGTTGCAATAGCTTCAACCATCAAACTAATTTTTGGGTGTGTCCAGGTAACTAAATGCTGCGATGGATTCCGGTATTTAGCAACGCTTGGTGCCAATCAGATTGGTAACTGGCCAACATTCTTTGATCTAGGTCTAAGGCCGAGTAATCCGCCGTACATCTGTGAGTAAGATTAGCACGACGCTAATCCGGCAGCTTAGTTTGCAATTATAATTTGTGCTGGATGCTGTTTTTAACGCTGCGCGGATGGACTAACGGTTGCTGTGAACCATTTCATGCAGTTTCTAGGTGGTTGAGAGGCAAATCGGAAAAGAAAACGCCTGCCAAGTTTAAAACGTGACAGGCGTTTAGAACAATTTACCGATGATTTTGTAGTCACTCTCTGTTGCCGAAGATGCTCAGCAGGAACATGAACATATTGATGAAGTCGAGATACAGGTTAAGAGCACCCATGATCGCTGCCTTACCAAGCCATTCAGTATCACCAGAATGCGCCATTTGGAGATAGGTGGATTTAATCTTTTGAGTGTCGTACGCGGTAAGACCTGCAAAAATAAGAACACCAAGGATAGTAATTGCAAAGTGGATCGCGGGCGACCCCAAGAAAATATTAACGATTGACGCGACTAAGATGCCGATCACGCCCATAATGAGAAAAGATCCCCAGCCAGAAATATCTTTTTTAGTAGTGTAGCCCCATAGCGATAATCCGGCGAACGCGATGGATGTCACCAAGAAAACCTGCGCAATTGAAAATCCTGTGAATGCTACAAAAATCCACGACAGGGACAAGCCCATGACGGCTGCAAAAGCGTAGAAGAACAGTTGTGCTCCTGCCGCCGACAAACGATTGATTGCTGCTCCAAATGCAAATACCATCATCAATGGCGCGAACATTACGATCCAGCCAAGAATGTTGGGCTGTAGTGTGGCGGGATCACGAAAAACACCGAGCAGCCCTGGTGAGCTACCTACTGCCCATGCCACGGCAAAGGTGATTAGCATGCCCACGGACATTGTACCGTAGACCTTGTTCATGTGAGCGCGAAGCCCTTCATCAATCTGGGTCGCCCGCGCACCTGCGCTGCTCCGGATTGTATCAAATTCAGCCATTTCAGCCTCCGATTTTGCAACATTTATGTGCCGGGTATAAACCGGCGGTAACTGTTACTAATATCGGTGAGGTCGTCTTCCTTTTCAAGGATTTCCGACACTGTTGCCGTGAAATTCATTGTTCAAGTGCAATGTTGCGCACTAGCAGCGTAAATTGCTCGGCTAATTTAGCCTTTTTTCTGAGATTCTGCGCTTCCTTCAACTCAGTGTAGGCGAGCGACTGTCCGTTTCGTATAGTCTATTTTGCAAAAGTACGTTGTCACCTAAAAGCTTTAATTTTGGCTGCTAAGTACCAAACGAAAAGTTGATTTGAAGCGAATGGCACCACCTGTCTGTTTACGGGGCATCATAAAATCACTACGAAACTCTCCATTTAACGATGATTTCACTTAATCAATTTTGATAACGACTTTCCCCGTGGATTGGCGGTTACGTAGCAGCTCGTAAGCTGTGTCAGCATTTGACAATGGAAAAACATGGCTAACATGTGGACGAATTTTTCCGTCGACATACCAGTCAAATAGGGTTTGCGTGCTTTCAGACACAATTGAAGGTTTGAAAGCGAGGTATCCTCCCCAGTACACTCCCATTACCGTAAGATTCTTCACCAGTAGATGGTTTGTGGGAATCGTTGGCGCCTCGCCTGAGGCAAATCCGATCGGCAGCAATCGTGCCTCTGGCTTACATGCGCGAAAGGCTGATTTGAACTGCTCACCGCCAACTGGGTCATACACCACGTCAGCTCCACCAAGAGCCTTAACTGCGGCACGGATATCATCTTTTGAGGCGTCGATGAGATGATGTGCACCGGCTGCTCGAGCCACATCAAGTTTTTTGGTACCTCGCGCACAGGCAATCACATTTGCCCCCAACACTTTGCCGATTTCAACTGCTGTCAGGCCAACACCACCGGCTGCGCCGAGTACGAGGAGGTTTTCACCGGGTTGAAGGCGTGCGCGGTAGTGCAGAGCCACATGGCTGGTACCGTATGCGATTGGGAATGCTGCGGCATGCTCAAAGCTCATTTGATCAGGTAACGGTACAGCTCGGTCCGCAGGAAAGCAGCCGTACTCAGCAAGCCCGCCGCTCCCGGAAAAAACTAAGACGCGGGTGCCAATTAGAGGTGCTTCGGTATCTGGACCTACTGCATCCACGACACCGGCAACTTCCATTCCCAAAACGAATGGAGTGTCTGGTGTGTCTTGATAAGTTCCATTCATACTAAGGAAATCAGCAAAATTCAGTGCACACGCATTGATTTTAATTCGAATCTCTCCGACGCATGGATCTGGCTTTGGAATGTCAGTTATGGATGGCGGTTTGTCGTATGTTGTGACCTGGTATGCGCGCATTTTCCGTTTCCCTGTGGAATAGTAGGAGTATCAAACTTGTGTTGGAGCCTCAGTTAAAGCAACTACTAAAACCTTGCCCTTGGGTAATGCGTATCATTGTTGGAATGACAAAAGCATCCCTTTGAGCGCAAATTTTGATTGTTCGAGGGGAAGAGTGGGAAATGGTTTTTCCTGTTTGTGAAATTTACCTGTGAAGGAACGGCTGCGAGTAAAATAAATGACTAAACTGGCACACAAAAAGCCTGTCAAAGGGGTTTATACACAAACCAAAATGAGAGCCCAGCTCCAATCTAATGAACGCCTCAGGTATTTGAGGCATGCTTGAGAATTGCGGCTGATGGTGATTGCACCTTTAAAGGGCTGGCCATGAAAAGGGTTAACTCAGCTAGAAAGATCCCAAAAATTTGACGCGCAAAGAGGAAGCACTTGAAGATAAACGGTCGAATGGCGCGACTCAAAAAAACAACAGCGACATTTGCAGTAACATGTATAATCTTCCAACCACGCCGCTTGAGTTTTTTACTGCAGTACAATAGCGCTAAGAGGCGGGCTGTGGGGAAAGATGATTCAAGTGAGAGACTCCGATAGCGAAGAAATTGTTTGGGTAGCACACGCGATGGCGGATGCTGCAAGGAAAGCGATCTTGCCACATTTCAGGCAGTTTGGATTGACTGCTGAAAACAAAATTTCTGAAGGCTTTGATCCTGTTACGGTTGCGGACCGGGCTGGGGAAAAGGTCATGCGAGAAATCCTTGCACGCTACCGGCCTCAGGATGGTATTGTGGGTGAGGAGTTTGGAACGACCAGTGGGATCAGTGGCCTGACGTGGGTGTTGGACCCGATTGATGGCACAAGAGGCTTTATAAGTGGTACCCCAACTTGGGGTGTTTTGATTGCTGTCTCCACTGAAGATGGTCCTGTGTTTGGAGTTGTGGATCAACCATATGTCGGCGAACGTTTCGTTGGGGGTTATGGTATTGCAGAAGTGTCTGGTCCGCAGGGTGTTCGCTCTTTAAAAACGCGGAATATAAACAGCTTGAGTGACGCCACCTTATTCACGACCTTTCCCGAAGTGGGAACTCCTGATGAACGAAAAAAATTTGAAGCGGTTGCGCGCCAGGTTCGGTTAACTAGATATGGCATGGATTGCTATGCCTATGCTCTGATTGCTGCAGGTCAGGTAGATTTGGTGATTGAAGCTGGCTTGAATTCCTATGACATTCAGGCGCCAATTGCAGTAATCGAGGCGGCTGGTGGCAAGGTAACCAACTGGCAGGGGCGCGCCGCTCATGATGGCGGTCAGGTGCTTGCTGCTGCGAATTCGGAAATTCATGCAAAAGCCCTGAGGTGGCTTTCGGACACTTGAAATGATGGTCGCAAAACCTTTAGAGAATAAGTGTATGAAGTCCTTTGCCCGTGCTCTGTTGATAGATCATCACACTTTAAGATCAAAGCGGACCAAGTAGAGTTTGGAATTGTCTGAATGTCTGATTTGTTGATAAAATCTTGTGATGCGATTTTGACAATGGATGACTCCCGAAGGGAACTCTTCGGAGCGGACATTCGTGTGCGTGATGGTGTCATAATCGAAATTGGAGAAGCATTGGAAGGCACTGGAGAGGTAGTGTCGGCAATGGGGTGTGTTGTAACGCCTGGCTTGGTAAACTCACATCATCATCTATTCCAGAGCTTGACGCGGGCTGTCCCCGGTGCGCAGAACGCGTTGCTATTTGGCTGGTTAAAAACTTTGTACCCGATCTGGTCAAAGTTTGGGCCAGAAGAGATGTTTGTGTCAGCCCAGATTGGGCTTGCTGAACTGGCACTATCAGGGTGCACGCTGACTTCGGATCATTTGTATCTTTATCCGAATGGTTCAAGGCTTGATGATACGATTGACGCGGCGGGTGACGTAGGGTTGCGGTTTCATCCAACTCGTGGCGCGATGAGTATAGGAGAAAGTGATGGTGGTTTACCACCAGACGCTCTTGTTGAGCGGGAAGCTGACATTCTGAACGATGCAATTCGTGTAATTGATGCGCATCATGATCCGAATGATGGTGCGATGGTGAGAGTTGGAGTGGCGCCATGCTCCCCCTTTTCAGTTAGCCGCGAACTAATGCGTGACGCAGCCATTTTGGCTCGGGACAAGGGCATTATGATGCATACTCATTTGGCGGAGAATGATGAAGATATTGCTTATTGTCTGAAAAAATTTGGTTGCCGTCCGGGGCAATACGCTGAAGACCTTGGTTGGATTGGAAGCGATGTCTGGCATGCGCATTGCGTGAAGCTGGACATGAAAGAAATTAATTTGTTTGCACAAACTCGAACTGGAGTTGTGCATTGCCCGTGTTCTAACTGTCGCCTTGGCAGTGGTATCGCGCCGGTGCGTCAAATGCGCGATGCCGGTGTGCCTGTAGGACTGGGAGTGGACGGTTCTGCCAGCAATGACACCAGCAACCTGATGGCAGAGGCGCGCCAAGCGATGCTATTGCAGCGAGTATCGCGCGGTGCTGATGCAATGAGTGCTCGAGAGGCGCTAGAAATTGCTACCCGGGGTGGGGCGGAGGTGCTTGGCAGATCGGATTGTGGTCAAATTTCGGTTGGTAAACGTGCTGATATAGCTCTCTGGGACGTGACCGGAATTGACAGTGCTGGCAGCTGGGATTCATCGGCGTTACTTTTGGCGGGGCCCACAAAGGTGCGTGATCTGTTCGTGGAGGGGAGGCAGGTAGTACGTGACTGGCAAATCACAACAATTGATTTACCACGAGTAATTGAACGACAAGCTGCATTAGCCTTAGAACTAGCCTTTTGAGGCTTCTATTCCGTTCACGTTAAGTGCTTTTTTTATCCATTTGGAGCGGGCGAGGCGATTCGAACGCCCGACCCTAACCTTGGCAAGGTTATGCTCTACCCCTGAGCTACGCCCGCATCCATTGGGTATTGCGGGAATATAAAGAGTCGCGCTGCGCTGCAAGGGGTAAAACGTGCCCAACGCAAAAAACTTGCCAGTTTTTAGATGGAAATGACAAAGAAGTAGCGGTTGATGACTCATGATTGGAAAAACACACTTTATTCGCCATCATACCATTCGTTTGGTCAAGTATGGTTGATTAGGGGCAAACATGTTTGGGGCTGGACTACCTTGAGATTGTTTGGTCGAAGCGACTAGTTGAGCGTCTCTGTTAGCACTTTCTGCAGACTTATCTGGGTTGACGGCACACCTTGGTGCGCCGCTCCAGCGTGAAGTCAACCTTATTCAAATTCTATCAGAAGGTCTTTCGCGTCGATCTGACCGCCAGCCTGCACGTGGATGACTTTGACTGTTGCGTTGCGCTCAGCATGGATTCCAGTCTCCATTTTCATCGCTTCAATTGTCAGAAGAAGATCGCCTTCCTTCACTTCTTGGCCAGCGGAAACGCCAACTGTTGCAACGACGCCCGGCATTGGTGCACCAACGTGGTTTGTGTTGCCGTCCTCGGCCTTTGCCCGTTGTACGGTTGAAGATTTAACAAGGCGGTTCGGGACACGAATCGTTCGGGGCTGACCGTTCAATTCGAAAAATACTTTTACTTCTCCGTTCTCGTCAGTTTCCCCCAACGCCTGCAGTCGGATTTCCAGGGTCTTGCCGGGATCAATTTCCGCAGTAATCTCCTCCCCGGGTTCCATTCCGTAAAAGAATGTGCGTGTCGGAAGCGTGCGGACCGGACCGTAAGTGCGGTGTCTTCCCATGTAATCGAGGAAAACCTTTGGATACATCATGTAGCCGTTGAGATCCTCGTTATCGACTTTGAAGCCTTCAAGTTGCTCGCTGACTTGTCTGCGAACTTCCTCAAGATCGACAGGATCTAAACGCATACCTGGGCGTTCAGTGTTTGGTTTTTCTCCTTTAAGGACTTTGCTGACGATTCTCTTGGGAAAACCACCGGGCGGTTGGCCGAGGTTACCGCGCATCATGTCAATTACAGAATCTGGAAATGCAACTTCGGTTTTTGGGTCTTCCACTTCGTCGCGTATTAAGTTCTGACTGACCATCATCAATGCCATATCGCCGACCACTTTCGACGAAGGTGTCACTTTGACAATATCACCAAACATCATATTTACATCAGCGTATGCCTGTGCGACCTCGTGCCAGCGTTCCTCTAGGCCGAGAGATCGGGCCTGTGCCTTTAGGTTTGTGAACTGACCGCCAGGCATTTCGTGCAGATATACTTCGGACGCTGGAGCCTGCAAGCCGCTTTCGAATGCCGCGTACTGACCTCGTACAGCCTCCCAGTAATTTGAAATTTCACGTACAGCTTTGATATTTAAATCACTTGCACGTTCGGTAAAGCGCAGTGCTTCCAGGATTGATCCAATTGTGGGCTGCGAGGTGTTGCCAGAGAATGCGTCCATTGCGGCATCAACACAATCCACCCCAGCGCGCGATGCTGCAAGGACTGTCGCGATGGCTGCGCCAGATGTATCGTGCGTATGGAAGTGTATCGGGATATCCACAGCATCTTTTAGAGCTGGGAACAGAATGTCTGCAGTTGGCACTTTCATGAGACCCGCCATATCCTTTATCCCTAGAATATGAGCACCAGCTGCTTGCATTTTCTTAGCCATATCGACGTAATAGGCGATGTTGTATTTCGATCGGTTTGGATCCAAAGCGTCTCCGGTGTAGCAAATAGTGCCTTCACAAACTTTATTGTTTTCTTGTACCGCGTCCATCGCAACGCGCATGTTTTCAACCCAGTTGAGCGAGTCAAAGACACGGAAAACGTCAATACCAGTTTCTGCCGCCTGCCGGACAAACTCCTGAACTACATTGTCGGGGTAGTTGGTATAGCCGACGCCATTAGACGCGCGTAGAAGCATCTGTGTCATAATATTGGGCATGCTGCTGCGAATGTCTCGCAGGCGCTGCCATGGGCATTCCTGCAGGAAGCGATAGGATACATCAAAAGTAGCACCGCCCCAGCATTCTACGGAGAACAATTGATGCAAATTGGAGGCGTAGGCGGGGGCTACCTTAATCATGTCGGTTGACCGCATGCGCGTCGCAAGAAGTGACTGGTGACCATCGCGCATAGTCGTATCGGTGAAGAGAAGTTGATCCTGAGCTATCATCCAGTCGGCAATCGCCTTGGGACCTTTTTCGTCTAGCAAAGTACGGGTGCCCTTAGGTGGCGTCTCTACCTGACGCTTGGGGCAGCGGGCTGGTTTCAGGTCCTCTGCTGGCATCTGACGACCCTGAACTTCAGGGTGCCCGTTCACGGTTATATCTGCAATGTAGGTCAGCACCTTAGTGCCGCGGTCGCGGCGGCGCGCGAATTTGAAGAGCTCAGGTGTCTCGTCGATAAATTTGGTGGTGTATTGGTTGTTTAAAAACGTTGGATGCTTCAGCAGGTTTTCGACAAATGCGATATTTGTGCTTACGCCACGCACCCGGAATTCTCGCAGTGCGCGGTCCATACGGGCGATTGCCTTTTCGGGTGTTTGGGCCCAGGCGGTGACCTTGGTCAGCAAGGAATCATAATAACGTGTGATCACCCCCCCCGCATAGGCAGTACCACCGTCAAGGCGAATCCCCATTCCGGTGGCAGACCGATAGGCTGTGATGCGTCCATAATCGGGGATGAAGTTATTTTGAGGGTCTTCGGTCGTGACGCGAGTTTGTAACGCATGGCCGTTCAGGCGGATATCATATTGGCTGGCCTTGCCAGTTGCTTCCGCAAGTGACTTACCTTCGGCGATTTGTATTTGCGCTTGCACGATATCGATGCCCGTGACTTCTTCGGTGACGGTGTGTTCTACCTGAACGCGCGGGTTAACCTCAATGAAGTAGAATTTGCCAGTTTCCATATCCATCAAGAATTCGACGGTTCCCGCGCATTCATAATTTACGTGGGCACAGATCTTGCGCCCCAATTCGCAAATTTCCTCACGCTGAGCTTCGCTGAGATAGGGAGCAGGTGCGCGTTCTACGACTTTTTGATTGCGGCGCTGAACTGAACAATCGCGTTCATAAAGATGATAAATATTGCCTTGTTTATCGCCGAGAATCTGCACCTCGACGTGGCGTGCTCGGGTGATCATTTTCTCCAGATAGCCTTCGCCGTTACCAAACGCAGCTTCGGCCTCGCGGCGGCCTTCTAATACTTTTTCTTCGACTTCATCCTCATTATTGATCGGGCGCATGCCGCGTCCGCCGCCGCCCCATGAGGCCTTTAGCATAAGCGGATATCCAACCTTCGCAGCCTCGACTTTTATGGATGCCATTTCGTCACCCAGCACGTCTGTTGCGGGAATGACAGGAACGCCCGCCGCAACTGCAACCTTGCGGGCGCTAGCCTTGTCGCCCAAGGCTCGCATAGTCTCAGCTTTTGGACCTATAAACGCTATACCGTTAGCTTCGCAGGCATCTACAAACTGAGGGTTTTCGGATAAGAGCCCGTATCCAGGGTGAATGGCATCGGCACCACATTCCTTGGCGATGCGGATAATTTCGTCAATTGAAAGATAGGCGGCTACCGGTCCCATACCTTCACCGATTCGATAAGCTTCGTCTGCCTTGAATCTGTGCAGGCCCAGCTTGTCCTCCTCTGCAAAAACGGCAACGGTGCGTTTTCCCATTTCGTTTGCGGCGCGCATTACACGGATCGCAATCTCACCTCGGTTAGCGATCAAGATCTTCTTGAAGTTGGGCATGGCCAGGCCTCCCTTTTTTGGTGTCTGTCCGAAACGAACCTACGCGAAAGTAACGGATTGCTGCACTGCAGCGCAATACCAAGTGATACGGATTCTGTTACATTTCAGTTGGTTTTCGTTCTGTTTTTGAGCTTCTACAGCTATTTTGTTGGCAGGATCTTGGTGGATTGCTGCAAAAAGCAGAAAATTTTTCTTGAGCGTATTCTCCAAATGATCGTGAAGTAACTTGCTTATTGCAATCAAGGCGTTGCTTTTGGCAGCAAGTGTGAGGACAAATTTGATAGATCTCTCGCACCAATCTGGCCCATGTTTGCGTCCATGTCTCTCTTCAATATATCGACTAAGTGATCAGGGCCAGCGCTACCCAGCGCGGCAAGGGCGCAGTGAAACGCACTCCCCATCATTACGAAATTAGCTCCTAGAGCTAGCCCTCGGAGAATGTCTAACCCAGTCTCAAAACCGCTATCGATCAAAATAGGTAGGTTTGTAACCGCCCGAATGGTGGGTAGAGCCTCAATCGTCGCTTGCGCACCATCGAATTGGCGGCCGGCATGGTTGGAAATCCAGATTGCGTCCGCGCCAGCTTTTTCAAGTCGCGCAGCGTCCGTGGCGCGCATTACACCTTTGACAATTAATGCTCCCTTCCAATGATCCCGGAGCCAGTGCAGGTAGTCCCAGTTCGGTGATGTGCGCAACAGGTACCCCGCGTGGGCGGTTGAACTTAGCCCGGTCAGATTGTCAGCGTACTCGTCGATCAATCGCATGCGTGGCATACCGTAGCGCGCCATGCCGATTGCCCATTGTGGACGCATGATAATTTGGGCCAGTAGGCGTGGTGTCATTCGAGGGGGAGCCGTAAGGCCCGATCGCACTTGACGCTCTCGCCGACTAGCCACGGGAACATCCACGGTTAACACCAAAGTTGAAAACCCCGCATTACGCGCTTGTGTCAGCATTTTAGAGCGAATGTCAGGGTCGCGGGGTGGATACATCTGAAACCAGCCATGTTCGCCTAGATAAGGTGAGACTGCTTTTGGGGTCTGGCTGGCAACAGTTGATAATGTGTAAGGCAGGCCTAACCGTTTCGCCGCTTCTGCTAACCTGAATTCTGCGTTTGGCCAGATGAGCCCAGACATGCCAATCGGTGCAATGCCAACTGGGATCGGAAACGATTGCCCCAATAGCTCGCACCGAGTGTCTGTTGTGTGCTCTCCATGCAAGATGGAGGGTTGCATCAATATCTGTTCTAGCGCGTGCCGATTTCGCGCTTTAGTGCGTTCCGCACCGGTGCCACTGTCTAGGAACTCCCAAACAAAGTGCGGCATACGCTGCTTAGCGCGGCGGCGAAGGTCGGAAAGATCTGGAAAACGGGCATGTAGGTCCATACCTTATTTCTTGTCACTGAATGGAAAATTGTCCAGTGTCTACACTCTGAAAAAGACTATGTGGAACATAATGGGAACTTCCTTTCTCCGAATGTCCAAGCTACATTATCGGGCATGAGCAGTTTTGACGAATTTGACGCCTTTGAAGGCGCTTCCCTTTCCGCGCGGGCGATGGCTGCGCGGCCAGTGCCCTACCTTGATGAGTTGAACCCAGCGCAGCGTGAGGCTGTCGAAAAGCTGGATGGGCCAGTTTTGATGCTGGCTGGGGCTGGAACAGGCAAAACCAAGGCATTAACTGCTAGAATCGTTCATTTGTTGAACACAGGTCGCGCGCAACCTAACGAGATTTTATCTGTGACTTTCACCAACAAGGCTGCACGGGAAATGAAGAACCGAGTGGGCAAAATGCTTGGGCAGTCAATCGAGGGTATGCCCTGGCTTGGTACTTTTCACGCGATTTGCGTTAAGCTGTTGCGACGGCACGCAGAGCTGGTTGGGCTGAAACATAATTTCACGATTCTGGATACAGATGATCAACTTCGGCTGCTTAAACAGTTGGTGCGTGCCGCTAACATTGATGACAAACGCTGGCCGGCACGCCAATTGGCACATCTGATCGATGGTTGGAAAAACCGTGCATTAACCCCTGACACATTGCCGGCATCTGATCACGGTGCATACAACCACTGGGGTGGTGAGATTTATGCCCAATACCAGAGGCGTCTAAGGACACTCAATGCCGTGGATTTCGGGGACCTGTTGTTGCACGTGGTCACTATCTTTCAAAAAAACCCAGATGTCTTAAATCGATACCAGCACTGGTTCAAGTTTGTCTTGGTCGATGAATATCAAGATACAAATGTAGCGCAGTACTTGTGGTTGCGTTTGCTTGCAGGAGAACACAAGAACATTTGTTGCGTCGGTGATGATGACCAATCGATTTATGGGTGGCGCGGGGCTGAGGTTGGCAACATCCTTCGATTCGAAAAGGACTTCCCCGGCGCACATGTTGTGCGTTTGGAACAAAATTATCGTTCGACACCGCATATCCTGGCGGCTGCGTCCAATGTGATCAAAGGTAATGAGGGTCGTTTGGGCAAGACGCTTTGGACACAGGCAAGTGATGGCGAAATGGTTCGTCTTATTGGTCATTGGGATGGCGAGGATGAAGCCCGCTGGATCGGGGAAGAAATTGAGGCGATGCAAAGCGGCACGCGGGGGATGCGGGCACTTGGGCTTGATCACATCGCCATACTAGTGCGTGCCAGCCATCAGATGCGGGCATTTGAAGATCGTTTTCTGAGTATTGGGCTTCCGTACCGAGTGATTGGTGGGCCGCGATTCTATGAGAGGATGGAGGTTCGCGATGCGATGGCGTATTTTCGTCTGGTGGTGAGCCCTGAAGACGATTTAGCATTTGAACGGATTATAAATACGCCAAAGCGTGGGTTAGGAAATGTCGCACAGCAAAAAATTCAAACTTGCGCGCGTATCAATGATGTTAGCTTGTTCGAAGGTGCGCGTATTTTGATTGACCAGAAAGGCATTGGTGGCAGAGGCGCCAAGGAACTTTCTAATTTGTTGGAAGGCTTAGTTCGGTGGCGGCGTCAGGGCACGCCACTGCAAATTGAAGTGCCACTAGATGATGAGGCCGTCATAGATAGCGAAAAAACGGTTACAGCGTCTCGAATTCAGGATGGCGAACCAGAGCTTTCTCACCTCGAATTAGCGCAAGTAATCCTAGACGAAAGTGGTTACACCGCAATGTGGCAGAACGATAAAACGCCCGAAGCACCCGGGCGTTTGGAAAATCTGAAAGAATTGGTCAAGGCATTGGAACAATTCGAAAACCTTCAGGGATTTCTTGAACATGTTAGCTTGATCATGGATAATGAAACCGACGAGTTCGAGCAAAAGGTCAGCATAATGACTTTACACGCGGCCAAGGGGCTGGAGTTTCCCGCAGTGTTTTTACCTGGTTGGGAAGACGGATTGTTTCCATCGCAACGGTCAATGGATGAAACGGGTCTTAAGGGGCTCGAAGAGGAGCGACGATTGGCCTATGTTGGGATCACTCGTGCGGAAGAGCTTTGTACGATTTCCTTTGCTGGTAACCGGCGGGTTTTCGGTCAGTGGCAATCGCAGATGCCCTCGCGTTTCATCGATGAATTGCCTGAGGAACACGTTGAGGTGCTTACGCCTCCCGGGCTTTACGGTGGTGGCTATGGGGCCGCTAGACCAACGGGGTCAACCCTAGAAGACAGGGCATCTAATGCTGATGGGTATAATTCGCCCGGCTGGAAGCGTATGCAGACACGTGCTGGTCAGTATGGCATCAGTCAGCCACGTGAAAGCAAGCAGTCGGCGATCGACTTGCAGGTGGTGTCCAGCTTTATGGTGGGTGATAGGGTGTTTCACCAGAAATTTGGATACGGTAGGATCACTGAGATTGAGGGTGACAAACTAAACGTTGTTTTTGAAAAGGCAGGTGAGAAAAAGGTCGTTGCACGATTTGTGACAGGGGCAGAGGACATTCCATTCTGACTTCTATTTTGAATTGACAGGTGTATGCGGCTTATCCTGAGTGTTGCAACAACAGGAGGGCTTAATGATATTTTACGACTGTAGCACGGCGCCAAACCCACGACGGACACGTATGTTCATCGCTGAAAAAGGCATTGAAATAGAAACTCGCAACATTGACCTGGGAAAGAACCAGCAGTTTTCGCCGGAATTTCTCCTAGTAAATCCGCGAGCTATGCTGCCGGCACTGGTAATAACGGGGGACCGAGTGTTGTCTGAGAATATCGCTATAGCAACCTACTTGGAGGAGATTTACCCTGATCCTCCCTTATTGGGACAAGATGCCGAGGAGAAAGCGTCAATCATGATGTGGAATGCGATGGCTGAGTTCCAAGGAGGCGTGGCGGTTGCCGAAGCATTTCGCAACTCCCACCCGCTGATGAAAGACAGAGCACTGCCTGGGCCTGAGAATTATGCGCAGATACCGGAACTTGCGGAACGAGGCCATGCGCGCATTGGAGTGTTTTTTGATTTACTTGAGGAACGATTACAAAAAAGCGTTTATCTGGGATCTGATCGTTTTTCGATTGCTGATATAACGGCATACGTGTTTTGTGATTTTGGACGTGTGGTTAGGCGGCGCCTGCCTGAAGAAAATACCGCCGCGCGGGATTGGTTTGACAGAATCTCTCAACGGGAGAGTGCACAGATTTAGAAGAAAATCAGCGATGCGAGGGCGGCGGAAACATCGTTTTTTTCGTATTGAAACAAAGGCGGGACGCAGCCCTTGCAATCCATTTTGGTGCGGCGGCACTAGGGAGAAGGGTGCCGCCACACTAGTGTCAAGGCACTCTAGGGAGGAGAGAGCAGCCTTGATTTTAGACGTTTGCAGGTAACGCCCAAAGTTTGAGGTAGGAATAACGGGGAGAAAAAAGAACAGTAGTCGGGCTGGAGATCTAGACGGAAGAACGGCTTCTCGAGCCTATTTTAAGTGTCCAGTGAGGCCTCAAGCGCCAATCGGCGGATCATGGAGTGGTTCAATCCTAAGTCTTTTAGTTGGGTGCTGGAAAGAGCGCTGAGTTCTTTGTAGGTCGTGCGGAACCTACGGTATCGTCGGACCCGTGCGACCAAATTGTTTGTTATTATTAAAAGGCTGCGGCTGGAGACCGTTTCCAGTAAGTCTGATTGTGTTAAGTATGCCATTTGCAATCTCATTGTCGGGGGTGTTTTTATCTTTAAGAACACGATATAGACTTATGCTGCGAGCGCACAACAAACGGTTTTGCAAAGCTGTCATGCGCTGGACGAATAACGATCTATCGTTGATTGACGCCAATCCTATTTTTAAAAAAGCACACTGAAAATCCATGAAACATAATGTTATTCGTTCGAAGATGTTGGGTGTTGTAATTTTTGCGACTGCAGAAAGGAAAGAGTGAAATGACTGTCCATAAAACAGTGATCCTGGAAAACCTAAGCCGTTTAGAGTTACCCGACGGCGGTGATCTAGTCTCTCGAGACATGGTTCGCGCATTGGAAATTAATGATGGTTCGGTGAGCTTTGTAATTGAAGCGACAACGCCGGCAATTGCGCGCCAGATGGAACCTCTGCTGCTGACAGTAGAACGATTGGTTGGACAACTGGATGGGGTAACCTCGGTTAGCGTAGTCTTGACAGCTCATGAAGTTGCAGCCAAGACGAAGCCAGCGCCGAGTCTAAAAGTTGGTGGTCATTTCAAAGCTCAGCAAGGCCCTATGAAGGTGCCTGGTGTGGATCGAATTCTTGCCATTGGATCTGGCAAAGGTGGCGTTGGTAAGTCGACCGTCTCTTCAAATCTGGCAGTTGCTCTGGCCAAACAGGGTCGCAAAGTTGGCTTGCTTGATGCGGACATCTACGGTCCTTCGCAGCCTCGCATGATGGGGGTTAATAAGCGTCCAGCGTCTCCTGATGGCAAAACCATCATGCCTTTGCATGCCCATGGCGTAACAATCATGTCGCTCGGTTTCATGCTCGAAGAAGACAAGCCCGTCGTTTGGCGTGGTCCTATGCTGATGGGTGCGTTGCAGCAAATGCTAACACAGGTGCAGTGGGGCGACTTAGATATTCTTATAGTCGACTTACCACCGGGCACTGGTGATGTGCAGCTGACTTTGTGTCAGAAGACTGAACTTACTGGAGCGATAGTCGTCTCGACACCACAAGATGTAGCTCTGCTGGACGCGCGTAAGGCACTTGGTATGTTTGATCAGCTGAAAACACCAGTGCTCGGCTTGATTGAAAATATGAGCACTTTCCACTGTCCTAATTGTGGATATGAAAGTCATATTTTCGGACGGGGAGGAGTTGCCGCCGAGGCAAAGAAATTGGGTATTCCTTTGCTCGGCGTCTTGCCGGTTGATCTCGATACACGGCTAGCAGGTGACGAGGGTACTCCCGTTGCTGCGGGTGACAGTGAGATGGCCAAAGCATATTTGCGAATTGCGGAGGGTTTGGTGCACGGAGGAATGGCGTGATTAGGCGCAAACTTCACAGTAGTTTATGTTAGTTGTACATTTTAAATATTGGGGATTCTGGCAATTTACCTGTCACATACAAAATTTGCTTTATTGTGAGGGCATTGTGAGAAGAAAAAGCTTATTCTGCGGTAGTGGTTCAGAAATCCAATGAGATTAGGGTCACTGACGTATTGGTGGGGCAAATAACTTATTTAAGGCGGGGTGCCATGGTTACATTTACTGAAAATGGAGGAGTAGGTATTAAAATCGTCGCAAACGCACGAACCATATCCAAAGTACCCGTTTCAATTAGTGGTTTAACGTAATCTCCCAGCTTCAAATAATTTAATTTTTGTAGATTTTTTCTCGCGTCAATAGCCCAGCTCGCGTTGTCTTTCATGGTTGAGGATAGATGGAAATGGGCTTTCTGAGTAATCATTTAACAAGATGAATTCTTTCACTTTGCAAACATCCGCGGCTTACTCATTTAAACACCGCCGGCTATGTGGCTTTTGAGATCCACTAACACGAAATACAATGTATTGGCCGAAGTATGCGTCACTGAAGCAAAAGTCCGCAGCATTCAAAGTTTTAAACGGTTAGGCGGTAGCCTTTTTAGTCTGTATTTTTCAATAAAAGAGCGCAGCATTATTGCATGAAGCTGTTATCCCCGTCACAGTGACGCAGTTTGAATAATATTTTTTTGAGGACTTGCTATGCGCACTGTGATTCATGCAGCCCTTTCCGCGGGATTTTTGTGTGCTTGCGCTGAGCCTAGTGCTGATCCCAAGGTTTTTGATGAGGCGATAGTGCCTGATGTACCACTCACTGGCGCTGCTCGCTGTGATGAAGATGTGTTTTCCCCGCTGGTGGGCCAATCACTGGTTGTCTTACAGACTATTGAAATACCGGAAGAAACGCGTGTGGTACCACCTGGTTCCATTACCACGACGGACTACCTGCCACACAGATTAAACATCGAGCACGGTGATAATGAAATAATCTCCAAAGTGTGGTGTGGCTGATTAATTTTTGATGCGATATAGTTTATGACACCCACTGCAAGCCGCGCCAAGGCCACGCATGCTGAGCGACAGCGCGCCTGCGTCTGAGAAATTTAACGCGGACGCTGACTTTTGCAATTCAGCTGACCGAATGACGAAATCGTCCCAGTTGTCCCAGATTGTTGACGCAGCTTCTGATTTTGGGTCAGTCGTAAATTTTGCAAAAAGAATGGGCATGTTTATGGCGTGTAAGCTGATGTTGTCGCGCACGATGTGCGCTCGGTTGGGATCAAAGGGGATGAAACCCCGCGCCATGTCCCCTAACTCTTTAGCGGCAATTCCAATAGCCTCCATAGCTTTCATACGAGCCAAAACGTCGACATCTTTAACCCCGTCGTGAGCAACTGCGAGGGTGGCAGAGAGTGAGGTCGCAACAGCAATAAGCCTAAAAGTTTTTGTCACGGTGCTATTCTTGATTGAATGATATGTAAGCTTCAAAGGTAAATGCCGTGGTCGTAGAAATTCGGTGGCTGCGCGAGCATATGCGCAGCCACCATTCTTTGCTATTTGAATTTAAGAACTGGGAATTAATACTGAGTCGATTACGTGAATGACTCCATTCTTAGCGATTACATCCGCGGTGGTGACTGAAGCATCGTTGATCATTACGCCACTGGTAGCATCGACTGCGAGATCGGACCCCTGCACTGTGGCCACATCCGCTTTTTTACCAGCTATGTCTCCAGACATAACCTGTGATGGGATCACGTGGTATGTCAAGATGGCGACAAGTTGATCTTTGTTCTCTGGCTTCAAGAGATTCTCAACAGTTCCTGCTGGCAGCGCTGCAAACGCAGCGTCGGTTGGTGCAAATACGGTGAATGGTCCATCACCTTTCAGAACATCTACAAGACCTGCGGCTTGGACTGCAGCCACTAAGGTGGTAAACGAACCTGCGTTCACTGCGGTATCCACGATATCCATTTTTGCCTTTGTGCCACCCGCAAATGAACTTGTGCTTGCAGCGAGTGTGATGGCAGCCCCACCCATGAGTGAGAAAAATGTGCGTCTTAACATGATCGTTCCTTTCAAGTTGTAATGAAAAAGATACGGAAGATTTTTCTAGCTGGATGAAGACAGCTGCATTTTTTTTAGTGAATGCCGTTTAAGCGATTGATTTTAAACTTTTATACAAATTCTTGAGAATTATTTCAGCATCTTTTTAGACTTGAAAATCACTACTTTTGCCGGAGGGTGCCAAGAGCGGTTTCGAAAATTCAGGGGAAGATTATCTCGACTTGTCAATAAGAATCAGACTACGAAGAATAAGAACATAAAGTGAACACGTATTAATTTGTCCGCTTACCTTTGTTTCGTGGGGGATTATGCCAAACCGCCGAATACTGTCCTTATGGTTTCCACGATTGGGGGCCGAACGATTAGTTCGCTTGGAACGGGGTACATTTGATGCGCCACTCGTCGTCTTGCGTGATACTGGCCAAATGCAGGTGATTTCATCCTTAAATAAACAGGCCGAAGCCCTGGGGCTAACGTTGGGACAACCTGTGCGGGATGCGCAGGCCGTGTGTCCAGAGGTAATTATACGATTGCAAAATGTTCAGGCCGAGGCTGCCTTTCTCGCCGCAATTCGACGCTGGGCTGGAAAGTTTTCACCTTGGCTGGCTGAAGATGCGCCTAACGGGTTGGTGATTGACCTGACCGGATGTGTGCATTTATTTGGTGGAGAACGCGGGGTATTGGAGCAGATAGCGCGCGATTGTGTTGATCTGGGACTTACCGTGCGGGCGGGAATCGCTGATACGTTGGGGGCGGCTTGGGCACTGGCCCGCTTCGCAGAGAAATCGACCGCAGTATATCGTAGTAGTGACGACATTCAGCAGGAAGCTCGTGCGACGCGCGCGCGCGCGGTGAAGCGACGACACTGGACGCGCGGAGGAACGCCTCCTCAAAGACTAGATACACTACCTAGGGTAGGTCGAATTGCGCCACCAGGTCAAACACGTAGTATATTGGCAGATTTGCCAGTGGCTGGGTTGCGACTAACCACTGAAATACAAGCGGACTTGGCCCGGTTAGGATTACGGCGTATTGGTGATCTGGCTGGACAACCGCGTGCAGGTCTGGTGCGGCGCTTTGGCAAAGGGGTGGTCCTGCGCCTGGATCAGGCGCTGGGCAGTGTGCCTGAACCAATCAGTCCAGCGGCACCTGCAGCGATTTTTGCTGTGCGTATGACCTTGCCTGAGCCGATCGGGTTGGAAGCGGATCTACTTGCAGGGATTAATCGTTTGTTGCCGCCTTTGTGTGAGCGTTTGCGCGCGGGCGGACTTGGTGCACGCGCAGTGAGGCTACAGGTTTTTCGCACTGACCAAACCATGCAATCGGTGGATGTCGGCCTTGCAAGGGCGGCAGATGACGCGGAGCGTATCCGTCCACTATTGCGGATGAAGTTGGGTGATATTGATGCAGGGTTTGGAATCGACATGCTGCGGATCGAGGCTATTCAAACTGAGCCGTTACATCATCGCTGTGCCACAGGACATCTGGAAGCCGGCCAAGCTGTGGCTGTGCGGTTGGCGGCCGGGCCTGTGCTAGATGATTTGATCGGTCGAATTGGTGCACGCATCGGCCTAGAACAGATCACCCGGCGTCATCCGGCCTCGAGTCATATCCCGGAAAAGTGTGCGCAGATGCTGCATGCGGCTTGGTCGGACGCGTTTCAGAGTGATTGGCCAGAAGTGCCCGGACCACGTCCAATTCTCTTATTGCGTCCAGAGCCGCTAAAGGCGCCAGATAAGCCACGCCTAACTGGACCGTTTCTTTGGCGAGGCCGTGATATGCATTGGGTGATCGCTCAAGGACCGGAGCGTATTGCCCCGGAATGGTGGATTGATGAGCCTAACTGGCGCAGCGGGGTGCGCGATTACTGGCGGGTAACTTGCGAAAGTGGAGAGCGTCTGTGGCTCTATTACGCACATGGTGGCACCATGTCATCCGGCTGGTTTTGTCATGGAACGTTTGCTTGATTCTATCGGTAAGATAAGCCTTCGACGGCACAAACTGGGTGGGGGCAATAATGCTGCGCCGCCGAAGGTAGCGTTAATGTTTCGCTATGTACCTATGGTGATCTATCGTTGAGGCAAAACTAGGATCTGTCAAAGGCGATTTTCAGATGAATTTACGGCAAAACCGAGGCGGGGTTGATTTATCCAAAAAACACGGCAAGTCTGATGATATGAATGCCCAACCCCCAATCCCTATGAAGCAGGTTTCGCCACCACCGCAGGTTGCGTTTCACCGCAGAGAGCTCAATGTGATCCTGTCGCTTTACGGGCGCATGGTTGCGGCTGGAGAATGGCGGGATTACGGAATCTCGCATCTCAACGATGTTGCAGTCTTTTCCGTATTTCGGCGCACCGCTGAGAATCCGCTCTATCGAATCGAAAAAAGACCGCGTCTGCGTAACCGCCAAGGCATGTACGCGGTAATCGGAATCGACGGCCAAATTCTCAAACGGGGGCAAGACTTGAAAACTGTTCTCAGAGTGCTCGAGCGCAAGTTGATCCGCAGCGTCGAATAAACCTAACATTTTTCAAATTGTCAGAAATTTAGGGTGGGGGATGCCTTAACTTGTAAAAAGGTTGACCCTGATCTTTGCGAAGTGAGTCATTCTGTGCGCTTGGGACGTTGTGCCTCTGGATCAAGTGACCAGTCTCCTTGCCATAATGCAGAGCATTTCAAACATGATTGAAACTCCAAGGAAGGCGGTTCCGCTTGAACTGTCAAACGGTGGTGATACTTCGACAAGGTCGGCCCCGATGATGTTCAGACCGTCTAATTCACGCACAACCTGCAATGCTTGAAATGCGTTTGGCCCGCCTACTTCTGGGGTGCCAGTTCCTGGAGCAAAGGTTGGATCTACAAAATCAATGTCATAGGATAAATATGTTGCCCCACTCCCAACAATTTCGCGCACTTCGGTCATGACATCTTTAATCCCTCGATCGAAAAATTCCTCAATCCTTATAATGCGAATTCCAACGCTACGGGCAAAATCACTATCTTCGTTATCATAGGTGCTGCCACGAATGCCAACCTGTACCACCCTTTTGGGATCTAGCAATTCTTCTTCAACTGCGCGGCGAAAGGGTGTGCCATGCGTGTATAAAGAGCCACCAAAGTAGCTATGATATAGGTCAGTGTGACTATCAAAATGAACCATGCCCACAGATGACTTCGCGGCAAGTGCTCGCAGGATAGGTAATGATGTTAGATGATCACCACCGGCAGTCAAAGGAAGGATATCTCTTTTTACTAATTTTTCAAAAAAGCTAGTAATGCGCTCCATGCTGTCGGGTATATCTGCGGGGTTTGGGCCAATATCGCCTAGGTCGGCGCAGTTAGCCAATTCAAACGGACGCACACCTGTTGCCCCGTTTTGGGCCCGGATCATCGTGGAAGCGTCGCGCAACTGGCGTGGTCCGTGGCGCGGTCCCGGTCGGTTGGTGGTGCCGCTATCCCATGGCACGCCAACCAGCCCAATCTGAACTTCAGTGAAACGGGGGTCTTCAGGTCCCATGATTGGCAAACGCATGAAACTTGGTATTCCGGCAAACCTTGGAAGATCCATACCTGAAACAGGTTGAAAGAAATTATCACTCATGTGTGTTTCTCCTAGGGGCGTTTGTGCGCAGTTAAAGGGCCGCCACCCTGTGACTGAATTCGGTCGATTGCGGCTATGATGGGTTCGTGGATCACGGACATATGGTGCGCACTTGCGTGGATTAGGGTGCTTGGGTTTGATACAAGCGCGACATGCCCTTCCCAGAACAAAAGGTCACCAGGCTGGTAGGGGCCCGAAGCATTGGGGAAATCTGTTTCTTGTTGGTCGCTGTCGCCGGGGCAAGACTTGCCACATGCCAAAAGTGCAGCTTGAACAAGTCCGGAACAGTCAATGCCAAAACCTGAATTTCCAGCCCAGAGATAGGGCACTCCAAGGTAACGCTCTGCCTCAGAAACAGCGTCGTACGCTGCTGGTACCAAGGCCTGAAGATGCTGCATTGGCATATAAGCGCACCCATTGTTCACGGTGGAATCCGCGGTTGGGAGATCTATTTCAGCCCAATCACAGTGGTCGTGGTAGACCTCGCGAACAGCGACTCTGGCTCCGATCGGCATATGGTATGGCGGTGAGCTTGCCTTGAGAGCGGGTGTGTGCCGCCGATAGCTCTGTGCAACCACGCGATGGGTTGGCTTCAGGAAGTTTTTTGAAATTTGGTCCGCCTGAACATATCCTACATACCCGTCACGTGCTGCACTTCCGAAGGCAAATCCGTCTGCAATTGAAAGGCAATCAAAAGTTTCTCCAAATGCAAGTTCACGATCTCGGAGCCCCGTAGGATCGGGAGCAGGTAGAATCGGGGAGATTGATGCCACAACCATGTAACGGGTGGAGGCAACAAACCTTCCCGCAGTAACCTTGCCACGCAGTTTTTCGTTCGCTACACGACCATTTGAGGCGAGTAATCGCCTATCCATCGTCCAATTCATCAAATCGCCAGTAAATTTGGAAGGGCCTGAAATAGCGCGCGCGCTCCCATACCAACGCCACCTTTTGGCCGAGCTGGCGCATTGGAGGGGTTCCAGCCATAGATATCGAAATGAACATATCTTTGGTTCTGGGCGAAACGGCGTAGGAACAAGGCGGCCGTGATTGAGCCCCCAAAACCGCCCGACGGTGCATTGTCTAAATCCGCAATCTCCGGCTCGATCATTTTTTCGTAGGCTGACCAAAAAGGTAAACGCCAAACTGGGTCAGAGACTAATTCTGCGGCGTGTTCGAGCGCATGGCAAACCTCAGTATCATCACAGAAATATGGGGCAAGATCAGGCCCTACAGCTACGCGGGCAGCACCAGTCAGCGTGGCTATGGATACCAAAAGGTCGGGAGAGTCCTCAGAGGCCAGCGTCAGTGCGTCAGCCAGAACTAGCCGCCCTTCTGCGTCTGTATTGTTAACCTCGATAGTCATTCCCTCACGTGAGGTTAAGATATCGCCGGGACGGAAGCTGTTTGCTGACACAGAGTTTTCAACAGCGGGAATCAGAAGGCGCAATTGTATCGGTAGTTGTAACGCCATGATCATGTGAGCCAGTCCCATGGCAGTTGCGGCCCCGCCCATGTCTTTTTTCATAAGCGCCATCGAGGCGCCAGGCTTAAGATTTAGCCCCCCAGTGTCAAAGCAAACACCTTTGCCAACCACTGTAAGCTTTGGCCCTTGCGTACCCCATCTCAAGTCAATGAGCCGTGGTGCGCGTGGGCGGTCTGCGGCGCGGCCGACTGCGTGGACCAATGGAAAGTTTTGTTTCAGCAGCGCGTCTCCCGTAATTACATTCACTGCACCTTCATAGCGGGATGCGAGTTTTTGTGCGGCAACTTCGAGATCAGCAGGGCCCATATCTGATGCTGGCGTATTGATCAGGTTGCGAGTCAGGGCTTCGGCTGCTGCAATTGCTTCAACCCGGGCTGAGTCGACGCCGGGCGGACACACAAGGCGCGCAGATTTATGGGGCTTATATTTATATCTATCAAATAAGTACGCAGAAAGTAGCCACCCAAGAGTTTCGGTTTCAAGATCGCCGTCGGGCAGTGTCGTGGCCAACGTGTAGGTGCCCTGAGGCAAGTTGGCCGCTGCGGCAGCGAGAGGAAACCTTGTCCTTGAGCGGGTTAGGGCGTTGCCGTAACCGATCAGTGCGAATGCGGGGTTACCAGTTTTATCTGGAACCAGTATGGCTTTCCCAACAGCGGGTGTGAAATCCTGTGCTTCAATCCAGTTTTTTACAACCTGAGGCTGTGCTGAGAGCCACGAACCAAATTCGCCTTGGTGCACAACATGGAGAGGTAGAGCGTCGGCATCAGAAGATGCAAATGTCATGGACATTGGGGCCTCATAGAATAAACAGTTTCTGATCTACAAATTAGCGGGTGCAACGCAACCTGCAACCCTGTTAAAATCTGCTATCTTTTTAGCTGCCGCATGCCAGGCACAGAAATATCAATTATCCAAATCTCAGGAGGTGCCAAATTCCTACCAGGAAAAAAATTTTCGTTTGTTCCAAAATGGATGGATTTTCTAAGATTGTCGGTCAATCTAAAAAAATCGCTTTGCGCAACAAGAGCAGGCGCTAATCCAACGTACCTACTCCTCGTGTTCAAAACCACTCCCTTTTATCGCGTTGCTCGTAAGCTTGATAACACGCCAGTTTTGCCACTCACTAAGGGTGATTTTGACTGTTATATCCCAGATTTTCGCGTACACAATATTGTAACAGAGATGCTTGGCTAGAGTGCCGTGCGAGAGATACAAAGTTTCATTTTTGTTAACTCCGCATTCAAACACTTTGCGATATTTGCGCTACCGATGACATAGCTCAGATATATTCGCGAAAAATATGAGATGTGGTGATGTTACCACTCGAAAAATTCGTAACATGAAGCTATGTCCATAGGAGGTTTTGGAAAAAAGAGGTGACGACATGGAAAAAGCCAAACCCTTACCGAGCTACCTGGTGCAGCGCTACCATGGTTGGAAGGCCACGTCTTACGCGCAGAATAAAAGCTGGTATCGGCATCTGGAATCTGAAGGGCAGCACCCCCGAGCCATGATTATCTCCTGCTGTGATAGCCGCGTGCACGTCACTTCGATATTTGGTGCAGATCAGGGCGAATTCTTCATTCACAGGAATATTGCCAATCTTGTGCCACCCTACCAACCGGATGGAAACAGACACGGGACCTCTGCTGCAATAGAATATGCGGTGACTGCCCTAAAAGTGGCACATTTGGTAGTGCTTGGACATTCGCAGTGTGGAGGTGTTCAGGGGTGCCTCGACATGTGCAAGGGCAACGCGCCGGCTCTTGAAAGCAAGGAAAGTTTCGTTGGACGTTGGATGGATGTTTTACGCCCTGGATACGATCATGTCGCAGATATGGCTGAAGGGCCGGAACAGGCGCGTGCATTGGAGAAGCGTGCTGTGCTTATTTCACTCGAGAATCTCATGACGTTTCCATTTGTAGAGGATCGGGTGGCCAGTGGCGACTTAAGCCTCCACGGCTTGTGGCACAATATCGCTGAAGGCGGTTTAGAGGTGTACGATCCGGCAGTGGAAGCCTTCTTACAAGTGTGACTGATTTCAGTTTTGAAGCTTATCTTTAATGAGTGGTTCGACAAGTGGGTTTTCTGACGTGAGAAAGTAAAGAAAAAAGACAGATCGTACTTTTTGTAGGTTTGTGTCAATTGTTGGCAACAGTTATTTAAGTTAACGTTCCCGAACGAAGAAATTTTTGAGCCTTACCTGTCGTGCGTCTTGGCCCACCTGCCGGCGGTCTTTTTTTTAACGCGACAACAGCAGCTTCTTTTCCACGAGTTTTTTGGAACCGTGTTACCCTTTTTTGAGTACTTTCCGGCCAAGCGTTTCCGCAATTTGTACTGCATTAAGCGCAGCGCCCTTGCGTAAATTGTCACTGACGCACCAAATGTTCAGACCATTCTCAATTGTAGAGTCTTGGCGGATTCGGCTAATAAATGTCGCAAAGTCTCCGACGCACTCTTTGGGCGTTACGTAACCACCGTCCTCGCGCTTGTCGATCACCATGATACCTGGGCTCTCACGAAGAATATCGCGGGCCTCTTCCTCATCCAAGAAGTCTTCAAATTCAATATTTATGGCTTCGGAATGCCCAACGAACACGGGAACTCGCACGCAAGTGGCAGTAACTTTAATAGACGGGTCGATGATTTTCTTGGTTTCAGCAACCATTTTCCACTCCTCTTTTGTCGACCCATCATCCATGAACGCGTCGATGTGAGGAATAACGTTGAACGCGATATCTTTTGTGTAAACCTTACGCTCGTAGTTTGCGGTTGGATTATAGACCGCTTTTGTTTGGTCCCACAACTCGTCGATGGCCTCTTTACCAGAACCCGATACCGATTGATACGTCGACACGACGACGCGTTTAATTGTGGCGCGGTCGTGTAGGGGTTTGAGGGCAACAACCATTTGCGCAGTCGAACAATTTGGGTTCGCGATTATGTTCTTCCTCGAGTAGCCGTGAATCGCATCTGCATTACATTCGGGCACGATCAAAGGTACGTTTGGATCATATCGGTACAATGACGAGTTATCGATGACAACGCATCCAGATGCAGCGGCAATCGGCGCATATTTTCTAGTTGCATCTGAGCCAATTGCAAACAAAGCAATATCCCAGTTTGAAAAATCGAATTGTTCAATGTCTTGGACCTTGAGCGTGGTCTCTCCAAATGTGACCTCTGTACCTTGTGAACGGCGGCTAGCAAGCGCTGCGAGTTCATCCACTGGGAACTCACGTTCTGCGAGGATATTCAGCATTTCGCGGCCCACATTGCCTGTGGCGCCTGCGATGACGACGCGATAACCCATTTTAGGTCTCCTTAATTGAAGATGTGCCCTATTAGCTTTGTTTCGTACGGGACAAAAGGGGGGGCAGCTCGAATTTTCATCAATCGATGTACCTGAGAAAGTGAGGAGTATCTTGCTGGCCAACCGTCAGTCTGTTCGATCTTCCGAAAAGAGGTAGACTAGTGCACCAATTAGCAACACCCCACCGAGCAATCCGAACAGAATTTGATATGCCAAGATTGGGTTTTGCGGTGCAATTATCCCATGCAGTCGGCCGGATCCAAATTGCATGATACCAACGCCACCAATACCGAATAGATTTAGCAGTGTGACACCTCTGCCGGTGAGATGTGCAGGAAAGAAACTGCGCGCGTGGGCTATAATGACAGGAAAGCTACCACCAAAAAAGCCAATCGCTGCCATAAGACTGATCGAAAGGAGACGGCTGTCATTAATCCAAAATGTGAGAGCGAACAAAGCTAAAGCACCGGCGATGTTGCCCGGAAGAACCACCCACTTTCGGCTTCCCAGAACTCTGTCAGCGGGTCCATAGACCAAAGTTCCTAGGATCATAGCAACTCCCATCACCAGTGTGGCAGCTCCAATCCCGGAAGTGCTTAGACCAAACGTATCGGAAAAATACGGCCCAATCCACAGGCCGCGAATGCCCGCTGCCGGCATGTACGTAACGAGCATTATCGGGAATATGAACCATAAAGCTGGAATCTTGAGTAGATCCAGAACTGACCCTTTTTCTGCAGTAGGTAGGGCAGGAGGATCCTGCACAACGAACCATAACCCAAGTGCCGTGGCTCCACTTAATGCAGTTAAAGCCAAGAGAGACGCCCTCCAACCAACTGTCTCGGCGGCCCATGCCATTGGATAGGCAGCGACGATATTTCCGACAGAGCCAACGCCAAGCATCAAAGCCGCTAAGGTCGCAAATCGGGCTGGAGGATAACTGCGGGCAAAGATAAAGTAGCTCGCCATTAATACTGGTGAACAACCAATGCCAATTAGACCCATGGCGATAAAGATGTGCAGGGGGCCGGTGGCAAATGCGAACACTGCTGCGCCACCAGCGCCGCCGATTAAAAGGAGAATACTGGACGTTCGGCGTGGGCCAAATCGATCGAGCGCGGCACCCACTGGGATTTGCATGGCCGCAAAAACCAAAAACCAAATTCCGGAAGCAAATGCCAAATCTTCCGGTGTCGTCCCGATATCATTTTTCAGAATTTGGGTCAGGACTGCAAGGAAGGCGCGGAAAAACTGGCTCAGCACGTAAGCAAAGCACAATAGGATGAGGTCAGCGCGCATTTTGTTCGATCTCACTAGTTAGCGTACCGCACCTTCATCCCAAGGCGAACGGATTGGCAAGAGGCCATATCACGATCACGTGCATTGCAGTGATCCAAACGCAACCCACCTTCGTAGAGTTAACATATTTTCTCGGAATTAAAAAAAATGATTTTTGAACAGACCACACACGATTATTACGACACCATACCTACGACACAAGATTTTGACAGCTTGGTAAACCCAGAACTCTACGTGCCATTGCCGGACGACTGGATTGTAGGCGTAGCGGATATCGTTGGTTCAACGCAGGAAATTGAGCGCGGCAGATACAAAGTTGTGAATATGGTTGGTTCCGCCGTAATTTCGGCGCAGTTGAACGCCGCAGGTCTGAAGCGCCTGCCATATGTTTTTGGCGGAGACGGCGCAGGGTTTGCAGTTTGGCCTGGTCAGCGCTCGGCTGCAGAAATGGCATTACAATCAGTGCGCAGTTGGGCAAAGCGCGAATTTGACATTGAATTGCGAGTGGGAATGATTGAGGTGCGTCGTATCAAAGATGCTGGACGAGATGTTCGGGTAGCAAGGTATGCGCCGTCAACAACGGTGGACTTTGCTATGTTCTCGGGTGGTGGGTTAGCATTAGCGGAGCGTTTGCTGAAATCTGGAGACATTATTTTACCAGAGCGGTCAGAGGTGCACGACGAACCAGACCTGACGGGTCTCTCTTGCCGGTGGTCGCACATGAAAGCAAGACACGGCTCAATCCTGTCGATCGTTATGAAGCCCGAGGCAGGGGTTTCTGAGGCTGCATTTGCGGACGTTACGCGTGTAATCCTAGGTTTGGCGGGTGAGGTAGATCGTGACGGTCATCCGGTGCCGCATCAGGGGCCAGGCGTGCAATTCCCGCCAAAAGGCCTGTCAGTTGAGGCGCAGGCGCAGCACCGCACGCGACCTATTTGGATTAAGACGCTGGGTTTGCTAGCCGAAAACTTTATGATTTGGGGATTGTTCAAAACCAATTTGCGGGTTGGGAATTTCAAACCATCCGAATATCGTGTTGGTTTGGCACATCACGCGGATTTCCGAAAATTTGACGACGGCCTAAAGATGACCTTGGATTGTGATGACGCCACCCACACGCGCATTGAAGCTGTGTTGCGCGAGGCGGCAGAGCGAGAAATCATTCGGTACGGACTGTACGTTCAAGATGAGGCGATGATGACCTGCCTCGTACCGTCCAAGTTGGATTCAGACCACATGCATTTTGTAGATGGAGCCTCTGGAGGTTATGCCAAAGCGGCGGAAGCGCTCGCCGCCTGAAGCGCCCTTTCCAATCAATTTGGTTCTGACGTGATCATGGAGCGCGACATCTCCCGCAGAACGTTCAGGGCGTACAACACATCATCCCGAGTGGCTTCAAATTGAGCAGCCTGAAAGCGAATTACGAGGTCACCATTCACGCGGGTCTGGGTGATGTAAATTTCTCCTTGATCATTGATGCGGTCAACAAAAGATTGGTTGAGGCTGTCAAGATCGCTAGAATTCTGCAGGACAAATCGAAAAGTAAAAAGAGATAGGACGGGTTCAGTTATAATCTCGAAATTTGGTTCAGCACGGATCATTTCGCAGAGTTGCTGGGACCACTCCACATGATTGCGGATCGTCGTTTTTAAGTAGTCCAAACCGTATACGCGTAGAACAAACCAGATTTTGAGAGCCCGAAAGCGTCGGCCAAGAGATATACTCCATTCTGAGTAATTAATGACGCCGTCTCGGTCAGAGGTCCTCAGGTACTCTGGGTTTATGGCAAGTGTTCGTACAAGATCGTCAGGTTCTTTTACAAAATGTGCCGAACAGTCAAATTGGACACCGAGCCATTTATGCGGGTTGAAGACTACGGAGTTTGCCCTGTCTACGTCATTCCACAAACCGCGAAATTCCGAACAAATCATTGCTGCGCCCGCCCATGCCGCATCGACGTGTACGTAAAGCCCATATTTTTCTGCAATATCACAAACTTCCGTAATGTTATCGCAGGCGCCAGTACCCGTGCCGCCAATACAAGCCACAATACCTGCCGGTGTTAGACCAGCGGCGATGTCCTCGGCGATGTTTGCATCTAAGGCATTCGGATCCATGGCCCGAGTTGAACCATGCGTGGGAACCCGGATGAGGTTTTCCTGTCCAATACCAGCAATCCAAATTGCGCGGTCCACTGAAGTGTGTACTTCGCATGAACAATAAATCCGCAACGGCCTTTTTCCTGATAGGCCCTCCTCATTTCCCTGCCAGTTCAACGCCCGTTCGCGCATTGTCAGAACTGCTGCCAAGGTGGCAGTAGACGCGGTGTCTTGTATTACTCCAGAGAAATCATCCGCTAAGCCCACTGATTGGCGTAGCCAGTCGATCATACGGGTTTCCATTTCAGTTGCCGCTGGGGAAGTTTGCCATAGCATGCACTGCGGGGCGATGATGGAGGTCAGAAATTCTGCTAGCATCGACGGAGGTGTCGCATTCGCTGGAAAATATGCAAAGAACCGTGGGTGTTGCCAATGTGTGATGCCAGGCATCACGATTTCCTCAAAGTCGGTAAAGATAGCCTCCATGTCCGTGCCCAATTTGGGAGGCGACTCTGGGAGAGCTTTAAGAATGTCACCAGATGCGACCTGTGAGCGGACTGGGCGGCTCCGGATCGTCTCGTGATACACCCGTGCCCATTCGGAAATCCGCGCGCCCCAACGCGAAAACTCAGGCCAGTCCATCATGTCCTCCCGTCTGTAATTAACGCATAAATTTGATCATGATTGACGCTCAAGGCGTTCAACTTACGGTTTCGGCCGTGTTTTGCAATATTTCAAGTCGACGTAAGTAACAAGTTTTACACCAATGTGGAAATTATTGCTCACCGCATTTTGAGGCGCAATCGGGGATGTCCTAAGTGTTATCCACTCCGAGGTTGCCAGCGCACGTAAACTAAGAAAAGCAAAAACAATTTTGCGCGTACCATAGAGATGCGCCCACTGGACGCAGTTATGAATATTGATCTTGCCGCGCTTTTGACTCTAAGCCTGCTCCGTATCGGACAAAGGTTTGGGGGGAACGGCTTTGATATCTTGGGCCCGGAACTGAGCAGATTAACGGTGCACAGTGAGGGATCAAAGTTACATGCTAATCGACTAAAACGTGCCTGATAAATGGTGGTATTAATCCAGTTCCTTCAAGAAACGGAATACGGAATTTGTTGTGTAACCTGAGTCCTCATGTGACAAAACTTACTGACTTGCCAAATACACATTTTGACCCAAGATCGAGTCGAAAATCAAAACATGCTTGTAAAAATACGTGGCATTCTGACGTTCAGGATAGGGGTCGTAATTGATCTGCCCAGTTGCCCTTGAGCAGCAGCACATCTAGCGCCCTCACGGCGACGAACACATTTGATATCACTTTTGATGTGGGCTCTATGATATATCTTTTCGCAACTCTTTGGCGTGTAACCATGCAGCGTGCTGTGGTGCTTTTTTGGTAATGGACCACTCTTCAAGCATCTTCCATTTGACAGAATCCATACGTTTAAGAAGCGCCTTTTCTTCAGGATCAGGACACGCAAGCTCAACTCTGTGACCGTTCGGATCAAAGAAATAGATCGAGTGGAACATTGAATGATCGGTGACCCCGAGAACTTCAACACCATTGGCTTCAAGGTGTTCTTTAAATTTGTTCAATTCGTTGCGGTCCTTGACCTTGAATGCGATGTGCTGAACCCAGGCTGGCGTGTTGGGATCACGGCCCATCTTAGGTTTGGTCGGCAATTCGAAGAAAGCTAAGATGTTGCCGTTTCCAGCATCCAGAAACAGATGCATGTAAGGATCGGGCTCATGGGTCGATGGTACGTGATCTTCTGCAATCGCTAGAACAAAGTCCATATTCAGCATCTTACCGTACCACTCGACGGTTTCCTTTGCATCCTTACAGCGATAGGCGACGTGATGGATTTTTTCAATTTTCACGAGATTTACTCCTGTCTCAGGGTGGCTGCGTTCAGTGCCTGTGTCAAAACAGTTCGGTCGCCGATATGGTTGGCTAAGATAAGTATTAGACGCGCATTCAGTGCATTGCTATCTGCCCTATCCAGACCATCGTGCGCTGCGATCAGTTCGGCGTAAAAGTCATCTGCCTCTTTGATATTTGGGGTTAAATTTAGATGTTCAAACACGGGCTTTACTCCTTGCCTGTTGCGCGGCGTAGTGCAGCGCGAAAATGGTTTTCGTCAAAGCTCGGGCGGCGTGCTGCTACATGTTGGTCCGGGCGGATCAGATAAACGCCACTTTCACAATTTCCAAGATATCTGCGTTTGAGTTCTAATGTGTTGTCATCTCGCACGGATAATGAAAGCCGTTTGACTTTGATGCCACCCTCCTCAAACGAGTCTGGCCCGTCTGCATCAATTGTTAAAAGTGTGAATTCGCCACCGAGTTTTGTCAAAAGAAAGTCGTCGCCAAGAGGAGCGTCGGGGCAGGGTGATCCGGGTCGTGTTCGAGCCGGTGCGTCGAGCGCATCCGCGGAATTCAACGAAGAATCATCATACGTGCATGGCACGGACAGTCGTCCGGAATTAACCAGTGGGCGGGCAAATTCGTAGTGCTCGCTTAGGTCCAAAACAGCGTTCCGAAACATCCGGCTCACCTCTGATTTTGGCGTGATAAAATCAGTGGAACGCGTTGAATTTAGGATATTTTCCTTAGCTCCATAAACGCGTTCTTCGTTGAAGCTGTCTAGAAGGCTGTCCGGCGCTTTACCATCCACGATAAGCTTGAGTTTCCAACACAGGTTATCGGTGTCTTGAAGTCCGGAGTTAGCACCGCGAGCTCCGAAAGGCGAAACCTGATGAGCGGCGTCGCCAGCAAACAGAACGCGTCCGTACCGAAATTTCTCCATGCGACGGCACTGGAAGGTATAAATTGAAACCCATTCGAGTTCAAATTCCACGTCGTCACCAAGCATTTTCTTCAGTCGGGGAATGACGTTTTCTGGGCGCTTTTCTCGTTCTTTGTCGATTTCCCATCCTAGTTGTAGATCAATACGCCAAACGTTATCGGGTTGCTTGTGTAATAGTGCGGATTGGCCTCGATTGAATGGTGGGTCAAACCAAAACCAGCGCTCCGACGGAAATTTTGCGTCCATGATAACGTCGGCAATTAGGAAGTTGTCCTCGAAAATCTTTCCTACAAAATCCAGACCCAGCATGCGCCTTGCTGGCGAGTTTGCACCGTCACAGGCAACCAACCAATCGGCTTTGAGCGTGTAAGGCCCTTCGGGTGTGTCCACTTCTAGCATAACGTATTCGGCATGCGTACCTATCGCGTCGACTTTGTTGCAACCCCTTATCTCAATGGGTGCGCCTTGAGACTGAAGCTCTCGAACACGTTTCACCAAATTTTCTTCAAAAAAATATTGTTGTAGGTTGATAAAGGCGGGACGCTGGTGCCCGTCTTCGGATAACAAGTTGAAGTCATAAACTTGGCGATCGTCGAAAAAGACCTTTCCGACGTTCCACTCGACGCCTTTGTCTACCATAGGTTGGCCGCAGCCAAGTCGGTCCAGAATTTCGAGCGGTCGCTTTGCGTAACAAACAGCGCGAGATCCGAAGCTGACCTTGTTGTTGTCGTCTAGGACCACAACTTCTACCCCTTGCTGAGCGAGGTCGATTGCGGCGCTGAGGCCAACGGGGCCGGCGCCAATAACCACAACCTTGCGTTGAACCGGCATGGCTGCGTCCTGATCAGGACTGCGCTGATAGGCGTACAGGGGGATATCGAAAATTTTATTCATGGTTTCCTCCCAGTTGGTGGTTGCTTGAATGAGCTCTGGCGTGAACTGGCCAATAGTTGCACATATTGTTTCACGTTCCTTGCAGTCGTCACACGATCTCGATCAAAATGCAGTCTTGGGAATGCGTCAATTTTTACATCTAATATGGTGTGTTATCCCTGCAGTTCAGCCCACATTTCGAGATCGCGTTGAGCGGTCCAAATTCGGGGGGTGTCGATACCACGTGCCTCGTCGTAGGCGCGTGCGACGTTAAAGGGCAGGCAATGTTCGTAGATCGCGTAATCCGCAAATTTTGGATCACAGGACGCGCGTACGGCATTCCATGCTTCCTTAAGTGATCCACCACGTGCGGCCACTTTTGCGGCTGGTTGATAAGTGCTTTGAACAAAGTCACGTGTACTTTCGATTGCTTTTGCAACCCTACTTTTTCCGATTAAAGCGCGACCACGACCGGGGGCGATAGCGTCAACGTCGTAGGCAACAATATTGTTCAAGGTTTGGCCCCAGTCATTAAAATGACCGTCGCCGCAGTAACAAGCCGATTGATCTTCGACAATGTCACCGGTGAACATGACGTTCTGGTCCCGAACGTGGATCACGGCGTCTCCGGCAGTATGCGCGCGGCCAATCTGTTTGATATCTACCCGTCGATTCCCGAGAAAGACAGTCATTGACTGATTGAAAGTGGTGGTTGGCCAAGTAAGCCCTGGTATCGATTCATGACCCTCAAACAGGCGTGGAAACCGTTGGAATTCACTATCCCAGTCTTCTTGGCCTCTCTCGGTGATCATTGCACGTGCCTTCTCTGACATAATGATCTGCTGTGCCTTGAAAGCGCTGGCGCCAAGAACACGGACGGCGTGATAATGGGTTAACACCACATGAGTTATAGGTTTGTCGGTTACAGAGCGCACACATTCTATCACCTTGTTAGCAAGGCGTGGGGTGGCCTGCGCTTCGACGATCATTACGCTCTCATCACCGATGATGACACCTGAGTTGGGATCGCCCTCCGCTGTGAATGCATAGATGCCTTCACCTATTTCGTCGAATGTGATTTTTTTTTCTGTCAGATCGCTTTGTGAAGCGAAAGCTCTTGCCATGTCCTTAATCCTTTCTCGCATCGCCTAATTATAGACTCTTGCCTCATATTTACTTTGGGTGGGTTGCGTTAATATCAGCCTATCACTCAAAAAATTTTAGTTTGAAGTACGCCATCACAAAGTAAAACTTACTTTAGCGTTTTGCAGCGTTTCATTGTTACACATAACGCACTTTCTTTTGTGTTTGCACGTACCCGTGATGAGGGCTTTAGAGCTCGAGGTCATGTGACGAAGATATTTGGGGCGTTCTCGCATGATTTAGTGGGCGTAGGGATCAGTGAGAGCAGGCAAAACCTTGCCAATACAATCGCCGAAACCAATTGTGTAACCAGCGCCTCGAGCTTTACCTTTGAGGGTCAGTGTGTCGCCATCATTAATAAATGACCGGGTTTCGCCAGTATCCAGCTTGAAGGGCTCCTTTCCACCCCAGCTCAATTCCAGAAGTGAGCCGCACTCGGGTTTGGTTGGTCCAGAAATCGTGCCCGACCCCAATAAATCGCCAACATTCATTGGCGACCCTGCAGTGGTATGATGCGCTAGTTGCTGCGCGGCTGAGTAATACATTTGTGTATAATTGGTCTTGGCGATAACAGTTGGCTCTTTTCCCTCGGGCGACATGCTGACCTCGAGGTCAATGTCGTAAAGCATCGGTCCGACATCCTTTAGGTGGTCGAGCAGTTCGAATTCTCGTTCGGGAGTGTCTGCCCGGAAGGGCTTCAGCGCACTTTTGGTTACAATCCAAGCGCTGATTGACGTTGCGGTCGCCTTGGCCTGAAATGGACCAAGCGGCTGGTATTCCCAAGCCTGAATATCACGCGCAGACCAATCGTTGAGCAGTACATATCCAAAGATATTTTGATTAGCTTCTTGGACCGTGATTGGACCATTTGAGGCGGTGCCAACAATTGCTCCGATTTCAAGTTCAATATCGAAGCGTGTGGACGGTGCCCAGCGGGGTTTGACATCATTTGAACTCTTAATTTGCCCCCACGGGCGCCGGATATCTGTGCCAGAAACAACAACCGAAGAAGCGCGTCCATTATAGCCGATAGGAATGGATAACCAGTTTGGTGGGAGAGCGTTCTCGGGTCCGCGAAACATGCTACCAACATTGAAGGCGTGATTTTTGCCAGAGTAAAAATCGGTGTACTCCGAAACAACGATAGGCATGTGTAGAGTAACGTCCTCCATCGACAACATGAAAGGTTCCAACTGGTCCCTACAGATGCTGTCTTCAGAAAGTAATTGAGTAAGTTGAGTGCGTAGACTTGCCCAAACTGTTGCCCCAAGGTGCATGAACTCGTTCCAATAAGGGACGTTAAACACCGGAATTTTTGATACCGAAATCATCCCAGCCCCCTCTGCGGCGGCCATGTCCAAAATCATGTCTCCGATCGCAACACCACAACGTTTCTCTGATCCGGGCGTCGAAAAAACACCATACGGGAGATTATTCAAAGGAAATGGATGGGTTGCGCTGTTGGCAGAAGCCACCCAGGACTTTAAAAGAGGCATAGTTTATCCAAGCTTCATTAATAATGTGACCAAAGTTTTCTCAACTCATGCGAGGGAGCCTTGATGTGACGTACTGGCTATTTCTTTCCGGGGGTGCCATCAAATTTTTTCTCGATGCCTGACCAGCAATCAACGTAATTATCCTGTAACGGCGCCTCAGCGGCGGCAAATTTAGTTAAATGTTGTGGAAAGCGGGTTTCGAACATGAATGACATGGTGTTGTTTAGTTTATCTGGTCCAAGATTGGCATTCGAGGCATTCTCGAATGCATCCCTGTCTGGGCCATGCGGCAGCATCATGTTGTGAAGACTCAGGCCTCCCGGAACGAAACCCTGCGGTTTAGCGTCGTATTGGCCGTAAATGTTGCCCATTAGTTCAGACATGATGTTTTTATGATACCAAGGTGGGCGGAACGTATCTTCTGCCACCACCCAGCGCTCGCGGAAAAGAACAAAATCGATGTTGGCGGTGCCCGGCTGACTACTGGATGCGGTCAAGACTGTGAAAATGGATGGATCGGGGTGATCAAAAAGGATCGCGCCAACAGGGCAATATGTGCGCAGATCGTATTTGACTGGTGCATAGTTACCATGCCACGCGACGACGTCCAATGGTGATTGGCCAATTTGGGTTTTGTGAAATTGACCACACCATTTCACGGTAACCGTCGAGGGGACTTCGCGATCTTCGTAAGCCGCGACTGGAGCCTTGAAGTCACGTGGGTTTGCCATGCAATTAGCACCGATTGGGCCGCGGCTAGGGAGTTCAAACTTTTGCCCATAGTTTTCGCAGACAAAGCCGCGTGCAGGCCCTTCCAAAATTTCGACCCGATAAATAAGCCCACGGGGAATAATGGCGATTTCCTTGGGTTCAAGATCGATAATCCCCAACTCAGTCGAGAATCGTAAGATACCTTCCTGAGGCACAACGAGAAGTTCGGAATCTGCAGAGAAGAAATATTCATCCACCATGGAGGAGGTCAGGAGATATATATGGCTGGCCATGCCAATCTGTGTATTTACATCTCCAGCAGTAGTCATAGTTCGCATGCCCGTGATCCAGGTCAAGTTATCTTTGGCATGTGGCAACGGATCCCACCGATATTGCCCCAAGGACGTTACGCCCAAATCTACATTTGGCGCTGATTGCCAGTGGGGTAATTCAATCTTTTGATAATGGCGTGAGTGTTTAACAGAGGGGCGAATGCGATAACACCATGTGCGCTCGTTTTGATGGCCTGGAGCGGTAAAAGCGGTTCCAGACAGTTGCTCTCCATACAGGCCATAGTTGCACTTCTGTGGGGAGTTTGCGCTTTGTGGCAAGGCACCAGGAAGCGCCTCGGTTTCGTAATCGTTGCCAAAACCTGGCATGTAGCCCTCATGTGGGCCTGCTAAGGATGGTGCCTTTTGCATGCGGGTAGGAACAGTATGTGTCGTCATCTTGCGCGATCCTCGTTCGAAATTAGTTGCGTTGGTAATTATAATTTTTGTAACCAACAAGCTGGAGGGCGTACCAATGCTAAAAAAAGAAGACTTCTCTATACAAGATTTTTTGCCATACTTACTCCATCAAGCGGCGGAGGAATGTAGTCTCACTTTCCAGCGAATATACAAAAATCGTTATGGAATGTTGAGAACAGAATGGCGTGTACTGTTTCATCTTGGTACATATGGTGAAATGACAGCCACTGAAATCTGTACAAGAGCCCGAATTCATAAAACAAAAGTCAGTCGAGCGGTCCGAAAACTTGTGGAGAGACGAATTCTAGTCCGAGAGCGCAGCGAGGAAGACCGTCGCGTCGAAAAACTTAAACTGACCGCTGTTGGTAGGGCGGCCTACCGTGATTTACGGTCTGTTGCTGAGAGTTATGAGGACGCGCTGCGTGCCGAATTTACGACAGATGAGGTGGCGTTGTTGCATGTGATGTTACGGCGATTGGCAGGGCTTTCAGGTCCGAAATGAGTTTAGTCTTTAAGTCGCTTTGATTGGACTTTTCAAAGCTTGTGCCAAAATATTTTGCCTAAAAGTTTATAATGACGCCGGGCAACTTTAGAGTTTTGATTAGGTCGCGCAATTCCTGACGTGCTGCAACATTAGAAATGTTCAGTTGTTTTACACCAATGTCTCGCAGGTCGAGAAGTGTAAGCCCGCGCGGGAACAATTCACGGAATATCACACGCTCATTGAATCCGGGTGCAACGCGAAAACCGATGCGCTTTGCAAGGCGATCCAACGCCTTGCCCATTTTTTCCTTGTTTACCATGTTTTGAGCGCCCATCCGGTTGCGCATCACGATCCAGTCTATCGGACGCAGACCAGCTTGTGCCCGAAGTTGGCGGGCATTCCAGACCATTTCTGAGTAGACGGATGGACCAAGTATCTTCTCGCCGTCGCCATCGACCTTTGCCAGAAGATCGAAGTCGACAAAGCTGTCGTTCAGAGGAGTTACCAACGTATCAGCCAAGGAGTGTGCCACTTGACTCAAACGCGTATGGGAACCGGGACAGTCGATTAGGATAAAGTCATTGCCGGGTTCAACTGCTGCAACGGCGGCTGATAGCCGATGATCATAAATATTTTCTCCGGGCTTGAGCTTTTTAGGGTCAATCTCAGGTAATTCTTGATGTGAGGGGCCAGGCAAATCCAAGTTTTCTTTTTGCATGTAGCTGTTGCGATTTTCCACATAACGTCCAAAACTTTTTTGCCGCAAATCTAAATCAATTGCCCCAACGGAATGGCCCATGCGAACTAGTGCCGTCGCGATGTGCATGGAAAGCGTGGACTTTCCTGCTCCGCCTTTTTCATTACCAACCACTATAATGTGCGCCATGCGTCTGTCGTTCCTACTCGCTCGCGTTAAAGCTTTGGATACGTCGCGATATCTGCCCTGTCCACTTTATGTTGTGTCAGTTCAAAAAAAATTGACGCATATTCTATCAGATGTCGCGCCACTCGCCCGGCTGCAACCCTTCTAGGGACCATTCCCCAATGTGCGAGCGTATAAGGCGGAGTGTAGGATGGCCAACCGCAGCCGTCATGCGGCGTACCTGCCGGTTTCGGCCCTCAGTGATTGTCAATTCCAACCAGCAATCTGGGATTGACTTTCGAAATCGGACTGGAGGTGTCCGCGACCAAAGACCAGTAGGTGCGTCAATACGTTTGATTTTGGCGGGTTTGGTTAGGCCATCCTTCATTACCAACCCAGTACGCAATTCGTTTAAAGAAGCTTCGTCGGGCAGTCCTTCGACCTGCGCCCAATAAGTCTTAGCGGTTTTTTGGCGCGGGTTGGAGACGCGTGCCTGCAACTTGCCATCATCCGTCAGTAGCATAAGACCCTCACTGTCTCGGTCTAGTCGACCCGCTGGATATACGTCGGGGATATCAATGAAGTCTGACAATGTTTGTCGTGGGCCACTTCGTGCACCCTCGTCAGTAAACTGTGACAGAACATTAAAAGGTTTGTTGAAAAGGAGTGTACGAGCCATGCTTGCTCACTAGCAGTTTGGCTTTCAAGTTGCGAGAGCACTTGCATGTTGGCACAGGGTCACGCCACATGGCCCTAAGATGCGAGGAGAAATCTATGGATCAGAAAGAGATGCACCCTGAAACGCTTTTGGCTCAAGCTGGTGGGGCCGTTGATCTGAGCAGTGGTGGAGTAGTGCCTCCAATCCAGCCTGCCACAACCTTTTTACGCGGCTCAGACAATGAGCCACTCAATCCTAACAACATTTATGCCCGTGATCACAGTGATACAGTCCGACAGGCTGAAGCCATACTTACCCAATTAGAAGGTGGCGCGTCATCGTTGTTGTTTCCAAGCGGCATGGCCGCTATCGCTGCCCTTTTTAGAACTGTGCCGACTGGCGGTCGCGTCATTGTACAATCAGGAATCTATTGGGGAACGACACGGTGGCTTCGGGACTTTTGTACGCGCCGCCAAATAGTGATGGTTGAAGTCGATGCTAGTGACGTTGCAGCGCTCGAATCTGCCTGTGTCGCTGGCATGGCGCAGATTGTGTGGGTGGAAACGCCATCTAACCCATGGCTGAAGATCGTGGATATTGCGGCCGCTTCGGAGGTGGCAAAATCTTGTGGGGCAATATTAGCGGTGGACAGTACTGCAGCGTCCCCAGTTCTCTCAAATCCACTTTCATTGGGTGCTGATATTGTAATGCACTCAGTCACAAAGGTGATTAATGGCCACTCGGATGTTCTTGGCGGCGTTCTCATTGCCAAGTCAGGTGTCGATATCTGGGAAGATATCGCAGTAGATCGTGCCACTGCCGGCGCAATAATGGGACCCTTTGAGGCTTGGTTGTTACTCAGGGGGATGCGCACCCTACCGCTACGAATTGAGAGAATGTGCGAAAACGCAATGAGAACTGCAAAGTTTCTTGATGATCATCCACAGGTCGACGCCGTTTGGTACCCCGGTTTGTCCAGCCATCCTAGCCATGACTTAGCTATGCGTCAGATGATTGGCGGTCAGGGGTTTTTGATTTCGATTTTGGTCCGAGGTGGTCGTGAAGATGCATTGCGGGTAATTGGAAGGCTCAAACTATTCCACAGAGCTACTTCGTTGGGTGGTATTGAAAGTCTAGTGGAGCACCGCCACACGATTGAGCCACACACTGGTATTCCCGAAAATTTGCTTCGCCTTTCCCTAGGCACGGAAAATGCAAATGATCTGATTTCCGATCTGACGCAGGCACTTGAGCAGTAATCTGTTGGACGAAAGTTCTGCAGTTAATATAGCAATACTGGGGTCTCGATTTTGTTCCTATGATTGCACCCTAAAAACAAATTATTCAAAAAATTTTCTGGTGTTCGAGGTTGATGTGGCCTTTAGGTTAACTTTATGAAACGGGAGCAAATCTTAGACAGCCGCTATAGCTGGCTGAGGCTGGGCGTGACTTTGGGGATTGCCTTGGTGGCCAATGTAGGCATGTGGGCGGTAATCGTCGTTATGCCCGCAATACAGGCTGAATTTGGGATCGATAGGGCTGACGCCTCGCTGCCTTATACCGCCACTATGATCGGGTTTGCAGTCGGCAATTTCATGATAGGACGGGCGGTTGACAGATGGGGCATCACAATTTCGTTGGTTGGAGCTGCAACGTTAAGCGCGCTTAGCTTCGGACTGGCTGCGATGTCTCAGACAATTCTCACACTGTCGCTGATTCATTTTTTTTTAGGGTTCGGAACCGCAGTTGGTTTTGGCCCGTTGATTGCAGATATTTCCCTTTGGTTCCAGAAGCGGCGTGGGATCGCCGTGGCTGTGGCCGCGAGCGGCAACTATTTGTCTGGGGCCATCTGGCCGATAATGTTGAGTGGGGTGCTGAATAATCATGGTTGGCGTGCAGTTTTTGTTGTTTTAGCGGCCCTGACTCTTGTTGTGGTGCTTCCGATGTCACTGTTGCTGCAAAGGCGCGTACCCCTTGGTGCCGTCGCGGCACAAGAAACTGATGCGATGACTCGCTTGGGCTCTGCGCCTTTCCGGCCCGCAGTGCTGCAGTGGTTGTTGGGACTGGCTGGCATTTGCTGTTGCGTAGCCATGTCAATGCCCCAAGTACATATTGTTAGCTTTTGTGTTGATCTTGGGTATGGACCATCAGTTGGCGCTGAAATGTTGGCGCTTATGCTGATGGGCGGCGTAGTCTCACGCATTATATCAGGGTTGGTTGCAGATAACTTAGGCGGTGTAGTGACCCTGTTGATCGGTGCTGCTCTGCAATGTTTGGCTTTATTTGCTTTCTTACCGTTTGAGGGGCTGGTCCCTCTTTATATAGTAAGCCTTGTATTCGGACTGAGCCAAGGCGGTATCGTTCCGGCTTATGCTCTGGTCGTGCGCGAATATATGCCTGCGCGGGAGGCCGGATCGCGTGTTGGTTTCGTGATGATGGCGACGATCTTAGGAATGGCGCTGGGCGGTTGGATGTCAGGCTGGATCTATGATTTGAGTGGTAGTTATGAATGGGCCTTCCTGAATGGCATTGCCTGGAATTTCCTGAACATCGCCATCTTGTCGACGTTGCTGATACGGTTGCGTGGCCGGCGCCTGCCGCAACTGGTTTAGGATTGGCAGAGCCAGGTCAGTCTGATGACCCAGCCACTCAATTGTTCTGCCGAAAGAAGGCCCAGGCCTCTTTTTCCGTCCCATCCGGGAGACGGCAAATACCAAACTTGCCGTTTTCTCCGTCGCGGATTTCATAAGCGCCGCCAACCGTGATGCAGTAGGTTGCTGCCGGGTTTGCAATCGAGGTTGAGGCGGTGGGAGCTTGGTGCAACAATTGCCAAGCGTTGATGTCTGACCCGTCCGGAAGAGTGCACATTGAGGTTTGAAGATCGTGAACGCCGCCTATCGCGACGCAATGTTCCGCAGCAGGATTCGCAAGACCAGCGGCAGACGCCATGCTTGCCTCGGCGCTCAAAAACAAGCTTACGGCCGCAAAGTGAACCCAGACCGATGCTAATCGTCTAAACATATCCCTAATTCTCTTAATTCGCGCGTTGCTCCCATCCGAAGCGAAACAAACATGGTCGCTTTGGCGCCAAATCACAAGGCTTGCCTTGGATCCATCACACATACGTCGCAGCGAAATCGGCGTGCAGTGCGCAGACTGATATTGCCGAGGCCGCTTCGGTTTGTCCGGCATTTGTACCTCACAGAAACTGGATCGCGTGCGATTTTGCTGTTATCCAAGTATCACTAGTCTCTGTGTTCGGAGATGGACTCTCTTTTTTTAGCGGTCCTTGGTGAGTGGAAACGATTTTGCAGAGTAAAGTTCTTTTTTCAGCAGTGAAAAACGAAGGACCAGCGCTTTTGGAGTGGGTCGCGTATCACCGGCTGATTGGGTTTGATAGAATTTATGTCGCGTCAAACGATTGTACGGACGGGACGGATCAGCTCCTGGATGCGTTGGACGATGCAGGCGTGATCGCCGGGCATATTCGGCATCAGCCTGACCCGCGTTTTGGGCCTCAGAAGTCGGCAATATCAGCCTTTAAAAAAGCAAATCTATTGCGGGATGGGGATTGGTTCGCCTTTCTTGATGCCGATGAGTATCTCAATGTGCATCTTGGGGGAGGGTGCCTTGACGACCTCATTGAAAAGATTGGCACTCGTAAAGGTATGATCATCCCCTGGCGATTGTTTGGAGACGGGGACACAAGAGGCATAATCACGCGCCAAATTGATACGCCTTTTGTTACTGCAGAAGAATTGGGCGGTCTGCAAAAACATCACGTGAAATCATTCTACCAGATCGAACAAGATGTTTTGGAGTTTGAATTTGGCAACACGCACAGACCAAAGATTGTTGCTGGTGGCGACATGACCTTAGATGATCTCTTGCTAGCGGGGCACGTGTCGTGGGACCATAAGAGCCGGATTAACCAACGTTGGCTTGCCGGCAATGTGCCGTGGGGCGCAACCTTTGTTGCGCCGTCTGAGTTTTCGACCGAGTTTGCCCAGATTAACCATTATTCCGTGCGCAACAGAGAGATGTATGAGTTAAAGAAAAAGAGAGGCCGTGGGTTTCATGGCAAAATTGCACCGGGTGAAGCGCCGCCGACCAGACATGACGATACATTCTTTGAGACGAATAATCGCAATGAGGCCGTTGACCGCAGCATCCTGCGTCACAAAACCAACCTCGACAAAGCGATAAAGGACATTCTGATAAGTCCTAAGATCCGACGCTGCCAGGCGCGGATTATGGCGTTCACTACAAAAGAACTGGGAAAAAACTTAGTTGACGATGCGTTTGACGAGTCTCTCGCATCACCCGCGCCAATCCGGTTGAATGCACAGTCTGAAGAACATTTTCTGCCCAAAATTACGCTGCCGCAGTCTGAGGCGAATTTTTTCACTGAACATTACCAGTCTGCAAAGGTGATTTTGGAATACGGATCAGGCGGGTCAACGGTTTTTGCAGCAGGGCTTGCGCCTACACCTGTGCTGTTCTCGGTCGAAACTGACCGCAGATGGTCCGAAAAATTGGGAACGTCTATCAAGTTGGCTTACCCTGATGCCCAAATCCACATGAGATATGTGGATATCGGGGAAACTAAAGCCTGGGGGCGGCCAAAGCGGCACAACAGGTATCTACATTATCCAGATTATGCATTTGGAATTTATGACGATCCTGACTTTATAGAGCCGGACTTGATCTTCATCGACGGGCGGTTCAGACAGGCCTGTTTTTATGCGGCAATGTTTATGATGTCGAAACCGGTGACCATTATTTTTGACGATTATGTCAAGCGGCCACGGTACCACGGCATTGAAAACTATTTTAAGCCGGTGGAGATTGTAGGACGGATGGCCAAGTTCGAGGTTGAGCCCATGGCCGTGCCTCAGAACGACCTACTGAAGATCATTAAAGGTATCATGGATAGCGAGTAAATCTAGCGCATACAGGCGCTGCAAATGGCCGTTTTTTCCGTAACCAATATAAGCGCAACGTGACGCGCGGCCCGGGACTTGTTCTTTGGTATGCTTTGGCATACTACGGCATGCAACCATGCAGACAGCTTTGCCTCGCTGCGGATTACACCCTGTCTGTCCGTGTTAACCAAGTATTAACAAACCGAGATGCACATGAACCTGTACAACACATATATTGAAGAAATCGAAGCCCGCAAAGCGGAAGGCCTGCACGCCAAACCAATTGATGATGCGGCCCTGACTAGGGAGATCGTCGCGCAGATCAAGGACGCCAGCCATCCGGATCGTGCAGGCTCTGTGAAATTTTTCATTTACAATACCTTACCCGGTACGACCAGCGCTGCGGGTGAAAAGGCAAAATTCCTCAAAGAGATCATTTTGGGCGGCACGATTGTCCCTGAAATCACGCCCAAATTTGCGTTTGAACTGCTGTCGCATATGAAGGGTGGGCCGTCGGTCGAAGTGTTGCTGGACCTGGCGCTAAGCGATGATATGACCGTTGCGCAGCCCGCTGCCGAAGTGCTGAAAACGCAGGTGTTCCTGTATGAGGATGATACCAATCGCATTGAAGAGGCCTTCAAGGCAGGAAATGCCGTGGCGAAAGACATTCTGGAAAGCTATTCGGATGCTGAATTCTTCACCAAGCTGCCGGAGGTGAATGAAGAAATAAAGGTTGTCACTTATATCGCCGCCGAAGGCGATATCTCTACTGATTTGTTGTCGCCGGGCAATCAGGCGCATTCCCGGTCCGACCGTGAATTACATGGAAAATGCCTGATCACGGAGCTCGCTCAGCAAGAAATTCAGGCCCTCAAACTGCAGCATCCGGACAAACAGGTGATGCTGGTGGCCGAAAAGGGCACGATGGGCGTTGGCTCGTCTCGGATGTCGGGCATCAATAACGTTGCCTTGTGGACTGGTAAGCAAGCCAGCCCCTATGTGCCGTTTGTGAACTATGCGCCAATCGTAGCTGGGACTAACGGTATTTCGCCGATCTTCCTGACAACGGTTGGCGTGACCGGCGGAGTTGGTGTTGACCTCAAGAACTGGGTCAAGAAGGTCGATGTGGATGGCAAACCCATTCTGAACAACGACGGTAATCCGATCCTTGAGCAGAAATATTCGGTGGAGACCGGCACCGTTCTGACCATTAACACCAAATACAAGAAGCTGTTCAACGAAGCTGGCGATGAAGAGCTCGCCGACATGGAAGCCTCGTTCACGCCGCAAAAGGTTGAATTCATGAGGGCCGGTGGCTCTTATGCCATTGTGTTTGGCAAGAAGCTGCAAAGCTTCGCCTGCGAGGCCCTCGGTATTCCTTTGAAGTCTGCGTTTGCTCCGGCCAAGGAGATCACGCATGCAGGCCAAGGCCTGACCGCGGTTGAGAAGATTTTCAACGCTAATTCGGTGGGCGTCACACCCGGCACAATCCTGCACGCCGGTTCGGATGCGCGCGTAAAAGTCAATATCGTGGGGTCTCAGGACACCACTGGTCTGATGACATCGCAAGAGCTTGAAGCCATGGCCGCAACCCGGCTGTCACCAAGTGTCGATGGTGCCTATCAGTCCGGATGCCATACTGCCTCGGTTTGGGATCTAAAAGCACAGGCTAACACACCCCGCCTGATGGCATTTATGCACAAATTTGGCCTAATCACCGCGCGCGACCCCAAAGGCGTTTATCACGCGATGACAGACGTGATCCACAAGGTTCTAAATGATTTGACCGTAGACGACTGGGCAATCATTATTGGCGGTGACAGCCATACTCGGATGTCCAAGGGTGTGGCGTTTGGCGCTGACTCCGGCACGGTTGCTCTAGCTCTTGCCACCGGAGAGGCGACCATGCCCGTTCCAGAGAGTGTTAAGGTAGTATTCAAAGGACAGATGGCTGACCACATGGATTTCCGCGATGTGGTGCATGCTACGCAAACGCAAATGCTCCAACAATTTGGAGAAAATGTGTTTCAAGGCCGCATTATCGAGGTGCATATTGGCACACTTTTAGCTGATCAGGCGTTTACCTTTACGGATTGGTCTGCAGAGATGAAGGCCAAAGCCTCGATCTGTATCTCGGAAGATGACACGTTGGTGCAATCGCTTGAACTGGCCAAGGGTCGGATCCAGACGATGATCAATAAAGGCATGGATAACGACGCCGAAATGCTGCAGGGCCTAGTGGAAATTGCGGATGCGCGGATTATGCAGATTAGGTCGGGTAAAAAACCGGCGCTGACTCCGGATGAAAACGCCAAATATTTTGCTGAAGTCGTGGTGGATCTGGATGCTATCGACGAGCCAATGATTGCTGATCCCGATGTGACAAACGCGGATATTTCCAAGCGATATACCCACGATACGATCCGCCCAATTTCCTATTATAAAGCCGAAAAGAAGGTGGACCTCGGCTTCGTGGGATCCTGCATGGTACACAAAGGTGATATCAAAATTGTGGCCCAGATGTTGCGCAACCTAGAAAAAGCCAATGGTGATGTAGAATTCAAGGCGCCTCTGATTGTGGCGGCGCCAACCTACAACATAATCGACGAGTTGAAGGAAGAGGGTGATTGGTCGGTGTTGCAAAAGTATTCAGGCTTTGAGTTTGACGACGATGATCCGAAGCAAAATGCACGCACCGAATACGATAACATTCTGTATTTGGAGCGCCCAGGTTGTAACCTTTGCATGGGCAATCAGGAAAAAGCCGCAAAAGGTGACACAGTTCTTGCGACATCTACACGCTTGTTCAAGGGCCGCGTTGTTGAAGATTCCGACGAAAAAGCGGGCGAGTCTCTGCTGGCATCAACACCGGTTGTTGTGTTGTCGGCAATTCTGGGACGGACGCCTGCAATTGAAGAGTACAAAACGGCTGTTGAAGGGATTGACCTAACCAAGTTTGCTCCACCTACACAGAAACCAAATGGCACGCGTTCACTACACTTTTGAGCAGTTTCAGAATTGGCACTTTACGCAGTTGATTATGCAACGCGACAATGCAAAATATTATGTGCTGTCGGCTAACGCATTGCAATTGTGACACGGAAATTCTTTTGATTTGGAGCAGGAAACATGAAGCGATCAACCATCAATGACATTATGTCAGAAGCGGAGGATATGATCCGCACGCATGGCTTCATTTTGCCACCGTTTGCCAATTGGACACCTACTGAATTTTTGGCTCGAAAGGATCAGGCAAAGGCAGTGATCGAGACCCGGTGTGGATGGGATATTACCGATTATGGGATCGGGCGGTTTGATGAAATGGGGCTTTTTCTATTCACACTCAGAAACGGTCGGCTGGCCGATCTGCAAAATGGTGGAGGCATGTGCTACGCGGAGAAGCTTCTGATTTCCCGCCAGGATCAGCTTTCACCAATGCATACTCACGTTATTAAGGCAGAGGACATTATCAATCGTGGAGGCGCCACATTGGTTATCGAACTTTGCGGATCAGACGATAATGGCAATTTTGCGGAGGATCGCGGCGGCGTTGTGTATTGTGATGGGATCCAGCGGCCTTTCAGCGCGGGCGAAAAAATAGAGCTTGCACCCGGCGAGAGCGTAACCCTGATGCCGGGGGATTGGCACGCTTTCTGGGCTCAGGGTGGTGACGTGTTAATTGGAGAAGTTTCAACTGTAAATGACGATGAAACTGATAATATTTTCAGGGAGCCCATTGGCCGTTTTGCAAATATCGATGAAGATGTGGAACCATCGCATTTGTTAGTAAGCGACTATCGAAAGTGGCTTGGTTATTAGGTAAATAAAAGCTCTTTAAAGAGTGTTAAAGCCTCAATTGGCTGGCCGTGCAAGCGATCCCCGAATTATGATTTTTGTTGGGATGCATATTGATCGCGCTTCAGAGTCAGTCTCAAGCATGGCAACCAGTTCACCAGCGGCCATCCGGCCCATCTCTCGATGAGGGACATGAACGGTCGTCAACTTTGGGTTAACAATTTCGGCTAATTCGATGTCATCAAACCCGGTCACTGAAACCTGGTTGGGTACTGTGATACCCATTCTCTCAGCCTCGCGAAGGGCGCCTACCGCTAAAACATCGTTGCCGCACATGACTGCGGTGGGGCGGGGACTTTGAGACATCAGTTTGCGAAATGCGTTAGCTCCCTTTTCGATTTCGTAATCCGTTTGCACCACTGCGATGCCGTCGGGCTGCAAGCCATTTTCTTGAAATGCGTCCTTAACGCCGCGTACTCGGTTTAGTGCGCGGTCATTGCCTTCGAACAAACCTGAAATTATTGCGATGCGCCGATGACCTTGTCGGATCACTTCTTTCGCTAATTCAAACATTGCCCTACGGTTGTTGAAGCCCACCGAAGGGTGGGGGATGTTGGGCAGGTAGGACCAAGCAATTAGTACGGGTACCTGATGTTGCTCGAGATAAGCGTAAATCTGCTCTTCACGCTCATGGCCGATTAGCAACAAGCCGTCCGCACCTCGCGCCACCAAAGTCCGAATCTGCTCTTTCTCCATGTCCGGCTTGTAGGCTGAGCTTGACACAAGAAGGGTGTAGCCATGCTCCCGTAGCTCGTCTTGAAAGGCTTGCACACCGCGAGCAAAAATGGCGTTCTCCATTGTTGGGATGATTGCGCCGATTGTATACGAACGCTTTGCCGCCATTGCGCGTGCAGCAAAATTTGGTGTGTAGCCGAGCTGGTCTACGGCCGCCAAAACCCGAATTTTGGTTTTCTCGATGACACGATCGGGTGAATTTAGGCAACGCGATACGGTCGCGGTTGAAACGCCAGCTTGCTTTGCGACATCATCGAGTGTTGGTGCCTTAGTGGTTTTCCCCATTTTCGAGATTTCCTTTTTTAAGTCGTAACTAACACAAAAATAACTTAATGCTAATTATAAATGTAAGCGCTTGCATTTTAAATGTAAGGGCTTACACAGTAAACGAAACGACTCACAAGGAAGCGTCAGATGCTTTGCATTTCAATCGCAGTATTTGCTGACTATGCTGCAAATAATGTTGGAGCCTTTGCCGGCAGCGATCCAATTGACGCCTCGAACAGATGTGCACAAATAGGATTTTCTCGCAATGACTCGTGAATACCTCAAAAAGGCGTCTTTGACGTCCAAATCAAACGCGTCCGAAACGCACAATATTGTCAAAGGAATTCTTGATGATATCGAAGCGGGGGGAGATACAGCCGCGCGTAAATATGCCGCGAAGTTCGACCAGTATCAGGGCAACGTTTTGCTTACGTCTGAGGAAATAGAAACGGCCTGCGCACTAGTTCCGAAAAGGCTACGTGATGATATTCGCTTTGCTCACGACAACGTGCGTCGGTTTGCAGAATTGCAAAAAAGTACGGTTGGCGATGTTGAAACTGAAATTTCGCCTGGTTTCATGACTGGCCAAAAGGTTATTCCAGTAGATGCCGCCGGATGTTATGTGCCTGGAGGCCGCTACAGTCACATCGCCAGTGCGGTTATGACTGTAACGACGGCAAAGGTGGCTGGTTGTCGTCACATAACGGCTTGCTCGCCGCCCCGACCAGAAGTTGGAGTGGCACCTGCCATTGTCTACGCCGCACACATTTGCGGAGCGGATAAGATTATGGCCATGGGTGGTGTGCAGGGTGTCGCGGCAATGACATTCGGTTTATTTGGTTTGCCCAAGGCAAATATACTGGTTGGTCCTGGTAATCAATTTGTTGCGGAAGCAAAGCGAATTTTGTTTGGGCGCGTTGGTATCGATATGATCGCTGGGCCGACGGACAGTTTGATACTCGCCGATAAAGCGGCGGATGCACATATTGTTGCTACTGATTTAGTAAGCCAGGCAGAGCATGGCTATAATTCACCGGTCTGGCTTGTAACTGACGACCGTGGCCTTGCCGATCAGGTCATGGAGTTGGTTCCGAGACTTATCGCGGATTTGCCTGATGTGAACCGAGAAAATGCTGCAGCCGCATGGCGCGATTACGCTGAAGTCATCTTATGTTCCGACCGCGAACAAATGGCGGCGTGCTCGGACGAATATGCGCCCGAACATTTGACAGTTCAGGCCGATGACCTTGATTGGTGGCTGGCCCGACTAACCTGCTATGGTTCGCTCTTCTTGGGTGAAGAAACCACAGTTTCCTATGGTGACAAGGCGACTGGTACCAATCACGTGCTACCGACTTCAAGGGCAGCCAGCTACACTGGTGGACTTTCTGTCCATAAATACATGAAGATTGTCACGTGGCAGCGCACCACACGCGAAGGTTCCAAATCAGTAGCTGAAGCGACGGCACGAATATCGCGGCTGGAAGGAATGGAAGGTCATGCTCGTGCTGCGGATGTGCGGTTGGCGAAATATTTCCCAAATGAATCTTTCGATTTGACCGCAAATGGCTGATCCGCGTTCTCTGTTCAATCTTGCTGGAAAAACAGCATGTATTACTGGTGCCAGCTCTGGTCTCGGACGGCAGGCCGCGTTAGCCTTGGCCGGTGCTGGTGCTAGTGTGATTGTTGTGGCCAGACGCGAGGAGCCTCTGGGCCAACTCACTTCAAAGATTGGAGAACAATCAGCTTTTGTAGTCGCGGATGTTGCAGCTCGGGATCAATTGGACCAGTTAGTTGATGCTATATGTACGCCCTTTGGATCTCCTGACATTATAGTGCATGCGGCGGGCGTCAATACCAGGCAAGTGGCAGACGATGTCACCGCAGAGGGATGGGATCAGACGCTGGCGCTGAATTTGTCGGCGCCGTTTTTCCTTAGTCAGAAGTTAGTTCCTGCGATGCGTGGCAAAGGCTGGGGCCGAATTTTGCACTTTGCCTCTTTGCAGTCGAGTAGAGCGTTCCCCGGCGGCATAGCTTATGGCGCTACCAAGGCTGGAATTGCTCAGCTGACGCGCGCTATGGCTGAGGCATGGTCACAATACGGGATTACTACCAATGCGATCGGACCGGGATTTTTTCCAACCGAGCTAACACAAGCCGTTTTTGACGATGAGGTGCGGTCGGCTAGAAATGCTGAGCAAACCTGCGTCGGTCGTAATGGACGCCTTGAAGACCTGAATGGTCCGTTGCTATTTTTATGCTCTGACGCGTCTTCCTATGTGACGGGACAACTCCTTATGGTTGATGGAGGGTTTACGGCAAAATGAAAGCTTTAGTTTATCAGGGGGTTGAGCAAGTTCGTTATCAAGAGGTGCCAACCGCCTCATCAAGTGCAGGAGAACATCTCATCCGGGTCAATTCGGTTGGAATCTGTGGGTCGGATATGCACGCCTATCTCGGACATGATACGCGCCGCCCAGCACCGTTGATCCTTGGCCACGAAGCGGCGGGAACGATTGAAGAGGGAGCTCAGACAGGACGTCGCGTCACAGTGAATCCGCTAGTTACCTGTGGCACATGCCCCGAGTGCCGGAATGGACGTGAGAACCTGTGCGGTAGTCGACAAATTATTTCAATGCCACCACGGGAAGGTGCGTTTGCCCAGTTTGTGGCAATGCCTGAAAGAAATTTGGTAACGGTTCCTGACCACGTGCCGATGAACAAGGCCGCGTTGGCGGAACCTCTCGCGGTGAGCTGGCATGCGGTGCGGCTTGGACTTGAAGCGTTAAACAGTGGGTGTGAGCGCCGTGCTGTGGTGATTGGTGGTGGTGCCATAGGATTGGCCGCATCGCTTGCACTACGGGCGATGGGCGTTGACGATGTAATGATCCTTGAATCTAATGAAAATCGCCGGGAGTTCCTCGTCGATAGATGCGGCCAAGTTGTGGCTAGTACGGCGACCGAAAATGTTCCGCTGGTGATCGATGCTGTCGGGTACGCGTCGACGCGCGCTGCTGCATCCGAGCTGGTTGAGCCTGGGGGTGTGATTGTACATGTAGGCCTTGGCGAGGGCTCTGGAGGGCTGGATGTCCGGCGTATAACACTTCAGGAAATTACATTCATTGGAACCTACACCTACACTGCAAAGGATTTTCGTGATACAGCAGACGCTATTTTTGAGGGGAAACTTGGCCTGCTGGACTGGATTGAAGAGCGCCCTCTTTCGGATGGTGCAAAAGCCTTTCAGGACCTGCGAGAGGGTATTGTTGCTGCCCCAAAAATAGTTCTTAAGCCGTGGTCCTAGTTGACCGCGGCCGAAGAGGAAACCAATGATGTTTGCCAAGATTAATTCGTCCATGGAGATAGATCATGGAATTACCGCATCAGTGCTTCAAATCGCAGTTGGTCGATTTCCGACCACAGTGCAGCAAAAGGTAGCATTCGACTTATTATGGGATCGCATCAGCTTGGGCGGTGCCGTTGCCATCTTGAAACGACGGGCTCTGGCTTGGTTCCAACCGGACCAAGCGCAGTGCAAATTCACGACCATTCCCGACAAACAACAGAATTCAAAACAAAACTGAGGCCCTTAAAAACATGAACATAGACAAAAAGATCGCAGACGACCTAGTCGCCAACGACGTCTCCTTCGTGACCACGGTTCCCTGCAAACAGCTGGCGGGAGTAATCGAGGAAGTAGACAAACGCGACGATATTTTTCACATCCCTTCTAATAAGGAAGACGAAGGCATGGGACTGTGTGCCGGTGCCTGGATGGGAGGAAAGCGTCCAGCCATTATAATGCAGAACACAGCAATCGGAGTGACCATTAATACTCTGGCAACGCTTATCCAATTTTACCGTATGCCATTGCCAATGATTATTTCTTACCGTGGAGAATTGCGTGAGCCAGTTGCATGCCAGGTAGAGATGGCAGTGCACACCAAAGCACTTTTGGCGCAACTCAACATTCCGACCTATCATTTCCACTGGCAAAAGGATGTTGAAGAGTTTGATAACATTCTCAAGTACACGTTTATGAGCAACAAGCCCGTTGCAATTTTGACTGATGCAAATTTTTGGGGAGGCTACGGCGACCAATGATCCGTTCTGAAATATTAAAAGAAATCGCCCCGATTCTGCGTGACCAACTCGTGGTCTGTAACATCGGAATTCCGAGCCAGGAATTGCATGCAATCGACGATCAGCCGAGCAATTTTTACATGCTTGGGACAATGGGACTTGCCTCGTCAATTGGGCTTGGATTGGCGTTAGCACAACCGAAACCAGTGATTGTTATTGACGGTGACGGTTCTGTACTTACGAACTTGGGGACGTTGCCGACTATTGGGAATAATGCACCCAGTAACTACATCCTTATGATAGTGGACAACGGTTCTTACGGTTCAACTGGTGACCAGCCGACGTATACAGGTGCAAAGACTGATTTGGCGGGGATGGCGCGTGCGGCTGGGTGTGACAACGTAGTTGAGGTTCAGGACGTTGATACTAGTTTGGCCCTCCAATCTGCGATTGATAGTGGAGAAGCAACTGTTTTAGTTGTGAAATGTGACAGTGGTAACGCCAAAATGCCAGTCATCACGATGGACCCTGTTGTAATTCGAGATCGCTTTATGAAAGCAGTCGCAAACTGATGAAACGCGCCGTGATCCATTCTGCCGAAGACGCGCGGCGATTGGCGCGGCGTAATCTGCCCTGGATGGTATTTGATTATATTGATGGGGCAGCAGGGAACGAAAGTGGCGCCTTGCGAAACCGCAAGGCGCTGGATAACGTGTTATTGCATCCTAGGATTCTTCGGGATGTCAGCCAGCGCTCACTCTCATCTGAGATTTTTGGAACATCGACTGAAAGACCTTTCGGTATTGCCCCGATGGGCATGTGTAATTTGTCCGCGCCAGGTGCAGATTTGATGCTTGCAAGGCTTGCGGCGCGTTATAGCGTGCCACACGGTGTCTCAACAGTCGCTTCAACACCACTCGAGGCCATCATTGAAGCGGCGCAAGGGCATGCCTGGTTCCAATTATATTTCAGTGGCGACGGCGCGGGTACATTCAAACTTGTTGAGCGCGCTAAAGCCGCGGGATATCAGACTTTGGTGCTGACCGTGGACGTACCTGAGGTTGGGCGTCGACCTAGAGAATTACGTCACGGCTTTACTATGCCATTTCGAATTGGCCCTCGCCAATTTTTTGACTTTGCGATGCACCCACGATGGTCCCTAACGACATTGTTTCGGGGCAGGCCTCAAATGGCAAATTTCTTAATGCCCGGGTTTGAATTCGATAGAACTGAGAGTCGGGCCAAGGCTACGTGGAATACACTTGCTCAGTTACGTGATATTTGGCCAGGCAAGCTAGTGGTCAAGGGAGTGTTAGACGTTGACGACGCGAAATCACTGGTTGCGGCTGGTGTTGACGCGATTCAGGTCTCCAGCCATGGGGCCCGTCAATTGGAGGCCGCGCCGTCCCCAATTAATATTTTACCAATTATCCGCAATGAATTAGGGCCTAATTTCCCAGTTTTGTTCGACAGCGGCATTCGCTCTGGAGAGGATATTCTTAAGGCTCTGAAATGTGGCGCTGATTTTGTTTTTGTGGGTCGAATTTTGCAATTTGCAATCGCCGCCAGAGGTGAGAAAGGTCTGGATGCGCTGTGGGATGTGCTGAGTTCAGAACTCAGCGCAGCGATGGCTCAGACTGGTATTACATCTCTCAATGCGCGTGATCTTAGACCGAATACAATTCAAGCACCTGATTAGATCGTGAATTGGGCGCTCCCACCCCAATGATTAGTGCTAAACTTTTTGAAGTACGAACCTAGTTGGGCATACCAGATGAAGAAAATTTCTTGCCCAAATAGTTATTATACAACTAAAAATTATAATTTATAATTGTTTTTATGCTCAAGTGGGTACCTCTGAGGTTTAAAATTGGAAAGACCGAGCTGAGGCAATCGGATACAGTTGGACCTCGCAAACTTTTGCAGGCGTATTTTGGCGATTGTTGGTCGGAGGAGAGCTTAGATGAGTGACATGTTGAAAATTGAAACTTTGGAAGATGGCATTGCGACTTTGACGATGTCACGCCCAGACAAGCGAAACGCGATGTGTGATCAGTTGCTACGTGATCTTGATAGCTTTTTCTGCGATGTACCCAAGAACGTTAAGGTTGCCGTTTTGACAGGAACAGCGGGGCATTTTTGCTCAGGCCTCGATCTGAGTGAGCATGTTTCTCGCGATGCAGAAGCGACGATGCGCCACTCGCGAGGGTGGCATCAGGTTCTGGACCGCATTCAGTTTGGTGGTTTGCCAGTCGTTTCGGCGATGTATGGGGCTGTGATTGGTGGTGGTCTTGAACTGGCGACAGCAACGCATGTGCGAATCGCAGAGCCGACGACGATCTTTCAGTTGCCAGAGGGCCGTCGGGGCATTTTTGTCGGGGGTGGTGCGAGTGTGCGTGTTGGGCGAATTTTGGGAGCAGATCGAATGATCGAGATGATGCTGACTGGACGCAGGTACAACGCTGAGGACGGTACAGCACTTGGCTTATCGCATTACATCGTTGGCGAGGGTGAGGCGTTGGGTCAGGCGCTGGATTTGGCACGCAAAATCGCATCAAACGCGGCTTTGTCCAATTACATCATGATACAAGCATTGGCGCGGGTGGAAGACATGGCAAAAGCTGACGGACTTTTCACCGAAAGCCTGTGTGCGGCGCTAACTCAGACAAGTCCAGACGCTCAGGAGGGGCTGCAGGCCTTCTTAGAAAAACGTGACCCTAAGTTCAGGTAAAATGATGGCCAAAAACTACCAGATGACACGGCCCTTTGAGCCTGAGCAGGCAGCGGACAACGTCCTTGGCCGTTTTGTGGGGTATCACCTCAAACGTGCGCAACATATTTTGATGGGAGATTTAAACGCCACGTTGCGTCCGTTTGAACTGCGCATGCTCAGTTATTCCACATTATCGATAATCGTAAATAATCCCGATGTCAGAGCCTCGCAGATTTCGGATGTGTTGGCGATAGAGCGGTCCAACCTGGTAGTGATTCTCAATGAGTTGGAGGAATTTGGTTTGATCCGCCGCCACCAGGTGCCGGCAGATCGCCGCGCTTATGCGCTGGCGCCCACTTCCAAGGGGGAAGCCTTATATGGCGAAGCGACGGCGGCTGTCGAAGCGCATGAGTCACGAATATTCGCTAGCGCGACTGAGGCAGAGATTGCAACCATTGTGCGGGTCATGAAAAATATTCACCGATGTGAATGCTGAAGGGTCCGCAACTAAAGTTAATAATCAAACATGCAAGTCAGACAATGGGGGTGAGGGAGTAAAAATCAAGTTAACCGCAGACACTCGCTACAGGCAACACAAGGTCGATCTGGAAAGTCGCTCGGATGGGACGATCTTGTATCGTTCACAGTATCAGCTTGGTCCGATAAGTGAGAGTACGGGGGTTTGGCTGCACCACTGGGCGCAGACAGCCCCAGACAGGATCTTTTTGGCAGAGCGGAGTGGAGCCGGGTGGCGTAGCGAAACTTACCGTAGTGCGCTACAAAAGGTGCGGAGTATTGCACAGGTTCTTTTGGCGCGCGGATTGGGTGCGCACACACCAATCCTCATCATATCTGGAAATGGCATTGATCATGGGCTTCTTTCGCTTGCGGGGCAGTATGTTGGAGTTCCGGTTGCGCCAGTGGCCGAACAATACGCGCTTATTCATGTTGCTCACGATCGCTTGCGCCATGCGGCCAATCTCATTAGGCCTAAACTGGTTTACACAAATGATGCAGGTGAATACGGCGATGCGTTAGATCTGGACGTGTTCGAGGATTGTGAAATTGTTTCGAGCAACACAAGGGAACGACCCGGTACTGTCGATTTTCGCGAATTTCTGAAAGGATGCAACGGGGTTGATGTGGATGCGGCTTTTGCTCAACTTAATCCCGACACACTGGCCAAGATTTTGCTCACGTCTGGCTCTACTTCAACACCCAAGGGGGTATTGACGACGCAGCGCATGTTGTGCGCAAATCAAGCGATGATTGTAGACAGCCTGCCGTTCCTAGAGCTGCGCCCGCCAATAATTGTAGATTGGCTGCCTTGGAACCACGTTTTTGGGGGATCCCACAATTTCAATATAATACTTGCAAACGGCGGGTCGTTATTCATCGACGATGGTAAACCGATGAAAGAACTTTTTAAACGCACTGTTGAAAACCTCTCACTGATTGCCGGCACAATGTCGTTTAATGTTCCGGTTGGCTTTGGCATGCTGGTTGATGCTCTGCGACAGGATGAGCAGTTACGAAGAACTTATTTTGGTGAGCTTGATATGATCTTTTATGCTGGAGCATCATTGCCCCAGGACGTTTGGACTGCCTTGGAGAGTATGGCGAAAGAAACGTGTGGTACTGTACCGTTGATGACCTCCTCTTGGGGTCTTACCGAAACAGCGCCCGCCACTATGATCCAGCAGGAACCAATCGATCGATCTGGTGTTGTTGGCGTGCCGATGACGGGAGTGACCCTCAAGTTGGTACCCCAAGGTGATCAGCTGTATGAAATGCGCGTCAAAGGTCCCAATGTGACTCTAGGGTATCTCGGAGATGTGCAGAAAACGAAAGCTTCTTTTGATGGAGAGGGTTTCTTTTTGACCGGTGACGCAATGCGATTTATCGATTTTGATGATCCAGCCAAAGGTATGTGTTTTGCTGGCCGGATATCTGATGATTTCAAACTTTTGACGGGCACTTGGGTGCGTGTCTCACCTTTGCGTGAGGAACTTTTGGATTGCCTTGGCTCCGTGGCGAAAGATCTGGTGATTGCCGGCGCGGACCAGGCCGATATCGGTGTTTTAATCGTACCCAACCTCATAGAACTGAACGCTCGCGGGTTTATTTTGGTAGAGGATAATGGAGCCTTATTGGGAGCCGCGTTGTTCAAAGAAATTCATCAGCGATTGGCAGTTTGTAACCGGGCAGGGCCCGGAGGATCTACTCGCGTAGCCCGTGCGTTGATACTCTCCGAACCACCTTCACTAGCAGATCTAGAAGTGACGGCGAAAGGTAATCTAAACAATCGCAAAATCCTGAACCGGCGCGGCGCACTTTTGAAGCGCCTTTATGACTCGGCAGATCCGGCAACTATGACACTTTAAAAGGAACAGATCATGCTTGGATATATTCCCTATGGGGCTTACTGGTCGACTCCTTTCGCACGTTGGCAGGGAAGCCTTTCGCACCTTCATGCGGTAAAATTCGCAGCGTATGTGGCTAAGGGTGCATTGTTAGGGCGAGGTATCAGCCATGATCAGATAGATTTTTGTGCATATGGTATGACAGTGATCCAACCGAATTGCTTTTACGGAACCCCGTGGTTTTCAGCGATGATGGGCGCGGATAGGTTGCCGGGTCCCACTGTGACGCAAGCGTGCGCCACTGGTGCACGCCTGATTGCGACGGCGATAGGTGAATTCTCGCTTGGGGCAGAATGTGCCTTGGTGGTTTCAGGCGACCGGACATCTAACGGAGCACATATTTATTACCCTGCACCGCAAGGCCCGGGTGGAACAGGTCAGGCTGAAGACTGGGTAATGGACAATTTTAACACGGATCCCTGGGCTGGATGTGCTATGGTCGACACGGCGGAAAACGTGGCTGTACGGCTTGAGATTGGGATCGCTGAACAGCATGATCTGGTGTTGCACAGGCACGCGCAATACGCGCAGTCTCTGACTGATAATAGGGCATTTCAAAAGCGATATATGGCAGCAGGATTTGAAGTGCCTGACGTTCACTTTCAAAAAACTATTGCGGTAATGGATGGTGATGAAGGTATTTATCCTGTCGATGCTGGCAAGATTGCAACACTAAGACCATTGCGTCCGGGTGGGACTGTGACCTTTGCCGGACAAACTCACCCGGCGGATGGTAATGCTGGAATGATCGTGACCCGCGATGTTGAAAAAGCCCACGAAATTGCTGGAGTCGGAGCTCCAAAAATTGAGATCCTATCAGTTACACAAGCGCGTGAAGAGAAAGGATTTATGCCGGCTGCGCCGATACTGGCGAGCAGAAAAGCATTACAACAGGTCGGGTTCGCAATCGATGACCTTAGCGCCATTAAATCGCACAATCCATTCGCGGTGAATGATATCGCGTTTGCTCGAGCTTTTGAGATCGACTGGCGCAATTTCAATAATTACGGTTCCTCCCTGATTTGGGGACACCCGCAAGGGCCAACAGGTTTGAGGGGCATTATCGAATTGATTGAAGAACTTGTGCTTAAAGGCGGCGGAACCGGGTTGTTTCAGGGCTGCGCTGCTGGGGACTCCGCGATGGCAGTCATCGTGCGTGTTACCTGATCCTATTATGGGAAAGTTTATTGGAACTGAACTAGAAAGCGGAAGTGTACCCAAAAAGAATTCTGTTACAGTCGCTATACTGAGTGGGTTGTTGCGTTTAGATGAACAGAAGCCTTGTTTGAAAATCAGCGACTCAAAGGGTCGGCATCGAGAGGATAAGCCAAAGATAAAGTATTCGCCTCACGGGAAATCATTTCAATTCTTAGGTTCAGAGAATGGTCATATGTCTGGGGCCATACACTTGCCGGCGCAGTGATCGAATTTTGCTTTCTGAGTTAATTTGGGCGGGTTGCGGTGATGTTGAAACCTGAATAGCGGGATCATCGCATTTTGCAGGCCACTCATTATTTTTTGACAGGGGCCCGGCAGCCACCCGCAAGGTGGCACAGGTCGAAATGAGCGAAACTTTTTTATCGAGAGACTTCCGAGTCAGACGAAATTATTGAGGAAATGGCGAATATCTGCAAGCAAACTTGTTTCGCTCATGCCGTTTAACGAAACGATCTCAGGACCAAAATGAAGATGGTGTCGGTTGAGATTGTGTTCACATGGTGTTTGTGTCCGGTTTGATTGGAATAGCGTAGGTGGCAGATACCGTGAGAAAACTGGATTAGAATACGTCGGAAAACCTTTCTGGAATGCGGAATAGTCTATTTGTACGGGCGGTGCCCCAAACGAATTGGTTACTGTATTTTTCAACCTGTTTTTGCATTTTTGCGCGGAATCTGGGCAAACGGATATTTTCGTTTCCAAGCTTCGCCGCCGCAACGATATCACGATAGTAATCGAGGGTTTTATGCCAACCGTGGGTCTCATTATAGGAAGACCCAAGTTTACCAGCGTTAATAACTGTCTGCTTTCTTTTTTCTGCAACGGCCGACATTTTGCCATAGTCAAAAAATTTCAAGTGCAAGGTGTACATGTCTTCGGGCATGTGTCTACGTCCCAATGTGTTGCGGTGTCCCCCTGGTCCGAATACTACGGGTCCGCCAACCAAGCAGGGTTTGCTGTAGTTTTGATTGGGCCGAAAAATACGCCTTCTGGAGAGTATTGTTTGTTCGTCTTCAATCGGTAGGGGTTCCTCCTCGGGAATGTGGATTAGCTCTAAGCACAATGGCGAAATATTCTTGGGTGCAGTTTGGGGATTTGAATAATTTTGCAATATATATTTAGGGATCGAACTGGCTGCCTGAGGATCAACGATTACGATCTCATCGACATCGGAGACAATTATCCAGTTATAAAAGTCCGATAAACCTGTCGCGTAGCTCCCCAATGCGCGCCAGCGTCGCCGGTCAAATTTGTGCATCCTCTCATCGCGGGGCAGGTTCATAACGTTTGCGTTTTTAGCAATTCTTCGGTGTTCTGGATCGTTGCCATGACTAAAAACATACAGATTTTCGGCACCGACCTGCGCGGCGTAGTAGGCGTACCAGCGCTCAAGGAAAAAGTAGTCTTGGTAAACCATCGTGGAGACGGCGAGTAAGCTTTTTGTTTGGTCCATATTCAACCTCAGAGTACTGTGAGTAGATATCTATGGCTCTTGCCGTTTTAGTGACTGAAAATTTTACGCCATTTTAGTTGCACATTGCTGTTTCGTGTCTCGTACATCAAGTCCCAGCAGCTGCACGAGCACGACCTTTAAACATCCACATGAATTGCACCGAAAAAGTAAGGTAATACAGCGCTTACTTAATCGCTTCGCTTGATGCTAGCAGAGTATTTTCTACGTTGCTCAAGAAAGCTGGCTATTTGTATTGCCCGATGGTGATGGTTCGTGGTTTATTCTCGAAATATGTTTACCACAAGGCTGTAGATCCTCGCATATCAGGTTTAAATTGAGCCTTGGGATAACCAATTGAAACACGCTGTGGGCGAGAGGAATACTGAGAAAATGGCCCTCCAAAAAAAGAACGTCATTGTTTTTAGTTTTGATGACTCAGTGGCATTTCAAAAGTATAAGAATGTATTTAACGAACCTTTGCAGATCCCAAATTTAGATCGCTTTTGTGAACGTTCGACTGTTTTCCACTCTGCTTATTGTCAGACGCCGATCTGTGGACCTTCCAGGGCTAGTTTTATGTCCGCTCGAACACCACATCAATTAAGTGTTTTTGAAAATTCTGACAACGTTTTTGAATGTATTTCGCCTCAGGACATGTGGTCTTATCAATTGAAGCAGGAGGGATATTTCTGTTCATCTGGTGGAAAAGTACACCATTTTTATAAGCCGCTTCCATGGCCGAAACACAAAGTACTTTATTCGGATGGTCAAAAACGATTTGGTGCCGACATGAAACTGCCTGAGCAGGTGGCCAAAGCGGCCTATGGCGGTCACCGCCGGGGCTTTGGAACAACAAAGAAAGAAGACGATCACCTATATCACGATCATAAGTCAGCAGATTCTGCGATCGAGTTTCTTCAGACTTACGACAGTGACCAACCTTTTTATCGTGAAATTGGGTTTTTCAGCCCACACGGTCCGCATTACACCCCGTCACGTTTCAAGGAGATGTATAATCTTCGTCGGTTTCGACAGCCGGACTCATGGAAAGGCGGCTATGACAAAACCCCATACTCGGAACGAGCCTATCTCGCAAATATGTCCGAGCGAAGTGAACGCTGGTGGCGATGCTCAGTGCGAAATTATTTTTCGGCCCTAAGTCATGGTGACTATCATTTTGGCCGTATTATGAGCGTACTTCAAAATTCGCCGCATTCTGAAAACACAGTAGTAGTGTTGTTATCAGACCATGGCTTTCACCTTGGTAATAAAAATAGGTTCAAAAAAACAACTTTGTGGGAGCAAGTTGCTTCAGTTCCGCTTGTTATTTTTGATCCTGATCAAAAATCGGGAAAAGACGTTTACGATCCTGTCGCGTTAATCGATGTCGGTCCGACTGTCCTGGATTATGCGGGCCTACCATCAATTTTGGGCACCGTTGGCCGGTCACTTCGCCCACAAGTCATTGGCAGTTCTTACCCAGATCGGATTGTTCCCACCTTTCACCACGATGATGTGTCTGTGCGATGTGGAGACTATCGGCTGATCAGATATAATGAGGGAACCACGGAGTTTTATAACTTGAACGACGATTACTGGCAGCTTCAAAATCTTGGAGAGGATCACCCCGATTTTACAAGTGTATATGAAGAATTGCGATCATGCAGTGCGTCTTACGGTTTGGACGTCGGTTCCCGGTAGAAAAATGAACCGAGTGTCGTGCCCTTTTCGGTGGACCGTTTAAAAAACATGTGTGAAAATATTGAGGAGTTAAATCAATAGGGTTGTTCACGAAATGCTTCGCGCCCTTCTTAACGTGCATGACAAAGATCGATGACTGAAGTCGTTATCCATATTGGGACTCCAAAGACTGGCACAACGGCCATCCAGCAGGCTTTGAGTGAAAACGAAGAATTACTCGACCGTGAGAGTATTTGGTTTTCGAAGGTTGGCCGGCATCGTGCGGCACACAATGATTTGGCCAACGCGATTTTAAGGCACGGTAAAGCCCACAGATTTTACGATAAGTTTTTCGAAGAGTTCGATAAAATCATGGCGTCGCAAAAGTACCGGATGGTGCTGCTCTCTAGTGAGATTTTTTCGTTAATTCGGCCCAATCGGGTCCTTCAATGTTTACCGATCTTGAGTGATAAGCCGTTGAAAATCATTGTTTATTTTAGAAGGCAAGATCAGTATGTTGAGGCGTTTTACAAACAGCGGCTCAAAAATGGCAGAACAGTCATTCCGTTTTCGGAGTTTCTTGAAAGTCGGGTTTGCGAGCGAATTACCGACTATAATGGACTTTTAAAGGGATGGTCAGAGAGTTTCCCTGCGGCGGTTATTGTACCGCGGGTCTACCAACGCATTAACTTTACAGATGGTGACATCGTTTCTGATTTTTTTGAGTTACTCTCTGTGAACCTTTCGTCCTTGTCGCGGTCAGATGTAGAACGGAACCTGTCCCCGAGCAGAGACGTTATAGACATTCTATTGGCCCTTTCAGCGCATTTCAAAGGGAGTGATCTGCGAAAAATCTTTCGCAAGGCAAAAGGGCAGAATCTGCCTGGGTTCAGCGCAAAGGAAGATTTGTTTACTTTGGCCGAGAGACAGCTTTATTGCGCCAAATTTGATCAAGCCAATAAAACTTTTCACCAAACTTATTTCCCCCAAAAGCCAGAATTGTTTACGCCGCCGGCACAGGCGTCAAGGGATCAGCGGGCGATGTTATTTGAGGCAGATAGGAATAGGCCCGTTTTATTGACCGCATTACTAAAGGCAGCGTTCGACCTAAAAGCAGAAAAAAATTGAGCACAGACAATATCAGGCCAACTACTTTTTGCCCAATGGGTAAAGTTATGCTTGGAAAATTTTATTGGTGATCTGATCAAGGGCAGGCTGCATGGTAGAGAGCTGGTGGAAACAAATTGATAGCTGTGCCTTGGCTTGGACAGGGTATTGGCCCCGAAAACGGCATTGGGTATGACCACGTTACTTACAACTGACAGCGTTTCACAAGCGGCAACCGCGGATGATTTCTGGGTGCGGGGCAGGGATTGTGATCTGTTTGCGATCCGCAGGTCAGACAGTTTGCTTGTTACCTTTGATAATTTGGCCTCAATCAATGAGCGGTCTGAAACACGCCCCTGGAATCCTTGGCTGGCGTCTCGGGCTGAGATGCTGGGCCAAAGCATTCTGGGCGTGCAGTCCCATCACAAGGATTGGTACAGATCTGGCGAAGCGCCAGAACAGATCCGGAGCCTGCAGCAAAATGGATATTTTGATCGCTTTCGTAACATCGTTTTTACTGGCGCATCGATGGGGGCATTTGCCGCCCTGTGCTTTGGATCTCTTGTGCCCCGGGCGAAAGTATTGGCCTTTAGCCCACAATCTACTCTGAACCGCGATATTGCCCCGTTTGAAAAACGATACCCCTACCCTTACCGGAAGTTTGACTGGCAGGAATTGGAATTTTTGGATGCATCTCTGTATCTAGATCGCATCTCCACTGGTGTGATTTTCTTTGATCCCAAAGTGACCGAAGACAAATTGCATGCCAAACGGCTTGAGGCGCCAAGGCTTTCTCAGGTTCAGATGCCTTTTACCGGTCACAAGCTGATCCGCGTAATCATCAAGGCTGGAGCGCTCGAACATTTGCTGGCCACCTATCCTGAAACTGGGAAGATCGATGCTCAGTTCTTCAAGCTGATGCGCCAAAGGCGTGACAATGAGCGCTGGGCCAAACCATTCCTTGCCGCTGTTACGGATCGGAGAGATAGCCGGATGACGCGACGCGCCTGTGAGATAATGCACAATATTCATGGACATAGGTTTGCACGGCGCATGCGGCGCCAGATGATTGCGCGCGCAAAGGACTAGAGGAAAGCACATGGATGCTGTACGGCTCAGGCTAGGGGTTTGCGACAAATAGCAGGGCGTTTGCGAGCGGATTGTCCTGCACTGGCGCAAAATTCTGTTCGGCAAGAACGGCAGTTACGTCTTTCTCATTCATCTGGTTTGCCAGCGAGCGTGCGCCTAGAATTATGGCACGCGGCAGATGTTCGGATGAGGTGCGTAACGCATCGCCTAGCAGGCGCGCGCTGATCCCGGGATGATTGACATGCAATACATTGCAGCGTGTTTCAGACAGAAGTCCGGGCAGACCTGGTGCTTGCGAAGGAGGGGCCTTGGTGGCGCCGACTGGAGATGTGACAAGCGCCAGTGATGCACCTAGATCTAGCTGATTGTGTTGCCAGAACCGCACCGCTGCGCCGGCGAGATCATCACGGTCTTCCTGCGCAACCGCTCGGACACTCGGGCATTCTTTTGCTATAACGGCGGGTAAAAATCCAATGCCTGCACCAAGTTCAAGATAAGTATCCCCGTTGGTCAAAAGCTGCGGTATCCGGCGCGCGCCGTTGCGTTCAAATTTTCCTTCAGTGATGGCATGCAAGGCGGAAGGTGTGAAAATTTGTGGGTCGGCTGGTACTGCAAGCTCTTTGTTCTCGTGGAACTCTTGGGGTTTAGAATCATGGCTGAGACCGTGTCCGTCAATATAGATATCGCCCTTTCGATCCCAGTTGGTTGGTATGCGCTTGCGGCGTTCCAATTTCTCTCTCTGGGAGGCTTTCTTCTCCACATTTGACATCAGCGTTGCAATTTTTTCTGGATCGCGTTTCTTTGGTGGTTTTGCGACCACCTCGGAGATTGAGATCTTTGAGGCCGCGCGCAACCCAACAACCAGCTTTTTATAGGCCGGCGTGTCCTTGAAGGCGTCGAGCCGCGCTTCGGCATTTTCAACCGCGTTGAAGTGAAGTTTGTTCAGCAAAGGATCGGTGAGCAGAAGATCGTAGATCTGGCGGCGACGCTGAGAATAGCGCAAAACGCCGTCATCGAAAGCTTCGTTTCGGTCCTGCAGGGCCCAGTAATCCGAATTATATTTATCTTTCTTGAAATTCACATTGCCACGAAACTTTCGGATCGCGTAGCTGTCGATGGATTTGACGGCATAATGGTTCATCTGGACCCAGTCATACCCGACCGTGCGCACAATTGACCGCCAGCCTCGGTATTTGAAATATTCTTCCATGGGCTGCCCGGATCCGTTTAGCCATTTGACCGTGTCTGGAAACCCAGTTTCCAAGTGTTTGTTTTTTATTTTCGGCCGATGAATACCAAGTTTCCAATATTCTGGATCAAACTTAAAGAGTGTTTTCACTCCCCAGCCTTTGTTCCACATCGTTGGTGCAGCATATAGATATTGCTCTGTCACTGGAGCGCGCGACCAGTCATGTACGCCACCCGAGCCAAATGTGCGCCAAGTAATGACAACGCCATTGGCGCCAACTTCGACAGCCGAATTTATCATACCATCTATGGAGCCATCTCCATGCCGGATGCAAAGAAATTCATCGGCATCAAACATGAGGACCCAATCGCTTGCGCAGACTACTGGCTCATTTTGCGCATACTTAATCGCAGATGGCTGCGGGCGGATACCTGGTTTGATATCGTTGCGCCGGTGGTGGGCAAGGCCAAGTTCCTCCAGCCGAATGAGCATTTCGTCTGTGCCATCAGAACAATCATTGGTGTAAACCAGAATATCGGTAAATCCGACGGCGAGGTGGTGGGCAATCCATTCGAGGACAAAAGGACCTTCGTCCTTCATCATCGAAACTGCCGTAACCCTTCCGTGTGGACTTTGGTGCGCGTTTAATGGAAATTCGACAGTATTGAAATAATCAGAAACAACAGGGGCGTTTTTGCCGCTTTTTCCCAGATTGGGCTTGGCCATCTTTTTGTTTTTCTGCTCGGTCTTGGGTGACGTTTTATAGTTTGGATTGTAGTGTGATGCTGTCATGATTTGCATTGAAATGATAGTGCTTTGTAGTGCGATTATGCTTTTGAAGTAGGCATCTCTGGACAGTTTTATTCAAAACAACCATCTTGTCGAAGAGGATTGAGAACGGTGGTAAAAAAGCAGTGTTTAATCAGTGGAGATGGCTATGAGTAAGTTGAACAGGCGGCCCGTGGCTTCGCTTTGGATCGGAGAGTCGCTTCATTATTTGAACCAGCTTTGCCTGAAGTCACATATTCTGGCGGGCCATCCAACAGTTTTGTACTGTACGAGCGAAGTGAAGAATGCACCGGACGGTGTGGAAATTCGCCCTGCAACCGAAATCATGGAAATTGATATGGGGGTGGTTGAGTTAACAAGTGCTTCCTTTTTGTCAAATGTATTTCGTTACAAGATGATTAAAAAAACTGAAGCAATTTGGATCGATTGTGATGCATTTTGCCACAAGCCGTTTCCGGATGACATGACGCACATCTATGCCGGGCATGGATTTCGCGGCGCGTTGAATTGTGGTGTTGTGTCTATTCCATCCGACGGTGAACTGATTGATGCTTTGCTAGACTATTATGAGAACCTGCCCGAAGCGCCTCCGTGGTTTAACAAAAACCAAAAGCGCAAGCTGGAACGATTTGCCTCAGACCCGCATCCGGTGCGCATCTACAAAGCTGAACGCACCGCTTTTGGCCCGCAGGCGTTTACGTATTTTGCGCAACAAACCGGAGATTTTGACCGGGCGCTCAGCCCTGATTATCTGTATCCCGTCCCGTTCCAGCTGAACGATGTGTTCTATGATCCCTATGGTCGGGTCGAAGGCCATTTCACTGACAACACGCTCTCTGTGCACCTTTATACCAATGGCACTAAACCATGGTGGCGAAAGCATGCACCGTTTGCAGGCTCCTATGCCGCCCGCATGTGCCAAGAGGTCGGGATCGATCCAGCATTAGCGTTGAAATAACCGTGGCGGGAAATCACATGTCTGATGCAGGTGATCTGACAGTTTTTTACATTGTGGAGCCGCCGGACTACCAGATTTTCGCCTGTCATCTGCTGGCGTCACTGAGAACGCATTTCCCGGCTCCTGTTAAGGCCATCGGCTATTGCCCGGAACACCGGATTCACGAATTGCATTCAGGTGTGCTTAAGGCGCATGAGCTCATGGATGCCGAGATTCGGACCTTCAAGGCCGACGGCCGCTTTGATCCCGCATACCCGCATGGCAACAAGATCCTGGCCTGCCTGGAGCCACGCGACACTGCGTATTCAATGTTTGTTGACTCCGATGTTTTGTTTATCCGGGACAATGATCCGTCCAACATCCTGAAATCTGGGCATGTTTCCTGTTCAATGGCTGCCTCCATGCTTTGGGCCGAGCAGTCAGTCTGGGACGATATTTACGGTGCGCTTGATATGGCGGTGCCAGATGAGCGCTATGAACTGATGCGTCGCAGCAAAGGGGCAGTCATACCATATTTCAGCAGTGGATTGGTGGCTTTTCCCGAGAAGGACACCAGCCAAGGGCGCTTCCCAGACGTCTGGTATGACACCGCCCAGATTGTTGACCGGGTCGAAACACTCGAAAAAAGACGGCCGTATCTAGATCAAATGACCTTGCCGGCCGCGATACGGCGGGCTGGTCTTAATTGGAACATTCTGCTGGAAGAGCAGCACTATATTCTGGGTGGCAAACTCAAGAAGCAGCCTTTGCCAAGCGATCGAGAGATTTTTACAATTCACTACCGTAACGTCCGAAACCTGAAGGATGTAGGGCATATGAAAACGGCTCGGCAGTACCTGATGGGGCAAACGGGTAAGCGGTATGTAAGGCACCTGGCTAGTGATACATCTGAATAAAAGGATAGGTTTGAAATGGGCATCAGCCTAATTCCGGGAAGCTTTCTTGCGAGAAATGCAGTACACGTCAGGAACGCGACAAACGGGCTTGTACTGGGGCGACAAAAACTTCACTTGAAACCACCGGGATTGCGGAGCCTGTCTCGAGTTGCAAAGCGGTATGGTATTCAAGCGAGCGCTGAAAATTTGACACAGCAGGATGGGTATTCCGAGACATTACTCAATACCTTTGGATATCCCAAGCTTGAGTCGATGGATTTTACGCCAGTAGAGGGTGCTGAACATATTCATGATTTGAATAAACCCGTTCCCGATAGATTAAGAGAAAAATTTGACCTGATCATTGACGGTGGCACAACGGAGCATGTGTTTCAGATCGGGGTTGCGTTAGAAAACTGCCATAAAATGTTGAAACCAGGCGGTATCATGATGAGCTTCGTGGCCGCGGACGGATGGTTTGGGCATGGATTTTTTCAGACTGGTCCTGACGTACCATGGCGGTATTGGCATCATTGTCTCGGGTATGAGGTCATAGAAGCTGGGGCCCAAGAACGCAGAGGTCAGCAAACTTACTTCGAAATTCCGGATCCAACTGGACAAAAACGGGGTGGTGTTCGCTCGTTCAAAGGACCGACGATGCTGCTGTACGTGGTGCGCAAACCAGCGGAAGAAAAAGAAAACACCTCACCTGTTCAGGGGCACTACATTAGCTATCCACGGATTTGACTAAATAAAATTCATTTGTGCGCTTTTGATAATATGGTCAATGTGACCATCACTACCAAACAGAGTTCTCACCAGGTGATCGAGCGCTTTACACGTTTCGATTGGGAGCCGGTCAGCAACAAGAAACATGTTGTTTTACTGCTGACGATGGGTGATTTTGTGCGTGAACCTAAGGACTGTCAGGATACGAACATGATTCACGATAATGCAGATTTGATTGCGAAAATTCGTGGGCGTTTTGCGCATGTGGAGTCATGCCCATTTCAGGGACCACGTATTTTCTTTGAGAATGCGGGCGGTGCGTTAACTTTGAATTCTGTTGTGGAAACTTCAACTAAATTTGCGGCAATTCCTGACAATCAAGGGCGCGATAACCCAGCCTCTTACGCCCTCGTCAATATAATTGCGCGCGCCAAAGCAGACTTGGCCGTTTTTATGAATGCCCAGTCAGGTCAGTTTTTTGCGGGCGAAAGTGGCACGGAACTGTTGTTTCGATTGATCCGAACCGCCTGCGTCAACGCCCCGAAAGGTTCCAAGCTTATTGGGTCTTCGATTGAGCATCCGGCCAGCAGGAGTGCGGCCCACCGATGGGCCGATGTCGCAGGGCTCGATTATGTTAATGTGCAACATAGCGACGAATTGGGGCTCGTATCAGCAGCGGACTACGCTGCGGCAATGACACCGGATGTGGCCGTGGCCACAATTCTGCATGCTTCCCCTGTGACAGGCATGGCTATGGACGTAGCGAGGATTTCTCAAGCGATACGGGATGTGGCGCCTAACTGTGTGATCATTGTTGATGGCATTCAGCACGCTGCCCATGGGTTGCTTGATCTGGATGCTTACAATGTCGATGGATATGTTATCTCACCCTACAAGGTGTTTTCGCGGCATGGGTATGGAATTGCTTGGATCTCCGACCAACTTTCCGCTGTACCACATGACATGCTGATTGATGGTCCTGCCGAGGGATGGGAATTTGGTACACGCGACACTGGCGCCTACGCGACCATGTCCGATGTGGTCGCCTACTTTGACTGGCTTGGTGGCGAAATTTCCCAAGAAACCGACCAGCGTAAACGTATCGAGACTGCCGGTGCCGCTATTCATGCGCAGGAAATGGCTTTAACAAACGCAATGATCAATGGTGTTGGAAATCTACCAGGCCTTTGTGATATGGAACATGTGACTATCCTTGCTGGAAAAAATAACCCGGCGCGAGAGGGTCTTGTTTCAATCGTTGTTGAGGGAATAGCATCGCCAGATGTAGTGACGTTGCTTAACGATGAAGGCATTCGCACACACCTACGCAAAGCTGATCATTATAGTGGAAATGTGCTTGATCCTTTGGGGCTAAATGATTGCATTCGCATTTCCATGTGCCACTATAATACAGTTGGTGAAGTCGCGCAGTTGCTTGGCGTTTTGAAGAAATTGGCAGAAACGAGATGATGCGGCAACCCACTCAGACCTTGTCCTAAAATCTAAATTTTGTCAGCATATTAGACAAAATTTTTCCTGCGAAAGAGGGCACAAGATGCAGTTTTATCTTAACGGTTTTAGGGCTGGTGATCCGGATCGTTCGGATCAGTCGTCTTCTGCTGCTGTTAATGTCTCCTCGAATGACTTGCCGGAAAAAGTAGATGTTTTGATAGCGGGTTGTGGACCGGCTGGGCTTTGCCTGGCGGCGCAACTGGCCGCGTTTCCAGAAATTGCAACGATGATCGTTGAACCTAAGGCAGGTCCTTTGGAAAAAGGTCAAGCCGATGGTATCAATGTCCGGTCCATGGAAATGTTTCAGACATTTGGATTTGCGGATAAGATGAAACGTGAGGCAATGTGGATCAACGAGACCACATTCTGGCAACCTGATCCGCAAATGCCTGATAATATTCGTCGAGTTGGGCGTGTTCAGGATGTTGAAGACGGTTTGTCTGAGATGCCCCATGTTCTCAATAATCAGGCCCGTGTTCATGACATGTTTTTGGACATTATGCGGAACTCTGCAATGAGGCTTGAGCCGGATTATTGCCTCCGGGTTGCAAACGTTGTGCTGAATGAAGACGATCAAGACTATCCCGCAATTGTCACCCTTGCACGCACCGATCCTGGGCGGGCTGGAGAGATGGAAACGGTCAAGGCACGCTATGTCGTTGGCTGCGATGGCGCACGCAGCACTGTGCGGGATGCGATCGGCGGTAAATTGCGGGGGGACGCGGCACATCAGGCTTGGGGCGTCATGGATATTCTGGCAAGTTCAAATTTTCCAGATATCCGAATGAAGTCGATTATTCAGTCGCGAAGCGACGGCAACATCCTAGTTCTACCCCGAGAAGGAGGCTATCTCGTCCGCCTTTATGTCGAGTTAGATCAGTTGAATGTTTCGGAGAGAGTTTCAGATCGGAACCTTAAGCTCGAAGATATCATTGAAAGAGCGCAGCGTATTCTGCGGCCATTTACACTTGACGTCAAAGAGGTTGTCTGGTGGTCGATTTACGAGATTGGTCACCGTCTTACGGATAAATTTGACGATGTACCGCGCGATGTGGGTAGCGACTATTTCCCTAGGATTTTCACTGCTGGTGACGCGTGCCATACTCATAGTCCAAAGGCTGGACAGGGTATGAACGTATCCATGGGGGATACGTTTAATCTTGGTTGGAAACTGATTTCGGTTTTGACTGAAAGGGCTCGTAAGAACCTATTGCACTCCTATTCGTTTGAAAGGCGCGAAGCGGCGCGAAGTTTAATCGAGTATGATCATAAGTGGTCTAGAATTGTTACTAAGTCTCCGTTGGAAAATGATTTTAGCGACGAGATGTCATTGGTACAGAGAAAATTCATTGAGGGTGGCCGATTTACCGCAGGCCTGACAGTCAAATATGAAGCATCGCCGATAACAGGTTTAGCGACTTGGCAGCATCTGGCAAGAGGCTTTGAAATTGGTATGAGGTTTCATTCTGCGCCGGTGATGCGCGTGTCAGATGCTAAACCCACGCAACTTGGCCATGTTATACAGGCAGGAATACGGTGGACTATTTTTCTGTTTGCGGGCCGAAACCATTCATCTTTGAACAACTTTTGCGAATACTTCGTCTCAGACCACCGGTCTCCGCTCTTAAGGTTTCGACGCGATAACGATGACCCCGACTCATTGATCGATTTGCGTGCGATCTTTCAAGAAACGTACAGAGATGTTGCCATCAATTCAGCGCATCGTGCACTTTGCCCCAAGAAGGGGTGCTACAGTCTAACCGATTATGAGAAGGTGTTTTGTGCCTGTAGTGACGATCAGAATGATATCTTTGACCTGCGTCGCATTGATAGAGAAAGCGGTTGTATGGTGATTGTACGGCCAGATCAGCATGTGGCAAATGTTTTGCGGCTAACTGATCAAGAGGCATTATCAGCTTTTTTTGCGGGTATTTTTGTTGACTCAGCCTGACCAATCCCTGTGATCCCAAAGCTGGTGAGCCCGTTTTAAAGGAAAAAGAGTGGACATGGCCGGTGGGCGTGTTGATCAGTGTCCCATCGTCTAGATCGTAACGAGAGTTGCCCGGTGTCGTGGTTTGCTCTGGGCGTTTATCAACAGGTACTGGAACGATTTTTTGTTGATTTGTTTAAAATTTTAGTTGCGTGTTTTGGCCCAAATTCAGATTGCATAACGTTGACCTGCATTTCTGAGCTGCGGGATACCCCATTACTTGTTTGAGAAGTCACAAAGCCAAAAGAATGGCGCCTAAGCACCCATAGTCAAATGAGGTCGATATTTTTGGTCAATATTTATTTAAATTTAGATCTAATCTAGGTTGAATTTACTAGAATTTTAAAACCGAAAGTGGCAAACAGTATCTCGGCATCTGGCGATGGCGTCGCCACGTTTCATTTAGAAGCGCGCCTTTATCAACAGTCCTGAACGCCGGGACCTCTTTTTTGGAGGTCTAAATGACTGCACGTCCTGAATTCTATCGATTCCACAATGGTCAAAAAGCTAAATTACAATTTGCAGAGAGTGAGTACGCCGCTCGTGTGCGGGGACTGAGACAGATTTTAAATGAAACAGGAGTAGATGCTGCTGTGCTGACGTCAATGCACAATATTTCTTATTATTCTGGCTTCACATTCTGCTCCTTTGGCCGGCCATATGGATTGGTCATCACTCAAGAAAATTCCGTAACAATATCTGCCGGAATTGACGCCGGTCAACCTTGGCGGCGCTGCTACGGTGATAGTTTGACATATACTGATTGGCAGCGGGACAACTATTGGCGAGCAATTTTGTCAATTACCGGCACTGGTAAATCTATTGGATTCGAAAGTGATCAACTGACCGTACTTCAGCGGGGCAAGCTGCAGGAGTTTCTTTCACCTATCGAGCTGATCGATCTTTATGAACCGACAATGCTACAGCGGATGCATAAATCTCCTGCTGAGCTTGATTTGATTCGTGCGGGTGCCGCAGTGGCCGACGTTGGTGGCTATGCGATACGCGAGGCGATCTGTGAGGGAACGCGTGAAATCGATGTGGCCATGGCTGGGCGAGATGCGATGGAGACTGAAATTGCAAAACGGTTTCCTGATGCAGAATACCGTGACACTTGGGTCTGGTTTCAGTCAGGAGTTAACACAGACGGTGCGCATAACCCTGTGACTGGTCGGTGTCTCGAACGAGGAGATATCTTGTCATTAAATACTTTCCCGATGATTTCGGGTTATTACACGGCGCTGGAACGCACAATGTTTGTCGGCGAGGTAGATGAGATCAGCCGAAGCTACTGGGAGGCTAATATTGGCGCTCATGAATTGGGAATTTCCCTACTCAAACCCGGAGCTTCGTGCAATGCCATCACCGACAAGGTAAATTCATTTTTTGAGGAACGGGATTTGCTGCAATATAGGTCGTTTGGCTATGGGCACTCCTTTGGCGTGCTGTCGCACTATTATGGTCGCGAGGCGGGACTGGAACTGCGGGAAGACATTGATACAGTGCTTGAGCCGGGCATGGTGATCTCAATGGAGCCAATGCTAACGATAGCTGATGGTAAACCGGGCGCCGGTGGGTATCGTGAGCACGACATTCTTATCATAACTGAAAATGGTAATGAAAATATCACTGGATATCCTTTTGGGCCTGATTTTAACATCGTAGGCTAGTTAAGTTGGGGCGCTTTATTAGGCGCCTCATATTATCTATTAACGCCCTGAATTGCCGAGGAGCTACAAAAGTATTGGCTTCCAAATTCTTGCTAATTATTTCTCAAGTCCAACGGTTATAGTGTGCAAAAATGAGGCGCCTGTCATCCCGCTGTGCGTATCGCTTAAGTGTGACCGGCACCCTCTAAAATTAAGGAGTTATTCATGGGGGTTGCCTCACACTTTCGTTTTTTGCAGAATACGAAAGTAAATTTTGAGGTTGTGCAAATGACGACATCCAAAAAAAACCAATTAAGGCACTCGTCTATTTTGCGGTATTTGAAGCAGAATGGGCGCGCATCTGTTGAGGATTTAGCGGCCCTGTTTTCGACTACGCCCCAGACCATTCGGAAAGATTTAAGCGTGTTGGCTACAGACGGCTTGGTCATGCGCTTTCATGGTGGGGCGTCCCTTCTTGCTGGAACGGAGTATACGCAATTTGGCGTAAGACAAGAGATTGCACGCGAAGAAAAAGAAGCCATTGGGCGTGCAGTGGCAGAAATGGTGCCAGACAATACGGCAATTATCATTAATTCAGGCACGACAACAGCTTCAGTTGCGCGCAGCTTACAGCATCATTCTGGTTTAAAAGTAGTCACAGATTCGGTGTCAATGGCCAATGAAATAAGAATGTTTGTTGGCGTTGAGGTTATGGTGCCTGGTGGTGTGGTGCGGTCCTCTGATGGCGCTATTCTTGGTGGAGCAGCTGTCGACTTCATTCGACAGTTTCGGACAGACGTTGCTGTCATCGGGGCTGCAGCGCTTGCGTCTGATGGATCCCTCCTAGACTACGACTTGAGGGAGGCATCCGTTGCGCGGGCTATCATCGAGAACGCAAGGCATGTGATCTTGGCCGTTGATAGTTCAAAGTTTGGATTAATAGCGTCCGTTTGTATTGGCCATCTATCGCAGGTCCGGACGGTTGTGACGGATAAGCGTTGCCCGGATGCAATGCGTGAACTGTGTGCGGAGCATGGAGTTGGCTTGGTGCAGGCGTAAATGAAGGTTGCGCATTTTCTTGACAATGACCTTCGAGTTGTTCATTAGTCGAAAATAACGAAAAAAAAACGAAATAAATAGTTAACCGGTCTGATGCCTTGGGGAGGAAGGTAGTGGAATGGCAGTGCTGAATGCCCTTGCTTGGGTGAATACACAGTTATTGCGTTTTGGAAGGTTGGTCGGGTGGATAGCCCTGGCCCTCATGGTGGTGGTTATTCTAACTCAGGTATTTTGCCGATATGTCTTGAATAATGCTTTGCCGTGGCCAGATGAGGCGGCCCGATTCCTCATGCTTTGGATGATAGGGCTTGTGGCCCCGTCCGCTTATCGCTGGGGAGGATTTGTGGCGATCGACATGCTTTCAACTGCAGTACCCCGCAGCGCTGCTGCTTTTCTGAGCCTTGTGCTGCTCGCGATGTCGATGGCTGTGTTAATTACCGCTGTGCAGCATGGATATAGCCACACCATGGGCTTTGGAGGGAATTTTAATAGTTCATCTTTGAGTGTCCCGCTTGATTGGGTTGGCCTTGAGGCTGTGAAGGTCAAGCTGCGGTATATGTATGCTTCGCTCTATGTTTGCGTATTATTGTTAATCTCTGTGAACATTGAGTTGCTTATGCGTGCAGTGCTCACACTAGTTTCACCAGCGAGCTCATTGCCGGACGATGACAGTGCCGGTTACTCGTTAGAGGCTGACTGATGCTGGCTCTGTTCCTTCCAGTATTTCTCATTTTTTTAATGATCGGTTTGCCAGTGGTCTTTGCCCTATTGTTGGCTCCCGGTCTGTTACTAATGTTAAACGGTCAAGAACGTGATATCGCACTCCTGTATCGGAATGTTTACAATGGAATGGACAGCTTTCCACTGATGGCGCTGCCGTTTTTTGTGCTTGCAGGCGAATTGATGAACCGCGGTGGAATCACCTTGAGGATCGTTGAGTTCAGCCAAGCGTTGATGGGACATCTACGTGGTGGCTTGGCACATGTAAATATTTTGAGCTCTATCCTTTTTGCAGGTCTGTCTGGGTCGGCTGTGGCCGATACCTCTGCCCTTGGTTCAACGCTGATTCCAGCTATGGAGAAAAATGGTTATAGTCGGACCTTCGCGGCAGCTGTGACCGCCGCAAGTTCAGTGATCGGGCCAATTATTCCTCCATCAGGCATCATGATTATTTATGCGTACGTCATGGGAGAAAGCGTAGCGGCGCTGTTTTTGGCTGGTATTGTCCCTGGTGTCCTTGTTGGCTTAGGCTTGATGCTGATGGTACGCGTTATGGCTGATAGGTATGATTTGCCCAAAGCCGAACGTATCGTTCACACAGGCCAGACGATAACGCCGCTAGAGTCTTGGGTCTCCTTTATATTGCTAAGACTAAATTTAGCGGGCCTTTTAGTTGGGCTTTTTACGGGGATTACATCTTTATTGCGGGTTGCCACTATAAATGTCAGCTTCAGCGGTTGGCTGGTGTTCTTTGTGTTTTTGCCAATTTCTCACCTACTTCTTATGCGATTACGCACACGCGTGAATCCGGATTTTCGTATTATTTGCAAAAAAGCCGTCGCACCATTGCAAACACCTATTATCATTTTAGGTGGTATCCTGGTGGGTGTATTCACGCCTACAGAGGCTAGTGCTGTCGCTGTTGCGTACGCGCTCATCGTGGCTTTCTTCATTCTGCGATCAATGAAGTTAAGCGATCTTCCTGCTGCTTTGACCCGTGCAGCGCTTAGCTCGTCAACGGTCTTGCTGTTGGTAGGTGCCGCTGTGGCTTTCAAGACTGTTGTCAGCCTATCCCACGCACCGGAAACGATGGCGCATTGGATTTTAAGCCTGTCTGAAAATCCCCTAGTTCTGCTGTTTTTGATAAACATTCTTTTATTCATTGTTGGAATGTTTCTTGATGCGGGCCCTGCGATTATTATCCTTGGTCCAATTTTGGGGCCAATTTTTGTCGATTTAGGCGTTCACCCCGTGCACTTTGCCATAATTATGAGTGTCAACCTGACTGTTGGTCTTGCGACGCCGCCAATGGGACTGGTGCTGTTTGTTGCCAGTTCGGTATCGGGTGAAAGGGTGGAGGCGATATCAAAAGCAATTTTACCGTTCTTGCTGGTGGAGGTGGTGGTTATTTTTCTGATCACTTACGTGCCAGCAATATCCATGACGATACCGAGACTAACTGGTTTCGTGCAATAAAAGTGAAGAAAACTGAGAGTTAACAAGGAGGAAGTAATGATTAAATCAACCCTGAAAGTGCTAACCGCGGCGGCCATGCTGGCCGGGTCAGCAATAACGGCACAGGCTGCGGATTATACAATCCGCGCGACGGCCAACTCTAATGAAAACGACGAGGACTATGACGGTCTGGTTGTTTTCAAAAACTTCGTTGAAAGTGCATCCAACGGAGCAATTGAAGTCGAGCTATTCATTGGGACACAGTTGTGCGCCAAAGGCGCAGAATGTCTGCAGGGTGTAGCCGACGGTACTATTGACGTGTACATATCCACCTCCGGTGGTGCAGCGGGCATCTTTCCCTACGTACAAGTGCTCGATTTGCCATACTTGATGGCTAATGACCGGATTGCCGAGGACGTGCTGTCTGGCGATTTCACGCGCAAAATGCGCGAAATGGCTCTGAACGACAGTGATGGCGCTATTCGCCTTATGACAATTGGTAACACTGGTGGCTGGCGCAACTTCGCAAACACAAAGCGGCGGGTACAGGGTCCATCTGACATGAGTGGTCTGAAAATTCGGACGGTCGTTGCTGACCTGCCACAAGAGCTAGTGCGTGCTCTTGGTGCATCACCTACGCCGATCCCATGGCCAGAACTTTTCACAAGTTTCCAGACCGGTGTTGTTGAGGGTTCCAAAAACGGTATCACCGACATCATGGGAATGAAATTTCCTGATGCAGGCCTGCAGTTTGTGACGTTAGACGGGCACGCCTACATGGGTGCGTTGTGGTGGATGAATAACGCCAAATTCATGTCCATGCCGGAAGGTATGCGTCGTGTAGTTGTCGATGGATTTGCAGCTTTACAGCAAGCCACATTTGCATCTCCTAAGCGAAAATCAATCCAAGCTTACGCCGATTTTGTAGCTGGTGGTGGTGATCTATACGTGCCAACACCTGAGGAAAAAACTGCTTTTAAAGAGGCTGCGGCACCGGTTTATGACTGGTTCAAGTCAAACATAAAGGGTGGCGATGAGATCTTTACGGCTTTGGGCGACGCAGTTGCCGAAGCTGAAGAAAAGATCAACAGCGGAATGGCCAAGGATTTGAACTAACCACCGCCTTGGAAACAGGACGAGGGGCTGCGCACTTTGCGGTCTCTCTCCTTTCTCAACGAAACGGGTAAAGCCAAACCCGATAATCATCCACCAGTAAATGAGCCTTTTCAATTTGTTCCTGGGTCATCTTTTTCACCACTTCTTCCAAAGAAATGGCGGCGTCCGGATCACCACCGATCGCGGAAAGCGTGTACCACATATAAGCTCTGATAAGGTCGGGCGCAGGCATGCCGCGACCCACTTCGTAATACCAACCTATTCCAGATTGTGCCCCAGCGTGCCCCTTCAGAGATGCACGCAAATACCATTCAAAAGCGCGTACGTCGTCGCGCTCAACTCCCAGTCCAAGAGCATACATTACGCCGATCAATTCTTCAGCTTCAGCGTTTCCCGATTGAGCGGCAGGTTGCAACTCTTGCATCGCTGCTTCGTATTTTTTGGCATCCATGAAATCTCGACCAGTTTCGATTTCGGCCGTAACTGGGCTCGTAACCAACATAAATGCAAAGGTAAGTCGTTTCATATTATCCCCATAGCTTTGACGCTTGTGGGAGCCTTGTCAGGCTCCACTGCGTATGGAAGCTCGGTTCCCGAGCGTTTGCAACCCTCTGATTTTATAGAGTTCGATCCGGCACAGGCCCAATTGGGCCAACTTCTTTTTTTTGATCCGATCCTGTCTGGTAATAAAAATATTGCGTGTGCCACATGCCATCACCCGGAGCACGGAACCAGTGATGGGGTATCCCTCGGAATTGGAGAGGGTGGTAGTGGATTGGGTCCCGAGCGGCTTCCAGGAAAAGGCGATGGGCGCATCATTAAACGCATACCACGGAATGCCCCAGGTCTATGGAACCTAGGTGCGCGTCAAATCGACGTAATGTTCCATGACGGACGTGTTTCCGTTTCAGACGTCTATAATAATGGTTTTGACACTCCTGCGCAGGAGTGGTTGCCCGAGGGCCTAAATTCGATCCTCGCGGTACAGGCTTTGTTTCCAATGACTTCACAATTCGAAATGGCAGGCGACCCGAAGGAAAATGAAGTGGGAGGTGCCGTTTATGATCGAATAGATGCAGTTTGGTCGATCATTGCAAAACGGGTGAGGATCATACCGGAATATGCAGATAAATTTGTTGAGGTATTTGAAGACGTAGATACAGCGTTGGATATCGATATCAGTCATATTGCAAACGCACTTGCGGCGTTTGAGGCAACGGAGTTCCAGAGTTTTGACAGTCCATTCGATGCCTATCTCGCGGGTGCCAAAACTGCTTTGTCTAATGATCAACTGGCCGGAATGGACCTATTTTACGGTAAGGCCAACTGCAGTAACTGCCACTCGGGCAGCCTTTTAACTGATCAGAAATTTTACGCACTCATGTTGCCACATTTTGGTCCAGGTAAGACGCGCCAATGGGATTCTATAGTCCGGGACGTTGGCCGAATGGGGGCCTCCGACAGATTGGAAGACGCATATCGTTTTCGGACGCCGTCGCTTCGTAACGTAGCTCTTACGGCGCCCTACGGACATAACGGTGCCTACCGCACACTCAAGGGTATCGTCCGCCACCATTTGGACGCCCCAAGCAGTTTTACTAAATGGCGGGCTGAAAACGCAATGTTGCCAAACGTTCCATGGCTCGAGGCAGCCGATTTTTTGTCGATGCAGGATGCTCGAGAGAGAGAACGGCTTGGCCGGAGGCTAGATTTAGCGCCATCGGACCTCACCGGCACTGAGATTTTTCACATCATTGAGTTTTTGAACGCACTTACGGGGACTGCATCCGTGAAGGGGCGCCTTGGGCGACCTGAGCGCGTCCCAAGCGGACTAGAGGTGCCATAATGTCAAAAGTCCTTTGTGTTGGAGCGGCGGTTGTAGACTTCGTGTTCCATTTACCAAACCTCCCCTCAAAAGCAGAAAAATATGGAACCGAACACGCTGAAACTGTTGGTGGCGGTTGTGCGGCTAATGCGGCAGTGGCGATTGCGCGTTTGGGTGGGCAGGCTCTCCTAGGAGCACGATTGGGTAACGATGCTATAGGCGAACTTGTCGTTTCAGGTGTCGAGGCCGAGGGTGTTGATGTTTCGAACGTCACACGTACCACAGGTGCGCGGAGCTCATTTTCATCTGTTTATATCGACCAAAATGGAGAGCGGCAAATTGTCAATTTTCGAGGTGAAGGTCTGATACTCGAGACCAAATGGTTTGCGGAAATACCTAATTTGGATGCGGTCCTTGTGGATACGCGGCGTTTCAGTGCAGCGGTTGACGCTCTGAAACTTGCAAGAAAACTTGGTATTCCCGGGGTGCTGGATGGAGAGGCACCTGTGGATGTGGCACTGCTGAATTATGCCAGCCACGCCGCGTTCTCGATGCAGGGGCTGCGCGATCTGAAACCTGATCGTGAACCAGAAACCGCCTTGCTTGAACTGACAGAAGAGTTCGGCTGCTGGATATGTGTGACCGATGGTGAAAACGGTGTTTGGTATTTGCACGACAGGGTTATCCGTCACTGCCCCGCATTTACCGTCAAGTCGGTCGACACACTCGGCGCTGGAGATATCTGGCATGGTGCCTTTGCCTTGTCACTGGCTCAGGGAAAAGCCGAAAAAGAAGCTATTTATTATGCAAATGCAGCAGCGGCTTTGAAATGTACAAGAATAGGAGGCCGGAACGGAGCGCCGAACCGGCAAGACATGGAAAAATTCCTTAAGGAGAATACGGTATGAACCTAACCCCCGGAAAGCTTTGGGGTTTGCGTCGCATGGCAGACTCGAACGGCATATTTAAAATGACAGCGGTCGATCAGCGTCCACCGATCAAAGCGCCAATCGCGCAGTATCTTGGACAAATGGAAGCTCCTTGGGAGCAAGTAGCGAGATTCAAAGACTTATTAATCCAGACCCTTCAGGATCAGAGTACTGCAATGTTGCTGGATCCGCACTATGCGATACCACACAGCATCGATATTTTGTCACCAAAAAAAGGCTTGATCGTTACGCTTGAAGACTCGCTGTTTCAGGAAACGTCTGGAGGCAGGCTTTCGCGTGATATCGACGACTGGTCAGTCAGCAAGATCAAACGAATGGGCGGCGATGCCGTCAAAGTACTGGCTTGGTACCGTCCGGACGCATCAGACAATGTGAATCAAGCACAGCAAGATTACGTAAAAAGAATTGGTGAGGAATGTGCCAAATATGACATTCCGTTCCTGTTTGAACTTTTGGTTTATCCGCTGGCAGTGGATGAGTTTCAAACCAAAGAGTACATCGAAATGAAAGGCAAGAAGGCTGATGACGTACTTGGCTCAGTCGAAGAATTTGCCAAACCGGACTATGGGGTTGACGTTTTCAAACTGGAAAGTCCAGTCAACGCAGTCGATGCTGATGGGTCCGCGGACATACAGGCCACGTTTGACGAAATGGGCCGACTTGCAGGGCGGCCTTGGGTGATGTTGAGTGCGGGAGCTGGGAAGCCTGAGTTTCGAAAGGTGCTGGAACATGCGTTTACAGCTGGTGCTTCTGGCTTCCTTGCTGGTCGTGCCATTTGGCTGGATGCGTTCAAAGCGTATCCGGATTGGGATACGATTCGTGCGAGCCTAAACAACGGTGCAGTTAATTACATGGCTGATATATCTGCTTTGGCAGATCAAAAGGCTTTGAATTGGGCAAAACATAGTTGTTTTGGCAAAGAAGGCGCGCGTTTTACGCCCGCCAGTGCCTGTTTTCGGGAAGACTATGTAGATCTTGGGAGCGCATGAATGAGGCTTGGAATTCTCCCCCTTGGCAGACCAACATTTGACGTTCCTTACGCAAAAAGCAAACTGGCAATGATGCTGACGGCTTTAGATGCGACAGACCATGACATTCTTGGGCCTCGTGAATTGCTGTTTGATGAGGTCGCTACTCTGGCCGGAATCGAGCAGCTAAAAGCTGAAAATGTTGATCAAGTGCTGTTGTTACAAGTTACATTCACTGACGCATCAATGGCGGTCGCCGCGGCAAAGGAGTTCCAGCAACCTCTTTCTGTTTGGGCTATATCAGAACCAAGGTCAGGAGATCGGTTGCGCTTGAACGCCTTTTGTGGCCTCAATTTGGCAAGCCACGCGCTGCGGCGTAACGGACGACAATTCAGTTGGCTCTATGCTGATCCGGAAGTGGAAATTGCAAAAGACTTAGCTGCGCTTTTGAACGGTGAAAGATGCGCCGGTACTCTGAGGGCTGGACCGGTTCCTGACGCCACCGACGCGGGTCGACGTATTGCCGACATGGTGCGAGGCCAACGAATTGGGCGAGTTGGAGAACGCCCGATCGGCTTTCATACCTGTGATTACAGTTCGCAGGCGATTGAGAAGTTTTCCGGTGTCAGAGTAGATGCTCTGGAACTGGATGATTTATTCGCCTCTGCGAAAACAGCAACAAACGAACAAACGCTGGCCCTTCGCGGTTCCGTGGAAAAGGGTGTGGACGGGTTAAGTGAGTTGGATCAAGAGCAGCTAGACCGATCATTGAGACTGAAGATTGGGCTGGACAATCTGCGCAACGAAGGCGGCTATGATGCGTTTGCCATAAGGTGCTGGCCAGAGACTTTTACTGAATACGGTGGGGCAATTTGTGGGCCTGCTGGAATTTTAAATGAGGCGAAGGTGCCATGTGCTTGTGAGGCAGACGTGTACGGCGCGCTGACGCAGTTGATCTTGATGGAAGTGTCAGGAACGCCAGTCTTCCTTACTGATTTGGTGGATATGGACGCAGAGGATGACACGGGCGTCGTCTGGCACTGCGGGCAGGCACCACTGTCAATGTGTAACGCAAAAGTTGCCCCGCAAGCAACGGTTCACACAAACCGTCGTCAGCCTTTGCTATACGAATTCACATTGAAACCTGGTGTGGTAACGTTGATGCGGATCAGCCAAGCTGATGAGTCACCGCATATGGTGCTGACAGCTGCGCGGATGTTGGACCGTCCCATGGCACACACAGGAACTTCCGGTGTTTTACGCTTTTTTGATCCTGTTGATGATACATTGGAGCGTATCATCTCAAGCGGTCTAGAACATCACATGGCACTGGCCTACGGAGATCATCGCGTCACCTTGCGAGGCGTAGCGGGGGCAATGAATTTGCCAATTTTGGAGATTTAAGAGATGACAATTCGCTACGGTCTCATCGGTTCTGGAATGATGGGACAAGAACACATCCGCAACGTGAATTTGCTGCCAGGATGCACAGTGTCAGCAATTTTCGATCCTGATGAAGGCATGCGTGCATTGTCTGCACAGACTTCTGGTGGAGCGCAGACATTTACAGATTACAAAGAGATGCTTTCCGCCGGTGTTTGCGATGTGCTTTTGATAGCTGCGCCAAATGATACGCACTACGACATCTTGTCAGATGTCCTGTCGACCAATTTACCTATCCTGTGTGAAAAACCACTTTGCACCACATCCGAACAATGTCGCGAAATTATGTCTTTAGCAGACGGCCGGTCAGCGCCTATTTGGGTTGCTATGGAGTACCGTTATATGCCGCCTGTACAGCGGATGTTGCAAGAAGTGGCAAAAGGCACTGTTGGAAAACCACGCATGATGTCCATTCGGGAACACAGATTTCCGTTTTTGGAAAAGGTTGATGATTGGAATCGTTTTTCACAGAGGACTGGGGGGACTTTAGTGGAGAAGTGCTGCCATTTTTGGGACTTGATGCGTTTGACGCTCGCCAGCGATCCTGTCCGTGTGTTTGCCTCAGCTGGCGTGGATGTGAACCATCTGGACGAAACCTATGACGGGCGAACTCCTGACATCTTGGACAATGCTTATGTCGTGGTGGAATTTGAAAATGGATCAAGGGGGATGTTAGATCTCTGTATGTTTGCAGAGGGATCGTACTGGCAGGAGGTAATTTCTGTTACGGGCGAAAGAGCTCGAGTCGATGCGAAAGTTCCTGGACCGTCACGGTTCAGCGTTGATAAAAATGAACGGTCTTCTGAGATTGAAATATCTTACCGCGCTAGTAAGGAAGTAGTCCGCGACGATGTCGATGTTGATAAGGCCATTTTGTCAGCTGGTGATCATCACGGATCAACCTATTTTCAGCACATGCGGTTCCGTGATCTTGTTCAATCTGGGACGGGTACTCCAGAAGTGTCGTTGGAGGATGGCTTGTGGTCGGTCATTGTTGGAGAAGCGGCCGAGACTAGCTCGCGCACCGGGCGGGTTGTGGAGATTTGTTTGTGATTGAGGAATTCGGTAAACTACCCAACGGCGATCTGGTAAATCGCGTGCGGCTGACCGGTGGCGGGCTTACGGCAAATGTCTTGACTTATGGCGCAATTCTGCAGGACCTGAGGCTAGAGGGCCACGGTGCGCCGCTTGTGCTCGGGTTACTCGATCTGGAGGCGTACTTTAAGCATTCTCCTTATTTTGGTGCAACTGCGGGCCGATGCGCGAACCGCATCCGGGGTGGTCACTTGGAGCTGGACGGGACGACTTATCAACTCAATAGGAATTTTCTTGGAAAACACTGTTTGCACGGTGGCCAAGAAAGCATGGGCAAGCAACTTTGGCGCCTTGAGGAATGTCAGTCGGACAAGGTGGAGATGTCCATCACGCTAGCAGATGGACACATGGGTTTTCCCGGAAAGCTTCACGCACGCCTAATTTATTCTCTTTTGCCTGACGGTGTGTTCGACATTCAATTGCTGGCGACCTGTGACTCACTCACTTTATGCAATTTAGCCCATCATTCGTATTGGACCCTTGATGACAGCGGAACTGTACGCGAGCACGTAATGCAGATTGATGCGCAATCCTACCTTCCAGTCGATAAGGAACTAATTCCAACCGGTGAAGTCGCATTGGTCGCAGACACTCAGTTCGATTTTCGAAATGGTGCGATGGTAAAGGCAGCTTCTGCTTTGGACCACAATTTTTGTATATCAAACTCACCACAATCAATACGGAAAGTCGCATCTTTGAAGTCGCTAAGATCTGGTATCGAACTGGTGATCAGAACAACTGAACCTGGACTTCAAGTTTACAGTGGAGAACGTGTGGACGTTCCTGTTGCGGGGTTATCTGGCGAGCCAATGGGTGCGTTCGCTGGCATTGCCATCGAACCGCAACGTTGGCCTGACGCCAACCATCATCCAAAGTTTGCTCAGGCCACGCTGAAAGTAGGCGAAGCATATCGACAACATACACAGTTCAAGATTTCGAAGGAAACATAATGACTGATTTCAACACGTACTTGATGGACACAAACCTTATCGGGGGGCAATGGGTTGCTGCTGATAGTTTGAAGACCATCAGTGTCATTAACCCAGCTACTGGAAAAGAGATTGGCACGGTACCTGACTGTGGTGCTAATGAAACCAATCGAGCGATCAAGGCCGCAAGCTCAGCCTTCAAAAGTTGGTCGAAAACTGATTTGTCGGTCCGCGTGAAGCTCATGCAGGATCTGCACGATGCGTTGATGGAAAATCAAGAAGTGTTGGCGCAACTTTTGACGGCTGAGCAAGGTAAGCCAATTTTTGAGGCGCGTGGTGAAATTGCAATCGGGGCCGCTTATATTCGATGGTTCGCAGAGGAAGTGCGGCGTGCTAAGGGAGAAGTCATACCTTCACCTATCGGTGGGCGTAGGTTGTTGGCTACCCGGCACCCGGTTGGAGTGGTTGGTGCCATTACACCGTGGAATTTCCCGTCATCAATGCTGGCAAGGAAACTTGGTCCGGCCCTTGCCGCTGGTTGTACTGTCGTTGCCAAACCGGCAACGGCCACGCCATACTCGGGCTTGGTTTGGGGAAAACTGGCACGGGATGTTGGTTTTCCGGAAGGCGTAATCAATATTGTAACTGGAAATTCTCGCGCCATTGGTGGGGCGATTATGGCGAGTACTGATGTGCGCAAAGTGACTTTTACCGGGTCAACCGAAGTTGGTAAGACGTTGATACGTCAATCCGCTGATACGGTTAAAAAAGTCTCAATGGAATTGGGTGGCAACGCGCCTTTTATTGTGTTTGATGACGCTGACATCGATGCTGCAATCGAAGGTGCAATGGTCGCCAAGTTTAGAAATATGGGTCAAACTTGCGTTTGCACTAATCGGTTCTACGTGCAAACGGGTATACATGATGAATTTGTGGATCGGCTTAGAGCGGCGACGGCGAACCTTGTAGTTGGGGATGGTACGCAGGACGGCGTCGAGCAGGGGCCTTTGATTGACGAGGGCGCAGTCTCCAAAGTTGAAGAGATGATCGTAAATGCGATTAGCCATGGAGCCAGCGTAGTTCTTGGTGGAAAGCGTCACGCTAAGGGCGGCACGTTCTTTGAACCAACTGTGATAACTGGGGCAACAGCCCATATGCAGGTTGCCAGTGACGAGATCTTCGGGCCGCTGGCTGCAGTCTTCAAATTCGAAACTGAAGACGAGGTAGTAGCTGCCGCTAACAATACTGAGTTTGGATTGGCAGCTTACGCTTACACCCGTGATCTTGGGCGTGCGTTTCGTTTGAACGGTGATCTTGAGTATGGCCTGATTGGCATTAACTCTGGGCTTATTACAACCGTCGAGGCGCCATTCGGAGGTTTAAAGGAAAGTGGGATGGGGAAAGAGGGTGGTAGCCAGGGCCTGGATGACTATCTAGAGACCAAATACCTCTGCCTAGCGGAGTTGAACGCGTGATTTTGGTCACCGAATTTATGGACGAGGGGGCTGTAGCACGTATGAGTGACGCCTATCCAACAATGTACGCGCCGGACTTGGCTGATCAGCAACAGAACATTCCGAATTTCCTTAATAGTGTGAAGGTGCTGATTGTTAGAAACCGCACCCGTGTAAATCAGGAACTTTTGAACGAAGCCCCCGATCTTGAAATGGTAGGCCGTCTCGGAGTTGGGCTTGACAACATTGATCTTGATGCCTGCGCGCAGCGTGGCATTTACGTGAAGCCGGCGATTGGTGCCAACACACTTTCAGTTGCGGAATACGTGGTTACTAACGCTGCCATTTTGACGCGTAATGCCTATCAGGCAAAAAAGGAGATGCTTGCAGGAGAATGGCCTAGGTCGCGATGCACAGGGCGGGAAGTGGCCGGGTGCAAAATGGGCTTAATCGGGTTTGGTGAGATTGCCAGAGCGACGGCCAAGCTTGCGCGAGCGCTGGGTATGACTACGTGCGCGCACGATCCATTTTTGCCAGAGGACAGCCCGCTATGGAACGGGACTGATCCAATGGGGTTCGACGAGGTGTTGGCCTTATCCGACATCGTTAGCCTGCATGTCCCCCTCACAAATGACACACGTCATATTATTAATGCTGAGCGGCTTACTCAGATGAAGGCTAGTGCAGTTTTAATAAATGCTGCTCGCGGGGGCGTCGTGGATGAAGCGGCCCTGGCTCATGCACTGCGTTCGGAGCAAATCGCTGGCGCTGCTCTTGATGTGTTCGAGGCAGAACCACTTTCAGCCGATGCTGCCCAGATGTTTGCGGGTCTTCCCAACTTAATCCTTACCCCGCATGTTGCTGGCGTAACTCAGGACAGCAATTTTAGGGTCAGCGCAATGATTGCAGATACAGTGTTGGCTTATCTTTCGCGAAATTGAGGACGCAAGTGTTGAAGTGCGACTAGTTTGCGTCGGATGCTGAATTGTCCGTTTGTAATGAATATTTGTTTCACTCCGAAAATTAAAATTTACGGGAAGTGTCGCTATTGTCAGCACATATCTGCCGGCCACTCCATTGGACTTCTTTATGGATACAGGATTTGAATTCAGCGACGGGGTCGCAGCGTGCCTCTCTCGACCACTTTGCATGGAAATATCCGCGCCTCTGGATAACGATCAGGTTCTGACAGCATTTCCTCGATCAAATCAACAGACGCGGTAATGATCTGCTTTATTGGCTGGTGAATTGTTGTCAGGTTGATGTTTTCCCATCGAGTCATTTCCATATCGTTTAGGCCTATGACACCGACATCTTTCGCCGGTTCCAGCCCACTTTCACGGATTGCCGAAAGTGCACCGATGGACAGAATGTCGTCACCACAGAAGTAAGCCTCAGCCGGCGAGTCCGCCAACTGTCGCAGCATCTCCGCCCTGCCTGACTCAAAGGAATATCCCTCTGAATAACTTGCAGTTGCGTGCACATCGGTGTGAAGGGAAATTTCTTCCATGAAACCGCGATGACGGTCCATGGCAGATGAAGCATCAGGTGGGCCACCAAGATACGCAACTTTTTTATAGCCACGCGACACAAGCTCGCGTGCTGCCATCCGTCCACATTCAATGTTGTCGATGCCTACGACGTGAACATCTGGCGACGTTGCAAACCGCCCGAAAGTGTGAACGACTGGCACCCTTGCCTCGTTAAATGCCTTGGCAAAACTTGGTGGCAACGTGGAGGAGGCGACAACCACCGCATCAACAGAATATTGGCGCAGCATTTGTACCGAGTTATCTGGGTCTACTTCATCAGACAGGTTCACAATCAGGGGGCGCAAGTCACGTTCTTGTAGAGTTTTGGTGAACAGGTCAAAAACTTCAAGAAATATTGGGTTGTGAAAATTGTTGGACACCAGCCCAATCAATTTGGTTCGTCCAGTGGTTAATGATGACGCTAGCGCATTTGGTGAATATCCTAATTCTTTGGCGGCCTTTTCAACTTTGCGCCGCATCTTCGCAGAAACCGACGCACCTTTGGTGAATGTTCGTGAAACCGCTGAACGCGATACGCCGGCAAGTTCAGCGACATCTTTTAAGGTGGCATTCACGTTTATCGCTCCTGAATGTAGCGAGGCATAGAGAAACGCGCCTCATATCCCGAAATACTATCCCTCTCCACAAAACGGAACGCAATGCGTCTGGCGAGCGTCACTTTGCGACTGTGCTTACCTTTTTGCCTGCGGTGGCGCCCCAAAGATTTGAATGACTTCACGCGCTGCTTTCTCAACCGGATCAAGGGTTTCTTTCAGGATTGTCACCCGGTCAAAGCGTGTGGGATCAAGGTTTACAGCTTCACGCATCGCACTGCCGAAAGCCATGCGGAGTTCCGTGCCAATGTTGAACTTGCAAATCGAAGTTTCGCGAGAAAGTTTGGCTCTCTGCTCGACGGGAACACCTGAACCGCCATGGATCACCAGCGGCACGGCGGTTGCGGCGTCAATGGTTTGGATACGATCCTCGTCCAACTTGCCTTCTTTGTTTTCTTGCAAATGGACATTGCCGACCGAAATCGCCATCGCGTCTACGCCGCTTTCCTTTGCGAAAATTGCGGCTTCCTCCGGATCCGTCCCATTAGAGCCTTCACCGCCGGAATAGCCGACAAATCCAATTTCACCCTCGCAGGATATACCGGCTGCATGAGCCATTTCAGCAATGGCGGCAGTTTCGTCTATGTTTTGTCGTAGGGGTTTGCGTGACCCGTCGAACATCAGGGAGGTGAACCCACTGTCCAGCGCAATTTTACAATCTTCAAATGTGTATCCATGATCCAGGTGTGCCACCACGGGAATTGTGGCGCACTCGGCTAAATGCCTGAACATTTTCCCTAATATCGGCAAAGGTGTGTGTTGGCGGCAACTTGGCCCAGCTTGGAGGATGACTGGGGCATTTTCGGCCTCGGCTGCTGCCACGAAGGCACACATGTCTTCCCAACCTAAAGTGACAAGACCACCTACAGCGTAGCCTTGCTTCAAGGCTGGCTGGAGAACATCAGAAAGCGTCGCGAGTGTCATTTAAACTTCGCAATCATGTCCTTGATGCCCGGGATCGTTTCGATCTGATAGGCATGGGTTGGTTGGAAATACTGCACTAGTGAACGCTGGGTCAGGCCGCCCAGAATGGTGAAATAATACATTTCGTAGCCTGGCAAAGCCGCGCAGGGGTGATAACCATTGTCGATGCAGATCGTTGAGCCATCGACAATGTGGTAGGCATCACCCGGTTCGTTGTCTTTGCGCTGCAACATCTGCAGGCCGGAGCCCCAGTTTGGCTTGAAGCGGAAGTTGTAAGTTTCGTCATGCCGGGTTTCGTCCGGCAGACGGTTGGTGTCATGCTTGTGAGAGGGGAACCCAGACCAGCCGCCTTGCCCGACTGTATACAACTCACTAACTAACAAACGGCCAACCTTGTCGTGCTGCTTTTGGCCAAGGATATGTTTGATCTTGCGATGAGTTTTAGTGTCATCGGACCCATATTGGACTAGGTCATGCTCCCGTACATCAAACGGTTCAAGTACCTTGTCGTATCTGGCCCCGGCGACAAAGATTTCAGTTTCATGCGATACGCATACCATCGTGACCTTTGCGCCGACTGGCACGTAAACGCCTTCTGGGTCTCCGTCCCATACGTCCTCACCTCGGCTGCCAAGCTTAGCGAAGTTTACACCTTCAATTTCGACGTCAATGCTGCCAGTTGCTGGAACGATGCAGGTTTCATATCCGGGGACCTGATATTCAAACGCCTCACCTTTTTTTAGTTTGACAATATTGAAATAATTCAACGGAACTGCCGAATTTTCGACATCGACAATGGGTTTATTTTGATTATCAAAAGGGGGGATATGCAAAGGGTTGCTCCTCTCAGGCGTCGGTTGGGCCGGCATGTCCCAAAAGGAACGCATCCAGTAATTCAGTGGTAGGCATTGCAGGCGCGCAGCCAGGTTTTGAAACAACGATTGATGCGCAGGCTGACCCGCGTAATACGGCCTGTTTCAGATCGTGACCATCGGCGATGGAGGCGAGAAGTCCCGCCATGAAACTGTCGCCAGCGCCGTTCGGCTTGACTGCGGTCACGGGGTAGATACCGGTTCGGATTTCTTTGCCATTGTCCAGAGTAATCGCGCCTTCATGACCCATTTTGTAAATTACCAACTTGCCTTTCGCCGCAAGTTCTCGCGCCTTATCTAGACCTTTTTCAATGCCACCTGCCATAAAGCCGAATTCCTCGTCGTTACCAACGATTAGATCACTTTCTTCACCAGCGCGAGATAGGACATCGGCAGCGACTTCAGGTGAGGGCCAGCTGTAGGGGCGATAGTCAATGTCAAAGATAATGGGTAATCCAAACTTTCGCGCGTTGTCAAAGGCACGGAACGTTGCACTGCGACTGGGTTCAGCCGCGAAAACGGTTCCTGCGGAAATGATGGCCGTAAAGCCAGCATAGTCGACTTCGTCCATCTGTTCAGGCGTTACCTGAAAATCCGCCGCGTTGTTGCGGTAGATCACATTCTGAAACTCCTCAATGCAGCTTTCATACACCGCTAGCGATGTCCTGCATTCACCGGCAACTGCCCTGACGTAACGTGTGTCCACACCATAATGCCGCAACTTGTTCACACAAAACCGCCCTACGGCATCATCTGAAACTGAGGTCACTAGTGCGGACTTACTGCCCAGCTTGCATAACCCCGCACAGATATTTGCGGATGACCCGCCCAGATCGGCATTAAATGTTCTGGCATGTTCACTTTTGGTGTTGATCGGGTCAGCATACATGTCCATCCCCGCGCGACCAAACACTGCAAAGTGGTTGCCTTTGATTCCGTTTAGAAGGTCACTCATCAAACGCCTCGACGCTGTTTGGCGCGTTCGGCTTCTACTGTTTCGTGAGCCTCGCGCACTTTGTCACTGTCGGTAATATGAGGTGTTCCAACCTCCCACCAAGTGTGACCCTCGTTAGTCCAACCGTCATAGGGGTCCACATCCATGACGATGACGTAGGTTTTGTCGGCGGCTTTCGCACGCTTGAAGGCCTCGCCCAATTCGGCGGGATTTGAAACTTTTTCTGATATTGCTCCCATTGATGCTGCATGTGTGGTGAAATCCACTCCAAAAGCTTCGGGGATCGTTGGACAATCTGCCAGCAGGTTATTGAAACTTTCGTTGCCAGTGTTGTTTTGCAACTTGTTGATAACTGCGAAACCGCCATTGTCCAGAACAAGTACAATCATCTTTTTTTGGCTCAATACAGACGAGTAGATATCCGAGTTTAGCATCATGTAGGAGCCGTCACCGCAAAACGTAATGGTGTCCTTTTCTGGTTCCCGTTCGGATTGCGCAATTCGGGCACCCCATGCTCCTGCAAGCTCGTATCCCATGCAGGAAAAACCGAATTCAATATCAACTGTGCCAATGTCTAGCGTCCGCCAATTTGCGGTGACTTCTGCGGGAAGGCCGCCCGCCGCAGCGACAACACGGTCGCGGTTGTCACAGAGGCTGTTCACCACACCGATAGCTTGGGCATATGAATTTGGGCGGTTATCGCTATATGATACGTTGTCAGCCACATAAGAGTTCCACTTGCAGCGTTCGTCTTGGCTGTTCTCCAGCCAATCGGACGGTCCAGTATAGTCGAGTGCACCTGACAATTCCTCTAGCGATAGTTTGGCATCGCCGACAACTGGCAACGACATGTGTTTGCCCGCGTCATGTCGTGCTGCGTTAATTGAGATAAATTTCGCATCTTGTGAAAATGCAGTCCATGAACCAGTGGTGAAATCCTGTAAACGCGTGCCAACAGCAACAATGACGTCAGCGCGTTCGGCAATCGCGTTTGCAGAATTTGAACCGGTGACGCCAAGTGGTCCTATGTTTAGTGGGTCGCTGTCCAACATGTTGGCGCGACCCGCAATCGTCTCTACGACGGGAATTTGATGCGTTTTGGCAAACGCATGAAGCGTGTCTACTGCGCGCGAATACTGGACACCACCACCCGCTATTATTATCGGACGCTCAGCCGATCCCAGCAACGAAGCCGCGTCGGCAATTTCAGCTTTGTCTGGTGCCAGGCGGCGAATACGGTGAACATGCGGCTCGAAGAAAACCTCAGGATAATCGTAGGTCCATCCCTGCACGTCTTGCGGTAAACCTAAAAACGCAGGTCCACAATCGCCAGGATCCAGCATTGTTGCAAGTGCGTTCGGCAGTGATTGAATAACTTGCGCCGGATGGGTGATCCGATCCCAATATCGGGTAACTGGTTTGAACGCGTCATTCGCACCAAATGTGGGATCATTGAAATTCTCCATTTGTTGGAGAACTGGATCTGGAAGGCGGGTCAGGAAAGTATCACCACACAACAATAGCATTGGCAAACGGTTGGCATGAGCAAGGGCCGAGGCCGTCACTAGGTTCAGTGTGCCCGGGCCTGCTGACGCCGTGCAGAACATAAACCGCTGACGTAGCCATTGTTTGGCGTATCCGGCTGCTGCATATCCCATGCTTTGCTCATTCTGCCCGCGATAAAGCGGTAGTTCATCGTGGTAGTTGCTCAATGCCTCACCAAGACAAGTGACGTTGCCGTGACCAAAGATGCCGAACCCACCGCCGCACAGGCGAACCATTTGCCCATCAACCTCAATAAACTGGCTGGAAAGCCAACGAATAATAGCCTGAGCCGTGGTGAGGCGTACGGTATTAGTGCTCAAGTAAACTCTCCCAGAAGACGCGAGTTGTGCAAGGTAATCGACTGATTGCAACTTGCGATCAATGCCGACTCAGTCTACAGTTTTTGCAACCGGTTGCAACATATTTCAACACGAGACCTAGAAGCATATGACCGAAATTGGAATTGGAATTGTCGGTGGCGGATATATGGGTAAAGCCCATGCTGTAGCTCTGTCCTCAGTAGGCGCTGTTTTCAATACGAAATTGCGCCCCAGATTAGAGATGGTCGCGGCTACTTCCCCTGAAAGTGCAGAGCGATATCGCGCTCAGTTCGGTTTTGCCCGTGCGGCCAGAAATTGGCGCGAATTGGTTGCTGATGAAAGGGTCGAGGCAGTCATAGTCGCGTCACCACAGAGCACGCATCGCGAAATTTCCGAAGCGGCCCTTGCCCTTGGTAAACCGGTACTCTGTGAGAAACCCTTGGCCGACACTCTGGAGGACTCTCATGCGATGGTCGCGGCAGCCGACAAGGCTGGTGTCGCGAATATGATGGGTTTTAACTATATCCGTACGCCTGCCAGTCAATACGCTCGAAAGTTGCTGGCAGAAGGTGCAATTGGCAATGTGACGTGGTTTCGCGGCATGCATGAAGAAGATTTCCTCGCTGATCCTGCCGAGCCTTTTAACTGGCGCTGTGATGGCGCTGCAAATGGCAATATGGGCGATCTGGCCCCACACCCTATCAATGCCGCCCTTGCGTTGATGGGACCGATTGAACAGGTTATGGCAGAGGTCGCGACAGTTCACACAGACCGCCCCGGCGGCATTGTAACCAACGACGATCATGCACAAATCATGTGCCGCTTTGCCAGTGGTGTTTCTGGCCATATCTATTCCAGCCGTATCGCGACGGGCCGCAAAATGGGATATGCCTATGACATCCATGGCACTGAGGGATCGATCCGGTTTGATCAAGAAGATCAAAATGCGTTGTGGCTGTATCAATCTGAGGGGCCTGAGGCGACGCGTGGGTTCCGCAAAATTTTGGCTGGTCCTGCTCACCCTGATTATGAGCCTTTTTGTCTTGGACCCGGTCATGGCACTGGCTATCAGGACACGATTATCATTGAAGCCAAGGACTTTCTGACAGCGATTGAAACTGGTGAAGCCGTATGGCCAACCTTTCGAGACGGCCTAGCGGTTGCAGAAGTTGTCGATGCAGTTCTGGCCTCGTCACGAAATGGACAATGGACGCAAGTGCGCCCGGTCTGAGGAGAAAAAACATGACAATTAGAATTGGAAATGCCCCATGCTCATGGGGTGTGGAATTTGCGGATGATCCGCGCAATCCAACCTGGCAAACTGTGCTGAAGCAATGCGCCGAGGCGGGGTACAAAGGCATTGAGCTGGGGCCTGTTGGATTCATGCCGGAAGATCCTAGCGTATTGGGCGAGGCGCTGGCAGAAAATGATCTTGAACTAATTGGCGGTGTTGTGTTCCGCCCTTTCCACGATCTTGCCCAATGGGACAACGTGATGGATGGTGCAGTGCGGACTTGTAAAGCGCTGAAAGCCCACGGGGCCGAGCATCTAGTGCTGATTGACAGCATCTCAGAACGTCGCGCCCCGACAGCTGGTCGCGTCGGCGAAGCCGAACAAATGGACGCGTCTGAATGGGCAGGCTACCGCGACCGCATTGCAACGATTGCGCGGATGGGCGCTGAGGAATTTGGGTTGACTGTTGGAATGCACGCGCATGCCGCAGGTTTCATTGATTTTGAGCCCGAACTTGAGCGCCTGCTCGGTGAAGTCGATGAAAACATATTGAAAATTTGCTTCGACACGGGCCATCACTCTTATGCTGGTTTTGATCCAGTCGCATTTATGCAGCGCCATATTGGGCGGATCAGTTATATGCATTTCAAGGATATCGCCCCAGCTGTGAAAGCTGATGTGATCGCCAACCGTACCGGCTTCTACGATGCGTGTGGTCAGGGAATCTTCTGCAATTTAGGTGATGGAGATGTTGACTTCCCAGCTGTTCGCCAAATCTTAGTAGATGCCGGTTTTGAAGGCTGGTGCACGGTCGAACAGGATTGCGATCCGACGCTTGATCCCGATCCAGTTGGTGACGCACGGAAAAATCGCGAGTACCTCGAAAGTATTGGGTTCAGCTAAGGAAAATGTCGATGAATAAACTGAGATGGGGCATGATTGGCGGTGGTGAAGGCAGCCAGATTGGACCGGCACACCGTTTGGGCGCTCAGGCGGACGGCCTGTTTGAATTTGCAGCAGGCGCATTGGACCACAGACCTGAGATCGGCTGTGAATACGCCCAACGATTGGGTATTGCGTCTGATCGGGCCTATGGCAACTGGCAGGAAATGCTGGAAGGTGAGAGAAACCGGGATGACCGAATTGATCTGGTCACCGTCGCCACACCAAACGCCACTCATTTCGCGATCACAAAGGCTTTTCTTGAGTCTGGTTTCAACGTGCTGTGTGAAAAGCCGATGACCATGACCGTGGAAGAGGGCGAGGAAATTGTGCGCTTGGCTGCGAAATCAGGAAAGATCATGGCTGTAAACTATGCCTACTCTGCCTATCCGATGGTGCGCCAGGCTCGTGCTATGGTTCGGGCGGGCGAAATTGGGCGTGTGCGTCTTGTCGTTACCAATTTCAGCCATGGTCATCACGGCGATGCAGGTGATGCAGACAACCCGCGTGTTCGCTGGCGTTATGATCCGGCAATGGCTGGTGTCTCGGGACAGTTTGCTGATTGCGGTATCCACGCAATGCACATGGCAAGCTTCATCTGTGATGAAGAAGTGGAAAGCTTATCGGCAGATTTCGCCTCGACGATCCCCTCACGAGAGCTGGAAGACGACGCGATGGTTAATTTCCGCATGTCTGGTGGCACCGTTGGGCGATTATGGACGTCCTCTGTAGCGATTGGTCGTCAGCATGGGTTGGAAATTCAGGTCTTTGGTGAATCTGGCGGTTTGAAATGGCATGCTGAGCAGCCTAACCAGTTGATCTATACCCCACTTGGGGGCCGCACGCAGGTTATCGAAAAGGGCGAGGGCGGGTTGCACTATGAGGCTGAACGTCTGAGCCGTGTTGCCATCGCTCATCCGGAGGGCTTTCCTTTGGCCGTTGCAAACATCTACTGCGAACTAGCAGACGCAATCCGAGGCGAGACGCGTGACGGATTACCGGGGGCTGAAGCCGGGGTGCGATCGATGGCTGCGGTTTACATGGCGGTTGCTTCTGCACGTGAAGATGGCAAATGGATGGATGCCCGCCCAACAATGTTTAGATGAGCTCCAGTATTCTTTGCTAAATACTGCCTGCTTTTAAGCGGTTGCAACAGTTTCGTCGTCACGTGATGCCAAGCGCCAAAAGCCGCGGTAGTCCGATTAGTATCAGCGGCAGGGATGACTCTGCCCAAATTGGTGGAGAAATCGTTGAAATGTAAACCATCGACTAGACTTGGGTGATAATACACAGCCCGGCGCGGTCGCGCACTCTGGCTCTAGGGCAGTCGCCTCGTAAGATTGTCTTCCATCGCAGCCTCGAAGTCGGAGTCATTCATATTCTCAACCAAGGCACGACCGAGCAATTCTGCCTGACTCTCTGATGCCAAGCCGCCAAGCGGCGGATCGGTATCAAGGTTCGTTGGGAAGGGATAGCCTTCCGCCGCTGCGCCAATTGCTGCAGCACGTTCGGCTCCAGCAAGTTCGAGATCGCGCATGGCTGGAAAAAGACTGCGCACCATTGCGGCCCGGTCAATCTGTTCCAGAGTGCGGCCCATGGCTGAACCGATTTGCATGAGATTGGCCATACGATGAATATCGGTTGATATATTATCGCCAGCCGCATGAAAAATAGCAGGGTTGAAGAACACACCGTCGCCCTTTTCCAGCGGCATTTGGACATGACTTGCCTCAAAAACTTCGCGGAATTCAGGTAGCAACGCCGCTAAATAGCCCGGCCCATAGCGTTGCGAGTTTGGCAACAGCTTTGTTGGCCCGCTTTCCAGTGGCATATCGCAATGGGCTATAGCCCCCTGCAGTGTCAGTGTTGGGGACAGCTGGTGTATATGTGCCGGAAACGCCTGCGCCTGTTCTGGCGTCATGAAGCCAAGGTGATAATCGCGATGGCAGACCTGTGCCTTTCCACCCGGCCGAACGACGTTTACCTGCGTCGTCATCTGCCACCAGGGACCAAGCCAGGCCTCGCTGATGGCTGCGATGGCCGGGCTGGCAAAGTAACGGGCAAACAGGGAGGGATCACGCAAACACAATTTTTGCAGTGAATTCCAGATGCGGTCATTCGCGCCCCGCTCCCCAAAATGATCTCCACCGCTAGTGGTTGCGCGTTCCTCTTCAATGATCTGCTCGAAGCACTTGGTTGCTTGATCTACCGCATGCGGATCTTTGATTGCGTTTTTCAGAAGGACAACGCCTGAAGTATGGCCCAGCACGTATGCCCACTCTGCCATTATGGCTTGCCGTTCGTTCGGATTAGCCAAAGCGTCGGAAATGTCCACTGCCGTGTAGATCGGAATATTTAGCTGCACATCACTGGCAAACCGCAAAGTTTCCGGGTCAAGTTGTTCCGAAATCAGCGCTTTGAAATTTTCCAAACTGCAATCTTGTGCAGTGAAATATCCATTCATGCCAAGGTCCGTTTTGAATAACTTACTTTTACTGTCTGACCCGTTTCCACCGAATTAACGGCTGCCTCTGCTAACTCAAGTGCGCGCAGCCCATCCTCGCCCGTTGTTGGTGGGGTTTTTTGTTCTGCAACAGCTTTCACAAATGCTGCGATTTCAGTGGCATAAGCAGCAGTATATCGGGTCATGAAGAAGTTCAGGAGGGGGGGGGATTGAAATCCACCGTTCCCCGCAATTTCGATATTTGCCTCGTGCGAATTTTTGGCGCTGACCATCCCCTTGGACCCCAAGACTTCGATACGTTGATCATAGCCATAAGCTGCCCGGCGCGAGTTTGTGATCACACACTGGCGGCCCGAAGCCGTACGCAAGATGACATTGGTGCTGTCAAAATCACCGAGCTCCCCAATCTTGAGATCGGTCAGAACCGAGGCTGCTGCTTGTACCGTCTCGATCTCCTCACCGAGGAGCCACCTTGCAACGTCAAAATCATGAATTGTCATATCCCGGAAGATCCCGCCCGAACGCGTGATGTAATCATAGGGTGGCGCACTGGGATCGCGTGATGTGATCGTGATCATCTCTACATCGCCAACTCTGCCGCCATCAATGGCCGATTTCAACGCCATAAAATCGGGGTCAAAGCGGCGGTTGAAACCGACCATCAATGTTGCGTTTTCTTCCTCCACGACCTTTAAGCATTCGCGGACACGCTCTACATCGAGATCTATCGGCTTTTCACAAAATATAGCTTTTTGAGCTCGGGCGAATTGTTCGATCAGGCTTGCATGCGTATCAGTTGGAGTGCAAATAACAACTGCGTCTACGTCGGAAGAGAGCGCAATCTCCTCAATTGTTCGGAGGTCGCATCCGAAAGCTGCCTGAACGGATTGAGCGGCAGCTTCGAACGGCTCTGCAATGGCGACCAGAGTTGCGCCGTCGGTGGTTGAAATTGCCTTTGCGTGGACCTGTCCTATCCTGCCGGCACCCAATACTGCAAATCTAACTGCCATGTTTTTTTTCCTTATTCGGGGATTTGACCCGGATTATTCATCTTAATAATAATTTGAAGGCCGGATCGCTGGCACAGCTGAGCATCGCCGAAGAGTTGAGTTTTAGCTAAAATGCCGTTGAGTGCTCGTCACCATTAATTCATATTTTTTGGCTTGAGCAAACATGTTGAAGCTGCTGACTAGCGCGCGGTTTCCATGTATTCTTCGCCAGTTTTCGCCCCGGTAATGTAAGCCACCACATCTTGTGGATCGGTGTCTTCTTTTTTTAAGTTTGCGCAAATTCGGCCGCGACGGAAGACAACGATTCGATCCACAAGATCGAAGACCTGCCGCATGTTGTGGCTGATCAGGATCAGGGGTTCATTACCCTCTTTGAGCGTCTTAACGATATTTTCGACCTGCGCTGTTTCTTGTACGCCCAACGCGGCCGTTGGTTCGTCCATGATCGTTAGGCGCGAATGAAACGTCGCGGTGCGTGCGATGGCCACACACTGGCGTTGGCCACCAGACATGTTACGGATGGTGTTGCGGATGTTTGGAATCTTTACGGCGGTTTTGTTCAAGCCGTCAATAGTCGCCCGCCGCATACCCTTGTAGTCAAGAAACCTAAACGGTCCCAGCCAGTTCCAGAAGGTCAACTCACGGCCCAGAAACAGATTATCAGGAACATCCAGATCGTCAGCGAGGGCCAATGTCTGAAAAACGGTTTCGATCCCAGCTTCACGCGCATCAAGAGGGCCAGCAAAATCTACATCCTCGCCATAAAGCGAGATTTTCCCACGGGTCCGCTGTTCTACACCGGTGATTTGACGGACAAAGGTCGACTTGCCTGCCCCGTTGTCACCCATGATGGCCACATGTTCACCTTTGGTCATCTCGAAATTTGCGCCCTCCAGCGCATGAACCCCACCGTAGTGCTTGGTCAGGTCTTCTGTCTTCAAAACGATTTGGTCACTCATATCGCTTCCTCCTAACCTTATGCTTTGTTTCGCTGACGGTACTGATCGAGAATGACTGCCGCGATAATGATGCCACCCATCGCCATCAACTGATAGGATCCGTCTAGCTTGATGTAGGTAAAGCCGGATCGAATGACACCCAGCACCATAGCACCAAGAACGGTTCCAATAATCGAGCCCCGTCCACCAGTCAGGCTGATCCCGCCGATCACGGCCATGGCAATTGCGAAGAGCTCGTAAAATTCGCCCATGCCTGCCTGGGCGGTAGATGCTTTGGAGCTAAGAACAACGCCCGCGAAAGCAGCCAGCATGGAGGCGATCATGTACACCATGACTTTGTGTCGCTTGACGTTGATGCCCGACATCCGGGCCGCTTCTTCGTTTGAGCCGATGGCATATGTATGCTTACCGTAAACAGTGAAGCGCATGATGATGTGAAAGATTACTGCGAGCGCTAAGAACCAGATGACTGGCATCATGCCAGCGCCTATTGCGGCGTATTGCTCCGTAGGGAATGAAATTGGGTTTCCGCCAGACCACCAAAGCGCAATACCACGGCAAATCAAGAACATGCCCAGCGTCGCAATAAAAGGTGGAATTCGAAAATAGGCAATAAAAGTCCCGTTAATCGCACCAATGAAAGCGCCAAATAATAGACCAATTACAACGGGTATCAGGACCGGAAGATCCATAGCCCATGTTCCGAATACTGCCTTCGGGTTGGCAAATCCGTTAACTAGCTCTGTCTGCCCAAAACTCATCGCGATCATCGCGGTTGCAGCAACCAGTGGTCCAGAACTCAGGTCAATGCCGGCAGTAATGATGACTTGGGTCACCCCAAGCGCGATAATTCCTATAATCGCAACTTGTAGGATAATGATTTTCAATCGTGCTTCATTAAAAATTGAATCGAAACGATCACGTGTGTCAAAAAGAAAGCTTTGGTCATTCATGTAGGGCAACACTTGTCCCAGAATTTCAAAGATCACGACAATGATAACCAATGCGAGAAGGACGTTCATTTCACTCGGCCAAGTCCGTTTGGTCTTGTCGAAGGTTAGCCCGCCCGTACCGTGGCTGGTGTCTGTCATGATTGACGCCTCCGTTTTGTGTGCTTGTTAAGAATACGGGACGGCACCGGCGATGCCGCCCCGTAGAGTCTGCCTACGTAACGACCTTAGTTCTTGTCGAGGAAATCGCCCATGTTCGCTGGCGTTACCAGCTTAAACGGAATGTAGACCTTCTGGTCTACTTTTTCACCGGCAATTAGTCTGATTGCTGCATCAATCGAACCAGTTCCCTGACCGACAGAGTCTTGGAATACGGTCACATCGTAGTCACCACCTGCCATTGACAGCAGTGCGTCCTGTGAAGCGTCAACACCTCCGACTTGAACTGCAGCCATGTCCATTCCTGCCGCCTTCATCGCCTGAATCGCGCCGATAGCCATTTCGTCGTTGTTTGCCAGAACAAAATCAAACGGCTCGCCTGAAGACATCCAGTTTGTCATAAGGTCCTGTGCTTCGTCGCGTGACCAGTTTGCAGTCTGCTCGTCGATGATGGTCATGAAGTTACACATGTCCATACCGATTACGTCGTGTACGTCTTTCGAACGCTGAACTGCTGCTTGGTTCGACAGCTGGCCGTTCATCAGGTAACCCCGTGCGCCACCCGCTTTGCCGTCGGCACGAAGGTTTTTGCAGATCTCGAATGCTGACAATGTACCGGATTCGATTTCGTTCGATGCAACAAAAGCCTGAGTTGAAGGCAGTTCATTTACGTTGTCAGGCTCACGATTAACAAAGACTAACGGTGTGTCACCTGCTGCGGCAGTGACGGCCGCACCAGCCGATGTGTCAACGATGTTCACGATGATCGCGTCAACCCCAGCGGCTACGAAGTTTTTTACCTGGTCAATCTGCTTAGCAAGATCGTCTGATGCGTCTTCCTGTTGATAAGAAAGACCGTCAATTGTCCCCGCGTACTCTACCATGCCGTTTCGCAAAACTGTTAGCCAGTTGTCATCAAACCTTGAAAAGGTTGCGCCGATTTCCTGCGCGATGGCTGATGTTCCCAGCAAAGCCACGAGGCTGGTGGCGATAATTGTCTTTTTCATCTTATTCCTCCCATAAGTGGTGCCGGCTCACCATTTCAATTTGCCGGGGCCTTTAGTGGGCCAATAATGTTCTCTCAACTAGGGTGAGAGAAGCTGTTCTGTTCTTGACGTTTGAAGATATAACAACTCCTGACGCTCCCCAAGTCAGTGCCCATGCAGAATTGCGCGTTAGGTACCATTGAGTCAATCCTTTTTTGCAACCGGTTGCAAAATTTGAGTGTATAGGTTCAATGATGAACTGCAGGACAAGTCTAGCCTGCCCAACGATCAACCCAATTACATCTCCGGCAGTGTCGTCTCCTCCACGAACATAAACTACTCTCGCAATTAATATTGAATAAAATATATTTTGCAACAAGTATTGCAGAAAGTTCTCTTAGAAAAGGTCATGCTTAGGATCGCTTTGCATGGCCATTAACTGCACTCACTGGAGTTTTTAATTATGGCTTCCTTTGAGAGTGCCACTGCCATCTGGTGAAAAACTGAGTCGATAGCTATTAAGGCTGAAGTTGGATTGGAAAGTTGACCAATGAGTACTACCCTGTGTCCAGCCAACAGTTCGCGCCGCATAACGAAGCAAAGATTGTTGGGCGGCTATGACGCTGAAAAACCGGAGGGCCAGTGATGGCAGTGAGCACAACATTTCCAGATCTTGAGGGAAAATCTGTATATATTACGGGAGGCGGTTCGGGTATTGGCGCGGTTTTAACCGATGGCTTTATGGCGCAGGGCGCTAAAGTAGCCTTTATTGGGCGCTCTGATGCCAGCAGTTTTGTCGCTGAGATGGATGCTAAACACGGCGTATCACCGATTTTTATTCAGGGCGATATTTCGGACATCCCATCTTTGCAAGCCAGCATGAAAGTAGCAGCGTCGGCGCATGGATGTATAGATATTTTGGTAAATAACGCGGCTAACGATCAGCGCCACAGCCTGGACGAAGTGACGGAAGAGTTCTGGGATTGGATGCAGTCAGTGAACCTGAAAGCGTATTTCTTTGCTTGCCAGGAAGCAGCGCGTCATATGTCAAACGGTGGTTCAATCGTCAATTTTAGTTCGATAAGCTACATCATGGGTAACGCGGGCTATCCCATTTATACGGCTGCCAACGCTGGGATTACAGGTATGACCCGCAGTCTCGCTAGGGAACTCGGCCCACGTGGTATTCGGGTCAACGCGCTGGCTCCTGGATGGGTTTTAACGCAGAAACAGTTAGACATGTGGGCTAGTCCGGAAGGTCTCGCTTCGCATCTTGAGCGACAGTGTTTAAAAGAGCATTTGGCTCCGTCAGATATGATTGATCCGACCCTATTTCTGGCGTCTCAGGCCAGTAAAATGATGACAGGACAGTGCATGGCGGTCGATGGCGGCGTCGTGGTTTCGGGATAGGTGATGGAGATGCAGGCAGAGTGGATAGCAGTTGACTGGGGTACGAGCCGCCTACGGGCATGGGCTATGGAAGGCGATCGGGTTGTTGCAGAAGCTCACTCAGATAAGGGCATGTCGCATCTGGAGACAGACGAGTTCGAGGCGACACTTTTGACCCTGATCGAGGGATGGCTGGGATCCACTCCGATGGATGTCATTGCCTGCGGCATGGTAGGTGCCCGGCAGGGATGGGCAGAGGCCCCCTATTCAGCCATACCCGCGCCTCCATTGCCAAAGGCTCCTGTGCGGGTGATAAATACAGGTGCGCGTTTACGCGTGTCGATTGTTCCCGGACTGAAGCAGATCAAACCTGCTGATGTCATGCGCGGTGAAGAAACTCAGATTGCTGGATTTCTGGCGCGTAATGAAAACTGGGATGGGGTGGTTTGTTTACCGGGGACACACACAAAATGGGCTCATGTCAGTGCCAATGAAGTAGTGAGTTTTCAGACCTTCATGACTGGTGAATTGTTTGAATTATTGGCGACATCATCGGTTTTACGGCACTCAGTTCAGGACGGTTGGGATAATGCAGCTTTTGTGGAAGGAATGCATGCCGTATTGTCACGGCCCGAAACCCTCGCGTCAAAACTATTTGGCATTCGCGCAGGTGATTTGCTGGAAGGTTCCGGCGGTGCTGCAGCGCGGGCGAATTTGTCAGGCATTTTGATTGGGGCTGAACTTGGCGCGGCACGACCGTACTGGTTGGGTCAGAGGGTTGCGATTATTGGGGCGAAAACGATCACGCACATCTATGCCGATGCTCTAAAATCACAGGGTGTTCCTGTTTCTGTCGAAGATGGTCGAGACATGACTGTATCTGGGCTGGTAGCGGCAAGAAATTTAATGGAGGCATTTGCATGAGCCGGGCAATAATCGCGATTTTAAGAGGGCTGCGGCCAGATGAGGCAATCCCGGTTTGTCAGGCTCTAATTGATGCTGGAATAGACAAAATTGAGGTGCCGTTGAATTCACCGAATCCGATCGAAAGTATTGCCACCATTGTAGAGCGTTTTACTGATCAGGCGCTGATCGGTGCAGGAACAGTGCTTAGTGTAGCTCAGGTTGACGCGGTTGCAGATGTTGGAGGTTGCCTTATTGTGTCGCCCAACTGCGATACCGATGTCATCGAACGGACGGTGACACGCGGAATGGAAAGCTGGCCCGGTGTGTTTACACCAACCGAAGCCTTCGCCGGGTTGCAGGCGGGTGCGACAGGTTTGAAAATGTTTCCCGGAAATATGGCGGGACCGGGCGGATTGAAAGCGTTGCGCGCGGTGTTGCCGGGAAATACACGGGTTTATGCCGTCGGCGGTGCTGATCCAAGCAATTTCTCAGAATGGCTTAGCGCTGGCGCAGATGGATTTGGGATTGGTTCGGCGCTTTACAAATCTGGCTTTAGTTTAGATGACGTTGCCGTTCGCGCTGCTCATATAGTCGCTGCATATGATAAGGCCGTGGCATGAGCGAAGTATTTGACAATAGAATTTGTCAGCTAGGTGAAGGACCATTGTGGCATCCAATTCGTAACCAATTATTTTGGTTTGATATATTGGAAAAAAAATTACTGACCCGCACTGGCGCGGTGCAACAATATTGGCAATTTGACGAATATGTATCCGCAGCTGGATGGGTGGATGAAACAACTCTTCTTGTTGCATCCCAGACAGGCTTGTGGCGGTTCGATCTAGAAACTGCAGAACGCGATACGATTGTTGCGCTTGAGGCTGATAATCTGATGACGCGAAGCAATGACGGACGTGCTGACCCGCAAGGTGGGTTCTGGATTGGGACGATGGGCATAGAAGCAGAGTTTCATGCTGGTGCGATTTATCGTTATTTCAATGGCGAACTGCGCAAGTTGGTGTCGAATGTATCGATTCCAAACGCAATTTGTTTTACGCCTGATGGGACGACAGCGTTTTACACTGACACGTCGACGCGTAAAATCATGACTTGGTCGTTAGATGGTGTTACTGGCTGGCCGGTGGGGCAGCCAGAGTTGTTTCTCGACATGGAACACGATGGGCTAAATCCCGATGGTGCAGTAGTGGACGGAGCGGGTAACCTTTGGGTGGCGCAATGGGGTGCGGGACGCGTGGCTGCATACTCTCGCGACGGAACGTTTCTGCGGTCGGTAGTGGTGGCCGGTCAGCATTCCAGTTGTCCTGCATTTGGTGGCAGTGATTTAAGGACATTATTCTGCACAACAGCGCTGCAGGGCGTCTCCGACGCTGAGGCGGCGAAAGAGCCGCACAATGGCATGACCTTTGCGATGTCGGATGTCGCTCAGGGGCAAAAAGAGCACAAGGTACTGCTATGAAACCAGAACTTGGAGTCTGCTACTATCCAGAACACTGGCCGGAGGAGATTTGGCCAAATGACGCAAAGCGCATGGTTGAGGCTGGGATCAGATGGGTGCGGATTGGAGAGTTTGCCTGGTCGCGCATCGAGGTACGGCCGGGGCAATTGACGCTTGAATGGCTCGACCGAGCGATTGATGTTCTGGGTAACGCGGGTTTGAAAGTTGTTCTTGGCACGCCGACAGCGACACCGCCACGATGGATGCTAGACAAATACCCGGACATGGTGGCGGTGGCTGCGGAGGGTCAAGTGCGGAAATTTGGATCGCGACGACACTATTGCTTCAGTCACGTAGGGTATCGCAAAGAGTGCGCCCGCATCGTTGAGATCCTTGGCGTGCGATATGGTTCTAACCCGCATGTTGTTGCTTGGCAGACGGACAATGAATACGGTTGCCACGATACGGTAGTCAGCTATTCGGATGCCGCCTTGGCATCGTTTCGGATTTGGCTGACACGGCGCTACGGAACTATCGAGGCACTGAATGCAGCCTGGGGCAATGTGTTTTGGTCGATGGAGTACGACGCCTTTGAGCAAATAGATTTGCCCAATTTGACAGTCACGGAGCCCAATCCGGCGCATGTGTTGGCGTTTAAACGCTTTTCATCGGATCAGGTGGTTACGTTCAATTTGATGCAGGTTGAGATCTTACGCGCTCATTCAGATGCCGCCCTGATCCATAATTATATGGGCCGCATTCTAGAGTTTGATCATTTTGAGGTGGGTGCTGAGCTAGATATCGCCAGCTGGGACAGCTATCCAATCGGGTTCCTGTCTGACCGGCTGGAGGCTAGTGAGGAACACAAATCTGCTTTTTTGCGGCAAGGTGATCCGGACATGCAGGCATTTCACCACGATCTGTACAGGGCAGTGGGGCGGGGTCGTTGGTGGGTGATGGAACAACAACCTGGACCTGTGAACTGGGCCCCGTATAATCCTGCGCCATTGCCTGGGATGGTCGCGCTATGGTCGCTGGAAGCGATCGCACACGGTGCAGAAGTGGTCAGCTATTTTCGTTGGCGCCAGGTACCTTTTGGCCAAGAGCAGAACCACACTGGTCTGTTGCATTCCGATGGACGCGCAGCGGCGGGCTTGAAAGAGGCCCGATTTGTAGCTGACATTATCGCGTCTCTGTCGGAAGAGAAAACTCGGCAAGCTGCAGTAGCTATGGTGTTCGATTATGCATCTGAATGGGCTTGGGATACTCAACCGCAGGGTCAAGGATTTCAGTATTTCCGATTGGTTTTTGCAGCATATAAGGCTCTGAGAAGAGCTGGCTTATCAGTCGATATCGTGCCGTCCTCCGCGAAAGATCTGCGCGGATATAATTTGGTGCTCGCTCCCGGTTTGGCAACAGTGCCCAGCGAATTGGTCGTCGCTGCTGAAAACGCTGGCGCTAGTTTTGTGCTTGGGCCGCGGTCGGGCGCAATTACTGAGGAGTTTTCTATTCCGGCTGCGGGCCGCCCCGGAGTGTCTGGACTTGATGTCAATGTTGAAGTTACTGAGAGCCTTCCCCCAGGACAACTGGAACTGGTCGACGGTGGTGGGGCTGTTCATCTCTGGTGGGAACACCTTACCGGCGATGCAATTGTTAAATTAAGGCATGTAAATGGAGCTCCACTGCTAATGTATAGTGATGGACTTTGGTATTTGGGCGGTTTTCCTGACGAATCTCTTTGGGATCGGGTAGTGAAGATGGTTTGCAATGCTGCGAAAATCACCACGAGATTGATGCCATCTGGTCTGCGCAGTCGCCAGCTTGGGGATTTAGAATTTTTGATTAATTACAACGCTCATTTGGTAGAGCTTAATCACACGACGGTTCCGGCTGCAGGCGTTATCGTCATGCGGGATGGCGATGTGGTTGCAGCAAGCAACTTTGACTAAAATCTGATCGCCTAAGTTACTGGCTTCAGTAGTAATGCCCAAACAGAGTGAAAAAAGTGTCGCAGATGTTCGAAAATCTGACGATTTTCGAATTCTTGCCTTTACACTCCCACCATTACGGCATTTTTTGGAGTGTGTACCATCGTGTACGAATTGTATGTATTTCAGCTTAGCCTGTTAAGGTAGAGCGATGGAGGAACCGTTGAAAACGACTGATACCAACGATCCAGAATATTTCCACAAAGTTGTTGACTGCCAGTTTGCATGCCCGGCGCATACACCAGTACCGGAATATATTCGGCTGATTGCCCAGGAGCGCTACACTGAAGCCTATATGGTGAATTGGGAGAGTAATGTTTTTCCGGGTATTTTAGGGCGGACCTGTGACCGCCCCTGCGAACCTGCCTGTCGGCGTGGCAGGGTTGAAGAAGAGCCAGTCGCAATTTGCCGCCTGAAACGTGTTGCTGCCGATTTTAAGGATGATGTTAAAGATCTACTGCCCAAAGCAGGTGCGAAAAATGGTAAAAAGGTCGCCTTAATTGGTGGTGGCCCAGCGTCATTGACTGTTGCGCGTGATTTGGCCCCTTTAGGATATGAATTACATCTGTTTGACGCGCAATCCACTGGTGGTGGTTTCATGCGCTCAGAAATTCCGTCGTTTCGGCTGCCGGGAGAGGTGCTTGACGAGGAAGTAGGCTATGTGTTGGATATGGGAGTCCACACACAATTTAACACATATGTCGATAGTTTGCAGAGTATTTTGGATAAGGATTATGATGCCGTTTTTGTAGGGTGTGGTGCACCGCGGGGTCGGGACCTTCCCAGTTTGCCGGGACGCAAAGAAGCTGAAAATAATATTCATATTGGCCTCGACTGGCTGGCCAATGTTGCCTTTGATCATATCAAGTCAATTGGCAGAAAAGTCATCGTGTTGGGTGGTGGAAATACAGCAATGGATTGTTGTCGGACCTCACGCCGCCTGGGTGGTGAAGAGGTAAAGGTGATTGTGCGCTCGCCTTTTGAGGAGATGAAAGCGTCGTCTTGGGAAAAAGAAGACGCGGTTCACGAGGGCATTCCAATCATCGATAATCATGTGCCGAAGGAGTTTGTGCTGGAGAAAGGCAAGCTTGTTGGTATGAATTTTTCAAAAGTTGAAGCCGTATACGACAAGGATGGCAAACGCAGCCTCATACCGACTGGAGAAGACCAAGTTTTTATCGAATGCGATGATATACTTATCGCGATTGGCCAAGAAAACGCCTTTCCTTGGATTGAGAAATCCACGGGTGTGCGGTTCACAAGCTGGGGTACGCCGATCATCAATGACGACGAAACCTTTCAATCAACTCGCAAAGAGGTCTTCTTTGGCGGGGATGCAGCCTTTGGGCCCTCTAATATTATCACCGCTGTGGCACATGGGCATAAAGCAGCAGTGTCCATCGACATGTACTGTCGGGGACTAAACCCTGAAGTAGACCGTCCAAACCCAAATGTAACGCTCGTAAGCCAAAAGATGGGTATCCATGAATGGAGCTATGACAGTATTCCGATTGATGACAAACGGCAGGCGGTGCCATTAGTTGACTTAAAGGAAGCACTACGAAGCAAGACTTTGGAAGTTGAGCTTGGATTTGATGCCAAAACTGCATTTGTGCAGGCTGAGCGGTGCCTGAACTGTGACGCCCAAACAGTTTTCACGGACTCTGCCTGTATCGAATGCGATGCCTGCGCCGATATTTGCCCGACGAGCTGCATCAGCTTTGTTGAAAATGGTCCAGAGAATGAGCTTCGTGCACGTCTTATTGTTCCAGCTGAGAACTTGGAACAGGATATCTATGTGTCCGATGAATTGCCCACTGGGAAGGTGATGGTAAAAGATGAGGACGTCTGCCTGCATTGTGGGCTATGCGCCGAACGCTGTCCGACTGCTGCTTGGGATATTCAGAAATTCTATTACACGATGGCGAAGGCCACGCCTGACTTTTTGGTGGAGGCGGCAGAATGAAACAGATCAAAGGTATTAATGATTTCGTCGTTAAATTTGCTAATGTAAACGGTACTGGGTCCGCTTCAGCTAACCATCTGTTTGCTAAAGCTATTTTTCGTATGGGAATTCCAGTGAGCCCGCGTAACATATTTCCGTCAAATATTCAGGGTTTGCCAACCTGGTACGAAGTGCGGGTCAGTAAGAAAGGTTATCTGGGTAGGCGTGGCGGTGTAGACTTCATGATTTGTGTCAACCCGCAGAGCATGGAGAAGGACGTCGCCAGTGTTGAGCCCGGAGGCTACTTTCTGTATGACTCCACCAAGCCTCTGGCTAATCACCTTAAGCGTGATGATATCACCTATATTGGCGTTCCACTGACCGAAATGTGTATGCGTGAATACTCGGTGCCCCGGTTGCAGCAGCTTTTGAAGAACGTAGTTTACGTGGGAGCGCTAGCGGCGCTCTTGGACATTGACTTCGCCGTCCTCAAGGGGTTGTTGAATGACCAGTTTAAGGGCAAGGAAAAACTGATTTCGTCGAATGTGCAGGCGCTGGAGATGGGATATCAGTATGCGACAGAGAACTATACCTGCCCGCTGCCCATAAGGCTCGAAAAAGGTGGTAACGTGGCGCCACACATCCTAGAGACGCCACATATATTGATGAATGGGAACACAGCGGCTGCGCTGGGCGCGATTTACGGTGGGGCCACCGTTGCTGCTTGGTATCCGATAACGCCGTCAACAAGTGTGGTGGATGCATTTGCCAAATATGCTGAACGGTTGAGGATTGATGCGGGTACTGGCAAAAAGAACTTTGCTATCGTTCAGGCTGAGGATGAACTGGCCGCTATGGGAATGGTCGTCGGAGCCAGTTGGAACGGTGCGCGTGCCTTTACCGCAACGTCGGGGCCAGGAGTGTCCTTGATGAGTGAGTTCCTTGGGCTAGCTTACTTTGCGGAGGTGCCAGTTGTACTCATCAATGTGCAGCGTTCCGGGCCATCCACAGGTATGCCAACACGGAGCCAGCAGTCTGATATTTTGGCGTCGGCTTATGCGAGCCATGGGGATACAAAACAAGTTTTACTGTTTCCAGCAACTCCGCAGGAATGCTTTGAAATGACGGTTCAGGCGTTTGATCTGTCCGAGCGACTACAAACACCGGTGATATTGATGTCTGATTTGGATTTGGGCATGAATGACTGGATGTCGCCACCATTGGAATGGGACGACAGTCACGAGATGGATCGTGGTAAGGTTTTGGATGCAGAGGGTCTCGAAAATGCTGAAGTTTGGGGTCGGTATCTGGATGTCGATGGTGACGGAATTTGTTACCGAACCTTGCCCGGGACACATCCTGATAAAGGCGCCTACTTTACACGTGGGTCGTCTAAAAATGAGATGGCGGTATACTCAGAAAGTGGGGAAGACTACGTTCAAAACGTTGATCGACTCTTGCGCAAGTTCGATACGGCAAAGCAATACGTGCCTCAACCAAAGCCGCATGCACCAATCAAGGTCAAAAAACCAAAGACGAATCTTAAGCTTGGTGCGCTGTTCTTTGGTACTTCAGCCTCTCCCTCATACGAAGCGGTGGAAATTCTGGCGGCGGAGGGCTATCCAATCGATACGCTGCGGATCAGAGCTTTCCCGTTCCATAAGAGCCTGGATCAGTTCATCCACGACCACGATATGGTGTTCGTGATTGAACAGAACCGGGATGGGCAGATGCGACAGCTGATCATGAACGAGTGCCAAATTGCTCCCGATCACCTCACGTCAGTGCTCAATTACTCTGGGACGCCCATAACCGCGCGCGACATAGCTAACCAAATACGAAGGGCACTGAGTACCAAGAGTGCTGAAATTGTACCCCTTAAGCGGGAGACAGCCTGATGTCTTACATTAAACCGAAGTTTCGTCATCCTAGACTTCCAACAAATCGGCTTGGTTACACTGTTGCCGATTATGACGGATCAATCTCAACACTGTGTGCCGGCTGCGGCCACGACAGTATTTCGGCGGCAATCCGAAATGCGTGTTTTGACAGTTCAATTCCACCCCACCGAATCGCTAAAGTTTCCGGGATCGGATGTTCCTCCAAAATGCCCACCTATTTCCTTGGGAAAAGCCATGGATTCAACTCGGTCCATGGACGGATGCCGTCGGTGGCCACTGGCGCAAGCCTAGCCAACCGAGATCTGAACTACATCGGGGTCTCAGGCGATGGCGATACAGCATCAATTGGGATGGGACAGTTTATTCACTTGATCAGACGAAACGTTAATATGACCTACATTGTGGCTAACAACGGCTGCTATGGGTTAACCAAAGGTCAAGACAGTGCGACTGCTGATGTTGGATCGGTTGCCAAGGGTGGCGCTGTGAACCAGTTCGATGGAATCGATCTTGCTTCGCTGGCATTGTTGCAAGGTGCTAGCTTTGTGGGGCGTAGTTTTTCTGGCGATAAAACTCAACTTGAACCTTTGATTAGAGCGGCAATGTCACACAAAGGTTTTGCATTCATTGACGTGGTGAGCCCATGTGTAACGTTTAACAATCACGTTGGGTCTACCAAAAGCTATTCCGAAACCCGTCAGCACCTAGACTCAATGCCGGTGGATTTTGTTCCTATGCGGGAAGAAATCAAAACTCATTACGAGGAAGGAACCACCCAAACCGTCACCTTGCATGATGGTTCAGCGATTCATCTTCATAAGGCAGATGCCACTTACAAGGCTAATGATCGCCGCGCGGCGATGGATACGGTGCAGCAGGCCAGAGAAGACGGTCGCATCCTGACTGGGTTACTGTTCCTAGACCCTGACTCACAGGATCTAAACCAAAACCTAAATCTTGCGACCCGACCACTGAATGAATTGAGCAAAGATGAGCTATGTCCGGGCAGCAAGGTGCTAAAGTCTATTAACGAAGGATTGCGTTAGTTCCGTCGCGGATTTTTGGCGCAGCAGCGAGAGTCGCTCTTGCACTGCTTGGATGGCGATCCAGTCGCATCATCGTGTGAACTTTTTATGTTTAAGCCGTTTTGGTTCAAGGGCATCTGCACCCAACCGTCGTTTTTTGTCCTCTTCGTAATCTTCGAAGTTTCCTTCGAACCATTCGACGTGGGCCTCACCCTCGAAGGCAAGAATATGTGTACATATGCGATCTAGGAAAAAGCGATCGTGGCTGATTACCACGGCGCAGCCGGCAAAATCGACGAGTGCATCTTCCAAAGCGCGGAGAGTTTCTACGTCAAGGTCGTTAGTAGGCTCATCGAGCAGAAGAACGTTGCCTCCTTCCTTCAAAAGCCGAGCCATGTGCACGCGGTTGCGTTCTCCGCCAGAGAGTAAATTCAGCTTTTTCTGCTGGTCTCCACCCTTGAAGTTGAATGATGAGCAATATGCACGGGAATTGACCTGAGCGTCGCCAAGCTCAACGATCTCCGCACCACCGGAGATTGCCTCCCATACTGTCTCATTGTCGCTGAGGTCGTCGCGAGATTGATCCACATAAGACAATTGGACTGTGTCGCCGTAGCTAACATTGCCTTCGTCGGGCACTTCTTCACCAGTGAGTATTTTGAAGAGGGTCGATTTACCTGCGCCGTTTGGGCCGATTACACCGACAATGCCGCCGGGCGGCAGAGAAAAGTCCAAGCCCTCTATTAGTTGCTTGTCACCGAAGTGTTTCGCGATTCCTTCAACCTCAATTACTTTTGAACCAAGCCGGGGTCCGTTGGGAATCACGATCTGGGATCGGGAAATTTTTTCTCGTTCAGATTGGCCGGCCAACTCATTGTAGGCGTTGATCCGGGCTTTTTGCTTTGCTTGACGTGCTTTTTGCCCTTGGCGCATCCATTCGAGTTCGCGTTCCAGCGTTTTCTGTTTAGAATTGTCTTCTCTGGCTTCCTGCTTCAAACGCTTTGCTTTTTGCTCCAGCCAGGCAGAGTAGTTCCCCTCGTAGGGCATGCCGCGGCCGCGATCGAGTTCTAAAATCCACCCAGTAATGTCGTCAAGGAAATAACGATCGTGGGTGACAATCAGGATCGTGCCTTTGTAGGCAATCAGATGCTGCTGAAGCCACGCAATAGTTTCGGCGTCTAGGTGGTTGGTCGGTTCGTCAAGCAACAGCATCTCTGGTGCTTCTAGGAGTAATTTGCATAGTGCCACGCGGCGCTTTTCCCCACCTGAAAGGTTAGGAATTTCGGCATCGTCTGGCGGACAGCGCAGCGCCTCCATCGAAACGTCAATTTGGCTATCTAAATCCCAGAGGTTCTCCGCATCAATTTTATCCTGTAGTTCAGCCATTTCATCGGCTGTTTCATCCGAATAGTTCATGGCGAGTTCGTTGTAGCGATCCAAAATATCTTTTTTGGCCTTCACGCCAAGCATTACATTTTCTCGCACACTTAGAGAATTATCGAGTTGAGGTTCCTGGGGTAAATATCCAACTTTGGCGCCCTCTGCGGACCAAGCCTCTCCAGTGAAATCAGTGTCCAGACCGGCCATGATCTTCATCAGGGTCGATTTACCGGCACCGTTGACGCCCACAACACCAATTTTTACACCGGGCAGGAAAGAGAGGTGGATGTTTTCAAAACACTTCTTGCCACCGGGATAGGTCTTGGAAACCCCCTGCATGTGGTAGACATACTGATACGACGCCATGATGGACCTCTAAAAAATGACATTATTAGGGGTCGTGTACGCTGACCGCTAGGTTTTCGCAAACGTGATTTTCGCAGGAGTTCGTTCGAAGCTAGCATCTGAAAAAAGTCAAAATTTACGCTGAAGCCCTATTTAGTGACGTCTGCTAGGGCTCTGCACTGGTGTAATAGAGGAAGAGATTGTGACAGAGGTGATTGGTTTATAACGGTTGGTAATTTCAGATTGCTTAACTGTTAGTAATCTAACCGCTAACGTTTAGGGGCGCATGGGGACAGGGGTCGCTTAGGCGCCTTGATTTAATGTTTAGCCGCTACTCGCGATTTCCAAAGGTGGCGTTTCGTATCGAGTCTAAGGATGCTTTGATGTGGGACGGTGATGTGAAAGGGTAATCCTAACACCATAACAGTGGTTTCAATTGCCGATATTTAACGCTTGATGAGAGCAAAAATGCTTGAGTTAAGCATGTCAGTCTACGTCCCAACCGGTGTCCGAACGATGCGCCTGCTCGTCCCTAGATTGCCAATCGCAAGAGATGATGTCGGATTTTCGCTGACACAAAAGTACGATTGTAAACGTTGTGGTAATTGATTTTTGGTTGTGTCTTGTGAGCACTTTGAAGCAAGACTAACTTTTGAATTTTTGTTAGTTAAATCCGCGTGCGCGCAAACTAAGATTGCTTGACTCTACGTCTTTGGAAGGGGAGTAAGATTGCATGGTGTACAGGTTGCCATACATCGCAAAAGGTCAGGTGGTTGGTCTCTTGGGGGGATCGTTTGATCCACCGCACCGTGGGCATGTACACATCACGCGAGAGGCATTTAAGTTTTTCAATTTTGATCGTATATGGTGGCTAGTTTCTCCAGGAAATCCCTTAAAGCCGCACGGTCCAGCTTCTTTGGAGAGGCGGGTAAATGCATCTACTACCAAGATGCAGCACCCTAGGGTACACATTTCTGATTTCGAAGCACAAGCTGGTACTCGATACACGTCCGAGACTATCGCCGCGTTGCAATCAGCCCGTCCTCACGCCCGGTTCGTTTGGTTGATGGGAGCGGATAATTTGGCTCAACTCCACCGATGGAACGATTGGCAGGAAATCATGTGCAGGGTGCCCGTCGCAGTTCTTGCGCGACCGGGCGAGAGTGTGGGAGCACTCTCGGCAAAGGCTGGACAGGTGTTTCGTGCGGCACGTTTGGCAACAAAACAAAGCCGCCTGATTGGGAACAAAGATGCCCCGTCGTGGTGTTTTGTGAACATGCCGATGGAAGATGCAAGTTCAACCAATATTCGGGAAAAGGGAGAGTGGCTCTAGGATGAGTTTGATCCATGTGCTCGGCCGATCGAAGAATCATATCAGTATCAGTTAAAGGCAAGTTCTGAGCTTGAAACGTTATCTGCGGAGCGGTTAGTGTTCTGATATGCCGCAAACATTTTCGAGACGTGGATTTTTAGCTGGACTACTCGGCAGTGCCTCGCTGCCAGCCTTTGCAAATTCGCCTACTATTTCGTTGCGCCCGGTGCCGAGACCGGCAACCATTGCCAACCAATCTGGACCCGCAATAAAAACACTTTTGGACTCATCTGGAGTGTCGGGGCGGGTTGCGATTGCGGTGGCCAATGCCAAGACAGGCGCATTTTTGGAGGGCCATTATGCTGAAGCAGGGTTGCCTCCAGCCAGTGTAACCAAGGCACTTACTGCACTCTATGCACTGTCCTTTTTGGGGTCACAGCACCGCTTTAACACTAAATTGATTGCAGCAGGTAAAGTCCAAAACGGTATTTTGAAAGGGGATCTTGTTTTAAGTGGAGGCGGCGATCCTACGCTGGACACCAACGGACTGGCCGATTTAGCCAAGCAGTTAAAAGCGAAGGGCATACGCGAAGTTTCTGGTCGCTTCAAGGTTTGGGGAGGAGCTCTACCTGCCATTGAACGTATCGATAAAAAGCAACCAGTGCATGCGGGATATAATCCGTCTGTGTCTGGGTTGTCGCTAAATTACAATCGCGTACATTTCGAATGGAAAAAAACGGCGAGTGGCTATCAGGTTACAATGGACGCTCGATCAGATCGATACCGACCAGAGATTCAGGTATCACGAATGAAGATTATCAACCGGGATTTTCCGACATACACCTACAAGGAAATGAACGGAGTCGATCACTGGACCGTTGCAAAGTCCGCTCTCGGTAAGGGTGGCGCTAGATGGTTGCCGGTGCGGCAGCCGGAAATCTATGCTGGTGAGGTTTTTTCGACCTTGGCTCGATCGCATGGGATTAAGCTTAAAACGCCAGAAAAAACACAAAGTGCGCCTAAGGGCATTGTTTTGGCGACTTTCCAAAGCGCGCCTCTTAAAGAATTATTGCGTGGTATGTTGAAGTATTCGACCAATTTAACCGCGGAAATGATTGGAATTGCAGCGAGCCAAGCACGTGGTGCTACGATCATGGGATTGAAAAGCTCAGCCAAGTCGATGAACGCTTGGGCCCGAGAAAAGCTGGAGATGAGCGGTGCGGCTCTTGTTGACCACTCTGGGCTAGGTGAAGCTTCGCGAATGCGAGCTGATGAACTTGTGCGTGTTTTGGCGCGAGCGAGTGAACAAGCCAAACTTAAGCCGGTCCTTAAAGAGGTTTACCTGCGTCAACAAAACGGAAAAATCAACAAATCGCATCCGCTGACCGTGCGTGCAAAAACTGGAACATTGCATTTTGTAAGTGGGTTGGCTGGCTATATTGACGCGCGGGATGGAACAAGCCTTGCTTTTGTGATTTTTTTGGCTGACGCGAGTCTCAGGCAAAAGCTGATAGGTCCAAATCGAGAGCGGCCAAAGGGTGCACGAACCTGGAACCGCAAGGCTAAGACCTTGCAACAGCGATTGCTGGAGCGCTGGGGTGATATTTATCGATCATAAGGCAAACTTGCCCAGAGAATTTGGTATGCGAGTGACAAACTGAAACTAGAGGTAGGCATCTTATTTAGTTGAGTGATTGTAATAATTTTTCATAGGTTGAGGGATTTGAACTGCCGATGCTAGACGTGGTCGTTAGTTTGAACGCTCATCAAGCTTGTGCCACGTTTGTTGAGATAATATTTTTACTTATTACGTAAGGCCGTCTCCGCGTTGACTTGCCACTCGAATGCTAACAGATTTTACGTCAAGTGTCGGGCGCGCGATCCACGCTCTATCGCAGCAGCATGCAGGCGATCAATATTTAGCTCATATCGAATTTCTTCGAGTAGACGCAGTTCCTGCTCGTTCAATCTGCCATTTGCTGCTGCAACGTCGCAAGCTAACGCATATGCTGTTTCGAACAAGCGCTCTGGTAGGTTACCGCGGACTAGTCCAAAAAGTGCTGCCAAACCGTCCTCCTGTTCGAAGAGATCAAAAACTGTCTGGCTAACAGTTTTCATTCGGTCGATGTCATAATCGGCAAACACGGGCAGGTTGTTTACAGAGGTTTGAATTTTCACCAGCTCGGATGTCCGGATCTCCTCGTCGCTGGCGGATACGGCAACCATGACCGCAACGAGGCAGTCCTGGGGCATGAGTAAAGTGAAATTATCTTGTGGCACGTTGGCTTCCTTGACGATGTTTGGTTTTGAAGCAGATTATTGACTGCCATCGTCAGGAGCAATAGGTAGCATCAGATTGTCTGCGCGACTGCGCGCTGGCATTAAAAAACCGTTTGTACCGGAGATAGATATGTCTGACCTGCATGACGCAGCCCTTTCCTCGAAAGCTTGGCCATTCGAAGAAGCGCGCCGCTTGCTCAAACGCTACAAAGGCAAAGTGCCGGCGAAAGGATATGTTTTATTCCAGACTGGATATGGTCCGAGTGGTCTGCCCCACATTGGCACATTCCAGGAAGTGGCGCGTACGACAATGGTGAGGCATGCTTTCGAACAACTTAGTGACATTCCGACTAAACTGATTTGCTTTTCAGATGATATGGACGGATTTCGAAAAGTGCCAACTAACCTACCGATGCAGGAGCAGCTTAAAGAAGATCTTCACTTGCCTCTGACCAAGGTGCGGGATCCGTTCGGTACGCATGAAGGGTTTGCACAACATAATAATGCACGCTTGCGGGCATTTCTGGACCAGTATGGCTTTGATTACGATTTTGCGTCCTCCACTGAGTATTATACCTCGGGCCGGTTTGATGAGATGCTGATAGTTGCTTTGGAGCGGTTCGAAGCGATAATGGAAATCATGTTGCCAACGCTCGGAGCAGAGCGGCGGGCAACTTATTCGCCGTTTTTGCCAATATCACCAAAAACTGGGCATGTGCTGCAGGTTCCAACGCTGGAACGTAACCTGTCGAAAGGCACTATCGTCTATGAGGAGCCGAATGGTGAGAAAGTAGAAATACCCGTAACAGGTGGACACACAAAGATGCAATGGAAGCCGGATTGGGCTCTCCGCTGGGCAGCATTGGGCGTCGATTATGAAATGTCTGGTAAAGACTTGATAGACTCGGTGACACAAGCGACTAAGATTTGCCGCGCCTTAACTGAGCGTCCTCCGGAAAGCTTTACCTATGAGCTTTATAACGATGAACACGGTCAGAAGATTTCCAAATCTAAGGGCAACGGCTTGTCAATGGAAGAGTGGCTGACTTACGCTGCGCCGGAATCGTTGCAATACTTCATGTATCAGAAGCCAAAAACCGCCAAGCGTCTGTATTTTGACGTGATTCCAAAGGCCGTTGACGAGTATCACCAGCAGCTAAGGGCGTATCCCGATCAAGAGACTAAGGCGCAGTTAAATAATCCAGTTTATCATGTTCACGGTGGTAAAGTTCCTGAAAGCAATATGGTGGTACCCTTCGCAATGTTGCTGAACCTTGCATCTGTGGCTGGCGCCGAAGAGAAGGAGCAGCTTTGGGGTTTTATAAAGAGGTATGCGCCTGACGCGAGTGCAGAAACGCACCCAGATTTGGACGCAGCCGCTGGATACGCAGTGCGGTACTACAACGATGTTGTAAAGCCGACTAAGCAATATCGGTCACCGAGTGAATTGGAACGAGAAGCACTCGTTGAGCTGCGCGATAAGCTCAAAACTTGGCGAGTCGGGTTGGATGTTGAAGAACTGCAATCACTGGTTTTTTCGGTCGGTCGCGAACGATTTGATCCGTTGCGTGACTGGTTCAAGGCGCTGTATGAGGTTTTGTTGGGTGCATCTCAGGGACCACGCTTTGGTGGTTTTATTGCGCTTTATGGTGTGGAAGAGACCATTGAGCTGATCGATAAAGGTTTGTCTGGCGAACTATTGTGAACAACCTTGTTTAGACGTTTGCGTGAGTGCGCACCTAAAGTGGTGCGCGGACATGGTGATGCTGTGCTTTGGTGAATGTACTACGGGTTCGATAAATATTTTTAAGCATTTATTTTCTCAAGCCCGATTGGGCCAATTGTGGCTTAGGATATCAAAGTATTTGTAACGTGATGGTTCGAGATCAAAGCGGCAAGGAAAATCAGGGAACTGAAAATCATCTCATTGGTAACAGTAATGTGGGATCATGGCATCACAAAGCATGCCGCATAGTATTAATGCGGGTGTGAGGCGCGAATAGGCAAAAAGGGTTTTCATTTGTGAAATATTGGATTATTGCCACTTTATGGTCACGTTAGCTTACATAAATTTGCCGCGACGCCGAAATCTTCGTGCGTAACAAGCTTCGCTTGTTGTTTTAGTGGTAAAAAAGGCGTTCCACTTTTCCTAATTGTTGACGAAAATATCCTGAGTGTTGCAATCACTAGGACTTAGATTTTTAAAAGGATGATCCTCATGATCCCGTCCGTACTCCCGACCTACTCGCGCGCGCCATTGACCTTTGTCAAAGGTCAAGGCAGCTGGATGATTGAGGCAGATGGTCGACGCTTTCTGGATCTAGGTGCTGGAATCGCGGTGAATGTTTTAGGGCATGCCAACCCAACACTGGTACAAGCTTTGACAGATCAGGCTAGCAAGCTATGGCATGTTTCAAATCTCTACAATATTGAGCAACAGCAGATGCTTGCAGACAAGTTGGTGGATAACACCTTCGCTGATACTGTATTCTTTACCAACTCTGGTACCGAAGCCTGTGAACTCGCAGTCAAAATGGCGCGTAAATACTGGTTCGAGAAGGGTCGGCCGGATCGAATTGAAATTATTGGATTCGAGGGTGCGTTTCATGGTCGGAGTTCTGCCGGCATCGCCGCTGCAGGCAGCAAAAAGTTAACAGAGGGATTTGGGCCAATGCTTCCCGGCTTCGTGCATTTGCCTTGGGGAGATTTAAGTGCAGTGGCAGGCAGTATCAGCGAACAAACTGCTGCGGTGATTGTTGAACCTGTGCAGGGTGAAGGGGGTATCCGACCGATGGCCGATGCCGACCTTGCAGCGCTACGAGCGTTGTGTGACGAGGCGGGTATCTTGTTGATCCTTGACGAGGTGCAATGCGGTGTTGGGCGGACTGGACGTTTGTTTGCACATGAGTGGGCTGGAATTAAACCGGATATCATGATGGTTGCGAAGGGTATAGGTGGAGGTTTTCCGCTGGGCGCAGTGCTTGCTCGAGAAGATGCAGCTAGTGGGATGACAGCAGGGACTCACGGATCTACCTATGGAGGTAATCCACTTGCCTGTGCAGTTGGCTGTGCAGTGATGGATGTTGTTTGTAGGTCTGAATTTCTCGAGGATGTGCGCCGTAAAGCAGGCCTCCTGCGTCAGAAACTTGAAGGTTTAGTGGCATCGCACCCTGATGTGTTTGAGGAAGTCCGCGGCTCCGGACTTATGATGGGTCTTAGATGTAAATTGCCGTGCGTGGAGGTTGTAACGATGGGTTATGAAAATGAAGTGATAACGGTTCCTGCGGCGGATAACGTTGTGCGATTGTTGCCACCTTTGAATATCTCAGATGAGGACCTGGCGGAGGCTGTCAATCGCTTGAATGCTGTCGCATTGCAGTTGGCGGTTAAGGAATGAAAAAATGACACATTTTTTGGACATCAATAAGACTAGCGTTGAGGATTTACGGGGCATGATTGATCATGCGCAGACAATGAAGACTGCACGTTATGGGCGTCCGCGGGGGGCACTCGATGACGAGGCCCCGCTTAAAGACCATATGGTTGCCCTAATTTTTGAAAAGCCGTCGACACGGACCCGTGTAAGTTTTGATGTAGGTGTGCGTCAAATGGGTGGTCAAACCATGGTTTTGTCTGGCAGCGAGATGCAACTAGGGCATGGGGAAACTGTAGCGGACACCGCGCGAGTGCTCAGCAGATATGTAGATTTAATAATGATACGGACTTTTGAGGAGGCTACGCTTGTAGAAATGGCTGAGCATGCCACCGTGCCGGTTATTAATGGGCTCACAAATCGCACGCACCCGTGTCAAATCATGGCTGACATTTTGACTTTTGAGGAACATCGCGGTCCTATCACGGGTAAAAAGGTGGTTTGGTGTGGCGATGGAAATAACGTGTTTGCCAGCTTTGCCCACGCAGCGGGAAAGTTTGGGTTCGATTTGACGTTTTCTGGACCGGAAACTTTAGATCCGGAGATGTTGTTTGTCGAAGAAGCTCGAAATGTAGGCGTCAATGTTGAAATCGAGCGCGATCCAATCAAGGCCGTTGCTGGCGCAGATTTGGTCGTCACAGACACTTGGGTAAGTATGCATGATGCACCTTCGGCCCGTGAGCGTCGACACAACCAATTACGCCCATACCAGGTCAATGATGCCCTGATGACCCATGCCAATTCGGGCGCATTATTTATGCACTGCTTGCCGGCACATCGGAATGAAGAGGCTACAAATGATGTCATGGATGGGTCAAATTCTGTAATTTTTGACGAGGCTGAAAATCGGTTGCATGCTCAAAAAGCAATCATGCGATGGTGCCTCGGAAAATGAGCCGACGCGCAATAAATTTTGAGAGTGCAAGGCACTACGATGGCGTTCGTGCTGGCGGTGAACAAGTCTAGTCACTTTACTGAAGTGCTCAGAATTTGAGGCTTTCCCGTACCCTACTCGTTGTGCCGGGCACTCGGTGAGTGACGCGCGACTTAGCAATTTGAAACCCAAGTATAATAGTTAAATTAGCTAGGATATAAGGCTGTTTAGAGCAAGGAAAATGCATGCTGACATAATAGCAGCGGCAGGGACGGTAATAACCCAAGCAGCGACGATTGTCATAAAATGCGAACGCCGAACTAACTTGCGCCGTTGACGCTCTTCTGGGGCGATGCGTTTTTCTGCAGGTCGAGCGGCAGCGGATTTTCTAAAGCGGCGTTCCGCATGCCATTCTCGAAAAAAGCCTACGCCGAAAACGCCACCAACCGCGATATGCGTTGATGAAACTGGAAGACCCAGCCACGATGCCACGATAACGGTAATTGCTGCAGACAGTGCCACGCAATAAGCGCGCATCGGGTTCAGTTTGGTGATTTGCTCACCGACCATGCGAATTAGTTTTGGGCCGAACAGGAACAACCCAAATGAGATTCCGAGTGCGCCAATAACCATTACCCAGGTTGGAATTGCCACCTTAGCGGCAAAATCCCCAAATTCAGAAGCATGAACGATGGCAGCAAGTGGGCCAACTGCGTTTGCGACGTCGTTGGCACCGTGAGCAAAAGATAATAGAGCCGCGGAAAATACCAGGGGTAATCCGAATAAAACCTTGAGGGATTTGTTCCGGTTTTCAAGTCCTTCTGATTGCTTTCGGATCAGTGGAGCCGCAATTACATAAGTGATCGCCCCTGCTATGACACCAATTAATAGGGCAGTTGGTAATTCGATCTCGACGATACGTTTAAGGCCTTTGAGTGCGAGGTAAGTGGCGAAAGCGGATGCCATAATGCCGACCAACACAGGCACCCATTTACGTGCGGCCGCAATCTTGTCCTCTTGATAGATGATCTTGGCTTTGATGAACGCAAGAAAACTTGCTGCGATCAGTCCTCCTAACAGAGGAGAAATCACCCAACTGGCAGCAATCTTACCCATGGTGGTCCAGCTAACTGCTGCAAACCCGGCGGCGGCGATACCTGCACCCATGACGCCGCCAACCACTGAGTGAGTCGTCGATACTGGCGCACCGGCAAATGTAGCAAGATTGACCCAGAGAGCTGAAGAAATTAGCGCTGCCATCATCGCCCACATGAAAACTTTTGCGTTAGAAAATCCTGCTGGATCAATGATACCCTTTGAAATGGTGGATACTACATCGCCACCGGCTAGCAGGGCGCCTGCACTTTCACATAGGGCCGCAATCACGATTGCACCTCCCATTGTCAGCGCATTAGCTCCGACAGCTGGACCCATATTGTTCGCTACGTCATTCGCACCAATGTTGATCGCCATGTAGGCGCCAAAACCAGCAGCGGCGACAACTACTAAGTTGTTTGGGAAAGAGCCAAAAAATATACTGGCCACCATCGCTGCCAGAACAATGAAAGCCAAGGCGATGCCAAGGCCAACTAATGGGCGTGAGACATAAGCCGTGGCGTATTCCACATGGGATATACGGTTAAGGTCTTTGTCTAGCGTAGACCAGTTCTTTTGCTGTTCAGAATTTGCCATGCCATTCCCCAACTGCATTTTTCGGGGAGCTAACTGGGTTTCATTAATAATTCAACTGATTCAGCGAATAAACAATGAAAAATCATCATGTGTGCCGGCGAAGTATTTCGCGCAGGCCCGGCTCATTGACCATTTCGGCAGCTTTATCCAGCGACACCCATTTGCGATTGCGCTCATCCGCCTCTGGGAAAACATCAACCAGCTTATCAACATTTGTCTTATAAACTTGCACTTCTACTTGAACCCTGGCTCCGCCCTTGAGGCGTTTGGAGTATTCGTACATGCCTACCGCCTCGGGATTGATGGTAGCTTCCTTTACACCTGCTTCTTCCCATGCCTCCTGCAGGGCTGCGCCCGGTGCGTCCAGACCATCGATTGGCCAGCCCTTTGGTAAAACCCACCGCTTGGTTTGACGCGACGTGATTAGCAAAACCTCTTTCTTCGACCCCGATGCGCGCAAGCACAACGCGGCCACTTGAAGTCGTTTGGGCCTTCGCAGCATTGGGGTAACGACGCGGGAGAGTGCGCGTTTAATGGCGTGGGACATTAACTTTTGCTCTACTCGATCATTTAGTGTGATGTTTTGTTTATACATTCTGATAATGCGTATCAAGGCTTGTGCGAAATTGTGTGCCTCCTAGCGTGGACGCCGTTTTGTGCGAAGGGTTGGGTGAGCTTCGGTAGGGTCCTCTGGCCATGGGTGTTTTGGATAGCGTCCACGCATCTCTTTGCGAACATCCGCATATGAGTTTGCCCAGAACCCGGGCAAATCCATGGTCGTTTGCACTGGTCGTCCTGCAGGAGATAATAAGGTCACGCGGAGAGCACTTTTTCCGATTTTTGGATGAATCTTTTGTCCAAACATTTCCTGCAATCGAAGTTCGATAGAGGGATGATCGTTAGCGTAGTCAATTGCAATCTTACGACCCAACGGTGACGTAAAACTGCCGGGAGCTTCACGGTCAAGCAATTGCATCTGTGACCAGTCAAGCATGGCGCGCAGCGGTTCAAGCAAATCAAACTTTTTCCACTGATCCGCGGTCTTGATACCATTCAGGTGCGGTAAGAGCCAAACTTCGAGGTGGTCTAAAAGTACACTCTCGCACATGTTGGGCAGTGAATACCCTGCGTCCCGAACGAGGGAAATTCTGGTTATAAAGCGCCGCACGGCGCTGTTCATATTCAATCCGAGGTCACGCACACCGTCGAGCATAGCTTTTCCAACGATAGACTCTGGAGGATTTTTCCAAATTTTGTCACTCAGAGCGATTGCGCCCAACATCTCGCGATTCCTGGCGATGACCCGCCGCTCTCGTTTCGACCATGCACAGGACGGAGTAAGGGTTATCTGGCTTTGGAACAGATTTCGAATCTCAGCCTCACTGATCTGTATTGCCTGACGGATGCGGGCCTCCCGTGGATTTCCATCTGTATCGGTTACGACGATTAGTCGTGCACCAGACAGTGGATCACCATTGTCCATTACGCCGCCTTTACCCCCCGACATCACGAAGCGTGATGCGACTCCTTTGCGACGGAGTCCGATTCGGTCGGGATAGGCGAGCGCGGCCATCTCAGCGGCGCTCAGTATGGTGCGTGCGGACGTATCCAATACCTTTCTCAGTCGTGTAGCCTCGTTGTGGATATTTTTGAGAACGCTTCTGTTGACTTGCCATGGGCGGCGGTTGAGAAACTGTTTTAAGTCTGAGACCGCCTCCAGCCGGAGAGTAAAGTCGACGGGCGAACCACGCGATAGTGGGTCGCGATCGGACAAAAGTGCGGCCATATCAGTGGCAGTTTCCCCGGCGCTGATTAACATGTGTGCTAGCCGAGGATGCATTGGTAATTTAGCCATCGCGCGGCCATGATCCGAAATGCGTTCCCTGTCGTCCAAAGCTTTTAGCATTTGTAAAATAGCTTTCGCCTCAGCAAAAGCCCCAGGATTTGGTTGTGTCAAAAATGCTAAGTCTGAGGGTTTTGCTCCCCAAAGCGCTAAATCAAGTGCCAGTTTGGTCAAATCTGTTGCTTCGATTTCAGCTGGTGGAAAAGGTGGTAAACTCCCTTCTTCCTCCCGTGACCAAAGCCGGTAACACCTCCCCTCCGCCACGCGCCCTGCGCGACCACGGCGCTGTGTCGCCTCCGCTCGTGAGACGCGCTCTGTCACAAGCCGTGACATGCCTGAGCCGGGATCAAAGCGAGAGCGACGGGCGCGGCCGGAGTCAACTACGATACGCACATCCTCAATTGTAAGAGACGTTTCGGCGATAGCAGTGGCGAGCACAATTTTTCGCCCCTTGCTGACTGGCTTGATAGCGGCTTGTTGAGCCTTGAAAGGCATAGCTCCATACAATGGATACACGCAGCAATCGTTTGGAAGGTTCAAAAGTGACTGAGTGCGGCGAATTTCACTTTCGCCGGGCAGGAACACCAGAACGCCACCTGATGCCTCTGCGATGGCACGTTCAATTAGTAAGGCGGTTGTGTTTTCAAGTCGGTCCTTCTTACCAAGGGGGGCGTCGAGCCAGTGGGTGTAAACTGGAAATGCGCGTCCCTCAGAGGTGATAATAGGTACGTCGCCCATGAGTGCCGCAACTGGTTCGGCATCGAGAGTGGCGGACATGGCCAATAAAATTAAATCCTCACGTAAAACCTCGGCGACCTCCAAACACAGCGCGAGGCCAAGGTCGGCATGGAGAGATCGTTCGTGAAATTCGTCGAAAATAACGGCGCTTATACCTGACAATTCGGGGTCATCTTGGATCATTCGTGTCAAGATGCCCTCTGTAATGACCTCAATTCGCGTCCGTGTGGAAACTCTCGTGTCACCGCGTACTCGGTAGCCCACGGTATCGCCAACACGATCACCAAGTGTCTGTGCCATTCGTTTTGCTGCTGATTGTGCAGCTAAGCGGCGTGGCTCAAGCACAAGAACCTTACCGGATGATATGACACGGGACAGTATCTCCAGTGGTACAACTGTCGTTTTTCCAGCACCTGGCGGCGCTTGTAGCACGGCTCGGCCTCGGCCTTTGAGCGCGGTGATAAGTGGCTCAAGCGCATCGTGTATTGGCAGGTTAGTCATTAGTTCTTATCGGATAAGAGTGGGATGGCGTCCAGTCAGTCTCTACGATAGAGCCGCGCCTTGCCATGGCGCGTTGTCAACGAAAGTGCGTCCGCCCGCCATCCTGCTGCAGTTTTGCTATAGGTAACAGAAATGGGTGATATCTTCATTTCGGCCAACTCTTCCACCGAATAACCGCCGATCCGATTGTATGTGCCTGAACAAATTACGCTGTCCCCGGTCTGATCGTTGCGGTTGGTCAGAACAATGTGAACAAGCCGGGTACCGTCAAATTGCTTCTGATCTATCTTGCAAAGCATGCCTTCGGTTTGAAGCCGTAGAACTCGCCACATGACGGTCATTGGATCATGAGCCCCATTTTTGGCTTGGGTTTTGATCGCCACAGCTGGATTTTGTGCTCCGGATATTTTAATGGGCATGCCTTCAAAAAACTCCAACATAGTTTCAGAAATCCGTCTCCCAGTGTCGATGTATCCACTATACGTCAAAGGTTGGTAGCCGAATGTGCCGAATTCCCCACGCGACGAGATATTGAACTGAATCCGTCGCAGAATTCCGGCGAGGCCAGTAGTCTGAAACGATCCTTGCCCCTGATAGTAACCATCGCCTTCATCCGCTTTTATTGTTAATTCTCCCACCTTGATGCCAAAGGCGTGGACCGACCATATTTGCTCCTCAATATGTTTTGATGCGGCAAAAGAAGGAAATGCAAGCAACAGAAAAATGAGTAAGATACAGCGACGGGCTGGACAAAGGTAACGTTGGCGCTGCATGAACACTTTCCAACAAGGTTGATCAGGATACGGCAATGGATATCGCAGAATTACGCGACAGGATATTGGAAAAAGACCGTAGAGCACTTGCAAGAGCGATTACTCTCGTTGAAAGCTCACGACCCGATCACCGAAAGCACGCATCGCAACTTTTAGAGGCTCTGCGTGGGGCTGGCAAACAAGCTTTGCGGATTGGACTGTCTGGAACGCCGGGCGTGGGTAAATCCACTTTTATCGAGAACTTTGGCCTGATGTTGACAGGTAAGGGTAATAAAGTGGCTGTTCTGGCAGTCGACCCGTCTTCGGTGCGCTCAGGCGGCTCGATTCTCGGTGATAAAACCAGAATGGAGCATTTGAGTCGCGACAATAACGCGTTTATTCGGCCCTCTCCAAGCCAGACGCACTTGGGAGGTGTAGCGCGTCGTACGCGCGAGGCAGTGGCGCTGTGCGAGGCATTTGGTTTTGACATAGTCCTTATTGAAACCGTAGGAGTCGGCCAATCCGAGATTGTAGTCGCGCAGATGTCTGACCTGTTTTTGTTGTTGCTGGCCCCGGCAGGTGGTGACGAACTGCAAGGCGTCAAACGCGGAATTATGGAGATGGCTGACATTATACTCGTCAACAAGGCTGATGGTGATCTCGAACGAACTGCGATCCGCACCTGTGCGGACTATGCGGGTGCGCTACATTTGCTACGAAAAAGGCCTCAGGATCCAGATGGTTTTCCAAAAGCGATGACGGTCTCCGCGCTCGAAGCGCAGGGCTTGGAAACTGCCTGGGAAGAGATAAAAACTTTAACACAATGGCGACGTGACGCCGGACACTGGAATGCTCATAGGCAGGATCAGGCTGAATACTGGTTTCAACAGGAAGTGCGCCATGGCTTATTATCTCGCTTGGAAAGTGGTGACGCGAAAGACGCAATGACACAGATAGGAGCGCAGGTATCTTCGGGCGATCTAACGCCGTCGGTGGCGGCAGAAAAAGTTCTGTCATTGTTACGGAAATGTAAAATTTAAACTTCTCTTCCGCCAAAAATATGTTGAGGAAGGCATCGTGCTATGGGAGAGGGCTAAAAGCTATGCTGAATCACTTGACGCCCATCCGAAATGAGCCTAGTGACGCGACATTATATTTCGAGTGCGGCTTTGGCAGCGCTTGTCCGTATTGTCGGGTCCAATCCCCGATGACTGTAAAACGAGGATGTACCCATGTCGCGCCGTTGCGAACTGACCGGAAAAGGCCCGATGACTGGCAACAATGTCAGCCACGCCAATAATAAAACCAAACGTCGCTTCCTGCCGAATTTGAACGACGTTACCTTGCAGTCGGAGACTCTCGGACGTGGCATCAAAATGCGTATCACAGCCGCTGCCTTGCGGTCAGTCGACCACCGAGGTGGTTTGGACGCCTTTTTGGCAAAGGCCAAAGACGGAGAGTTGTCCCAAAATGCTCTCAAAGTCAAAAAAGAAATCGCAAAAGCGCAGGCATTGAACGTCTGATTTACGCAATGTGACACGCAGTTTCGTCTGAAGTCTGATTGAGCTGGTTCTTTTTGTCGCAAGACAATAAACGCAGCTCGTGCGAATAATGTTGCTATGTGTAAGATGCGAACTTGTGGGTTAGGATTGCTGGCAGCAGTCTTAGTGTTAACCGGACACAGTATGGCGGTTGCACGCGGCATGCCCAGTGCCTCCGGCTATTCAGCATATTGCATTGGCGAGAACACTACAATGGTGCCCGTGGACGCAGCAGGAGAACCTGTAGGTCCGCCGCATATTTGTCCGGAATTTAGCCTTTCCTTGTTAGACTGGGTCGTCGAGGCCGAAGTTGATGCACAGCCGCTTGTATCAACCTCTAAGCGTATCGTTATACGGCAAAGTACAAAAACGCATGTATTGCAGAGTGTACCAGCCACCGCCAGGGCACCACCGCTGTTTTTGTAAGTCAAAACATGCCTTCAAAAACTGTTGAATATTCGGATTGGAAATTTAGATGTCCTTCAAAAATTTATCTATGGCAGCAATAGCTGTTGTTGCTCTATCTGCGCCTGCCTTCGCTGAAAGCGTGATCTCGGTGAGTGACCCATTTGCGCGCGTTTCAACCAAAATGGCAAAATCTGGTGCGGCTTTTATGGTTATATCGAATACTGGAGACGAGGCTGACCAACTGGTTAGTGTGTCATCTGATGTGGCAAAGAAGGTGGAACTGCATACGCACGAAGATGACGGAAATGGCGTTATGAAAATGATGCATGTCAAAGATGGGTTTACTATCCCCGCTGGTGGAAAGCATGAATTGGCGCGCGGAGCGGACCATGTAATGTTCATGGGACTTACTCGTAGTTTGGCTCATGGTGACGTAGTGACCTTGACTTTGAGCTTTGAAAAAGCCGGTGACGTCATCCTCAACGTGCCTGTCGATCTTGAGCGAAAAGCAGGGCATGAAATGCAGCACAAGCACGGCAAAATGAAGGTCGAAAACTAACGGCCTACTCCTTCTGTCGCCCACTTCCTAGGTGGTCCAAGCTTTGGCCTGGTCCAACGTTGTCCAAAATACCCAAAGCGGACCAACTAGGACTGTTTAAAGTATTTTTTTCGGCAATATACCGCTTTAGTGAAAGACTTGTGTTGGCATCAAGGCCTCTGACGGCAGATGCAACGTTGGCTTTACATGAACTGTAAAGACATTTAGCCCCAGTTAAATTGGGAGGTAAGCTTTTGAGGATTTTGTTTGTTTGTTTGGGCAATATCTGTAGATCCCCGGCTGCAGAGGGTGTTTTTCGCGTTCTGGCACCGAATGTTGAAACTGATAGTGCTGGTACCGGTAATTGGCACGTTGGCGATGCACCTTATGGTCCGATGCAGGTTGCGGCAGTCCACCTTGGGTACGATCTGTCGGATCTGCGGGCACGTCAGATTGAGGAAAATGATTTCAGCCATTTCGATATGATTATTGGTATGGATGACAACAACATTCAGGCGATCGAGCGCCTACGGCCAGCTGGGAATAAAACAGAGGTATGTCTGTTTACAGATTTTGCCCCCCAAACTGGCGCATCTGAAGTTCCAGATCCATACTACACCCGGGACTTTAGTGGCACACTGGATTTAGTCGAGACATGTGCTGCGGGGTTAAAAAAGGTATTAGAATGAAATGGGTAAACTTTGATATTGGGAGTTTAAAGTCAGTCACTCAGTACACGGAATTTTCCATCCAGCCACGGAAAGCGGTCGATTGCTGGTAAAATCATTTTTTGTTGAACGAGGTTGCGCACTGTCTGGGCAACGTCGCGGGGAACCGTATCGGCCCAGTCATTGTTGGCAAACAGTGAAATATTTCGGCTGAAAGGCGTAAAGGGAAGTGGGTGTGCGGTCACTTTTGTGTGGGCCCTCGCAACGCAAAAATAGCTTAAGGGTGTTGTCACTGCCCAGCCAAGTCCACGGGAAACCATCGAGATCAAGGTCGGATTAGATCCGATTTCAAACCGATTTGGAAAAGTAATATTTATTTGTTTCATGTGGGCATCAATCTGGCGTGCGATGAGTTGTCCCCGTTCATAACGCAACATGGGCAATTCGCGCAGTTTGGCCAACCTTGGGGCAGTATCGTCTGCAAATTCGGATGGCGTAATCAGTATAAACGGGTCACACGCCAATGGATATTCAGTGATGCCAGAGATTGCCTCACCTGAAGATGCCGCTACACCAAGATGAAGTACGTGGTCTTGCAGATCACGCAGGATCTCATGGCTTGGTGAAGTGATAAGGCGAAACTGGCATTGAGACATTGCCTCGGCGAGCTTTGTCACCAAACGGGGTGTGAGTTCGTTATCAAAGTCATCAATAATTCCCATGCTAAGTTTGTCTAAATGGCTTAGATCCATCACAGACAATTCGGAATGTGCCAAGCGAAGTTGGGATAAGACGGATGATGTGTGCGAAAGATAAGCTCGTCCAGCAGGCGTGAGCCGCATCGGGCGCTTGCCGTGATCCAATAAATCTCTGTTTAGCGCCGTTTCTAAATTTCGGATTTGTTGGGACACGGCTGGCTGAGATAGGCCGGTTGCTTCTGCGGCTTCTGCAACAGATCCGGTCGCAGCAAGTGCTTCGAATACTTCAAGACCGCGTATCGTGACACCTCTCGCGATCATTCAGTTGCTCCAACAGACTTATTGATTATAAATTCTTATCAGTTTCGAGGCGATTCAGAAAGTCAAGATAGACGGGTAGAAGTAGGTCACCGCAAGTGACTGCAACTATCCTCAACAGCGGTTCCGAATTCTTTATAACGCAACCAGAAAGTTTCATGATTGGATCGATCGGACTGACGAATCTCTTGAGCCTTGTGAGGCTGTTCAAAGAAGCTGGCAGCGAGTTTTTGCTCAGAATTGTTCAGGCTCTTGTTCGCTACCATCTGAATGCAGTTACACATCGATTTTGTAGCAGCCTGACGGTCTGAACCGTTACAGGCGCGCAACAACTCGTCTGCGTCTGCAAAGCCGGCCGACAGTGATAATGAAACTGCAGCGATCAAAGCTGCGAGGATAGGTCTGGTCACAATTTGCCTCATCCAGTCAAAGCGAGCACTTGTTTTTTATTGGCAACCATGACGGTCATTTTGATGAGCCCCATTTATACAGTTTTTCGTTTTTCGTTTCAAATAGATTTCGAGGTTGCACTACAAGTGGTTAAAACGCTGCACCGAATTAGTCGAATGGAGTTTTATTGATGAACTTAAACACCAACCAATCCATCAAGCGTGTTTGGGCAAAATCGGTAGCCAAAAAGCTGTGGCATGGTCTAAGCTGTTAATAAAAGGAGGGTCTGATGCCCAAGATATCCAAAGACTCTGAACTGCAAACCGTGATTACCACCTTCGAAATGACACCTGGAACGTGTCAGGATTTGATGGACGCTTTGACCGAAGCGTACGAAGAATTCATCTCTAAACAGCCAGGTTTTATAGCAGCGGGGCTTCACGTGAATGACGCGCAAACCCGGATTGCTAACTACTCGCAATGGAAGCGGCGGGAGGATTTTCAGGCTATGTTACGCACCAACGAAATGCGTGAGCGCAACCGAAACATCAACCTCATGTGCCGGAGCTTTGAACCAGTTATGTATGATGTTGTTGCGGCTTTTGACTGATCACTGGGTTTCTGACTTGCATCAAGTTCAAGCCAAGCCTTTAGGTGTATTGTAAACATGCTCAAAAAGGAGAGCCTGTATGTACAACCATATCCTGCTCCCAGTGTCGTTTGACGATGACAAAAATGCAGAGAAAGCAATTGCTGTTGCTCGGAGGTTGGCGGATACCGACTGTAAAGTAACGTTGTTACACGTGATGGAGCACGTTCCGGGTTATGTGATCAACTACATTCCAGAAGGTTTTCAGGAAGAGGCCCAAAAAGCGATAGTGAGCAGCCTTCAGCAAATGGGAGCGGACATCCCCGGTGCGATTGGCATGGTGATTGAGGGGCAGGCTGGGCGATCTATTTTGGATTGGGTTGATGCAAATGACGTTGATTGTATCGTTATTGCGTCTCATCGACCTGGTATGCAGGATTATTTTTTGGGTAGTACCGCGTCGCAGGTTGTGCGCCATGCGAAATGTGGCGTGCATGTCGTGCGCTAAGCCCTATATAATCATTTAAGGAGTAGCCGAGATGTATAAAAAGATATTAGTTCCAGTGGCGTCAGATCACGATCCAAAAACAGAAAATGCTATAGCTGTCGCTCGCCTGTTGGCTGATGAGGGTGAAAAAATCACCGTGTTAACGGTGGTTGAGTCAGTTCCAGATTTTATCGTCAGCCATTTGCCTGAAGGTCAGATGGAGCGCAATCGTAGGGCGATTGCTGATGGACTGGCCGAAGACTTCGCAGGGGCAGACGACATCAACATTGCCGTGATTACAGGCCATGCAGGAAGATCAATTGTTGAGTATGCAGAGGATCAGGGGATTGACTGTATCGTGATGAATTCGCATCGTCCCGACCTAACAGATTATTTTTTAGGAAGCACCGCCGCGCGCGTAGTACGGCATGCACAATGTTCAGTACACGTTCTGAGGTGATTTGAGGAGTTATGTATGCGAGCTGCAGTCTTTTGTTTGGGATTAGGGCTTACATTTCTTGCTGAACCTAGCTGGTCGGATGGCGGTGATATCTTGTCTGAAGTGCAGGTACAGCGTGCAGTCTCGATTTTTGAGGAAGGCGCAAAAAACTGCAAAAAAGCACCCGAAGTATACCAAGTGGATTGTTTTCAGCAAATTTTCGGTAAAACTTCCCGCATATTTAGTAAGGCTTCGGCCTATTGGGAAGCCGAAGTTGCTTTGATGCGGGTCAGCAGAAACCTGTACTCCTTTGTTCGCTCAAATACTGATCCAGAGCTGGACCGGAAGAAAATCAATAGTGCTAGGATCAAGCCGGTAACAGGGTCATCCTTGCTCGAAGCGCAACTGCTTTTCGTTTCAAGCGTCGATAAAGCAACGGCGGCTTTAAGAGGTGGATCTGCCTACGAACAACGCTACTTTGAACCAATTGCGAACGCAGTTGAAGGCGTGAGGGACGCCATAAACTAGGTTTCTGAAAACTTTTGGAAATGTCTGCAAAGAGTGTTGGTCTGGTTGCGGATAATCGAGACAAGAACCACGTTGTTGGGGAACGAAGCTTTTAAAGGCCTAACCGGTAGAGTTTGCCTCCGACACAAAGGTGCCGTCCGAATTAGTGCGTACCGAAGGGTTGCTCCGAGCCCATATTAAAGATGCTGCGGTAAGCATGAATGGCTGACCAGGTGACGGGGGGCGGATTTGTTGTCGCCGGCAGCTTGCACTTGTGGTTTTACACATTCTCGTCGCAGGGCAAAAAGCTGAAATACGACCAGCGCCCGCTTATGGTGAATGGCAGGCAGTTCACCCTTGGTGGCCAGATCCGTGACAACATGTTCTAGACGCTTGGCACCGGAGTGTTCATCTGGACACTCTACGAAGTGATCCTGTTCTGGGCGCTGGCAAATGGCTAAATGCCGATGCTGACCTGGGCCGCCAATCCCGTTTGGTTCGTAGCGATCTTTTTCTTGGTGCCGATCTGGGAAAGCTTATATTTCTACTGTATTCACCGAGCGATCCATTTTCCTTTCTTCTACAAGCACGTCCACTACCTGCATCACCGCTA